>Ga0326727_10026510_pt1 | contig 10739 bp, 5 predicted proteins | sample MB2enrmetagenome_FD_207643 | JGI IMG/M metagenome (GOLD analysis project Ga0326727, IMG submission 207643) | Lab enriched peat soil microbial communities from McLean, Ithaca, NY, United States - MB29MY | ecosystem: Environmental > Terrestrial > Soil > Wetlands > Peat | place: USA: New York... | reverse complement strand
AAATACGTTGTGCAGCCCGCCGATAAACGCGTTCCCGCTGCCAAACGCCAGCGAGTAGCTCACCACCGCCCACAGCAGCGTGATCACCGCCATCATGGCGAAGCTCTGCATCATGGTGCCCAGCACGTTCTTCTTGCGCACCAGTCCGCCGTAGAACAGCGCCAGCCCCGGCCCGGTCATCAGCAGCACCAGCGCCGCCGCGGTCAGCATCCACGCGTTGTCGCCCGAGGTCTGCGCCGTGGCAATCGCCGCCGTCTGCGCCGCCACCTGCTTCTCCAGCGCCGCAATGCGCTCCGCCTCCGATGTCGCCACGTCCGGCGCTATCATCATCGCCGGCATCGGCGCCTGCGCCTGTGCCCTCATTCCAACCATCGGCGGACAGCCCGCCACCACCCCAATCAACAACCCCAGAGACACCTTCAGCCACATTGAACGCATCGCCCCATCACCTGTGTTTAGACTCGGCCCACACACCGACACGTCGCCTCCCGCTCCCGCTTGAGAGACCTTCCGCCCAGAGACCTCACGCAAAGCGTCCTTGCGCTGGGTACGGCTCCGTGCATCCTGCGACGCAATCTATGTGATTTTGCTGCCGTCAGTACTCTACACAATCAACGCATAAGCAAACCATTAAATCTCGCGGTAATGTTTACCCAGCCGCCCTCACCCACCCTGCCCGTAGCTCGCCCCCGGCCCATGTTTCCTGAAGAAGTGCCGGTCCAGCAGCGCCTGGCTCACGCCATCCACCTCCGCCTTCAGCGTCAGCGTCCGGTAGGCCATGCGCGCCACATACTCCAGAATCACCGCGTTGTGCGCCGCCTCGCCAGCGTCCCTGCCCCACGCAAACGGCCCATGCCCGGCCACCAGGCACGCTGGCACGGCCAGCGGATCCGTCGCCGCCCGCTCCGCCGTCGCCGCAAATCGCCGCACAATCGCCATCCCCGTCTCGTGCACGTAGCGCCCGCCGATGGCCTCGTCGGTCAGCGGCGCGGTGCACGGCACCGGCCCGTAAAATGTGTCCGCGTGCGTCGTCCCCAGCGCCGGAATCTCCATCCCCGCCTGCGCAAAGCTGGTCGCAAACTCCGAGTGCGTATGCACCACCCCGCCGATCGCTGGAAACTCGCGATACAGCAGCGTGTGCGTCTCCAGGTCCGACGAAGGCCGCAGCATCCCTTCCACCACCTTGCCGTCCAGGTCGGTCACCACCATCAGCTCCGCCCGCAGTTCGTCGTACTCCACGCCCGACGGCTTGATCACCACCAACCCCTCGGCGCGGTCCACTCCCGACGCATTGCCAAAGGTGTACAGCACAAGCCCCCGCCTCACCAGTTCCAGGTTGGCCTCCAGCACCGCCGTGCGTAGTTCCTTCACCAGCATGATTAACAGAATAGTACGGTTACAGGGTAATCAATTGTCATTCTGAGCGGAGCGAACGGGGTCCCCGGCCAGCTTGTGGCTGGGGCAGGAAGAATCCCTGTATTTGTCTTCCGCTCCCGCAAAGCCCCTTCGGGAGAACCGCCACCCTACCGCAGCTGGTTCTCTGCGCTCGAGCTCAGCCGCACAATCCGGTCCACGGCGTACGGCGCGCGGTGGCTCGGCGTGTGGAAGTGGCGCACCTCGAGCTCGCCCAGCAGTCCAATCCCCAGCATCTGGATCCCCGCCAGGATCAGCACTCCCGCAATCACGAAGATCGGCCCATGCGCCAGCATCACGCTGTGCCCGGTCAGGATCTTCAGCGCCAGCAGCCATGCGGCCAGCCCGCCGCCCGCCAGCATGGCCAGCGCGCCAATCGTCCCGAAGAAGTGCAGCGGCCGCGTCATGTAGCGCAGCAGAAACCGGATGGTCAGCAGGTCGAAGAAGACCCCCACCGTCCGCGACAGCCCGTAGTGGCTCTGCCCGTGCTGCCGCCGCGGGTTGCTGATCGGCACCTCGCAGATGCTCGCCCCGTACCAGTTGGCCAGCGCCGGAATAAACCGGTGCATCTCGCCGTACAGCGGAATGTTGTGGATCACCTCCCGCCGGTACGCCTTGAACGTCGTCCCGAAGTCGTGGATCCCCACCCCCGACAGCCGCGCTACAATCCAGTTGGCGCAGTGCGACGGAATCCGCCGCAGCAGCAGGTTGTCCGCCCGCTGCATCCTCCATCCGCTCACCACATCGTACCCCTCCTCCAGCTTCGCCAGAAAGTTGGGAATCTCCTCCGGCGCGTGTTGCAGGTCGCCGTCCATGGAGATCAGCATCTCCCCCTGCGCGTGGTCGAAGCCCGCCGCCAGCGCCGACGTCTGCCCGAAGTTCCGCCGCAGCTTGATCACCAGCACCCGGCTGTCCACCGCCGCAATCTCCTCCAGCAACCGGTACGTCCGGTCGTTCGATCCATCGTCCACAAACACCATCTCGAACGATCGGCCCACATGCTCCATCACCAGTTTTACCCGGTCGTAGAGCATGGTCACGTTCTCTTCTTCGTTGTGGAACGGGACCACGATGGAGTATTTCGGCACACCAAGATGATACGCCCGCCGGGGCCGGACTTTATTCCTGCCGTCATTCCTGAGCGCAGCGCGCACGCATCATGAAGTTGTCATCCTGAGCGGAGTGACTCACGGCTTCATCGTGAGTCACGTAGTCGAAGGACCTGCGGTTGTCTGTTATACGTCGTCATCCTGAGCGCAGCACCTAACGCCGTCATTCCGGCCGGAGCGAAGTCGAAGGCCGGAATCTCCGTATTTGTCTTGCTTAAGGGCCGATCAAGCAATGCGGCTTTAGCCGCTGAGGTCAGATCTTCGTCCGCGCCGCGACTTTCTCCCCGCGCAGCCTCGCCCGCGCCGCATCGCACTCCTCTTGGCCGCGTCAGGGGAATCTACCCAGGTACGCCCACCGCAATTCAGGCCGTTTTTGCCTCGACGAGGCAATCGCCCGGCTTGAGAATGGATGGGTAGAGGCCATGCGCCGGGGCCGCTCCGTCCTCCGGTGCAAGGAGAGGGCATGAAGCAGATCTTCTGGATTCTCATGATCGTGGTCGTGGTCATCTTTGGCGCCGTCTGGCTCAGCCACAGGTCGAAGTCCCGCGCCTTGAACAGCGGCGAAGTCGTCGTGCGCAAACAGGCCCCCGACAAGACCAAACCCCAGACTCCCCAGCCGGCTTCGGCCAATCAGCCCGCCCAGGCCAGCGGACCCTCCGCGCCCAACCCAGCCGGGACGCCGCCATCCCTCCAGGCAGCCGCGCCCTCCGCCGGCGCCGCGCTCACGCCCCCCTCCTCCGACTCCATCCCCCGCAATCCGCCCAATGGCGTGGCCTTCGCCGGCTCCGGAAGGTATCAGCTCTACCGCCAGGGCGACATCACCTGGCGCCTCAATACCGACACCGGCTCAGCCTGCATCCTCTTCGCCACCAACGCCCAGTGGCGCAAGTCCGTGGTCTACAGCCACGGCTGCGGCGCCGCCTGACGCCAAATCTCCAGCCCGTCCTCCCAACCCAGCCCCACCAGCCCTCCCGCCGTCATCCTGAGCGGAGCGCGAAATCGGGGTCCCCAGCGAACTTGTTCGCTGGGGTGAAGTAGCGCGCAGTCGAAGAGCCTGTCCTGAGCTTGTCGAAGGAACCTGCGGTTGTTTGTTTTCCGCCGTCATCCTGGCGTAGATCCGGGGCCCCCGGTCAGCTTGCTGGCTGGGGTGATAGCCAGAATCCCCGCCTTTGCCCGTTCTTCTCTGACCCCTGACCCCTGTTTTTGCTGCGTGCCCCATTCATTCCGCGTTCGGTGCGGAATGGGTGGGGCCCCACCCCTCACCTCTGAATCTCTATCTCCCCCGCCCCCAGCTTCTTCGACACCTGTTCCGGCGTCGCCAGTTGCGTGTTGTCCCATCCTCCGCCCAGCGCCTCGATCAGTTGCACCGACGCGGTCATCTCCTCGGTGTGCAGCGTGGCCAGCGTCTGCCGGTCGGCCAGCAGCGTCCCCTGCGCCGTCACCACGTCGATGTACGGGTCCACTCCCGTCTCATACCGCGCCGTCTCCAGATCGACAAACTTCTGCGCCGACTGCATCGCCTGCTGCTGCTGCACGATCTGCTGCGACAGGATCCGCTCCGCCGCCAGCGCGTCCTCCACCTGCTGGAACGCGCTGAGCACCGTTTGCCGGTAGCCCGCCACGTCGCTGTTGTAGATCGCCGTGTACTGGCGCACCGTGGCCCGCCGCAACCCGGCGTCGAAGAGCGTCTCCGATGCCGAACCTCCCAGCGACCAAAACCGGCTGGATATGTCGAAGAGATGCTTGAAGGCCGCGCTCTCGAAACCGCCGTCCGTCGTCAGGGTTAGGTTCGGATAGAACGCCGCCTGCGCAACTCCGATCTCCGCATTCGCCGCGGCCATCGCGCGCTCCGACGCCGCAATGTCCGGCCTGCGCTCCAGCAACTGCGACGGCACGCCGATCGGCACCGGCGGAGACGCCGCATTCAGCGCCTTCACCGGAATCGTGAACGCCGACGGGTCGCTCCCCGTCAGCACCGCGATCGCGTGTTCGTACTGCGCCCGCGCCACGCCCAGGTTGGTCGCCGCCGACTGCGCATTCTGTAGCGTGTTCTCCGCCTCCACCACCGAGATCTGGTCGCCCACCCCCGTCTCGTACTCCGACCGCGTCAGCTCCAGCGCCTTCTGGTCGTCCGCCACCGTCTGCTGGTAGATCGCCGCCAGAGCGTCCTGTCCGCGAATCTCAAAAAAGTACTCGGCCAGGCTGGCCTGCTCGCTCAGCCGAACATTCTCCAGGTCCGCCGCGCTCACCTGCGCGTTGTACTGCTCGGCCCGGATCTGGTTGCGCACCCGTCCCCACAGGTCCGGCGCCCACGACGCATCCAGTCCCAGCGAGCCCAGTGACGTCGTCCTGCCCGTCGCTGCCGAAGGCGTATTGGTCTGATTGGCCGAAGCGCGGGAGCGCGAGTAGTTCGGCCCCGCGGTCACCGTGGGATACAGTTGCGAGCGCGCCTCCGCCACCAGCGTGCGCGCCTCCATGAAGTTCGCAAAGTACTGCTTGATCGTCTGGTTGTCGATCGCCAGCTTCTCTTCCAGCGCGTTTAGCTCCGTATCCTGGTAGATCTCCCACCACTTGCCCTTCAGCATCGCGTCCTGCGGCTGCGCCACCTTCCACTCCCCCGCGTCCGCGGCCTGCGTCCCCATTGTTCCGGTCGCAGCCGTGCTGGTCGCAGCCGTTCCGGTCGCAGCCGTTCCGCTCGCAGCTGCGCCCGGCGTCTCCTTGTACGCCGCCGGAGGAGCCTGCGTCATCGCCGGCGGCTTCTGGTACTTCGGCCCCACCAGGCATCCGCTCAATAACAGCGCCGCCAGTGCCGTCGAGATTGCTGCGCGAAGTTCGTGTCTGCTCATATTTTTACTTCCATTAAAACCATCCAGTTTCTTCCACTAATACGTTCAGTTTAATCCGAAGTCGCCGCAATCGGCCCTCCCACGGAAGCCAGGCCCGCGTGTCGCCGTGCCGCAACCCACAACCGGATCCGGTCAAACGTCAGGTACACCACCGGGGTGGTATACAGCGTCAGCATCTGGCTCACCACCAGCCCGCCCACAATCGTGATCCCCAGCGGACGCCGCAGCTCCGATCCCGTCCCCGTCCCGAAGGCCAGCGGAAGCGCGCCAAACAGCGCCGCCATGGTCGTCATCATGATCGGCCGGAACCGCAGCATGCACGCCTGGAAGATCGCCTCCTCCGTGTTCTTGCCCTCCTCGCGCTCCGCCTGCAGCGCGAAGTCGATCATCATGATCGCGTTCTTCTTCACAATCCCGATCAGCAGGATGATCCCAATGATCGAGATCACATTCAGGTCCTGGTGGAAGATCATCAGCGCCAGCATCGCTCCGGCGCTCGCCGAGGGCAGCGTCGATATGATCGTCAGCGGATGCACCAGGCTCTCGTACAGGATCCCCAGAACAATGTAGACCGCCCCCAGCGCCGTCACAATCAGCACCAGCTCGCCGTTCAGCGACTGTTGATACGCCTGCACCGTCCCCGCGAAGAAGCAGCGCACCGTCGAGGGTACGTACATCTTCTGCTGCATCTGGTCGATGGCCAGCGTCGCGTCGCTCAGCGACATGGTCGGCGCCAGGTTGAACGACACCGTCACCGACGGAAACAGTCCCGTGTGGTTCAGCGCCAGCGGGGTCGTATTGGCCTGCGCCTTGGCCAGGCTGAACAGCGGCGTGTTCCCGCTCACCGTCGAATTCCCCGCCGACGGGTGCAGGTACACGCTCCTCAGCCCATCCGGCGTCGCCCAGTACTGCGGCGTAACCTCCAGCACCACGTAGTACTGGTTCAGCTGCGTATAGATTAGCGACACCTCCGACTGGCCAAACTCCGAATACAGCGCCGAATCCAGCGAACTGGCCGTCTGCCCCAGCCTCGCCGCCGTGATCCGGTCGTAGGTCAGCCGCTGGTCCAACCCCCCGTTCTGCTGGTCGCTGCTCACGTCCTGGAAGCCGGGCAGCGCCGTGATCGCAGCCAGCAGCTTCGGCCCCCACACCTGCAGGTCGTCCACGTTGTCCGACTGGATCGTGTACTGGTACATCGCGTTTGATCCGCGTCCCCCCACCCGGATGTCCTGCGACGCCTGCAGGAACGTCGACGCGCCCGTAATCTGGTTCAACTTCGGGCGCAGCCGGTTGATCACCTCGGCCGCGCTGATCTTCCTCTGCTCCAGCGGTTTCAGGATCACAAAGAAGCCGCCCGTGTTGGTCGTCCCGCCGCCCGTGAACCCGGCCACGTTCTGCACCGCCGGGTCGTTCTTGATCGTGCTCTGGATCTTCTGCAGCGCCGCGTTCATCGCCGGGAACGAGGCATCCTGCGGCCCGCGCATCGAGCCCTGAAGCGAGCCCGTGTCCTGCTGCGGAAAAAATCCCTTCGGTATCTTGATCCCAATCGCCACATTCAGCGCGATGATCAGCACCAGCGTCGTCAGCACCAGTCCGGGGTTCTCCAGCGCCCAGTGCAGGCTCCTCCGGTAGAGGTTCAGCACCCGCTGAAATCCCCGCTCCGACGCCTGGTACGCCCTTCCATGCCTGCTCTCCTTCTCGCTCTTCAGCAGGTGGGCGCACATCATCGGCGTCGTGGTCAGCGAGATCACCATCGACACCACAATCGCCGTCGACAGCGTCACCGCAAACTCGCGGAACAGCCGCCCCACAATCCCTCCCATCAACAGCAGCGGGATGAACACCGCGATCAGCGACATGCTGATCGTCATCACCGTAAACCCAATCTCACGCGCCCCGCGCAGCGTCGCCGCAAACGGCTCCATCCCGTCCTCAATGTGCCGCGTGATGTTCTCCATCACCACAATCGCGTCGTCCACCACGAATCCCGTGGAGATCGTCAGCGCCATCAGCGACAGGTTGTCCAGGCTGTAGCCGCACAGGTACATCACCGCAAACGTCCCCATCAGCGAGGTCGGCACCGCCACCGCCGGAATCAGCGTCGCCCGCGGGCTGCGCAGAAACACGAACACCACGATGATCACCAGCCCGATCGAGATCAGCAGCGTCCGTTCCACATTGTTCACCGACGCGCGGATCGTCGTCGTTCGGTCCATCACCACCGTGGTGTTGATCCCCGTGGGAATCGACGCCTCCAGCGCTGGAAGCGCAGCGTAGATGCGCTGCACCGTGTCGATGATGTTGGCGTTGGGCTGCCGGAACACCTGCAGCACCACCGCCCGCTTGCCGTTCAGGTAGCCCCCCGCGCGCAGGTTCTGCACCGAGTCCACCACGTCCGCCACGTCCGACAGCCGCACCGCCTGGCCGTTGTGGTAGCCCACAATCAGCGGCTGGTAGTCCGCGGCGTGCGAGATCTGCCCGTTCACCACAATGTCCGAGCTCACCTTGCCGTCTGTCACCTGGCCCCGCGCCAGGTTCGTGTTCTCGAGCCGCAGCATCGACTGCAAGCTCGCCATCGTCATCCCGTAGCTGGCCAGCTTGTCGGGGTTCACCTCTACCCGCACCGACGGCAGCGCCCCGCCCCCTGCGCCCACCTGTCCCACCCCCTGGATCTGCGACAGCTTCTGCTGCATGATCGTCGATGCAATGTCGTACAGCTTGTCCGGCCCGTACACGTCGCTCGTCAGCCCCAGAATCATGATCGGCGAGTCCGCCGGGTTCACCTTGCGATAGGTCGGATTGCCCGGCAGGTTGGCCGGCAGGTACGTCCGCGCCGCGTTGATCGCCGCCTGTACGTCCCTCGCCGCCCCGTCGATGTTGCGGCTCAGGTCGAACTGAATTGTGATCCCGGTCGAGCCCAGCCCACTCGACGAGGTCATCTCCGTCACCCCCGCGATGTGTCCGAACTGCCGCTCCAGCGGCGTCGCCACGCTCGACGCCATGATCTCCGCGCTCGCTCCCGGAAGCCCCGCGCCCACGTTGATCGTCGGAAAATCCACCTGCGGCAGCGGAGACACCGGAAGCACCGTGAACGCAATCGCCCCCGCAATCGCCACCGCCACCGTCAGCAGCGTCGTGGCCACCGGCCGGTGAACGAACGGCGCGGAGACGTTCACGGCTGCCCCGCCGTCTGCGCCCCATCGCCCGCCTGCGCCAGGCCTTCGCTGCTCCCTGTCCCCTGCTCCCCGTTCCCTCGCTTGCGCGAGAAGCGCTGCCCCAGCTTGTCGAAGAAGATATAGATCACCGGCGTGGTGTACAGCGTCAGCACCTGGCTCACCAGCAGCCCGCCCACCATGGTGATGCCCAGCGGCCGCCGCAGCTCCGACCCCATGCCGCTCCCGAAGGCCAGCGGAATCCCCGCCAGCAGCGCCGCCATCGTCGTCATCATGATCGGCCGGAAGCGCAGTTGGCACGCCTCATAGATCGCCTCCGTCGGGTCCTTGCCGTGTTTTCGCTGCAGCTCCAGCGCGAAGTCCACCATCATGATCCCGTTCTTCTCCACGATCCCGATCAGCAGCACCAGCCCGATAATCGCCACCACGCTCAGGTCCTGGCGGAAGAGGATCAGAGCCAGAAACGCGCCCACTCCCGCCGAGAACAGCGTCGACAGGATCGTGAGGGGATGGATGAAGCTCTCGTACAGCACTCCCAGAACGATGTACACCGTCACCAGCGCGGCCAGGATCAGCAGTGGCTCGTTCGACAGCGAGTTGCGAAACGACGCAGCCGTGCCCTGGAAGTCCGCCTGCAGGCTGGCCGGCATATTCATCCCCTTCTGCAGCTTGGCGATCTTATCGATCGCGTCGCCCAGCGATGCGTGCGGCGCCAGGTTGAAGCTCACCGTAATCGACGGGAACTGTCCCTGGTGCGTGATCGACAGCGGCTCGGTCGCCGACTCAAAGTGCGAGAACGCGCTCAAGGGAATCGCATTGCTCGGCGCCGAACTGGTCGCCCCAGCCGAGTTCGCCCCCAACGCCGTCGTCCCCGCCGTCAGCACCCGCGCCGGCGGAGCCAGCGTTCCCGCCGACGGCGTATACATCGTCGTCGCCGTCAGCGCATTCGACCCCGCCGACGTCGATCCGTTCCCCGAACTGGTCGAAGCTCCCGCCCCCGTCGTCCCCGCCGCCGCGTTGGCCTGGATGTACAGGTGGTTCAGCTTGTCCGGGTCCAGCTGGAACTGCGGCTGCGCCTCTAGGATCACGTGGTACTGGTTCAGTTGCGTGTACATCGTGTTGATCTGCCGCTGTCCAAACGCGTCGTACAGCATATTGTCGATCGTCGTCGGCGCAATCCCCAGCCGCGACGCCGTCACCCGGTCGATCACCAGCGACACCGCCAGCCCGCCCACCTGTTGGTCGGTCGCCACGTCCTCAAGCTCGGGCAGCTCCTTCAGTCTCCTCAGAAACCGGTTGGTCCACTGGTTCAGCTCGTTCTGGTCCGGGTCCTCCAGCGTGTACTGGTACTGCGTCCGGCTCACCCGGTCGTCCACCGTTATGTTCTGCACCGGCTGCATGTACAGTTGGATCCCCTGCACCTGGTCGATCTTCGGCTCCAGCCTGCGGATCACGTCCGCCGCGCTCAGGTCCCTCTGGTTCAGCGGCTTCAAATTGATCGACATTCGCCCGCTGTTGGTGGTCGTATTCGTCCCATCCGCGCCGATGAACGTCGACAGGCTCTCCACCGCTGGGTCGGCCAGGATCACAGCCGCCAGCTCCTGCTGCTTCTCCGCCATCGCCTTCGACCCGATCGTCTGCGGCGCCTGCGAGATCCCCTGGATCACCCCCGTGTCCTGCACCGGGAAGAACCCCTTGGGAATCACGAGGTACAGAAAGACCGTCAGCAACAGCGTGCCCAGCGCCACGCACATCGTCACCTTCTGGTAGCGCAGCACCACCTTCAGCGTCCTTGCGTAGAACCCGATCATCGCGTCGAATCCGCGCTCCAAAGCCTTGTACACCCGCCCCTTCTGCTCGCCCCCATGGCGCTTCAGGATGCGCGCCGACATCATCGGCGTCAGCGTCAGCGACACCACCGCCGACAGGATGATCGTCACCGCCAGCGTCACCGCGAACTCGCGGAACAGCCGCCCCACCACGTCGCCCATGAACAGCAGCGGGATCAGCACCGCGATCAGCGACACGGTCAGCGACATGATGGTGAACCCAATCTGTTCCGCTCCCTTCAGCGCCGCCTCCATCGGCGGGTCGCCCGCCTCGATGTAGCGCGAGATGTTCTCCAGCATCACGTTCGCGTCGTCCACCACGAACCCCGTCGAAATGGTCAGCGCCATCAGCGACAGGTTGTCCAGGCT
>Ga0326727_10026509_pt1 | contig 10739 bp, 8 predicted proteins | sample MB2enrmetagenome_FD_207643 | JGI IMG/M metagenome (GOLD analysis project Ga0326727, IMG submission 207643) | Lab enriched peat soil microbial communities from McLean, Ithaca, NY, United States - MB29MY | ecosystem: Environmental > Terrestrial > Soil > Wetlands > Peat | place: USA: New York... | reverse complement strand
CAATGACTGCGTCGGATGTCACATGCCCAGGAAGCCGACGGCGGGCATCCCGCATTCGAATGACACGAACCATCGCATCGTGCGGCGAGCCGGGCAGCCCTACCCGGATTACGCTTTTGATGAGCCCAGTCCGGACCTCCCCGAGCTGATGTGTATAAACAGGCGTGGCGAGGATGCGACCAGGCCTATACCCGCGATGACCAAACTGTTGGCCTATGCGGAAATTTCGGAGAAAAAGCCCAGCCTTAGCCACTATTACTATGACCTTCTTGAGCAGTTGAAGCAGTCCGCGCCGGACGACCCGACAGTACTTTGCGCCCTAGGCCGGAAAGCCTTGGCAGAGAAAGACCACGCCAAGGCGGTTGACTACCTTACGAGAGCACTTCAAAAGGGTGGCGACTACGCCAGCACCTATGTGGATCTCGGTGAGGCCCTGGCCCGTATGGGGCGAGTGGAAGAGTCCGTCCAAATCCTGGAGAGAGGCACTGCCGTATGGCCTTTTTCACGGGACATTCAGAAATCGCTGGTGTTTCGCTATCTGACCTTGAAGCAGATTCCGCAGGCCCACGAAGCTCTGAAGCACTACGTGGCGTTGTTTCCCGAAGACACCTTCATGCAAGGAGCCTTGGCCAGAGTTGAAGGGCGTAATCCCTGACGCGAAGAGTAGCGCCGCCCCCGTTCTTGCATCTCCCGCGTCGATTGATCATTCAGGAAAGTGGAATTCGAGGCTTTCGAGCACCGGGCTGTGCCACGGTTTTCCCCTCGCGCTCGTTCCCATGGCTCAGTTCCTGCCTCAACCCCAGGTTTTAGATGGCTGGTCGTAAACCTTTTCAGTCCACGTGGAACACTTCCTTCATGTCCGCCCACCGGCACGGGCGAAAGCGCGGCGATCTCTCTGGAGTTGGCATTCAGCAAAGACCTTGTTACAATCCACGCTGGTTCGTCCTGACTCCTCACTACGGGTTTGGAAGGGCGGGGTGTTACAGCCGCGGGAAAAAAGTCCACTGCGGGAAGGTATTTTACCTGGCCCGCCGTGAAGCGCCTTTCTGCAGCCTGGGAAGCCGTGCCCCTAGGCGTGAATGGGAGTGTTTTAACGACGCTCGAGACAAAAATGGAGGGAGGCTTACACCATGCCTAATCAGCCATGGAGTCTTCACCGGCGTGATCTTTTCCGCCTTGCGGGCGCAGGAACCGTCGCGATGCTCTCGGCCCGGGTCGCCGGCGCGGCACCGGGCGTTTCCCCCGATCCCATCACCACCGCCGCCTGGGAGAAAGTTAACGAAACGGACCCTGACAGAAGCCGGCTGTGGGAGCAGCGAAAGACGTGGTTTAACAAAGCTAAGTTCGGCATGTTCATCCACTGGGGTCCGGTCTCGCTGGCCAGCATCGAGATCTCCTGGCCGATCATGGAACCCGATCCCACGATGAAGATCAGCCAGGAGGAATATGTCAATCTCTATAAAAGATTCAATCCCGTGCAATACGACCCTGATGCATGGGTGGAGTTGGCCCGGCAGGCCGGCCAGCGATACATGGTGCTGGTCACCAAGCACCACGATGGCTTCTGCATGTTCGACAGCGCTTTCACCGACTACAAGATCACGAATACTCCCTACGAAAAGGATATTGTGAGAATGCTGGGAGAAGCCTGCGAGCGGCAGGCTATGCCTCTGGGTTATTATTACTCCCCGCCGGACATGCACCATCCGTGCTTTCGCGACACCAGCAAGCCGGCCAGGGAAAACTGGCATGGCGAGCCGGCCCGGCCCGAGTGGCCGGCCTATCTGAACTACATGCAACTGCAACTGCGGGAGCTGATGTGCCGATACCCCTCGCCCGTCGTCTTCTGGTTCGATGGCCTCGGCCATCAGGAGAAATATGACGGCTACCACGTCGTTCGTATGATCCGCGAGATGTCACCCGGCACCCTCGTCAACAACCGCATTGGCGTCCCGGGTGATTTCGGCACACCTGAGCAATTCGTCCCCCACCGAATTCCGGTCAAGGGCGTAGAAATCCAAGGGCCCGACACCTCTCAACAGAACAATCTTCCCGCCGGGATGCCCAGCCGCGAGGAACTGCAAACCTGGGAAACCTGCATGACGATCAATGAAACCTGGGCCTACAACAAGAACGACACAAAATACAAGTCCGCCCAGGATCTCATCCGCACGTTGGTTGACGTCGCTAGCAAAGGGGGGAATCTTCTGCTGAATGTGGGGCCCACGCCCGAGGGAACGATTCAGCCGGAGTTCCAGGAACGCTTACGAGGGATCGGGCAGTGGCTTGCCGTCAATGGAGATTCGATTTACGGCACCACTTTCGGGCCCCTCCAAAACCTGTCTTACGGCCGAACCACGGCCAAAGGAGACGTAGTCTATCTGCACATTTACAACTGGCCCGGGAACGGCAAACTGGAAATTCCTGATCTGAAGAGGCGGGTCCTTGACGTTCGCATGCTGGATGGCGGGCGGAAGCTCGAATTCAGCCAGTCCGCGGGCGGGATCACCCTTCACCTTCCGGCCCAAGCTCCCGACGCCGACGCCACGGTGGTGGCGATCAAGGGCTAGACAGGATGACCCGTGCCTTCAACCGCCGCTCCCTTCTGCGTCTACCCCCAGCCCGGGGGGTGGCTTCATCTTCTCGCAGGTGCACAATATCCTGGCCCATGTCCCTCCCCAGAATGTTGTGACGATGTACGAGACCGTCCTCGAAACCGCCGCGGTGGCTTAGCCCGGATTTCTCATCACGAATCTTGAAGGGCGGGGCATCAGCCCCTCCGTTACAAGGCCTTTCTTATTCTTCCCAAGTCCCGCGCCCTCCGCAAGTGCCTGGAAAGGCTTAAGTATCTGGCCCAGTAGCCCTTCCTGCGGAAAGTCCACCTCAGATTTCCGAAATGGCTAGGGCTGCCCGCCCTATGTTGACACGTACAGCCTCGGGATTTAGAATCTGGTTTTACGGGGTTGCGGGGCCAAAGATTCTGTAACCTGACCTATTTAGGCTTGCCAGCGGAATCCGATTCGCTGAATGGGCGCCGGGAATGCATCCAGGAATTGCGGCAAACCGCTTGGAACGATGCCTGGGGAGACGGGGGCAGTTCTTCCTCCACCCGTTGGGACTTGTGATGGTGTTCATCTTCGCGGGTAGCGCATACGCGCAGAACACCGATACATTGATTCAGGAAAACGGCCGGAAATTCACCGTCATCGATCAGATCACCGATCCTGCGGAGCGGGACGCGCTTCTCAAGATCTACCGTGCACGCACACCGCGCGCAAGAGTGGAAATGGGTGAGGCCTTCCTGGGGAAATACCCGGAATCCTGGCTATTGCCGGAGGTCTACGAGATTGCGGCCAAGGCTTATATTGACCTGGGCGAACTCGCCCAGGCTTTGCAGAATGGTCGCGCCTCACTCCGAATCCTGCCTGAGTCCCCCCTTCTTCTTGTGCCTCTCGCCAATGCCGAGGTGAAACTCGGCCGGAATGCCGAGGCCGAGCAGAGCGCAAAAGAGGCACTGGATTACTTGGACCGCTTTGACGGCCCCGCAACAGTTCCTAAAGAGCAATGGCCCGAGGTTCAGCAGGAATTGAAGGCTTCCTGTTACTTCGTTCTGGGTCGGGTCAAAACTTCGCAGGGCGTAAGTCTGCTGCCAGGCGAGGAAAGATCAAGAACGCTCCAGGATTCGATTCGTCTTCTTGCCCGCGCGAGACTCCTCAATCCCGATGATCCGGAAGTCGAATACTTGATCGGACTCGATTACATGGCCCTGGGAAGCCAAACCGAAGCAGCCAGGTGGATGTCCGTAGTCTACCAAAGAGAGAGTCCCCTGAAGGCGTTGGCCCTGACGAAGCTGCGCACGATATTTGACCAATCCGGGCAGAACCCGGAGCAGACTTTCGAAGATTATCTGGGAGCACTCGGACAACCCGGACCCCTTCTGTCCCGGGAGGCCCCCGTCGGCACACCAAGCGAGGCCGCGCTTGCTGATTACGTTGGATCGCAGACCTGCGCGATGTGCCATCAAGATATTTACCAAAACTGGTCACATACCGGAATGGCCCGAATGCTGCGCCCTTATGCTCCCGAGAACATTCTCGGGGACTTCGTTGAAAACAACGTCTTCTATCTCGGCGACGAGGTCATCGAGGACGGGGAAAGCTATAAGTTCATTCAGGGCAGGGACCGACAGCCTTTTGCGCGCATGATTGTTGATCACGGGCGGCATTACTTCGAAATCAAGCAATCCGACCAATCCTGGCATCGTTACCCTGTGAATTACACCATCGGATCGAAATGGCAGCAAGGCTACGTGACGCGCTTGCCGAATGGCCAGCTTCAGGTTTTTCCGATTGAGTACAACGCTCGTTACCGGAGGTGGGTCAACTTTTGGAAGATCATCGACGCTCCCGGTACGGAACGCGATGATCCTCGTTCATGGGAGAAATCCACTCCCGCCACAAACTACCTGATGAACTGTGCCGTCTGCCACACCAGTCAACTGAAAAACACAAAAGGCGGAGGCTTCCAGGCGGAGAACCTGGAATTTCGCGAACCAGGAATTGGCTGCGAAATGTGCCATGGGCCAGGAGGGAAACACGTCGCGTGGCATATGCAAGGCAAGGCTTATAAGAAAGATCCACTTGAACCGCCGGTCGATTTCACCCGGATTTCGAGCGGGGAATCCGTGGCCATCTGCTCCCAATGTCACATGCAGTCGGCTATCCGCGCGCCGGGCCCGGACGGCGAACTGAATTATTCCCGTGGCCGTGATGGGTTCTTCGAACGATACAAGTCGCGCCCCTATGGAGAGTTTTTCCTGAACGCTCATTTCAAAGACGGCCGCTTCCGCCAAACCAGCTTTATTGTGGAATCTTTCCTGCGCAGCAATTGTTTCAGAAAGGGGGGAGCAACCTGTATCTCGTGCCACGATCCTCATCACGATGACGCGACGTCAAACCCAACATCCCTGCTTTTCCTCGACGAACCCAACCGGATGTGCACGCAGTGTCATTCCGAATTCAAGGACGCGGCGAATTTGCAGCGGCATACGCGCCATCCGATGAACTCACAGGGAAGTAAGTGTGCCTCCTGTCATATGCCGAGAATCATGAACGCGCTGATGTCACGGGCCAGGACCCATCGCATTGACGATATACCGAATGCGCGGCTGACGGAACAGTTTGGACAAGAACAAAGCCCCAATGCTTGTTTAATGTGCCACGGCGATAAAAGCATGGTGTGGCTCGATCAACAGTTGGAGACGGGATGGAACGTCCACAGTGCTCGTCCTCTCATCCCCTCCACCCTTCACTGATGCAACTTCTAGGGCGTAATCGGTGACCTTCACGGTCGCGGAGGGAGGAGACTTGCTTTAGTTGTATCGGCCGAATTCTTCGATGGCTGTGTCTCGCCACAATTCGATGTGCATCGTGGATCGAGGTTTGCACGCACTCCCTGTTCAGGGATGGAATGGCAGCGGGAACTTCCAGCCCGCACTTCTGGTCGTGATCAAAGAGAAGGAATCGGGGAGCGGCCTGATAAGGGAAGGCCCCTCGTAACGGCTGAACGATCCAACTACTGGTGGGATGGCGGGTGATATTGAAGCGGAGGATGCGCCGACGGTGGTGGCGGATGACGAAGAAGCAGTATGTGAGGTTGAAGGCGAGGGTGGGAACGGTGAAGAAGTCCATGGCCACGAGGGCTTCGCGATGACTACGAAGAAATGCCCGCCAACGCTGGGCGGATTCAGGATTTCCGGGTGCGCGCCGCATCCAGCGGGAGATGGTGCGTCCGGGAACCTCAAAGCCCAGCAGGCGGAGTTCGCCGTGAATGCGCGGAGCACCCCAGGTTGGGTTCTCGGCCACCATCTGGAAAATCAATTGGCGGAGCTCTTTGGAAATTCCCTTTCCGCCCCCCACGGGCGTTCGCGTTTTGCAGAGGAGGGTCCAATACCGCCGGAATCCCGCGCGCTGCCAGCCGGCCACGGTTTCAGGCGCGACGAGGTAGAGCCACCTTTTCCAGTGGGACCAGAGTCGACGAGCGGCGACCCAAAAAAGCTTGTCGAGTAGACCAAGTTTGGGTTTGGGATGCTGGCGTTTAAGCAAGGCGAGTCGCTAGCGAAGAGCCAGGTCCTCCAGCAGCAAGCCTCTGCGAGTGCGGAAGATGCGAGGGAGTGCCCCGAACCAGAGCCGGAACAGGTCAACCATGATGGCAACGTTATAGCAGGTAGAACTCTCGTCCCCGCTCCAATGTTGTTGATTTCAAAGCTGGACGGAATTGTGGCAAATGACAGGCAATGGCTTAGCCACCTTTACCCACAGGAGGCAGAGATGAAATTCCCAGCTCATAAGGTTATGCAAGTGAAGATAATATGCAGTCTTCTTTTACTTCTGGTCAGCGCTGGGCCTGCCGCGGCGGCCGATAATTGGTACAGCGTGGAATTCCGGAAGTTGCACCTTGATTACCACCTTAATCCCTGGATTCGCGACGCGGCCGCCTCGATGACGCTTGATGAGGCCCGCCGACAGATGCGGATGATGAAGGAGGCGGGCGTCGAATCGGTAGAATTCTTCGCCTACGACCACTTCGGGAACGCTTTTTACCCTTCGGACGTAATGCCGCCCCATCCTTACCTCCGTCAAGATTACTTCGGCAACATGCGACAGGCTGCCCACGAGAATGGCATTCATGCCGTGGCCTATGTGAACGTCTTCGGCAACATGTATCTTTTCTCCAAGCATCCGGACTGGTATATCGTCGACAAAACCGGAACGAAATACGCCGCCGCAAGCTGGCTCCCGGTGGACAAGTCCCAGATTTGCGCCTCGTCGCCCTTTCTCGATGAGGTCTACAAGCCGTTCCTGAAAGAATTGATTTCCCGCTACAGTCCTGACGCGATTTGGCTTGATGGCGGAAGCTGGCTCGTGGAAACCCCCTGCCATTGCCCATTCTGCCGGACGAAGTACCGGGCGTTCACTGGGGAAGAGATTCCCGACCCACCGCAACAGGGCGCGGACGATGCCGCATGGCAGAAGTGGCTGCGCTGGGTGGTCTGGCGACGCTCGCAGATCTACGATTACCTGACATCGATTACAAGGTACATTCACCAGCTCAAGCCGGATATCCTGGTCACCGATAACAATGTGGGACGTAACGAGATGGGTATCCCTGTTCTGGACGGCGGCCGAATTGTGCGCTGGGCTGAGCCGAAAGAGTTGGGCCTCGATTTCCTCTCCTGCGATCCTGTGCCCATGGGAGGAGACCACCCCGTTGTTCTGAGCAGAGAAGGCCGCCAGCAATCCACGCTGGGGATTCCATTTGATTATGCAAACGAGCGCTTCCAAGGCTGGGGGGAATGGACGATCCGGGAAACCACGGACTTCAAAGTTGAGTGCGCCACGATCATGGCCAACGGCGGCCGATGCTTCTTCGCAGATCAGCCGTGGCCTGATGGGACGTTGGAGCCCGAAGTCTACCGGCGGCTGAAGGAAACGTATGATTTCGTTCGATCCCGCGAAGCTGCCTACCGGGGTGCGGAGATTATCTCGGAGATCGGGGTGCTCCTGGCCGAAACCAACGGCACGCTGGCACGAAACCCGGAATGGCTGCTGCCGGCCACCAGCAGCGACGATGCCGTGGCCGGAGCTCATCTTGGCCTGGTGCAAGAGGGCTTTCAGTTCCAGATTGTTGGGGAGACGGGACTCTCGACGGCCCTGCAACACCTGAAAGTGTTGGTCGTGCCTGAGCAGGTCATGTTGCTTCACGACACTCTTGACACCATCCGTAGCTTCGTCGAGCAGGGTGGACGGCTGCTGGTGACGGGCCAATCCGGTCGGCTCCGAGAGGATGGTTCTCCCCGCGCGCAGGAGGAGGTGGGACGCCTGTTGGGTGTGAAGCTGAATGGCACTCGGCGTGCCCCGCTCAATTACCTTGAGTTCTCCCCGGATTTCGGAAACTCCTTCCATCTGCCGCCGCTGCCCTTTATGGTCCGGGGGCCGATGTACCAATTTGAAGCGGACAGTTCCCAGTTGCTGGCGCACACGCTTGAGCCGCGCGACGACCCCTGGGACAAAAATGGCCATTGGCGTCAGTACACCGTAACGGGGGCCATGCCCCCCAACCGCACCCCAGCTGGACCGGCGGCAGTTCTCACTCGGGTCGGCAAGGGGCAAGTCCTATACGTGGCCGGGAACTGGTTTACAACCTATCGGACAGAGGGTAACCCGGCCGTGCGGAAGATGCTGGCGGCGTTTCTTTCCACCCTTCTTCCTGAGCGCGAGCAGCTTCTTTGGATTGAGGACAAGCCCTTGCGAATCGAAGCCAGTCTGTTGCGAAACCGGAACGGGTATCTGGTAAGCTTGGTCAACTCCGCGATCCAGAAGCAATCCACGCGGTTCGTTCACGTCGAAGAGATCATTCCCGTTTCGGGCCTCCGTGTGAGCGTACGCATTCCGCAAAAAGTCCGTGGTGTTCGTTTGTACCCGGAAGGAACTTCCCTTCCGTTCATCCAGGGAACCGATGGGGGCGTGCAATTTACTGTTCCGCGTGTGGACATTCTGGCCTCGGTCCGGCTTGATTGCCAGTAAGATGAATGTCGACCGTCCCTGTGAGAGGCAAGTGGAGCGCGGGCCTGAGTACGCCAGGGAAAGCCTGGCTGATCTTGTAAGTTGAAAGGAGCCTGCCCCGTAATCGCTCATACAACATTGCGCGCCCAGCGGGTCACGCGTTGACCATCCCGTTGTTCTACCTGACGGTAGTGCTGAAAAAAGGAAACGTCGTTGACGGTGGTTTCCAGACGCAGGATCTGGCCGAACTTGTCATACGTTTTTAGGGAGACCGGACCCATGAGGTGTTTAATCCAGGTCCCTTCGATGCGCGTCTGAAAGCGGCTACCCATATCCCCCCATAAAGGGGAGAGAGTTTGCGGCCCAGGAAGGTAGCGATGTTTTCGGGTTTGACGGTGTGGATGGCGGTGCGGGTCAGCGTTTCATAAAGGGGTTGAACATCCTAACGATTCCGGAACACGAGGTCGGTGGAATAGTCCACCTGATCGAAGCTCCATTGATAAGTCAACCCGAGCGCCATGATGATCGGGCGGTAGAGGCGAGCGAAGGAGTCAAGTTTAGCATGCAGCTTTTTCATGCTCCAGGCGTCGGCCAATTGTTGCGCGCGCGGCCAGTCGGCGATCTCCAGAAATGCATTATCGAGGAACTGATAAGCGATCCTGTCTATGGCGAATTGACATGTTGAGCGATTCTACCCGTGACCGCTGCCCAAATGAGGGGGTGATACTTGCGGAGCGCACCCGGTAGCAGTGAAACGATCAGATCAGCCAACCGCGCCGCAGTGACAAGCTCAAACAGCGAATTCATGGGAAGTGCAGTTTGCCGATTTCCGCCGGATACCACAGGGAGCACGAGTCTTTGAAAAATCAGGCAGCCACGGGTGTCTGATCTAGACCTCGACAGTGAGGTTGCCATCGATAGGAGTGGGGATTCGCGACTAGTCGCGACACGGGCGTGTCGGGCGTTCGCCCCTCCAGGGAGGTATGCGTGCGATGATCGTTGAAGTATGTCCTGAAATCGAGCAACTTGTTTTCGAGATCCGCCGTCGTCCAGAACAACGTGTGATCCAAATACTCGCGTCGAATCGTGCCGATCAGGCGTTCCACAAAGGGAGGGGAGAGGGGAACCGAGGGGACGGTTTTGATCGCGGTCACCACCAGGATCCGCAGATTGGCTTGCCACTGCCCAAACCGATAAAGGGGATCATGGTCGGAGCTGAGGTACTTGGGCATCCAGGATTGCCCTCGAATGGCGCGGTTGAACATCCGGCAATGTGCGACACCATCGACGGTTCCGGCATGGACGCCGAACCCAATGATGCGGCGCGTGTATTGATCCATGACGACCAGGACCCAGTGGGTCCGCAACGTGGCCGATTCGCACCGGAACAGATCTAGACTCCAGAGGTTGTCCTTCAGGTGGCCAAGGAAGGTCAGCCAGGATGGACCCCCGGAGTCCTTCCCCGGTTGGTTGTGACTGGCGAGAATCCTTCGAACCACGTCTTTGTCGATGGGGATGTCGAAAGCCAAGGCAATCTGTTGAGCAATGCGCGGACAGCCCCAGGTGGGATTGCGCTGCTTCATTTGGACCACGGCTTCAATGAGTTCTTTGGTGGGTCCTTTGGGGCCGGGCCTACCCTTGCGCTGGGAGGAGAAGAGCCGGCGGAACTTGCGGTTCCTCAGAGCCTGGTGGAGGCTCAAGAGGGTCGAAGGTTTCAGAACGATGGCTGAACGGATCAGGCGGGCGGGGCGAATGAGGAGAGCACACAAACCGGCGACGAGGCGATCTGAAGTGCGTAGATGGGGTGACCGCTGCCGCGAACGATTGAGGATCAAGAGTTGTTGCTTGACAAGAACGGACTCGGCGACCACAGAACGGATGCCGCCCGGACCCCAGAGTCGGGCAAGAGTAGCGATGACATGGACGAAAAGGATGACGAGATTGCGCATCTCAGCATGTTAGCAAGAACGGCTAACCCCAGGAATTGTGGCGTAAACTAGCAATTCGCCAGGGACAGGCGCACCAGGCCTTGAGTTATGGCGCTAGATGGCTCATGCCTATCCGGTTGTTTCAGCAAACCACGATATGTTGTGGTCAGCCTTAGCTGAGCGGATTGGAGATCTCCGCCCGCTTCGGATCTGCTTATAGGTCGTGGATTTGTGCCCCGTTCCCAGA
>Ga0326727_10026507_pt1 | contig 10740 bp, 12 predicted proteins | sample MB2enrmetagenome_FD_207643 | JGI IMG/M metagenome (GOLD analysis project Ga0326727, IMG submission 207643) | Lab enriched peat soil microbial communities from McLean, Ithaca, NY, United States - MB29MY | ecosystem: Environmental > Terrestrial > Soil > Wetlands > Peat | place: USA: New York... | reverse complement strand
CTTACCAGCAAGCAGCGAAAACCGCTCATTGGAACAGCTGTTAAGATTGTTCTTAGGGAGCCCTAGGCTTCAACGTGCCAGAGAAATCGATGACTCTCTTGTCTCCATATCTCAAGAGAGTTCTGAAACAATTGAGGGCAAGGTCAAGAATTACACGGTCCGGATTGACCTTGCGAATCACACGATTCTCCATGATTGCCAAGACTGGAGTAACAACCTGGCCTCTAAGAACATGTGTAAGCATCTAGGAAAGTTTCTGTTGATGTTTGATGAAGCAAGGGCAACAGACATCCTCAAGCAGATACTCAGCGGGATAGGTCAGTGGACGTTCATTGTCCCGGATACCCCTACCGGTTAGGCGGTCGAAGTTGACAATTTCCAGAGCATTCTCATGATTTCGTACCCGTGTTTTATCGTACCGAGGTTTCCTTTCTTTGCATAGGCTTCGGTAAATCGCTTCGATCCGTCGCTACGAACTCCAGGGCCGGAGATGAGTATTGGCACCGGGTCATCTGTGTGGCCTTTCGCCAAGCAAGGAGTTGAATGGTCTGCAGTCACGCAAAGAAAACTTGAACTTAGGTCGCCAAGTCTTGAAAAGAACCCCGCGTCAATGTCTTCAATAGCTTTCTTCTTCCCTTCAAAGTCCCCGTCATGTCCCGGTTCATCTGGACCTTTCAAGTGAACGTAGACGAAATCGTAGTCGCCCATGAGTCGTAACGCTTCGATTCCTCGATTAGAATATCCGTCCAGTGACCGGTCAGGAGGAAATATTCGAGTATCGATTCCGATGACCTTGGCTATACCTAGCTCAACAGGCATGTCTGCCACGGCTACGCCTCGGAAGCCGAATTTCTGATTCAGAGTCCTAACGGTGGGCGTCTTTGTTCCCGCATCTCTCATCAGTAGAAAGTTGGCTGGTTGATCGCCTCGTGCTGTTCTACTCACATTCACCTTATGGTTTTCCAGCACCGAATTGACTTGCGCGGCAAACTGGTTCAACATGTCTGCTGTACGGCGAGCTACCGTAGTCTTGTTTAGTGGGACGCATTTAGGAATGGGGGCCGGAAGTCTGACGTCTGTCTTGGCGATTGTTATCTTTCCATGACGCTCATACGCAGGGTCGAGGTTCGAGATTGCTGCTGACAGGCGCGTTGTCCTATCTCGAAAGACAAGTGCGCAGCGGTGCCCAATGGTTGACCTGAGTTCGAAGTCAACAAGGTTCCTAAGCTTCTCATTCGAATTAACAGCTTCAACGAGTTGAGCAGCCTCTTCTGATGAGACATTTCTTCCTGCTCTTCGATCCACAATTTGGCCGCCTCTTACAGTTGCGAAGTTACACCTCAAAGCCAAATCACCGGTGTTGAATTCGATACCTGAACCGATTGCTTCCACAACCCCCCTTGACAGCTCCAAGCGCGTGGGATCATAGCTGAGGAGCGAGAAAACACCCGCATCACTTTCAGGGGCAACCCCGCGTTTGACCGTGTAAACTATCCCGGTTCTTCCTTTGGTCGCGAGCTTGTCTAAGTTTGGCGTCAACGCCGCTTCCAGAGGGGTCTTGTTCTCAAATTCAGGCGTGGGCCTGTCGCCAACCCCATCTAAGACTACAAACAATATCGGGTGTGCCAAGCGTGCCATCGCTTTTCGCCTTACCTTTGGCGTTCAATATATTGATAGAGTTGAAGCTTGCAAGGGCCTTGCAGTGAACTCTAATGGCTTCTAAGAAAACGAAGACAAAGATCGTCTGCACGATCGGCCCCGCGACCTCGTCAAGCCGTACCCTGCACCGGTTGATTGATGCTGGAATGAATGTTGCAAGGCTCAACTTTTCTCACGGAACAGTCCAGGAGCACGCTGCGCAAATGCGATTGATTCGAAAAGTCGCACGAGAGAAGAAGGCAGCGATAGGAATTCTAGCCGATCTGCCCGGCCCAAAGATTAGAATTGGCCGAGTCTTACCGGAACCAGTTGATCTGAGAAGCGGTTCGCAGCTAATTCTTGCAGCCCGCCACCTCATAGGAAACCAAAGAATCGTTTCCATAAGCCACCCCTCAATTTTAAAACATTTGAGGAAAGGCGATCGAGTCTTCCTCGAAGACGGGACCGTAAGGTTGGAAGTTCTTTCTGCGAGAAAGGAAGAGGCAGTCTGCCGAATCGTTACAGGCGGCCCACTCTCATCAGGAAAGGGCGTTAACCTGCCTGACAAAGGCTTGAAGCCAGGAGCCTTGACTAGGAGAGACATTGCCCTTCTCAAGTTCGCCTTGGCAAATGGCGCGGATTTGATTGGCATATCATTTGTGACTACAACCAAAGACCTACTCCGGGCGAAGAGGATCGTGATGGCAGCTAATTCGAAGGCCTGGGTAATCGCGAAAATCGAGACTAGGATGGCTGTGGAAAATATCGAAGACATCGTGAAGAAAGCGAATGGCATCATGGTTGCGCGAGGCGATCTGGGCGTAGAGATGGATGTAGAAGATATCCCAGCCCTTCAGAAGGAGATTATCAGTAAGTCGAACGCTGCAGGGAAACCTGTCATTACAGCTACCCAGATGCTAGAATCGATGGTGAACAACCCCACGCCCACCCGAGCAGAAGTGACCGATATCGCTAACGCCATAATCGACGGCACCGACGCCGTGATGCTCTCCGAGGAGACTGCCGTCGGTAAGTATCCGGTTGAAGCGGTTAATGTAATGCGGAGAGTGGCCGCTGCGACGGAGAAGAACCTAGCGTACGGAACACTGTTAGACGCACGTCGAGGCCGTGTGAGGCCGATTGTTCAGGAGTCAATCAGTTTCTCGGCCTGCGAAGTTGCCTTCGCTTTGAAGGCGGGTTGCATAGTCGCGAGTACGCGTACCGGTCTGACTGCACATCGTGTTTCGAAGTACCGTTCCTCTGTGCCCATAATCGCACTCACATACGATGTCCCTGTCATGAATAAGCTTTCTTTGCTCTGGGGCGTCTACCCATACAAAGTGAAAAAACTCGACACCACTGCTGAAATTTTCACTGCCGCGAAGGCTGCAGCCAAGAATAGCGGCATTGTAAGAGAAGGAGACAAGATAGTAGTTGTCTGCGGAGATCCCTCATCACCGGGAGGAACCACGGACCTTCTAAGAGTTCAGTCTGCGTAAATGCATCAGCTGAAGTAGTTTGCTATCGCCATCTCAAGCCCACGCGCTAGACTGAACGGTATCCACTTAATGGTTGCGGGCGTTCCTAACATCCTGCTGACCATTAATGAACGCCCACGCTCTTCGTACCGCATTTTGATGGTTCCGTCTGCGATGTACTCGACCGCAGCATTAACTCTGTCTTCATGGAGCCCCTCTTCAAGGATCACAATCGAAGTGACCTTTCTTTCTGCTAACCTTGCCTTAACAGATTCTAAGAACTTCTCTGCCTGTTCTGGTCCTGCATGAGTGATAAAATCCGAGAAAGAATCAATCACGAGTTTTGCTCGAGCCTCATGTTTGACTTCGTTCCTCAGTAGGTCACTCAGGGCTATGCTCAGATCCGTGAGATTTGCCGGGTTCCCCGAATATTTCTCTGTGATCCCCCCAATTCTCCATGAGTAGCAGTCAAAGAAGATAATTTGATCGAGAAACCTACCATCCCACTCGAATGAGACCATTGTCTCTTTGGCCAGTTCAAGTGGCTCAAACGTGTCTACCAAGACTGCGGGCCTTTCTTTTACCAAGGAATCAAATAGAAACTGCTTTGCGAGCGTACTCTTCCCAGACCCAGGCGTCCCTACAACAAGGATCATTGAGCCCGCAGGGAAACCACCTCGAAGTAAATGGTTAAGCCCAATAACACCCGTGGAGATGCGTTCCACATGGGTCACTTCCCTAGCAACGCTCTAAACCTGTAAGCCAGAAAGATCGCGAAGAGAGCCATTGAGCAAGTGTGAAGGTACATGCTCCAATCAGCTAAGTAGTTCGTGTACGCGAAAACTTCTCCAACAATCCAGACCAAAATTGCTACCGAGAGCTGTAACTTGAAGCTTCCAAGGATGCCGCCCTCCGAGTGACGAAATCTAACTGCGAGAAAAAGAAAGAGCACAAACGACATGGTTAGAGCGACTAACGTAATGAGATCAGCTATTGCTTCAGCTGAAAACCCGATGCCGCCATAGGACAAGTAATTCTCGAAGAGGCCGAGCAACCTAAACTCCCGCCTTCCAATAGAAAATGCCGAAACACAGTAGAAGTACCGCGCTTAACGGATAGAAGACAACATCAGCTAAGAAATCCGCACCTAAGAATTGAAACAGATGATAACACGCATGGATAAGGGCGAATGAGCCCAAGAGCATTGCAAGCGCGAAAAGTCGCTGGCTCCGTTCCCTCACCCTATACGCTATGTAAAGCGGGCCGACCGCTGCAACCATCATGAAGAAAAAGTTCAACAGAGCAAGAAGCATTAGCACGACATTCACTCGCTCCTCTGTGCCCGGATAATCCTTACCTTGAGCGTTGCGGCCTGCGAATTTAACTTCGGTCCCTGCAAGACAGAGTTGAAAGTTGAGGCTGTGCAAGGACGAGATAGCTGTAGATAGTGTAGGAGTTGCATCAACCAGCTAGAGGATGCCTTGCCCCCAATTGGAACGTAGTCCGTGGAACCAGAAGACCTCGCCATTTGCAGCTGTCGATCCGGCGCGACGAGCCCAAATCCACTAATGGCAAGAGAACAGTTTATTCAAAGGCCATACCGTATTCCTCAGTGAGAAAAACATAGATGGATTCAGGATCAGGCAGGCATCTAGTTGCGTTGTGGTGGAAACATTGACCTTAGGCAAAGAAGCATCACTATACGAGCACCTTCCTAAAGGAAGGGTCAGGTGCACAGCCTGCGCACGCTATTGCAATATCCCAGAGGGAAAAATGGGCCTCTGCGGAATCCGAGGCAACCTAAACGGAAAGCTTTGGCTCTACGTATACGGGAAAATCATCGCAGGCCACGTAGACCCAATCGAAAAGAAACCCGTAACCCACTACATGCCAGGAACCAGAATATTCTCAATCGCAACGACCGGTTGTAATTGGCTTTGCTCTTACTGCCAGAACTCAGACATTAGTCAGCGGCGGAAGATTGAGGGTTTGGATGTGACGCCGGAGAAGGTTGTGGAGATGACTAAACGTTACCGTTGTCAAGGACTAGCGTATACTTACAACCAGCCTACGATCTTCATGGAGTTCGCCCACGATATTGGCGTACAAGCCAGGAGGGCTGGCTTGATCAATATCTTCGTGTCGAATGGGTACGACACGCCTGAGACGGTCGGTATGATGCCTGACTTCTTGGACTGTATTACGGTTGACTTCAAGGGCAACGGTGAGACATCATTCGTCCGGAAATACATCGGTATAGCGAACGCCGAGCCAATATTTCAGACTCTACTCGATATGCGGGATAAGACGAAGGTACACATTGAGATTACAGACCTTATAGTTCCGGAGGTGGGAGACGACTTGGGGGCAGCAAAGAAACTGTCTTCTTGGATTTACGACAACTTAGGGCCCGATACGCCGATCCACTTTCTCAGATTCCACCCCGATTATAAGATGATGAACCTCCCCCCGACCCCTGTAGAGACTTTGGAGAAGCACTATGAAATTGCCAAGCAGGTCGGTTTGAATTATGTTTATTTGGGCAACGTTCCGAGACATCCTCTCGAGCACACGTACTGCCCCGAGTGCGGGCATGTTGTTGTCGAACGGCTGGGTTTTGACATATCGGCCTGGCATCTTGATGATCAGAACCGCTGTAATTATTGTGGGAATGAGATTCCAATCGTTGGCCGTTTGAGCAAGTCTGTTAACGAGGAACGATTCATGCCAGTGATCATGTAAAGCCAATCGGAATTGTATGACCTCAGGTTTTGAAAGAAACGAGATTGACTTAGATTGCGCTTTAACGTTAACAGGGATCTCCCTGAAGGAAGATACAGACTGCAAGAAGTCTTCTCTGGCCTCGAGGGCGTAAAACCCCTCAAGAATTGTATTGGCAACACAGGCGTATTGAAACGGATTTTAGAGGAGACTCAGGTGACCTTGACAGACGAAGACGGGTACATGTACGTTAACGATGAAGACGGCAGCTTAGTCGTGGGGCTGGATTATCTGAAGACCGGAGATTCCAAACATCTGTACCTTGACGTAATTCATGAGCTGGTACACGTTAAGCAATTCTTGCAAGGAAAGAATCTGTTCGACGAGACCTACAGTTACGTAGATAGGCCTACGGAGATTGAGGCGTACCGTTGTTGCGTAGAGGAAGGCCGCAAAATTGGTATGCCCGAGGGTGAGATTGCTGAGTACCTTTACGTTGAATGGATAACGAGAACAGACCATGCTAGGCTCTTGAAAACTCTCGGGGTAAGCACAGAGCGTAGCTAATTTCTGGATTATTCAAAATATCTGAAAACGAAGCATTACAGTAACGTTGCGGGGCCAGCACGCTCGTCACGAACTCCTGATTCCTCCAATCGTTTCAAGTGTAAGATAAATTCCCGAACAAAGTTTCTAGTGTACTCTTCCAAATCCAGTTTGAGGGCGTCCTCAGGTTTAACCCAGACGTAGCTTTGGAGTTCTCGGCCGTCCAACTTCACGTCCGAACTCCGAGCTTTGCATACGTAATCCATGAAAATGTAGTGTTCATGCTTTTGATAGTCTTTAGGATAGATTGCCTGCTGCAAGACAAGCAACTCAACGACCTCTGAATCCAAGCCAGTTTCTTCTTTCACTTCCCGGACGATCGCGTCCTCCGCTCTCTCACCAAGCTCGATGTGCCCTCCGGGAACCGTATACTTCTCGCCCCACTTATTGGACCGAACAATCAGAACCTCACCCTTCTCGTTTACGATCAAAGCACCGACTGTTGCTTCGGGATAAAGCTGAACCATACGAGAACCTCACGGAATTCAGGAGGCGGAGATCAGGTTTTACCCGTCATCATGCCAAGCACGCCCACGACTGAGATCAACCCACCAACAATCAGAATCAACGGTTCTTGGGTGCGCAGATAAACAAGCCCAGTAAACGTAGCAAGCGTACCGAGACCTACTAAGTTGATGAAAGCTAACCTCTGCTGTTCATTCAAGTGGACCGACGCCTCTGCTTGACCAACCTCACGATTCGCCTAATCGTGTATATCTCTATTCCTCTCTGACGAACATCCCTTCCGCCCGTGAGTTAGAGGAATATCTAAATTTCCTGCAACGTGAACACAAGCAATACCATTTGGCTATCCTCCAAAGGTGTTCGTAGGATCAACTTGACCGAACAAGCCCCCGTATCTTCACTCTACGAGAGGTTCTCCTCTGCTGTGATTGATCTAACGGAGGAGACGTACGGTAGAGATGCAAATGGCATACTCGAGGCACTCTTGAAACCTGTCAAGACCTACTACATCAGATGCAACACGCTCAAAATATCGCCGACACAGCTTCGGACAAGGCTTGAGGATAGAGGCCTCAGAGTCCACGTACACCCCACCCTGCCCGAGGCTTTAGGGATTAAGATCGAGGGGCCCTTTGAGATTGCTTCAACAAAGCTGCAGATAGCGATTGACAAACATACCGCGGAATCAGTCTTGCAAGGAGCGAACGTCTACGCGCCTGGGGTCAAGAATTGCCCGTCCATACACACCGGAGATCGCGTGACCGTCGTCTCCGAGGTTGGAGAGATTCTCGCCAATGGGACCGCTTCAATGAACACGACTGATATTCTCACATTCAGGAAGGGCTTAGCGGTGAAAATTGAGGACCGACGGTACAAGTCTCCCCAAATTAGAGATTTGCCGGAATTCTCAGAAGGCTTGCTGTACCCGCAATCACTTGCTGCGATGATCACCTCCCACATCCTCGACCCACAGGAAGGGGAAAGCATTTTGGACATGAATTGCGCACCAGGAGGCAAGCTGTCCCACGTTAGCCAGCTAATGCACACTTCCGGAAGAATAGTAGGCTTAGACCGAAACGCTGACAAAATAGCACAAACCCGCCGCACAATTAGGAAACTAGGCTGCTCTAATGTTACTCTCGCGATACATGACTCAAGGTACGTGGACGCTGACTTCGGTGATATCAAACCAGACCGAGTCTTGATAGATCCACCTTGTAGCGCCTTAGGCCTCAGGCCAAAAATCTACGATCATACCGAGCAAGAGAGAGTAGATGATCTGGCCGAGTACCAAAAACAATTCATTAGGGCCGGTAGCCGAGCCGTCAAGCGTGGCGGAGTAGTTGTGTACAGCGTCTGCACCTTCACCACAAAAGAATGCGAACGGGTCGTAGAGTTCGCGGAAGAGGAATGCGGGCTACATACAGTGGAGCAAAGACCTTTCTTGGGCTCGAAAGGCTTGAAGCTCGGAAAATCAGGAGCCCTCTGTCAACGATTTCGCCCAGACGTAGACGAGATCGGATATTTCATTGCGAAATTCGTGCGCTAAGATGACGCACAGTATGACGATATCAATTAGATCCTGAACCACTTGCTTTTAGGAAAGCCAATTCGCTCAGGTACGTATTAATTGTTAGAACATGACATGTTCTATGCCTGTGTTTGCTATGGCTAGACGCAGACGAAAGACGAGAAAGAGAAGAACTTCGAAGACAGAACGAAGATTGAAGAAAAGTGCCCGTACCGCACGCCGAAAACTTGGCAGAAGCCTGATGAGATTCGGCAGAAAACTAGCTCGGTGACAAATACCCTAAATCGTCACCTGTTGATTGCAGCACGCTCTGCATGAGCACAGTAATGGTGAGGAAGCCATGATGGATTCCGTATCATTTCGTTGTAAATTGTAATTTGAGGGACTGGCGCCAGTACTTGAACGCCAAGAGGGTTAGAAGGGCTACCGAGATTAATTACACCGGTTGATATGGGATAGGCCACGTGTAGAAGAACCACCCGTTGAGGTAAACCGCCAACAGTAGACTGCCCAGAACCAAACAGCCTATCGCGTGGTCTCGCAGACTCATCCTCGGGTGCAGGATCAGAAAACATAGCAGAAGCATCGGTAGGATGGTTGCCAGGCCAATGAAAACGAAGGCCGGAACTCCCACGAAAGCGTACTGGATGAAGAGCATCCATCCTTGTTCAGCATACCAATCGAACCCGAACCAAGACAATACCAGGCTAGAGTTGGGTCCGAAGTAATGGATGCTAGGTACGAGTAAGTGTACAACCAGTAACAGAATCATTCATTTCGTGAGGCTCGTTGTATTCACGCGAGGATATCCTCAGACGACCCCCATAGGAGCTTTGCGAATAATTATCTGGACGCGGGTGCTGAAGGTTCACGATATCGTTACGGGTAGAATTTGCAGCAATGACTTCAAAGGAACTCCGTCGATCCTCGTTTTTCCACTCTTATTTACCAAAACTAGGATAGCCACAGGTTTCGCTTTGGCTTTCCGGAGAGTCTGAATAGCTGCCATGTGAGTCTCACCCGCGCGCAGAACTGCATCCGCAATGAGGACCTTCTTTCCTGCAACGCCGTGAAATGATGGGTTAACTAGGCCAGCGAGTTTTCTTTGTGCAATTCGATGCGGCCGCACAACTGCAAAGGGCTTATCCAGCTCCTTCGCGATCGCAACGCCCAGAACCATGCCACTCCCTTCTATCGCAGCAATCACATCCGGCTCACTGAATTCCGAGGTACGGATGGAATCATTAGCCAAATCAGCTAATGCGTCGGCGATCGCAGTCATACGCTTCGCATGTGAAGCGAGAGAACTCCAATCCACAAATACATCGTGTGGTGGGTGTATCGCCGCTCGTTCCTTACCTTTGAGGAGTAACCAGACGACCGTATCAGGTTGAACTTTCAATTCATCGGCTATGTCATAATTTGAGAGGCCTTTCGACTTAAGCTCCTGAGCTGTCCTCACTAATTCATGCGGAATCATAGGGTGCCGACAACCTGGTGGTTGTTATCATTTGACGAGCTCTTATAAGACGTAGGTTGCGTTGCGACGACACAATGGGCTAAAGAGCATAAGTGAGATGAGTGGTCAACTCCGCAATGACTCTGTCAGCGTATTCGTTCGAGATTCCATACGGCCAAGTTAATGGCCCGATGAACTTAGTCGAAACTGTACTCAGTGCGCAAACCTCTGAACCTGAATGGCTCAGAGAAGGCACGTCATTCACTGATGTTGAACTCCTAAACGGAGTACCAGTCAAATATAGTGTGTCCCAATTCGGGGACAGGGACACGTTCGCTCTGAAAGTCCAAGCAATGGGAACTGTTTGGGATGAAAGAATTATCGAGAATTTGAAGAAACATCTCGAACAGGTTCTCGGCTTGAAGGATGATTTGAACTTCCTCTATAGCAAATTTGCCAACGAAGACGAACCGTTGTTTTCAACTTTCAAGAGACTAAGGGGATTACGGTTAATTCGTGGTACCGATCTCCATGAAGCTTTGATCTGCTCCATTCTCTCACAGAATAACTCTGTAAGATTGTGGAATAGGACAGCTCGACTTATGATGCAATATTATGGCCGGAAGGTGAGTTTTCCAGACGGTTCTTCATCGTTTCTCTTCCCAGACATCGGGGTATTGGCAAAGCTGAACCCACGGGGGCTCAGATCAAGAACGTCGATGGGCTATAGAGCCAAGCCCGTTGTACTGGTTTCGCGAATGATTGTGAATGGTGAACTCGATTTGACTCAGTTGACGAAGCAGACCTATGAAAATGCGATGAGATCTCTTCTTGAACTCCCA
>Ga0326727_10026506_pt1 | contig 10741 bp, 10 predicted proteins | sample MB2enrmetagenome_FD_207643 | JGI IMG/M metagenome (GOLD analysis project Ga0326727, IMG submission 207643) | Lab enriched peat soil microbial communities from McLean, Ithaca, NY, United States - MB29MY | ecosystem: Environmental > Terrestrial > Soil > Wetlands > Peat | place: USA: New York... | reverse complement strand
CACCAATTCAGCAGAAGGCATTCGACCTGCTCGGCAACCAAATGTAGCCAGTAACAGGGCACAAATTCGGAAGATTATTCAGTCAATTCAATGCTTTGCGTCTCGCTAAAAAAGGAAGCTAGGCCTAAACGGCCCGCACGGCGGGCGGCAACACGACCCAGTACGGCGAGATCCAGATCGCCTTCGTGGTGCGCCATCGCATCGACCAGACTGTCCCGCACCGCCGAGGCGATCGGTAGCGGCACCGATGCGCTGTCGCCCGCGGCCAGCGCCAGGCGCAAATCCTTGAGCGCAAGACCCGCCTTGAAGCCCGCGGGTTCATAGCGCTGCTCCACAATCAGCGCGCCATAGCCCTGATAAACCGGACCCGGAAAGATACTGGCGGTGATCAGATCGTGCAGAAGCTTCGGGCCGACGCCATGCGCCCCGGCCAGCACGGCGGCCTCCCCCAGCGTCTCCACCGCGGAAGCCAGCATGAAATTCACCGTCAGCTTTGCCACGTTGGCAAGCTGCGGCTGCGCGCCGATCCGCCAGGTCTTCCGGCCCAGCAGCCCGAGCAATGGCCGCACCGTCTCGACGGCTGCATCCGGCCCCGCAACCAGGATATTGAGTTTGGCCGCCGCCGCCGCGTCCGGCCGCCCCATTACCGGCGCGGCGACGTAGGCCACGCCCCGCGCCTGCCAGAGCGATGCCACTTCCGCGGCAAACGCCACCGAAATCGTTGCCATGTTAAGGTGGATGAGCGGCGCACTGAGTTGGCCGATCAAACCGCTGTCGATCAGAACGGTGCGCAACGCCGCGTCGTCGGCCAACATGGTGATGACGATGTCCGCATCGAACGCGTCCGCCGGCGTCGCGGCCACCTCGGCACCTTCGGCAGCAAGCTTGGCCGCGGCGGCGGGCGAACGGTTCCACACGCGCAACCGATAGCCGCCCTTGAGCAGGTTGGCCGCCATCGCGCTGCCCATATTGCCCAGTCCGAGAAATCCAATGCGCATCACTGCCTCCTTGCTGTGCCGACGCAGTGGGCCGACACCGAAAGCGCCTTATCTCCAGGTGTCGTCAGGCAGATTGACGACAATCGGCGTCGGCGTGCTTCTGACAACCACCCACCGGAACGGTTCACTCTGCGATGCATTGATCTCCATGTGCAACAGGAATGCCGGGACATGGATGAAATCGCCGGCCTGGGCGTGCGCCGAATATTCGCCGTTGGCACCCCATCGGATTTCGCAACGGCCCGACAGTACGTAGGCGATCGTCTGCTGCTCGCCATGATGGTGAATGCCGGTGCGCGCGCCTGGCGCCACATCGAACAAGCCACCCCACAGCGCGGTGTCGATACCAAGACGAGGTGCGATCGCGGCGCTTCGCGCCGACCCGGCGGTTTGCGCCGTTGCCGTATCGAATTCGTCCGGCCGCACGACGCGGATGGAGGCGGTGTCAGGTATCGGCATGGGAGAAACTCCCTTCAATGATCGAACAGTATTCGTTCCCCTTCCGGATCGGACTGAATCAAACCGGTGTCGCGGGACCAGTCCCCGCACCACTCCGTCTGATTGCAGCTGCAATCCCGGCAATGTCGGCCTCGGTCAGCGTTAGGCTCGCCGCATCCAGCCACCCATTCACCTGCCGCGCATTGCGCGCGCCGACGATAGCGGCCGTCACGCCTGGCCACGTCAGTGTCCAGGCGACTGCGACCGCGGCGGTGCTTGTGTCGTGCCGCTCCGCGACGACGTGCATCGCATCGGCAACCATCAGATTGCGCCGCAGCGCCTCGCCCTGGAAGTTCGCATTACGTGACCTCCAGTCGTTGGCCGGCAGCGACTTCGCGCGTTCCTGACTGAAAGATCCGCTGAGCAACCCTGCCTGCATCGGGCTGTAGACGATCACGCCTGTGCCGTGCGCGCGACACCACGGCAGCTCGGCCGCGGCGACATCACGCTTGATGGCTGAGAATGGCGGCTGTAACGAATCGATGTGCCCGAGTGCCTCCGCCTTCGTGAGTTGGGCGACGTTATGATTGGACAACCCGACCGCACGCACCTTTCCTTCCTGCTTCAAATCCAGCAGCGTCTGCCAGTAGACCTCGACCGGGGTGCCGTCCTCAGCCGGCCAATGCATCTGGTAAAGGTCGATGCGCTCCAACTTCAGCCGGCGCAGCGATTGTTCGATCTCGCGGCGCAGACTTGCCGGCGCGCCCACCTGACGCGGCCCGGCTTTGGGATCGGCCGGGTCCGCAACCAGGCCGCACTTGGTGAAGACGTAAGGCCGTTCGTTCGGCGGGATCCCCGACAGGGCCGCCGCGACAACCTCCTCCGAATGGCCGAGGCCATAGATCGCTGCCGTATCGATCCAGTTCACCCCCCTCGCCACCGCATGGCGGATCGCGGCGATTGACTCCCGATCGTCCTGGCTGCCCCAACCCATCGCCCAATCGCCGCCCACGGCCCATGAGCCGAAACCCACGCGGGTGATCTGCATGTCGGTCTGCCCGAACGTCCGGGTGGGAAGCAAACTTGTTGTTGCCATCTTCATCTCTCCTCGATGGCGCCCGGTGGCGGCGGATGACGTAGGTGCCGGGATCGGACGGTCCCGGCGCATATTGTGGCGGCCTCAGGCGCGAGCCCTGCTGAATGGGCTGGTCTGCCATCGAGCGAAAAGCCCCTGAACATACTGTGATCGCGCGCGCCATGGATTTCGGCATGACGGTGGCACGCGATGTGCCCAGACCTGTGAGCGGTGCAGCCCGGGCGACCATGTCACCCCGGCGCTGTCGCCAATTTCATTGGTCCAAAAGTTGATTTCTTTCCACGACGGTCAGGCGATTCCCAAACTGCACGGTGCACCTCAGCCGCGTACCTCGGTGTCGAGCGTGGATTCGTAGACGCGCATGATTGAGGTCGAATCCATACCGCCAAGGCCCATGCCGCGCGCCATGCGCATCAGGTTCAGCACCTGCGGCGCGATCAGGCCAGGGACGCCCACCTCGTCGGCCAATTCCATCGCCAGGCGCAAATCCTTCTGCGCCAGGTCGAGCGCAAAGGTGGCGTTGAAGTTTCCCGCCAGCGCTTTGGTGGCCATGTTGCGATAGCCGGTGGAATCGCCACTGGCATTGCGGATGACCGCGTCGAGTTTTTTCATGTCGATCCCGGCGCGTTTGCCCATCATCAAGGCCTCCGCGGCGGCGGCGGAGTTACAGAACGCCAGCATGTTGTTGATCAGTTTCGCCACCGAGCCGAACCCGACATCGCCGACATGGATCACCTCGCCGCTGAACGACTTCAGCAGCGGCAATTGCTGTTCGAACGTTGCGGCATCGCCACCGACCATAATGACAATCGTGCCATCGGTCGCGCGCGCAACGCCGCCGGACACCGGCGCCTCCAGCATGCCGATCCCCTTCGCCTTTGCGCCCTCGGCGAGGCGGCGCGCGGTGGCTGGGGCATTGGTGGAAAGATCGATGTAGACAGTGCCGGGCCTGGCATTAGCCGTGAGACCGTCCGGTCCGAGCGCGACCTCCTCGACGATGCGCGGGATCGGCAACGAGGTGATGACCACGTCGCAGTTCTTCGCGACCTCGGCAACCGATCCACCGGTCGACGCGCCAAGGTCGGTGCAGCGTTTGACCGCGGCCGGATCAAGGTCGAACACCACGACCTCGTGGTTGGTGTTCCTGATGATGTTGCGGCACATGGGGCCACCCATGTTGCCGACGCCGATGAAACCGACCTTCATGGAACCTGTCTTCCTTCGTTACGGTGCGGTGCGGTGAAGCCATACAGCCTGTGTTTCGGAGAGTGGACCCGGCGCAGGGTCATGAGAAGCCCAACCGCTCGGCCGGAAGCCGATATCCCATCCGACGACGCGGTGGCAGAGCGTGGCGGCCGGCGACGCGTTCCAGCATAAGCCGCGCATCATCCTCCAGCCCCGCCCGCATCGCGGCATGCAGAAAAAGCTGCTCCAGCACATCCTGCTGCGCGTGGCTGCCGCCGAGGCGATACATCTCGCCCAGCACCGGGCGCAGCATCGCGACCGCGCGCCCTGGGTGACCCTGGCCATGCGCCAGCACTGCCTCGCACACCGGGAGCGCAACGGTGCCGACCAGCACGGCATGCGAAGTGTCGGCCTGCGCCGCGTCGCGCAGCGCGGCCAGCATCCGCGCCGCCGCGGCGTGGCGCCCGGTCGCGGCTAGCGCCATCATCCAATGCGGCAACGTAAAGACCGAGAGCGTGTCGCCGATGCGCGCCTCCGCCTTGTCGGCCAGCTCCTGCCAGCGGTCGCCGACATCGATGCCATGCAGTTGCAAACGAAACAGCATCGACGCGGCGTTCTGCACATCGATATATAGATCGGGTTGGGCCTGGGTCAGCGGCGCGTTCAGGTCGCGGAATTCGCCGTCATACAGCGTCAGCACCGTATCGGTCTCGGCTCGTTCCAGATGGAACATTGCGGCGTGCCACCACAGATGGTGCCGCAGATTGTTAGCGCCGTCCCAGTTGGCGCACAGGCCATCGAGCCAGGCGACGCCCTCGGCCCGCCTGCCCTGCATCTCCATCACATGCGCCACGCCATGCGCAGCCCAGACATCGGACGGATCATGCGCGATGGCTGCGCGACCTGCCGCCTCGGCTTCGGTGTAAAGCCCGCACTCCTCGTGCGCGAAACAGCAGCAGGCCAGCAGCGTGCCGTAATGCGGCAATTCGCTGCCCCAGGCCGGTTCCACCGCGCGTACCGCGGTCAGCATGCGATCGGGCCGGCCAAGCCAGAAATCGGTGAAATGAGCCAGCCGGAACGCCAGGGCGTCACGTGGATACTGCACCAGGATGTGCCGCCAGGTTGCGCTGGCGCGTTCCGGTTCGCCATCGATCCATGCTGTCAGCGCATCGATGTGCGATCGCTCCCGTATCGTTACGGTATCGCTGCACCGCCGCGCCTCCTGCAATGACTGTAACGCAAGCGGCACGTTCGCCTGCTTGTATGCCAGCATGAGCAGATAGCCTTTGAGGCAATGTGCCAGCGCGAATTCCGGATCTGCCGCCAGCAGTGGCGCCAGGCGCTGCCCGATGTCGGCGCGATAGGTGATATACCCCGCGACCACGTGGTCGAATGCGCCTGCCGCCGACGCCGAGTCGGTGCTGATTTCCAATCCGTGCGAATCGTGCTGCATGCGATGCCCCCGCGCCCTGCGCCGGCATCATGACACAGCAGAGCGGAATTGTATCAGGCGGGTGCGAGGCTCACGTGCACTACCCCTGCGCGCATCATGCCCAACAACTTCGCGGCCGCCGTGGACAGATCGATGATGCGCTTCTTCGAATACAACCGATCGGTGATCGTCACGATCACGGATTTGCCGCTGCCGAGCTCCGTGACGCGAACCCTGGTGCCGAACGGCAGCCAGGGGTGCGCGGCGGTGAGTTGCCGCTGGTCGAATTTCGTGCCGGCCGCGGTGCGTCGCCCCTGGTGCTGGCTGCCGTAATATGAGGCAGCACCCTGTTCGCCGACCCATACCGCATTGGTATCAGGGACAGTCTGCGCGGAAGCCCCATGGGAGGCGCCCAGCGTGGCGAACGGCAACATGACCACTGCCAACAGTATTGACCAGGCCCGTGGCACCACCAGGCGGCTTGCGCCACAATATTGCCGCAATCGAATATGGGACATCACAACTCCGTACAATGACGAACAGACCGCGCGGTCAAAACCTGCGGTCTGGTCTGATCTTCGTTCACTAAACCAGTGAATTTTCGACAAAATCCATCCAACTCCGGTTGTGTCACCGGTCCCCTGCTCACATGATGCTGATCTCTATTGTGTTTGACAACCCTTGATCTTCGCGCGCCCCGGGCCATTTACGCGCGCCACGGTGGGGCGCGGCGATATTCCAGTGCTTTGCATGTTGCCGGACAGGGGCTGCCGAGCCTTCATACGGGCCGGATTATCGCGCTTTTTGTTGTTGGTTCGCTGGTGCGTAGCGCGGCCCCAGCGAGCGGCCGTAATATCAGGAAGCATAACCGACGATTGGGTGTGCTGGGAGTCGGGTTGAGATTGACGCGCCCGTGACAGGAAAATTGGTGCGGAGGGCATGAAGCCCTCCGCACCCAGTTGGCGCGCTTGGGAAGGAGGGGGGACAGGCGCGCTAATAGGTGCCTTAAAGCCCGGGGCCAGGCACGCGGCTTTGATCTGGATCAAACAAAACCGATTTTTGTGCGCCGCGGCACGTCAGCCGCTGCCGGTACGCCAGGTCACAAATCGTTTGCGAGCCAAATCCGTTTCATAACAAACGGAACAATTTCGGGCGGGTCAGTCGTCCGCCCGCGGCGTCGCGCGGTCTGACTTGGTGCGGGCGCGGCGCGCCTTCCCCTCCAGCCGCGTGGCGATGGAGGACCGGCTCGGGCGCGTCGGCACGCGCTTCACCGGCTTGACCGAGGCGCGGCGGATCAGGTGCACCAGGGCGGCCAGTGCCTCCGCGCGGTTGCGCTCCTGCGTGCGGTGCCGCCGCGCGGTGATCACCAGCACGCCCTCCTGCGACAGCCGCTTGCCCGCCAACCGTTCCAGCCGCGTGCGCACGTCGGCGGGCAGGCAGGTGGCGCCGTGCAGATCGAAGCGCAGCATCACCGCCGAGGCCACCTTGTTGACGTTCTGCCCGCCCGGTCCCGAAGCGCGCATGAAGCTTTCGGTGATATCACGCGGGTCGATCACGATCTGGTCGGTGACGCGGATCATGCCGCGTCACCAAGGCCGTAGAACGACCATGCGGTCGCCCCAAGGATTGCGTCGCGCGCGGCGGCATCAAGTCCGCGCAGCAGGTCGTCGGTCGCCGCGCGCCAACGCCGATATCCACCGGCGAGCTCGACCACCGGCCAGTCGCTGCCCCACATCAACCGTGCCGGCCCGAAGCAGGCGATCAGGTGATCGGCCGCCCGCCGCAGGTCGTTGGCTTGCCAGTTCGTTCCGGCCTCGGTGACAAGGCCGGAGAGTTTGCAGACCGCAGTCGTCTGCTGTGCCACGCGCGCGATATCGCTGGCCCACGGCTCGAACGCGCCTTGGGCGATCGCCGGTTTGGCGGCGTGGTCGATCACGATCGGCAGGCGCGGATGCCGCGCGCTCAGCGTCACCAGATTGGGCAGATGGCGCGGTTGGATCAACGCATCGAAGCGCAGACCGCACGCCGTTATCGCCGCGAGCGCCGGCTGCACTTCGGGGCGCAGGATCCAATCGGTATCGGCGATATCCTGCAGCATCGGACGCAGCCCCTTCAGCATTGGCGCGTCCGCCAATTGGGCAATGCGCGTCGGCGCATCGGGCGCGGCGAGATCCGTCCAGCCGACGACGCCGCGCACCAGGCCGTGCGAAGTGCCAGCCGTGGTCAGCAAGAAATCGGTTTCCGCCTCGGTGGGCGCGGCCTGCACCAGCACCGTCGCGGTGATGTCGCCGAGTAACGGACGCAGATCGTCCAGCATATAGTCGCGATGGATCGGCAGATCCGGGGTCAACCAGCCATAGTCGCCGCGCGCCGCGCGCCAGACGTGATGATGGGCATCAACGCGAGTCATGGGGGTGGGATCACGCCTTTGCGCAGCAGGATGTTGCCGTAGAAACGCCGCTCCCCAGTCTGCACGATCGCAAAGCAGGCGGCGGCGGCGCGATAGAATGCATAACGCTCGATCGCGACGGGGGACACCGCGGCATGACGCGCCAACACCGTGGCGAAATCATGCACCGCCGGCGGCGTTGCATCGGTGTCGCCGACGACCTGCATCACCGTGACCGGATCCGGCTCGAATGTATCGATCGGCAGCAGCGTCAGGATGGCGTCGAGCACCGCGGGCGCGTCGATGCCAGGCAGCGGGATCAGCCGCCGCCCTGTGGCCGCAGCGGGAAAATTCGCGTCGACGACGGCGATGGTGTCGCCGTGCCCCATGCTGGCGAGGGCATGCAAGAGATCGGGAGTCAGCAATGGATCAAGCCCGCGCAGCATGCTGTTCCCTGTGTTGTGTTACATGATTGCGACCAAGGTAGGCCAGCGACATTGCCCGGCGCAATCGCCTTTCGCTGCCGACTCCCAAATCTTCTGGATTTGGCCTATTGTGCATATGCGGACCGGTCGCGGCAGTGATCGGCATCACAATCTGCTCTTTCCGCCAAATCTAAACCTGTTCGCCAACCCAACGAGTCCGCCAACCGAACGAGTCCGCCAACCTAACGAGTGTGGGGTCACATGATCAATCTGACAGTGAATGGCCAGAAACACACGCTTGATCTTGAACCGGAAACTCCGTTGCTGTGGGTGCTGCGCGACGAGCTCGGGCTGACCGGCACGAAATTTGGCTGCGGCATCGCCCAATGCGGCGCGTGCTCGGTGCACCTGAACGGCAACGTCATCCGATCGTGTCAGCTTCAGATCGGCGACCTTGATGGCGCCACGGTGCTGACGATCGAGGGTCTGTCGCCCGATGGATCGCATCCGGTGCAGCGGGCCTGGATCGAGCACGACGTGCCGCAATGCGGCTACTGCCAGTCGGGCCAGATCATGGCGGCGGTCGCGCTGTTGCAGCAGACACCGAAGCCGAGTGACAGCGATATTGACAATGCCATCACGAATATCTGCCGCTGCGGCACCTATCCGCGGATCCGTGCGGCGATCCATCGCGCCACCGAACTGACCAAGGGGTGAGGAGAACTGCCATGACCCATCAGCCCCCAATCGCGTCTCTCAGCCGGCGCGGCTTCGTCATTGCCTCGATCAGCGCCGCCGGCGGCATGATGCTGGGTGTGCATCACGGTGCTGCCGCCAGCACCGATGCCGGGACAGAGGTCGGTGCCTGGATCGTTATCGATCCGGATGACAGCGTCACCATCCGCGTGGCAAAGTCCGAGATGGGACAAGGGATTTTTACCGCACTGCCAATGCTGGTCGCCGAGGAGCTCGGCTGCGACTGGCGCCACGTGCGCGCGGAATATGCCTCGGCGAACCGCAACCTTACCACACACGCCTACGGATCGATGGGCACCGGCGGCAGCCGGTCCATCCGATCCTTGCACGCAACGATGCAGCAGGTTGGCGCCAGCGCGCGGGCCCGGCTGATCGCGGCGGCAGCGCAACAATGGAACCTTCCGGCCAACGAATGCAGCGCCAGCGACGGCCAGGTGCGCCACATCGCCAGCGGTCGTGCACTCGGCTTCGGCGTGCTGGCTGCCGCGGCGGCGAAGGTGCAGATCACCGAGGAGCCCGCGATCAAGACGCCGGATCAATATACGCTTGCCGGCAAACCGCTTGCCCGGCTTGATACGAAAGCGAAATCCACCGGCCGGGCGATATTCGGCATCGACGTGCGGCTGCCCGACATGGTCTATGCCGCGGTGTCGCTGTGCCCGGTGCCCGGCGGCACGTTGAAATCCTATGACGCCAGCAAGGTGATGGACCGGCGCGGCATTCAGGCGGTGGTGCCGGTGCCGGGTGGCGTCGCCGTGGTGGCTGACCGTTTCTGGCGTGCCAAGCAGGCAGCGGCCGATCTGCCGGTGGAATGGAATCCCGGCGCCGGCGCGGGCACCGACAGTGCGAAGTTCCGGGCCGACTATCGCGCGGCGCTCGACGGCAAACTGGCGATGGCGCGCGATGACGGCGACACGCCGCAGGCGCTGACGCAGGGCAAGTTGGTGGAGGCCACCTACGAGGTGCCGCATCTGTCGCATGCGCCGATGGAGCCGCTGAACTGCACCGCGCATGTGCACGCTAACGGCGTGGATGTGTGGCTGGGTACGCAGAACCCCGACATGGCGTTGCAGCTTGCCGCCAAGGCCGCCGGCGTGGCGCCGGAAAAAGTCCAGGTGCACACTTGCTTTCTTGGCGGTGGCTTCGGCCGGCGGTCGATGAACGACGAGCTGGTCCAGGCCGTTACCGTGGCGAAGGCGGTGGGCAAGCCGGTCAAGCTGGTGTGGACGCGCGAGACCGACATGCGCCACGACCGCTATCGTCCGCAGGCGGCGCTGCGCATCCGGGCCAGCCTGGCGGCCGATGGCGCAATGAACGGGCTGCATATCCAGACCGCAGTCGGATCGATCACCCGCTCGCTGGGGTGGGGCACGGTGGCCGGTGGGGTCGAGCCGCAAGCCGTCGAGGGACTCGCCAACCAGCCATATGCGGTGGCTAACCTACGCGTCGAGTGCGTGTTGAAAAACACCCACATACCCGTGATGTTCTGGCGCAGCGTGGGCAGCTCGCAGAACGCTTTCGTGATCGAAAGCTTCATCGATGAGCTGGCGCATGCGGCGGGCCAGGATGCCTACCAATTCCGCCGCAAGCTGTTGGCGCACCGACCGGATTTCCTGCGCGTGCTGGACACCGCGGCAGAGAAGGGCGACTGGGGCAAACCGTTGCCCGCGGGCACTGGCCGCGGCATCGCGATCCATGAGTCATTCGAAACTATCGTCGCCCAAGTCGTCGAGGTCGCCGTCAGTCCACGCGGCGAGGTCAAGGTGCAGCGCGTCGTCGCCGCGGTGGATTGCGGCCACGTGGTCAATCCCCGCCTGGTCGAGATGCAGATCGAAAGCGGTGTGATCTACGGCCTGACCGCGGCGATGTTCGATGCGATCACGATCAAGGACGGTGCCATCGAGCAGGGCAATTTCGATACGTACCCGATGGTGCGCATGGCCGACGCCCCGCGCATCGAGACGCACCTGACGCTCAGCCGGGGCGCGCGCTGGGGCGGTATCGGCGAGCCCGGCACGCCAC
>Ga0326727_10026505_pt1 | contig 10741 bp, 8 predicted proteins | sample MB2enrmetagenome_FD_207643 | JGI IMG/M metagenome (GOLD analysis project Ga0326727, IMG submission 207643) | Lab enriched peat soil microbial communities from McLean, Ithaca, NY, United States - MB29MY | ecosystem: Environmental > Terrestrial > Soil > Wetlands > Peat | place: USA: New York... | reverse complement strand
CCCGGACCGATGATCTCCGTAAGCCCATAGATATCTATAGCTAGCGCTCCCAGCTTGGTTTCTATTTCAGCGCGCATGCTCTCGCTCCATGGCTCCGCCCCGAAGAACCCCGCCTTCAGTCCCACTGTACGAAGGTCAAGCCCTTCCTCACGCGCCCCTTCCGCGAGGAAAAGCGCGTAGGAAGGGGTGCATGCCAGCACGGTGGACTTGAAGTCCCGGAGTGTAGCGAGCTGCCGCTTCGTGTTCCCGCCGGAAATGGGGATAACCGTTGCCCCGATCGTGCGCGCGCCGTAATGCACTCCCAGCCCGCCCGTGAAAAGACCGTAGCCGTATGCGTTCTGGACGATGTCGTGCCGCGTTGTCCCCCCCGCGGAGAGGGTGCGGGCCATAACTTCGGCCCAGGTCTCGATGTCTCCCCGAGTGTAAGCGTCTACGACCGGCTTGCCCGTGGTTCCAGAGGAAGTGTGGATTTCCACGATCTCCGAAAGCGCCACGGCGAGGAGGCCGTAAGGGTACACGTCCCTCATTTCCTCCTTGGTGGTGAAAGGGAGCTTTCCGATATCGTGGATGCCCTGCACGTCCTGCGGCTTGGCGCCATGCTCCTCCATTTTTTTTCTGTAGAACGGGACGCGCCGGAAAAGCACGTCGACGAGCTTGCCGAGCCGTTCGCCATGCAGCCTTGTCATCTCGGAGCGGGAGAGAGTCTCGAAGTCGGGATTCCAGATCATTGACGTGGTACCTCCGTTTCGAACATTTGCTTCTACAACTTGTAAATCTCTGAATCAGCAACAAGCCGTACCGTCGTTCCTTCGAGCGCTTTTTCCGCTTCCGGGAACTTCTCTACCTCGAACACGATGGCCGCTTTTTTTCCCTCCTCGATCACGAAACCGTAGCAGTCCTCCACGTTGACGCTGTGCGCCGCCAGCGTGAGCAGAAGCTCGTGCATTGCGCCGGGCCGGTCATCGATCATTGCGACCAGGATCCGCCTCTTGGTGACGGTGAACGTATGGTCGCGCAGCGCCGTAAGCCCTCCGTCAGGATCATTCACGAGGACCCGCACCACACCGAACTCCCCGGTGCTCGCCATGGAGACGGCCCGGATGTTGAGTCCCTTTTCCGCTAGGACGCGGGTGATCTTTTCCAGTTTTCCCGGCTCATTCACGACGAAGATCGAGAGGTGATACGCCATCCTAGCACCCCCGCCCGGATTGCTTTCGAAGGTCCACTACGCGCACGGCCTTGCCCTCGGCGGCGGGAAGGCTACCGGCTTCCAGGAGCTTGACGACGGGAGTGACCCCCGTCTCTTCTCTCAGCGCTGCGCATACCCGCCCTTGGAGGCTTTCCACCTGACCCAAGGTGCCCTGGAACGCGTCCGGGGCGAGCTCGACGCTCACGTGGAGCTTGTCCATGTAACTCTCTTCGTGGATCTCGATCTGGTAATTCGTTCCGATGCCCGAGATCCTCATCAGGGTTTGCTCGATCTGCATCGGGAATATGTTCACCCCGTTGATGATCATCATGTCATCCGAGCGGCCGCGAATACGGTCGATCCTCCTGTGTGTGCGGCCGCACGCACAGGGGCCGGGCAGGATGCTTGTCAGGTCACGGGTCCGGTAGCGCAAAAGAGGCGTACCTGCCTTGTTGATTGACGTGAGGACAAGCTCCCCGCATTCTCCGTCCGGGAGGGAGGTGCCGTTTTGTGGGTCCACGATCTCCACGACGAAATTGTCTTCCCAGATGTGCATTCCGGACTGCGCGGGGCACTCGAATGCAACTCCCGGGCCGCACATTTCCGAAAGCCCGTACGAGTTGTACACTTCGATCCCCCAGGTCTCCTCGATTTTCCGGCGCGTCTCCTCGGTGTGCGGTTCGGCGCCAATGTAGGCCATGCGCAGCTTGAAGTCCCTGCGGGGATCCAGCCCCTGCTCGCGAACGTGCGTGGAAAGCCGCAGCGCGTAGCTGGGGAGGATATGCATGACGGTTGTGCCGAACTCCCGCATGAACCAGATCTGGCGCTTGCTCGAGCCGGGTCCTATCGGGATGGTCATGGCACCCAGCTTTTCCGCGCCATAGTGGAAGCCCAAGCCTCCGGTGAATAGTCCGTAGCCCATCATGTTCTGGAACACATCGGTCTTCCGCATTCCCGTCATATACATGCACCGGGCAACGAGGTCCTGCCAGATCTTGATGTCATCTCTCGTGTGGTAAATGACCGTGGGGTTTCCCGTGGTGCCCGAGGAAGAATGAAGCCGGACTATGCTCTCGAGAGGTGCTGCAAGAAAGCCGTAGGGGAACGCGTCCCGCAGCTCCGCCTTCGTCGTGAAAGGAAGATGCCGCACATCGCCCAGCGAAGAGAGGCAGCGACCGCCCTGCTTTCCCATACGTTCGCGATAGAATGGGGCTCTCGAGGCTCTCTCCAGCGTCTTGTTGAGACGTTGCAGCTGGAGCCGCTCGAGGGATCGCCGGTCCAGGGTCTCCATCTCTTTGTTCCAATACATGACAGTAGGCGGCATTATTCTATGCCGACCATTATGCTTTCCGTGAAAACCTTCATTATGTCCGTGTTTCCTCCGTAGCCTAAAAAAGCGACTATATTTTGCTGCTCAAAAAAAGACGGAGTTACTTTTGCCTAAAGCACATGCAGCGCCAGCAGCCTTTATAAAAACGTAGAATCAGGAAAAGTGTCAAGCAGAGAAGATTGGACCGGGCTAAAGGCTGACCCACTAAAGCAACGGAAGGGCTCCACGATTCCTTTGACAAGGGAGAAAGGACCTACAACCGTTTGTTTGGCTATAGAACCGTTTTTCGCGATAGGGGAAAAAAGGCCAACGAGATAGTCCCCGAATACGCTGAAACTTTGCTTTCTAATGTCCGAGGTCTGTCTCGCGCTTTGCCCCGGTTGAACTTGATTTGGCCCTTATTTGCTAGTGTGATACCATTTCCAACTTCCTTGTAAAGACGTTACCCACTTCAGGTCATTCCAATAACCATTTACGGGCTTGATTTGATTCTATCCAACGTGACGAGTTTCCTCATAACGCATTGCATGAGAAACCATCCAGAATTGTGTGTGACTGCCATTAGTCACGCAAAGCTTTGTGCGCAGTGTCGCCCTAGGCAATTAGCAATGGATTGTATGTCTTGGGAATCGGACGCCCACTCTAATCTATGCTGGAGTTCTTCTATGGCTGATGTTTCGTTATGCCAAAATTGATAATACGTTGCGCTCAACAAACAGCACAAGAAGGTGAAGAGACCAATGTTGGGAAGTTATCGCCCAGTAGAAGGGCGACGACCAATCTCTTCCTTGACAATTCCCTGATCTGATGTAACCTATAGGACCCATCTCCATGGTGCTCCGAAGTTTTTCATGGCCGATACAGAAACAGTTCAAGTCGAGGAGGATTGCATGCCTTCGCGGACCACAATCATCAATCTTGGTGGAGTGAACTGTTACCTTCTTGCCGAAGGGGATGGTTACGTCCTGATTGATACAGGATTCCAGGGGAAGAGAGCACAGCTTGAGAAAAGCCTGGAAAACGCTGGCTGCAAGCCCGGCAAACTCAGGCTTGTTGTGCTGACTCACGGAGACGCTGATCATGTAGGAAATGCCGCTTTTATTCGTAGCGTCTATTTCAGCAAGATCGCTATGCATAGTCTGGACACTGGAATGGTTCAAGAAGGCGATATGAGCCGTAACCGAAAAGAAAAGCCCGACAAAATGTCGATAGTCGCTCGTATGATGGCGTTTGTTGTTGGGACATTTTTCAAGGCAGCAACCAAATTCGACAAGTTCACGCCGGATTTACTAATTGACGAAGGATTTGACCTTTCCACGTTTGGATTTAAGGCAAAGATTCTCCATATTCCTGGTCATTCGAAGGGATCGATTGGAGTCCTTACCGAGGATGGAAAACTTTTCTGTGGAGATTTTGCATACAATATACCTGGATTCGGATTCATAGACGATATGACTGATCACGATGAAAGCATGGAAAAGCTACTCCAACATAAGATTGATTTAATATACCCTGGGCATGGAAAACCTTTTTCGATGGACCTCCTTATAAAAAGAACGTGAGCATATGGAGAGTGCAATAAAATCATTAAACGCTGCTTTGACCTCAATTCTATCCAGGCTGAAGCTTAGCTTGAAACAAACCCTCCTACGGAAACTTTTTATACCATCTGTAAGTGATGAGATTTATGGGACTTGGAGAAACCCAAATCAAAACCCCCAGAAATTGCTAATGTTGCCCAACGGTACGTGGAAATCCTTCGACCACTTAAACGACACGATCCCTTCAAACGGGGGAAACTTCCAAGTCACCAAGAAGTGGAGAGACCATGAAGGCAATCTCTGTTACCACGATAATTTCACTTTGCAGATTGATGGCAAGACCTGCAAAGCACAAGAGTTTCTCAAGATTCATAGGGAGGGTGCGTCAGGAGAATCTGTTTTCAGGGTTGTCGAACAGTTTGACAACAAAAGCTATCCAAAAGTGCTTGATTCAAAAAGCCCTAACTACCTGATTTTTTTCCGCGCTGAGGAAGCTCAATCATAAGTCTGTGTTACTTTTGTTCGTCTATGAACTTCGCATCGCCGCCTCGCGCGATGCGCGAGTCTCAGATTAGATTGTGTTTGGAAGCCCAAAGTCCCACAGTCCCACGGTTCTTGCAGCGTTGATTTGGAAACACCCGCCGCGGCTCTACGCAGTTGACCGAAGGTATCATACTCCGAATTGCTGCATGAACTCTTTGTCTACCCAGGCACCCACTGTCTTTCGAGTTTTTCATTTTGAATACGGTGGATACGGCAGGTAGAATCGTAGATCAAAGGTTCGTCCGTCGGTGTGCGGATGAAGTCAATGCGTGGTCTCCTTGCACCAGGTGGTTTTTTGCAAAGATGGTGACCAATCGGTGCCTTCTGTTTGATGAAGGCGGGTAGATGAACGTTAAGGAAAAACCAAGGCTGTAGAATGAAATCCAGTAAAGGGAGCGATATATGAATATGACTTGGAGCGCCTTTCTTGCGGACGTTGGACTATAGGTTTCAGAAGCCGCACAGGAAGGCCTTGGCGTAAAATTGATAAAAACCTGGATTTTTTTGTTGCAGAAATATCATCATTCGGTTTAGATTTTCTCTAACAATGGCTGGAATCATAAAAACGCATAAAGAAATAAGAGTTCTTCGATCGATATTCTTCCTCAAATCTCCAACACGGGGAGAAATCGCGGTCCATACGGGAATCAGCCCGGTTTCCATAACGGCGCTTCTGAACAAGCTCCTGCAACATGGCCTGGTAGAGCAGGCCGGCAAGACACAAAACAGAAGCGGCAGGCCATCCGCCATATATCGTCTCACGTCCGATGTTGGCTACTCCCTGGGGGTTTCGGTGGACACCGCGAGCTTCCGAATTGCCGCGGTGGACCCCATCCGTACGGTACTTTGGGAAGGCGAGTTCTCTCTTTCCCTTTCCTCCGATCCAGCAGACCATTTCAACGACATCACGCGGCAGATTTCTACCGAGCTAAAAAAGGCTATGAGTTCGCATTCCCTCCTGGACCGGCGGCCCCTGGCAATCGGGTTGTCCATGCCCGGTATGGTGGACACGGAGAGGGGGATCTGGCTGCAAGGGCTGCGAGTGTCAGGAATAGCCCACATCCCTCTTCGCACGATCATGGAACGGGCTTTCGGCGTACCGGTTGTCGTAGAGCACCCCGCCCGCTGCCTCGCATCCCTGACGGCGGAACGCGAACGGGCGCAGCGATCGGGGGACCTCGTTTACCTTTTCCTCGGCTCGGGAGTCGGGGCGGCCATCATGATCGGTGACGAGCCGTATCTCGGCTCGCGCGGTCTCGCGGGGGAGGTCGGCCACCTCGTGGTGGAAGCGGAGGGTGAGCGCTGCGCCTGCGGGAACGTTGGCTGCCTGGAGACGGTGGTGTCGCGGCCCAGCATCCTCAGACGGTTCCAGCGGCGGCTGTCCGAAGGGGTTATTTCCAGTCTCCAGTACTTCACGGGGAAAGGGGCCGCCCTGACACTGGAGGCAATCCGGGAGGCCGCGCTATCCGGCGACCGTCTTGCCCGGTCGACGCTCTACGAGATCGGGACCTTCCTGGGAGACGCGTGCTGCAAGATTGTCACGTTTTACAATCCTCGCTCGCTTGTCATTGGCGGTCCCGCGGCCACCTTCGGGGAGTTTCTCCGTGAACCCATCTGGACCACCGTCCGCCGGAAGGTGATCCCCGAATTGCTAGAAGGCCTCGCATTGGATGTCGCGATGTTCGACCCGCGTGATGAGGCGATGGGCGCGGCTCTCCTTGCCGAGCGCAGATTCTGGAAAACGGCCTCAACGGCCCGGTTCAGCGCGCCGGCACCATGAGGCAGCGGTCTGGAAGCAGTTCGAAAACCGGGTTTTCGTCCTTGCGGCAGAATCCGACGTGGGAATGCCGCCGCCAGCCCTCCGCCAGCCGATAGCGGCCCGACATCCCTCCGACGGCTGAAGCCGCCTCCCGCATCGTTTTCAGATACGAATCGAAGCCCTGCGTTGCGTCGAGCCATTCCTTCTGACTCGCGTGGCAGGCAAGCATCTTTTCCTTCTCCCCGATGACGTCGGATATGTCCACGTACATCTCGGGTACGATAGGCCTTCTCATCATGTCCGTGAGGATGTGGGGAGTGGAATGATACAGCATAACGTCGTTGAGCGTTGCCGGCTCAGGGGGAATGGACTCGTAATTTTTCACGCCGCGGAGGAACGCCGCCGTGACGGCGACCCGGGCCGCGTTCATGTGGTCTTCCATATAATCTTCGAGTGACATGGCGAGCATAATGTCCGGCTTTACTTGCCGCACAAGCGCCGTGACCCGGCGAATGAGGTTCTGCGCGTAGAAGACCTCGAGGTCGTCAACGAGGCTCTCGTGAAAGACTGCGCCTAGAAGGCTGGCGGCTTTCATGGCTTCCTCTTTCCGGACTGCGGCGGTTTCCGCTGGACCCAGCGTTGAGCTTCCCGCGCATCCGTTGGCGATGTTGATACAATGGATCGCACATCCGGCCCGTTTGAGGAGAAGGGCCGTGCCCGCCATCATGAACTCGGCATCATCAGGGTGACAGGAGACGATGAGGACAGTCATGGGTCGAGTTTCCCGACCCACGTCGTCCGAGTCAAGGACGGAGGAGGCTCCTCCGGTCCTACTCCCCTTTGCAGTCCGCGCCCGGCTCTGGTATACAGGGAGGGCTGGAGGAGGTGCCCGTGGCCACAACGCCATTCCATGATCCCGACCTGCCGTTCGAGGAGCGCCTTCGCGACCTCATGAGCCGAATGACACTTCCCGAGAAGGTGTCGCAAATGGTCTACGAATCCCCGGCAATTCCCCGCCTGGGTATCCTCGAATACAACTGGTGGAACGAAGGGCTGCACGGCGTGGGCCGCGCGGGGATAGCAACGGTGTTTCCCCAGGCGATCGGCCTGGCCGCCGCGTTCGACTCCGAGCTGGTGGGGAGGATTGCGGTTGCGGTGTCAGACGAGGCCAGGGCAAAGCATCACGAGTACGCCCGCCAAGGGTACCGCCGCCAGTACCACGGACTCACGCTCTGGAGCCCGAATGTCAACATCTTCCGTGATCCGCGCTGGGGACGCGGCCAGGAGACGTATGGGGAAGACCCCTACCTGAGCGGCAGGCTGGGCGTTGCTTTTATCAAAGGAATCCAGGGGGACGACCCGCGCTACGTGAAGCTCGCCGCCACCCCGAAGCATTTCGCCGTGCATAGCGGACCCGAGGCGCTCCGTCACCACTTCGATGCCCGCGTAAGCGCCAGGGACCTTCGGGAAACATATCTGCCGGCATTCCGCGACTGCGTCATGGAGGCCGGAGCGGAATCCGTGATGGGAGCGTACAACCGGACGAACGGCGAGCCGTGCTGCGCCAGCCCGACATTGCTGGGCCGGATCCTGCGGAAAGAGTGGAGCTTTGCCGGCTACGTGGTTTCCGACTGTGGCGCGATTTTCGACATTCACGCGCATCACACCGTGACGAGTACGCCAGAGCAATCCGCCGCGCTCGCCGTGAAAAGCGGCTGCGACCTGGAGTGCGGCCACGTTTACCCCGCCCTCGTGGAGGCGGTGAAACAGGGCCTGATCACGGAAGCTGAAATTGATGTCGCCCTGGCCCGGCTGCTCAGGATCCGCTTCCGCCTGGGCATGTTCGATCCGCCTGAGAAGGTGCCGTACGCCTCGGTCCCGTACGACAAGGTCGACTGCAAAGAGCACAGGGCCTTGGCGCTGCAGGCCGCTCGCGAATCCATCGTTCTCCTGAAGAACCGCGGCGGTTTCCTGCCCTTGCGCAAGGACCTGGGTTGTATTGCCGTTATAGGACCGAACGCGGATGACCGCGAGGCGCTCCTGGGCAACTACAACGGCCAACCCTCCGGCTCGGTCACGGTCCTCGAAGGAATCAGAACGGCGGTTGGGCCGGGGACGCGCGTGCTCTTTGCCCAAGGCTCGGACATCCAGAAGGATCAGGATTCCATCTGGGGTGAAAAAGCGGATGACGGATTCGGGGAGGCCCTGGCTGCGGCCGACAGGGCGGACGTCGTGGTCCTCGTGCTGGGGCTGAACAATCGACTGGAAGGAGAGGAAGGGTCCGCTCTCCAATCCCAGTGGCAGGGGGACCGGATCTCGATCGAGCTTCCGTCAATCCAGAGGAAGCTCTTTAACGCCGTGGCGGCAAAGGGAAAACCTATTGCCCTCGTGCTGCTCACCGGGGGTGCGCTCGCGCTGCCGCATGAGCACGAGCTTTCCAGGGCCGTCCTTCTCGCCTGGTACCCGGGAGAGGAAGGAGGGCGCGCCGTGGCCGACGTCCTCTTCGGGGACTGCTGCCCCAGCGGCAGGCTGCCCGTGACCTGGGTCAGGTCCACGGATCAGCTTCCGCCTTTCACCGACTACGAAATGACTGGACGGACCTATCGTTATTTCGAAGGGGAACCCTTGTACCCGTTCGGATACGGACTTTCCTACACGGCATTTCGTTACGCCAACCTAAAACTGGAAAAGCCGTCTGTGCAAGCAGGCGATCCGGCTGTCGTTTCCGTGGATGTGATCAACACCGGCGCTCGGGAAGGTGAGGAGGTCGTCCAGCTTTACCTGAGTTGGTCTTCTGCGCCTTTCCCGGCGCCTTTACGCCAGCTTGCGGGCTTCAAGCGGGTGGCGCTTACGCCAGGCCAGACCAGCCGGGTGTCGTTTGTGGTGACCGGCCGGCAAATGAGCCTTGTCGATGACGAGGGTCGAAGAGCCGTCTTGCCGGGGCGGATACGACTCACCGCGGGCGGACGGCAACCGGACCGTCGCAGCGAGGAGTTGACTGGCACCTCGGTCCTCGGCGCAGAGCTGGAAGTCACCGGCAGCCTTAAAGAATTAGCGCCCTGACAGCCCGGGGACCGGTAGAGCCGGCTAAGGTATCGGCAATTTGACCTATGCCGACCCGGCAACTGCTCCGAACCGCGGAACCGAGCTTCAGCTGGTTTCACCTGTATGCTCAAGGGAGTACGGTGAACGGATGAGTGCAGCTTCCCGCGAGGCAATCGTGCCATCTCTTGCCGCCATGTATCAGACTTTTTTTCCAATCGGCGCCGCAGTGGAGCCTGAAACGCTCGTCAGCCAGAGTGACCTTCTTGTAACGCAGGTCAGCAGCCTAGTCGCTGAGAATGCCATGAAGTGGGAGCGCATCCATCCCGCACGCGGGAACAACCTTTCCTCCTATGCGTTCGCAGGAGCCGACGCAATCGTTGCTTTCGCCCGGGACCATGGAATGAAGGTTCGTGGCCACACCCTCGTTTGGCACAACCAGGTGCCCGCCTGGGTGTTTCAGGGAGACGCCGGGCCGGTCACAAAAAGCGAGCTGCTTTCCCGGTTGCGAGGCCACATCAACACGCTCCTTGCCCATTTCCAGGGTGAGGTCTACTGTTGGGACGTCGTGAACGAGGCAATATCCGAGAGGGCCGGCGAGTGGCGGACGGACAGTCCTTGGTACCGTTTGGCCGGATCCGATGATGGAGGAGATGGTATTCCGGGCTACATCGAGAAGGCCTTCGAGTATGCGCGGGCGGCCGACCCCGCCGCCAGGCTTTTTTACAACGACTACGGCATTGAGACCGGTGCCAAGCTGGAGACAGCCTTGAGACTGATGAAAGCTCTCAAAGCGAAAGGGCTCGTCGACGGGGTGGGGATCCAGGGACATTGGACCGTGTTCGGGCCGGACGCGGAAACGGTCAGGCGCGCCATCCAGAGCTTCGCTTCTCTCGGGGTGGAGGTGCAGATCACGGAGCTTGATGTCTCCCTTTATCGCGGCGGGGACACCTCCGTACTGCAGGAGCCCAGGGTCGACTTGCTTAGTGGACAAGCCGAGATGTACGGATCGTACTTTCGCGTTTTTCGCGAAGAGGCCCAGGCGCATCGGTTGACCGGCGTGACTTTCTGGGGCATTGCGGACGATCATACATGGCTCGACTCCTTCCCTGTGAAGGGGAGAAAGGATTGGCCGCTTCTTTTCGACATTCGCCACCGCCCCAAGGACGCATTCTGGACCGCGGCCACGTGGTGAAAAGGCGCCCGGCTTCCCGATTCTCCGCGCCCTCCGCCTCCCGTGTGATAGGCGTTTTTGCTGCGCAGTTGGATGACGCATACCAGACCGCCCTTTGGCAGGGCATAGAAACGCGCGCCCGCAGCCGGGGAGTCGGGGTCGT
>Ga0326727_10026504_pt1 | contig 10741 bp, 6 predicted proteins | sample MB2enrmetagenome_FD_207643 | JGI IMG/M metagenome (GOLD analysis project Ga0326727, IMG submission 207643) | Lab enriched peat soil microbial communities from McLean, Ithaca, NY, United States - MB29MY | ecosystem: Environmental > Terrestrial > Soil > Wetlands > Peat | place: USA: New York... | reverse complement strand
CGCTCTGAGCGGCCAAACTATGCCGAATGGGACGGAGCCAACGACCGCACGACAGCCGACAGCATCTCGACAATCGTGCGTCATTCCGGAACCGTTCGGCATAGTTCGGCGCGCGGCATAAACGGCGAAGCTCAACGGCGTTGATCCGATGGCGTATCTGACCGATGTGCTGGAACGCATCGTCTCCGGACGCACCAAGGCGCATGAGTTGGAGACGTTGCTGCCGTGGAACTGGGCGGCTGGAAGACCCGGCATGGCGACCGCTCACGCGGCCTGACCGCCGGTTCGCCTCATGCGCCGATCTCCGCCCCCCTTCAGCGACGCATCGCCGGATGTTTTTGCAGCCTGACATTCTGTCAGATGACGAATACCCGGCGATGCGGGTCCCCCACGGCGCGCCCACGACCCTCACGCCGCTACAATTCCGTCAGATGATGTAATCCGGCTGCGCCTCGCGGATTCCCGAGTGAGCCAGCGAGTTGCCATCGCCGCATATCGCCTCCGGCGCTGAGTGCCAACCGTTCAGCAAACGTATCGCCGGCAAATTTGCCGCCTGACAGCATGATAGTCCTACCAGATGGTGACTAGCGACGATGCGGGTCCCTCCACGGCGCGGTCCTCGACCCTCACGCCGCTACAATTCCGTCAGATGACGTAAACGGCCGTGCCTTGCCTATTCCCGGGTGAGCCGTCAAGAGTCCCATCCTCGCATCGCTTACGCTTGTGTGTGATTTGCGGGCCTATCCGAAACCAACCCGAGCAGTGTTCGCAATGGTTGACCTAGGCGCGTAGCCGCCGACCATCCAAGCGCAAGAATGGAAGCTTCCGGAATCGCTTACTTGGCAACCGAGCAGCCGATATGGGTCGAGACGGCCAATCACCGAACGCTGAACGAATGGAGGGTTTCCGCGTGGCACCCTCCGGACCTGCCATTCTGCTATCGCCCGGACCTAGCCGTTCGGCCGCATACCGTGAAGGCGCGAGGAGGGTCGAAAGCGACGGGGGACCGCCCGGCAACCCGTCAAAACCCATGAGCAGAAAGTATATAGAGTGCATTTTGTGCCCAAATACACTATCGCCACGAACGCCCTGTTCGCCTAACACCGCGGGTAGGTCCATGACGTCACCGCACTCAATTTCAGAAAGACATCCCGCACCCCGGTATGAAGGGGATCGTGCTGTTCCAGCCGCTCCCGTAGCCAGGGCAGCCAGCTGACGATCGCCCGCTGTTCATCATTTTTTTCAAGCTGCGTCACCTTCGCCTCGACGGCTTCAACAAATTTGCGGGCAACTTCGACCTCACTCCACTGCACCGCGAATTCCATGAACCGTCGCCACCTATTGTCATCAACGCGCTTTTTCTCGGCCTCTTCGTAACGCCGCCGCTCCTCCAGCAAGCGCAGGCGTTCGGCTTCCTCTCGCTCGCGACGCTGTTTTGCTAGGATAGGGCCGGATGCGATTGTCGCGGCCAGAATTTCGCCGACGTCCTCTTCAAGCCGCCGACCCGCTGTCTCATTCCATGTGCGCTGCGGTAATCCCGGCACGTGAGTTTCAATGCTGAACGTCAGCAGCCCGCTCGGCTTCAGCTCCGCCGCCCAATCGCGACCGGCCGACGACCAGCGTTTTTCGTCTTCTGTTTTGGGTCGGCGAATCTGACGTTGCTTCTCGCGGAGCTTGAAATTGAGCCGCTCGCCAGCGGTCTCGAAGTAGACAACGTACCCGTCTTCCTTGGCCTTCAGGCCGCGCTTCTCACCCTCCTTGAACAGGGTGTTCAGAATGCGATGGCGGCGGCGATCGGTTTCCGACCACGTAATGCGCTCAATATATACGCGGTTCGGTGTTGACCGGTCGCGTCGCGCATCCTGCAAACGGCGCTCGTAGTCGGCAACCCACTTGGCGACGATCGGATGAGGCGCACGAAGGGTGTCGGGCACACGTATTTCATCGTCACCTATCGCGGCTCGTACGACGGCCTCCTTCGCCTCGGCTGAAACCTCGGGGTGCCGAGTGGTTCGCGTTATGGTGGTTGTCGTCGGCGTATCTGCATCAGCTTCCGGGAGCCGATAGTACGCGACCTTTTTTCCCGCCGCCTTCTTTGCCCACCAACCGCGTGGTGGATACGGCACCTTCAGTCGGTCGCATGCCTTTGCCAAGCCGTTGCCGGTGATGCCATATCGCAATGCCAGCCGGCTCATCGGCGTTTCCCATACTTGCCGAAACAGCTCCTCGCGCGTGATTTGCGTCTGCGTAGTCGTCATCGATATCCTCAGCATCGCTGTCGTCAGTGCCGGTATTTTCTCTTCGACCTCCGCTATGGGCAATGGTGGGTGTTCGCTCGCAATGCGTGCTTGGATCAGGCCCTTGCACGAGCGCTCGTTTGAAGTCGGGTCCGCACCTCGTCGTAGAGTCCGACGATACCCGGCATTGATACGGTTACGGCCAACGCAAACGGAACGGGATCATCGATCATGATACCCTGATCGGGATCGCGCTGCACGATCAACGGCTCTAGCATTCCCGCTGTTACGATCGGAGCACGTGCGCCGCTCCAGCGCCGTGACAGAAGTGTACCTCTCCGGACCTGATTGGCATCCGGCTGGTCCGAAGCAGCGGCGACGCGCAGGTTGCTATTGTCTTCCGGGCCGAATAGCCCAAGCCTGACAGAGCGATAACTGTTTCGGCCGGGTTGCACTGGGGTGAACCAGGCCAGCGTGGCACTCAACGAATGCAGTTGCGCCAGCCCCGCCATGCAACGAGGGATCGGGACATCGACGCGGACCGCCTGATCGGCCGGAAGTAGAGCGGTCGCCCAGAAAGTTACGCGATCGGCTGCGCAAGCTACGGTTTCGTCCGCGTCCAACGCTCCGTAGCCGAGGAAGCGGCGAATGTTGTCCTTCTGCTTGACGTGCTGACGTGGGTCGGCGGGGCCGACCGAGGCACGAATGAGAGCAGCAGCGGTTTGCGGCCAACGTGCCGCATGAGCAAATACGGCCTTCAAGATCAGCGCCCGTTGAATGTGAGGCAGGCTGAGAAATTCCTCGCCATATGCCTGTTCAAGCGAATCATGGATGCGATGGCAAGTACGCGTCGCCAATGCGGCTGCCGCACTCGTCCCGTTGGTGTAGTGCTCGACAGGGGTGCCATCATTCCGTGGGGCGGCAACCTTCAGCCCAAAGGCACGGGATGCACCTGCCGGCTGAACGGTCAGGCCGCCGCCACTCATTACGGCGCGTAGGTGTTCCCGGCCCCCCGGCATCAGGGCATCGGGTTTCACTGAGTTCGAGAAACCGGGACCCAGGCGGCTCGACGGATTGACCATCGTCGATTGCACATAAGGATCAATATTTGTACGAGCCGAACGGCGGTCTGTAGTGGAAACCGAATCGTCGTTGGTCGCCCCGATTGTCAGCGCGTTAATCGATTCGGCCGGCGCCACGATCCGCCGATCAGCCGCCAGCCGGTTGACGGCAAGCAAAGTCGCCTGTGCACGCGCATCGGCCGCCGCATCTTCAAACGACCTGAAGCCATCAAAGGCGGGTATTTCAAACGGTTCACCTGCATTTCCGGCGCTGACAACGAACAGGATCCCATATTGCCATGCCAAGCGGTCCAGCAATCGTGCCCACGGCGACATCTGTCCATGAAAAGGGCGGCGCAAATTGCCGAGGGAGAGGTTGATGATCAGCACCGTTGGCGCAAGTGGCTCCACGCCGCCCCGCAGTGCAACCACGGCCTGATAAATAACCGAGACGATGAGCCGATCACTTGGCAGCCCCTCGGTCATTCCGTCCCAGCGCATGACCGGCACCACCACCACCGGTCGATGCAATGGTACCTCGGCCTTGTTTCGATCACCGTGCAACACCAGCGAGGCCATCGCGGTGCCATGCTTGCGGTTGGCGACCAGCGTATCGGCCTCCAGTCCGAAGATGTCCTCGACGCGCAGGCGGCCAGCCAACAGCGGGTGCTCCGATACAGGAACGCCGTCGAATATGGCAGCGATAGGCGAGCCAGTGGGAACGGCCGACGGAGCCGCGCTCATCGGCGACGGATCACCAGTGTCGAGCGAAAACGACATGCTTTGGGGACGAATGTGCATCACCGCATCCAGACCTGCGATGCTCGCCTGTGCTCGATCAACGACCAAACGCACCGCTGCCACAGGCAACTCTACGAGCAAGGCGTGGTAGGCAATCTCTTGGATTCGTGCTCGGTGGCGAATGGAGCCACCCGCCGCCACAACTGCGTCCTCCACTTCCGCTTCGCGGGTTTGGCCTCGGTGAGGGGCTGCGAGGAATACCAACTCCACTTCGAGTCGAATGGTCTCATCCTCTGCGAGATCATCGATCTCGCCGGCGAGAATTCCACGATCAAGTTCACCAACGCGGTCGGTCGGCCCCCACGGGCGGAGATCTCGAAGCAGGGTGAACACGTTGCGCCAGGGGGTAAACCCTCGGGCAATTGGACGACCTGCCTGCCAGTCCTCCCAAAGCGATAGCAATTGCCGAAGCGCGCCGGCATCAGGGATAACCAGATAAAGATTTGGCGCCGCATCTTCGCCGCCTGCGGTTAGCTCCTCTTCATCAACCCATTCCAAACCATCGACGCGACGAACGGCGGCGGCAAAGTTTTGAATCGAACCCGCGACGTCAAAGACAATAAGGCGTTCGGGTGCCAGCGCAGTTGGGTCGCCTCGCAATTCCATGCCTGCCGGATCGCGTGCCAGCACATCTGCCAGTCTTTGGAAGGAATGGCCGAAGCGACGATCCTGCTCGCTTAGTGTCTTAGGCTCAGGCCGGGTTCCGGGGCTTGGACGACCGGAACGGCGGTTGCCGTTTGGTATGACGTCGAGGCGGAGAAGCGGCTTCGTCGGATCGGTAGGCATCGGACTCCGGAGGGTTCACACGTGACGACCATAGGTCGAGTTCGACCAAGAGAGCGTCGTCAATGCGGACGTCGCCCAAACCGAGTATCTGCCGGCGCCGCGCGTTCTGGCAGAAGTCCAAAGCCTCAGCATAACTGACTGGCCCGAGACGCCTTGCAAGCTCGCCCGGCTGGATGCCCGGTTTTTGCGGCCAAGCATCAATGACGCGGCTGACGAACGTCCCGATCATTGCAGTGTCCGGGGCCGGGAAGCTCAATCGCAGTTGGAAACGCCGCCATACCGCACGATCCAGCAATTCGGCGTGGTTCGTGGCCGCTATAACCACGATGTAGCTCGGCATTTGGTCGAGTTGCATCAGCAGGAAGGACACGACCCGCTTAATCTCGCCGGTCTCATGCGTATCGCCACGCTCTTTACCGATTGCGTCAAACTCATCGAAGAACAGCACGCTCGGCCGGGTCCTGACATAGTCGAAAAGTGCACGCAGGCGGGTGTTCGTCTCTCCGAGGTAGCTGCCAACCAGTGCGTCATAGCGGACCACGAAGAACGGGAGTGCCAGAGCCTCGGCGATTGCTTCGGCAAACGATGTCTTTCCGTTGCCGGGCGGGCCGGAAAGCAGAACACGATGGCGTGGCTCCATGCCATGCGCTCGCAGCAGGTCAGCCCTAACGTGCTCATCAACCAATTGTTCGCCACTGCGGCGCACGGGCAGTGGCAAAACAAGTTCATCGAGTCGCCGGACAGGCGTGACTTCCAAGATCGTGTCACGACCGTCTGCGCCTGGCTTAAAGGACGCTGTTAGGGGCGGTGGCGTGATCACGACGGCTTGCAGTGCTCGTTCGAGACGATCGGCGACGCTGTGATGACTCTTGGCGCGTTCGTCGGCGACAAGCGCTTCCACCGTTGATCGGAGCTGAGCCCGATCCCCGTTCGCGGAGGCACGCACGAGTGAGACAAGTAGGTCGGTCTTGGCCATCGTATCCGAATCCTAACACATGCAGCTGGCTTCGCCATTGGGGAATGGTAGCGATTTCGATTTTATCGCCTGATCAGATGACCGTCGGTCTTCCGGTCGACCGCCTGACATTAGTCCCCTCGGAGGGTCTGCCCATCGAGTGGTGAACACCGGTTCGTCGACAATCGCGGCCGCGACATTTCTGACGGGATGTCGGGGAATTGCCATTCACTTTGGCGATTGACCAGATCAGGAACGCGCCACCTCAGGGTGATACTTGGCGAATTTGACGGTTGCCCCTGAAAAAGCTCCGCGCCGCGATATCGGTGCCCCTGGAACCGTCACGGTCCGTCGGATGGTTGGGTTGCTTGGCATCGGCCATCCCGGTAAGCGTATCGACCCACCTGTGTGGTCAGCTCGGCTGTGGCGCGCGGCGCGGCATCGGTAGGCCCGATTATCCAGTTTGCAGTGCCAACATTGCCTGCCGGGCCTCGCGGGCGCTGCCCCAGGGGTGAATGTTGGACCTACCAGATGGACAGGGATGAAGGAGGCTGCCTTCCATCAATTAGGAGGACTACGCTGATTCAGTGAGATCGATCTGGCTCACTGTTCAGGCCTTCCGTGCCCCCTAGGAAGTTGGCGCAGACGAGAAGGGGTGGCCCGGGGAACCGAGACGACTTCGGAACCGCCGCAGCTGTCACGGTACGGTAGATGTTCTGACCCGTGGCCGCCCCACCTTGCCGCGCCGCCACGACTTCTCCTGTTCGACCAACCTCGCAGCCCACCCTTTTCCATGCCGATCGGTTGGATGGTCAAGCGCGCCCTTTTCGGCGCTTCAGGCGGACAATCCGTTCTCGCAGCTCCGCTACGACCTGTTCGCGAACGGCAACTATGCCAAGCAGTTGAACCGGTATGGCATCAATCTTCAGCACGGCTTTTCACCCCTAACGTCGGCGCGCAAACCCATTCACTGACTTTTGAAAAGATAGGGAATGCTTTACGAAAATCGTCTCGAGGGCCGCCGGGGCGGTCAGGTGAGCGTGCGGCGCGCAAGGAAATCCAAAAGGTCAGACCAGATGTCAACTTTATATATTTTCATCGAAAAATCAATGGGTAATTACCAACCATAGTAACAGGGGCAAAAAAGTGGGCCAGCCTGCATTTTTCGCTTGCCCCGGCTCGAATCGGTCAGATTCTGTGCGGATGTGCCGCCGCCACCCGCCCTCTCCGATCTGAGCCGTGCAGAGCTTGAAGCTCTGCTGGTTGAACTGTTCGGCAGGGTTGGCGCCCTGGAAAAGGTTGTTGCCGAGCAGCGCGACGAGATCGCCCGTCTGAAGGGCCTGAAAGGGCGTCCGACCATCAAACCGAGCGGCATGGACAAAGGAACGGAGCCTGCGAAGCCCGCCAAACAGGAGAAGCCGCGGCGGCGCGGCAAGGTGACGCCCCGGGTCGCCATTGAAGATCGGATCGTCAAAGCCGCAGCGGTCCCGGAAGGCTCGCGCTTCAAGGGCCACGAGCCGTTTCTGGTGCAGGACCTGGTGATTGCGGCCAGCGCCACTCTTTACCAGCGCGAACGCTGGGTCACGCCTGACGGACGCACCATCCTGGCCCCATTGCCGGAGGGGATCGACTGCCATTTCGGCCCCGAACTCCGCCGCTTCGTGCTGATGCAATACCATCAGGGGCAGTCGACGCTGCCCCGGCTGGTAGCGTTGTTGCAGTCGGTGGGGGTGTCGATCTCGAAACGCCAGGTGCAACGCCTGCTGACCGATAAACAGGAAGGCTTCGTCAGCGAAGCCCGGGACGTTCTGCGCGCCGGGTTGGAGACGTCGCCCTATGTGTCCGTGGACGATACCGGTGCGCGCCATAGGGCCAGGAACGGGTTTTGCACGTAGATCGGCAATGACTGGTTCACCTGGTTCGGCACGAAGTCATCGAAGAGCCGGCTGAACTTCCTCGATCTGCTGCGCGCCGGGCATAGCGACTACGTGCTCAACGACGCGGCCTACGGCTACATGCGCAAGCATGCCCTGTCCGCGCCGCTGATCGCCCGTCTGATGGCCGAACCGCAGACAGACTTCGCGGATGAGGCCGGGTGGCTGGCGCATCTCGAGCGGCTTGGCTTCACCGCGCTGGATGTGACACCGAACCCGGTCCGGGTCGCCACCGAGGGTGCTCTATGGGGCAGCGTCCAGTCGCACAAATTCCTCTGCGACGCCGTGGTGCTGAGCGATGACGCCGGCCAGTTCAACGTCGGGCGGCATGCACTGTGCTGGATCCACGCCGAGCGGCTGGTGCACAAGCTGGACACGTTTACCGATAAGCAGCGGGCGGCACAGGCACGGGTTCGCGGCCTGATTTGGAACTTCTATGCCAGCCTGAAGATTTATCGGCTCAACCCGAGCCGGCGCCGTTGCCCGGGCCTACGCGCCCGCTTCGACCGCATCTTTCTGCGTCGCACCGGCTTCGTCACGCTGGACCGTCTGCTGGCGCGGCTGCATGCCAACAAAGACGAGTTGCTGATGGTGCTGGGGCGGCCGGAGATCCCGCTGCACACCAACGGCTCGGAGAACGACATCCGGTGCCACGTGACGCGGCGCAAGGTCAGCGCCGGGACGCGCAGCGATATCGGCCGCGATTGCCGCGATGCCTTCCTCGGCTTGGCCAAGACCTGTGATAAGCTTGGCATCGCGGTCTGGGATTATCTGGGCAGCAGGCTGAAGGTGGCGGGGCACGCGCTCGTCGACCCGCTCGACCATTACGTCAGGGCGAAGATTCGGCCCGCGTGATTGGCGGCGGCGCCCGGCATGTTGCCCCTTTTACCAACCATAGTTTATTTCCATTTCGCCAAAAGCAAAGGCTTCCGCTGCAATCGAGTCCTTTAGACAAAAAATTTGGAATATATTGTTGACAAGGAAAACTTTTGGGCTTGTCCAAAGTAATGTTGTTCATTCGACTCGGTGTGAACGAATATGATCTTGCAATACGCGCCCCAGGAAGCCCTATTTCGGGCCACGGCTACGCAGGCACAGGAGTAGATGGGATGACACCGGGCTACCGGGAGCGAATGGCAAATAACTGCGGATTTCGACCGGCATCGACACCGGGCTCATGCGTCCCAGCGACGATCCGCAGCTTGTCCTCGGCAGCCCAGCGTCGCCGCCGTTCTCTGCCGCCGATGATCTCAATCGCGGAGTTCGACATCGCTTTAAGGTCGACCTTACAGTGGGCTTTAAGGTCGATAGCCTCGGCATGCCCGCCAGCCCAAAACAAGGCGGCCCTCACCGGACGCTAACCAAGATGCCCGGAATGCCTATGATGAAGCCGCTCACGTGTGCGACAATGGCCCTGACGATGGGCCGGGTGACGACCCGACCATCATTACAAACTGCTGGTTAGGCCGGGTTGATACCTCAGACCCCGAGCTTGCCAAGCGGTCTGCTTTATCTGGCCGCGCCATCATCATTAGGCTCCAGACTCAATCAGTCCACCAGATAATGACGGCCACCAAAGCCACCGAGGAAGCAAAATTGCGGGCGAGTTTGTCGTAGCGAGTGGCGATGCGGCGATAGTCTTTCATCCGACACCACACCCGCTCGATAAGATTGCGGGTCTTGTAGGTCTCGCGGTTGATATACCATTGGTGCTTGTGCGTCGGATTGGTCGGGATGACGGTGGCCGTCCCACGCAAAGCGAGGTCCACCCGGAGCTTCGTGGCGTCATAGCCCATGTCGCCGATCAGGCAACCGTTGGACGGCAGTTGCGCCGCCAGTTCGTAGCCTGCGGTGATATCGGCGACGTTGCCCGGGGTCAGGCTGAAGCGGAACAGCCGCCCCTCACTGTCTGCGATACCATGGATTTTGGTCGTTCTGCCGCCGCGGGATCGGCCGACCTTCTGCTTTTTCGCACCGCCTTCGCCGCCGGCAGCCGAGCGCTGAACCTTGATGGAGGTGCTGTCGATGGATCGCGTGTCGTTGGGGACCGACCCCGCCAGCGTGTCGAAAATCGCCTGCCAGCGTCCCCGGCCACTCCAGCGGTTGAAGCGATTGTAGACCGTCGTATAGGGTCCATAGGCTGGCGGGCAGTCCTTCCAGCGGCAGCCGCTGCGCAGGACATGGACAATTCCACTGATGATCCGCCGGTCGTCCTTGCGGCGCGCACCGGCGTAGACCTTGGGAAGCAAGGGCTCGATCGCCGCCCACGCTTTGTCGTCAATCAGGTACTCGTCAGCCATGGTTGTTCAGTCGCTCCAGCCAAACTGACTGGCTTGAATCGGAAAATTCTAGCGATTCCTAGTGCCTGATTGGGTTTTGAGCCTAAGGCGATGCCTGTCCCGCCAGCAAGGCCTCGATCCGGTCAACCAGGTCGTTCGTCCCGATGGGCTTGTGCGCCACGGAATAGAGGCCGGAAATCGCCCCGCCTATGGCCAGGGCCGCCTCGTCGCCGACATAACCGGTCAGCAGCACCGCCGGCAGTTCGGCGCGCAGCGTCTGCGCCGCGCGGATCAGGGCGATGCCGTTCATCCCCGGCATGGACAGGTCGGTCACGAGAACATCCGCGGCCTGCCCGGCGGTGAGCAGCGCGAGCGCCGCCTCGGCGGTCGCGGCAGCCAGCACATGGTAGCCCCGGTCCTCCAGATTCTGCGCCAGCAGGTCGCGCAGCGCCTCCTCGTCGTCCACCAACAGGACCCGAGCGGATGCCGCCGCGATCCTGGTCCCTGACTCCGCCGCCTCGCCAGGCGCAACCGCAGTGCCGATGGCGCTGTCCTGGTCATGCGCGGGCAGCCACAGCGTGACGGCGGTGCCGGCGCCCGGGCTGCTCTCGACGCTCAGCGCACCGCCGGACTGTTCGGCGAAGCCCCGCGCCATCGGCAGGCCAAGCCCGGTCCCGACGCCCGCGGG
>Ga0326727_10026503_pt1 | contig 10742 bp, 10 predicted proteins | sample MB2enrmetagenome_FD_207643 | JGI IMG/M metagenome (GOLD analysis project Ga0326727, IMG submission 207643) | Lab enriched peat soil microbial communities from McLean, Ithaca, NY, United States - MB29MY | ecosystem: Environmental > Terrestrial > Soil > Wetlands > Peat | place: USA: New York... | reverse complement strand
GAATGGGCCAGCCTCTGCGAGTGTGTCAAGACCGAGTACCTGGGACGCGATCTGTCGATTCTGGACCTGTTGCCGCTGGGCGTCTCGAAGGGTCTGGGGATCGAGCGGCTAGCGGCGCGGCTGGGCGTGGACCGGCGGGAGACCATGGCCATCGGCGACAATTGGAACGATGTGGAGATGCTGAAGTGGGCCGGGCAGAGTGTGATGATGGGCAATGCGGCGCTGGAGTTGCGCACCATGGCCAAGATGCTCGGCTGGCGACAGGCTCCTCCCAGCAACGAGGATGGGGTGGCCGCAGTGCTGGAAGTAATCGTTGCCAAGAGCGCTGCCGTTAAAGTGTAAGTGGAGACGAAAGCGGAGAGATTCTCCATTTCTGGGAGTGTTTTAGAACCACATCAGAGCATTTCTCCTATAGAGTCATGGGTGCCCCACCCTCGCCGCGTTCTTGTTTTTGCGGCTAGGGTGGGATGCAAGCCCCCTCTACAGAAACAGGAGAAACGCTTTAGCCGTTAAAGGAAAGTTTTTTGGCAAATTTGCTCACAATTCGTCGATTTGCCGCCGCTCTTGCGGTTCTGGCGGCCTTGACTCCATCTGCCGAGGCCGCCGAGCGCGTCACCCTGCGCAATGGCTTCGAAATCCGCTGCGATCACCACGGCGCGGTCGAGGGACGGACCCGGCTCTACCTGAGCACAGGCGGGGAGAACTACATCGAGTTCCAGCCGGAGGAGATTGCCGGGGTCGAAATGCTTCCCGAAGCGCCGCTGGAGCGGAGATTCGCGGCTCGTCTGTCCGGGCCGTCACGCGCGGCCAGTTCCAAGGCCGGAACGGATTCCAGCCAGGCCGCCAATCTCTCCCCGGCGGATCTGGGCGAAATGCTGGCCCAGGCCGGCCATGAGCACAACCTGGACGTGGACCTGCTGGCCAGCCTGGTGAAGGCCGAGAGCGGCGGCAATGCGCGCGCCGTCAGCCGCGCAGGCGCCCGCGGGCTGATGCAGTTGATGCCGGCGACGGCCAGCCAGTTGGGCGTCGAGGACAGCTTCCAGCCGGATGAGAATCTGCGTGGCGGCTCGGCCTACCTGGATGCGCTACTCACCCGCTACCACGACAACCTGGCCCTGGCCCTGGCCGCTTACAACGCCGGCCCGGCGGCGGTGGACGAGCACCACGGCATTCCGCCTTACCGCGAGACGCAGGCCTACGTGGCGCGCGTGATTCACGAGTTTAACCGCCGTGTGCTGGCGCGCGAGGCCGCAACCCGGCGCGTGGCGCGGGCCACGCTCTCCCCGCAGGCGGCCATCCGTTAGAGCATTTTCACTGACGGTGTAAGGTCTGGGTGCCCCACCCTCGCCACTGTCATCCAGAGCGGAGCGCAGCGTAGTCGAAAGCCTGCCCTGAGCGTAGTCGAAGGGGACCTGCTTCTTACAACTGTTGCGGCCAGGGTGGGAGAACATAGAGCAGGCCTTATAAAAACGTTGAAAATGCTCACCTCCGAAGATGCTATAGATTGCGGTCCAGAAGGGGCTTTGCGGCCTCGAAGGCCAAGTGGATTCCAGTCTCCAGATCGACCTTGGGCTTCCAGCCCAGCGCGCGCAGCCGGCTGGAATCCATCAGCTTGCGCGGCGTGCCATCGGGCTTGGAGGCATCGAAGACCAGAGCGCCTTCAAAGCCGAGCACCCGGCAAACCGTTTCCGCCAGTTCGCGGATAGTCACTTCGCTGCCGTAGCCCACATTCACCAGCGGCGGAAAGCTCTCGCTCAGCAGCGTCCCGTAGCGTTGCTCATCGAGAGTCATCAGGTGAACGCAACCGTCGGCAAAGTCATTGCTGAAGAGAAACTCGCGCAGCGGAGTGCCCGTGCCCCATACCACCACTTCGCGCCGCCCGGCGCGCTTGGCCTCGTGGACCTTGCGGATCAGGGCTGGCAGGACATGAGAGTTTTGGAGGTCATAGTTGTCGCCGGGGCCATAAAGATTGGTGGGCATGGCGGCCAGATAGCGCGTGCCATACTGCCGGTTGTAAGACCAGCACATTTCAATGCCGGCGATCTTGGCCAGGGCGTAAGGCCGGTTTGTCGCCTCCAGCGGACCGGTCAGTAGGTACTCCTCGCGGATGGGCTGGGGGCAGTCGCGGGGGTAGATGCAACTGGAGCCGAGAAACAAGAGCCGCTTCACGCCGTTGCGCCAGGCGGCGTCGATCACGCTGGTCTGAATCTGCAGGTTGTCGCGGATAAAATCGGCCGGATAGGTGCTGTTGGCGTAGATGCCACCCACTTTGGCCGCGGCCAGAAAAACGTATTCCGGCTGCTCTTCGGCAAAAAACGCATCCACAGCCGGCGCCTGCTTCAGATCCAGCTCGGCATGCGTGCGAAAGACGAAATTGCCGAAGCCGTGGCGCTCCAGGCTGCGCACCAGCGCTGAACCGGCCAGGCCGCGGTGCCCCGCTACATAGATGCGGCTGTCTTTGTTCATCGATCCCCCAGAAAAAAGAAAATCCGGCTGACGGTCGGAGGAGCCGCTCTCAATGCTCGTGGAAACCGGCAGCCGCCTCATAGCCGTGCTTCTGTACCAGCAGATCGCGATGGGCCAGCTTCCAATCCTCGGCGACCATCTCGGTTACCAGCTCCCTGAATGTAGTCCGCGGCGCCCAGCCCAGCTCGCGCCGCGCCTTCTCCGGGTTGCCCAGTAGCGTCGCCACCTCGGAAGGGCGGAAGTAGCGGGGATCGACGCGCACCACGATCTCGCCGCGCTCCTCGACGGCCTCTTCCTCGACGCCCTTGCCGCGCCATTCCAGACTCATCCCCAACTCGCCGGCGGCGATATTCACAAATTCTCGCACGCTGTGCTGCTCGCCGGAGGCGATCACGTAATCCCGCGCCGTCTCCTGTTGCAGCATCAGCCACTGCGCCTCGACGTAGTCCCGAGCATGGCCCCAGTCGCGCAAGGAGTCCAGGTTGCCCAGGTAGAGGCAATCCTGCAGCCCCAGCTTGATTCGGGTCAGCGCGCGCGTAATCTTGCGGGTCACAAACGTCTCGCCGCGGATGGGCGACTCGTGGTTGAAGAGAATGCCGTTGCAGGCGAACATCCCGTAGGATTCGCGATAGTTCACCGTGATCCAGTAACCGTAGACCTTGGCCACGCCATACGGCGAGCGCGGATAAAAGGGCGTCGTCTCAGATTGCGGCGTCTCCTGCACCAGGCCGAACATCTCCGAGGTCGAGGCCTGGTAAAAACGAGTGTTCTGGCCCAGTCCCAGCAGCCGGACCGCCTCCAGAACCCGCAATGCGCCCAGCGCATCGGCATTGGCCGTGTACTCCGGCTCCTCGAACGAGACCATCACATGGCTCTGCACGGCCAAGTTGTAAATCTCGTCGGGCTGAATCTTCTGAATTGTATTCAGCAGGCTCGATGTATCGGTCAGGTCGCCATAGTGCAGCACCAGCCGGGGTTGCTCCGAGTGCGGATCCTGGTACAGGTGGTCGATGCGTTGTGTATTGAAGAGCGAGGAGCGGCGCTTGATGCCATGCACCTCATAGCCTTTCTTTAGCAGAAACTCCGCCAGATAGGCGCCGTCCTGACCGGTAATACCAGTGACCAAAGCCTTGCGCATCGTGTGTAACCTTCCCGGCGCCATGCGCCTCAGTCCGCGGCGGACTTCCAGATTGCGGCCGCGCCATGCGGCTGGTTATCCGGCCGAAGGGCCGAATTTCATCTTGAACGCTCCGCGTTCATGGCCTGAAGCGTCCTCAAAAATGTGCCTTGAGCCGTGCGGGAAAGCCTTCTTTCACGCATTTATCCGCCCCAGAGACCCCTCAGTCAGATCCGGCAACTCAGGCGTAGCCGGCCAACAACTGCCAAAGAAAAAAAACGACGAAGCGGGGGTTGTGCTTGAGGTAGCGCCAGGCCAGGCGCCGCGGCTCGGTTGCAAAGCGAAATACCCATTCCAGTCCGCAGCGGCCCATCCAGCGAGGAGCGCGACGCTTGCTGCCGGCGATAAAGTCGAAGGCGGCTCCCACGGCCAGCATCACGGCCGGAACTCTGCCCCGATGCTCGATCACCCAATTTTCCTGCTTCGGGCAGCCGAGACCGACAAAGAGCAGCCGCGCCCCGGAGGAAGCGATTCGATCGACGGCGGCGGCGTCTTCTTCCGGCGTCAGGGCCCGAAAGGGTGGGCTTTCCGCAAAGGCCACATCGAGCTTTGGATGGCGCAGATGCACCGCATTGACAAGAGCGTCGAGAACCGCCTGGCTTCCACCATAGAAGCCTGCCGATACTCCGGCTTTTTCGGCCGCCTCCAGTAGGGCCGCCGTGGCGTCGGGGCCGCAGACCCGCTGGGCGCTGCTCTCGCCCAGTGCGCGCAGCGCCCAGGCCAGAGGCATTCCGTCGGGCAAGACCACGTCGGCAGAATTCAGCCGGCCAAGGAAGAACGGATCGTCAGCGGCTTCCATGATCATGTGAACATTGGCGAAGAAAAGGGCGCAGGAGTGCCGCTGCCGGGCCCAGCATAGGCAGCGTTGAACCGCATCGTCACAGCTGCTGACGGCGATATTGACTCCGAGAATAGGGTGGGTGACGAGGGGCTTCTGAGATTCGGCTGTCATAGCTGCGGCTTGGGGTCTCCCAGGGAAAACATTGGCTTGCTCCCGACCACCCTGCGCCACGCGCCGATGCGCAGGCGCGTGGATTGGCGCACCGGCGGCGTAGTTACTCAATAAACGTAAGGTTCAGTGCGAGGAATGCCGAAGTGATACAGCGCGCCAATGGTAAATCCATCGGAATAACGCGGCCCGATGACTGTGACCACGTGGTCGATGGTCCTGTAATCCATATCGGGCCACTTCTGGGCTTCATAGTCAGCTCGCACCCAGATACTCCGGGAGATCTTGTAATCCAGGCCGCCGCCCCAGATGGCGAGTGTGCGGGAGTCATGATGGCGCGCACCATACACCATTTGGTCTACATTGCCGTATCCCATCAGGAGCTTTCCGTAAGGATGAAGCTTGCGATAGTGGGGCCAGGAGTAAATCACCCCACCCTCAGCGGTGTCCTCCCGCAAATTTGGCGATACCGTCGATGCGCGGCCGTAGTTGAGGTCGCGAGCCTCGGCTTCCAGGCCAATGCCTTGTAGAAACGACGGCACCCAACTGGCTGAATAGTCGATCCATAACGTGCCGCCAAGCAAGTGCCCGGTCTGCACAATCGGGTGATAGCCGGAAAGGCCAGCACCAAGAGCCCAAACCGGTTGTTTCGCTGTGGCTGCCGATTGTCCCGCTGTGGCTGCGGGAACAACTTGCGCGGAGTATGCCGCGCAAGCAATAAGAACTGCGAGGGTCAGCCAAAAACACCGCTTCAAACGCATTCTGCGCCTCCTTATGAAATTGCAGAACACCTGCACCGAAAGATTTTCTTCGGTAGAGTGCACATCTGCAAATCGGAAATACAAGGCAAAGATTCGGAGAATCTTTCGGCGATGAATACCCATCTCAAGCAGGCGTTATCATCCCCGTGCGCAGTTCTGGAAAATAATCATCCGCCCCTCTTGTGCGGCGGTAATGGTCGGCGTTAGTCGGCGAGTGAAGCAACTCGGCACGACGCGCACCCAAACTCTATACATCTAAATGCTGCTTAGCAAACTATAACGTATCATGTCGCAGTGCGGCAGCGGCAGGGCAAAAAAAGCTGGCCGCAAGCGGCTTTCCACTGCCCGCCCCGGTCACCGGTTCGTTCCCGGCCAGCGAGGCGTAATGCGCATCAGTTCCAGTTCGCCCAAGTCTTCCACGACAAACTCCGGTGAGGCCGCGGGCACGGCTACTATGCCCCCTTTATGCAGTTCTACCGCTTCGAAGCCCGGTCCGGCAACTCTTGCTGCCCCACCGGCCGCAAACAGATAGGCCAACCCCCGCGCCGGATTATTTTCACCGGGCAGTGCGGGGTGAGCCAGGCTGGCGCTGCTTCGCCCGCCAGCCACGGGGATATGCTCCACGCGAAAATACTCCCCGTCCATGAGAATACTTCGGCCGGTCAGCATGCGCGGGGGAACCTTGCCGGCGCGGGTCACAAACCGCGCGGCCTCCAAAGATTTTTCGAGGTGCAGTTCGCGTCCCCGTCCATAGTCGTACATCCGGTAGGTCAGGTCGCAGTTCTGCTGGGTTTCGAGCAGAATTGTGCCCGGCCAGATGGCGTGAACCGTCCCCGCATCCACAAAAATCATCTCGCCGCGAGCGACGTCGAGCGCGTTCAGGCTGCTTTCAAGCGTGCCCGCCTCGATTCTCGCCCTGACCTGGTCCAGTGTGACGCCCGGCTTGAGCCCGCAGGCAACCTGGGCTCCCGGTTTGGCCTCCAGCACGTACCAGCACTCGGTTTTGCCGCGCGGCTCGCCGTACTTTTGCGCCATTTTGTCGTCCGGATGCACCTGTACGCTCAGCTTTTCCTGGGCGAAGATGACCTTGATGAGCAGCGGCGACGCACCACCATCCGGGTTGCCGCTGTGTGGAGCCTCCGGACCCAGCAGGGCTTCGGGATTCTCGGCAAAGAGCGCGCCCAGCGCTCGCCCGCTGTGGTCGCCGCTCGACACCACGCAATGGTCTCCGGTGAGCCAGGCCTCGCCAATCGGTTCATCACCCTCGGCCACCACGTTGTCGTACCAGGGACGAAGATCGCGGCAGCCCCACACCCGCGGGGAAAACCAGGGCGCGATGCGAAATGGGGCCCAGGCCGAAGAGGTGAATTGATGGGAATTTGTCATGAAAGCTATTGATTCCTTTGGGGAAAACAAGCCTGCATCGGCCCGCCCCCGCGCCCTGCGCAACCCTGCGTGGTCCCGGCCTCCGGTTGCAATCCACTTTACCAGACAGGCAGCACGCCTGGTGCCTGGCACGGCGCTGCTGGCGGGGCAATCGCATTTGAATCGTTGAAGGGTCCGGGCTTCAGCCTGTATGTTAATTTGCTGAGAAGAAGGGGGCTTTAGCCCCTGAGGGGAGAGACCGTACGTGTGCGAGCTTGTAGTGTTGATGGAATCGGCACCACGCGCACGCCGAGACCAAGGACAAGTCTACACAAAGGCTGTCCCTCAGGGGCTGAAGCCCAAAAGATTTTGCGCTATTAACGTACGGGCTAAAGCCCGTACCCTTCATTTCTCGCTCAAATTTCAAATGCGATTGCCCTGGGGGGCGCTGGCCTGCCCGGTGGAATTCTTGTTGCAAGGCATGCGCCCTTCAACAGCGGTCAAGGTTTGCCTCACCCCGCCGGCAGCGAATAACCTAGCAGTGTAGTGGTCAGCTTTGGTCTTTGAGGGCGCGGATTGTTCTTCCATCCGCCAAGCCTCGGTGCAATCGCCTGGAAATCCTTCCTCACGGCCTCAACAGGCTGCCGAGCGGCTAGAATGCCCCACCGGCAGGGAAAATCTCTCTGCCGCCACCCTGCGGGAAGCCGCAAAGGAGACAATACCAGCGCATGTCGAAGCCAGTTTCTATCTGTGTGATTGGGTCCGGTTATGTGGGACTCGTTGCCGCCGTTTGCTTTGCCGAAATCGGCCATAAGGTCATCTGCGTGGACAACGACGAAGCCAGGGTGAAGACCCTGCGCGAAGGCGGTGTGCCCATCTACGAGCGCCATCTGCCCGAGTTGCTGGCCAAGCACCGGGGCCATGGCGTGACCTTCGAGACCGATCTGAGCGCCTCCGTCGAGCGGAGTGAAGCCATCTTCATCGCCGTGGGCACACCGCAGGGCGATACCGGCGCCGCCGACCTCTCCTACGTCGAGGCCGTGGTCTCCCAGATTGTTCGCTCCATCAATCACTACAAGGTCATCGTGGAAAAAAGCACTGTGCCGGTTTACACCAATGAGTGGATCCGGCGCGTGCTGCACCGCCATGGCGTGGCCCCCAGCAGCTTCGACGTGGTCTCGAATCCCGAATTCCTGCGCGAAGGCACGGCCGTCACCGATTTTCTGCATCCCGATCGCATCGTAGTGGGGGCCAATACGGAGCGCGCCGCCGCGCTGTTGCGGCGGATTTACGAGCCGCTCACCGGGGGCGGCTACTATGCCCGGCCAGATTCATTGCCGGGGGATTGCAGCACGCAGTGCCCGGCCAAGTTGCTGGTCACCTCGGCGCAGAGCGCGGAGATCATCAAGCACGCCTCCAATTCCTTTCTGGCTCTGAAGATTTCCTTCATCAACGCGGTGGCCAACCTGGCCGAGACGGTGGACGCCGACATCGAGGACATCGCCGCCGGCATGGGCATGGACAGCCGCATTGGCTCCAAGTTCCTGCGCGCCGGGCTGGGTTACGGCGGCTCCTGCTTCCCAAAAGACGTGGCCGCCTTTCACTGGGTGGCGCAGCAGCAGGGCGTGGACTTCCAACTGCTCCAGGAGATTCGCAAGGTCAACGAAACCCAGAAGGAGATCTTCTTCAACAAGGTGCGCGCGGCATTGTGGACGCTACGCGGCAAGCGGCTGGCGGCGCTCGGCCTGGCCTTCAAGGGCGATACCGACGACATTCGCGAATCCCCGGCCATCGACGTCATCAAAAAACTTCTGGAGGCCGGTGCCTCGGTCACCGCCTACGATCCAGCGGCTATCGAACGCGCCAAGGAGGTTCTGCCGCCCTCGGAGACACTCCACTACGCGGCGGACATCTACGAGGCGGCTGCCGACGCCGACGCGGTCCTGATTCTGACCGAATGGAAAGAGTTTGCCGAAATTGATCTGGTGCGCCTCAATCAGGCGGTCCGTTTTCCCATCGTGATTGACGGCCGCAACCTTTACAAGCCGCAGAATATGCTCGACCATGGCTTCACTTATGTGAGCGTTGGCCGGCCGGCGAGTTACCAGGCGCAGCAGGGCAAGCCGCGCAAGCTGATGGTGTAGCAGCGGAGTTGGCCGCGCTGCGCGCGTGTTAGCGGCCTAACTCCACCAACGGCTAACTCCGCCAATTACATTGTGGAAGATTTTTGGAGAGCATAGACTCTTGACCATGCGTGTACTCGTCACCGGCGCCGCCGGATTTCTTGGTTCTCACCTAACCGATCGCCTGCTGGGCGAGGGCCATGCGGTTATTGGCGTCGATAATCTCTCCACCGGCGACCGGGAAAACCTCGCTCACCTGGGCAACGAACCGCGTTTTCGCTTCGAGGAGCGGGACATTTGCCAGCCCTTCGGACGGGATGTCGATTGGGGCCCGGTGGACTACGTCTTCAACTTCGCCTCGCCGGCCAGCCCGCCAGAGTATCTGCGCCTGGGGATAGAAACGCTACGTGTGGGCTCTGCGGGCGTCGATAACACCTTGGCAATCGCCGCCAAGTACAATACCGGCTTCCTGCACGCCTCCACCTCGGAGTGCTACGGCGACCCGCTCGAGCATCCGCAACGGGAGAGCTACTGGGGCAACGTGAATCCAGTTGGTCCGCGCTCGGTCTACGACGAGTCCAAGCGCTTTGCCGAGGCGATGGTGATGGCCTATCATCGCTCGCGCGGCGTGAACACTCACCTGGTGCGCATCTTCAACACCTACGGTCCCCGGCTGCATCCCAGCGACGGCCGGGTGGTCTCCAACTTCATGATGCAGGCCCTGCGCGGCGAGCCGCTGACCATCTACGGTGACGGCAGCCAGACGCGCAGCTTTTGTTACGTGGATGACCTGATCGAGGGGATTCTGCGCCTCTCGCGTTCGGAAGAGCACCTGCCGGTCAACATTGGCAACCCGGATGAGTTCACCATCCTCGAATGCGCCCAGGCGGTGCTGAAGGTGACCGGTTCCAAGAGCGAACTGTGCTTTGAATCCCTGCCCGAGGACGACCCAGCGCGCCGCCGTCCCGACATCGCCAAGGCCCGCGCCTTGCTCGGCTGGGAGCCGCGCGTCAATCTCGAGGAGGGGCTGAAAAGGTCGCTCGAATTCTTCAAGGGCCGGCTCGCATCCGGCTGGTAAAGGCTGTTTCACAGCGATTCGCGGATTTCCTTTACAGCAATACAGCAACGGAGAACCGCTCTATGCGTTTGCCCTCGGGCGATTCCGAACTGATGCGGATGGTGGATGCGGCGCTGGCTGAGGCGGCGCGGCGGGCGGGGGAGTGGCTGGCCTGCCGGCCGGGCTGCGCGCAATGCTGCCAGGGAGCCTTCGCCATCAGCTCTCTCGACGCGCTGCGGCTGGCGGCCGGCATGGAGGCGCTGCGGACGTCAGACCCCTCGGTGGCGGAGGAGATCGAAGGTCGTGCGCGGGCGTGGATTGCTGAAAATGGGGCGGAGTTTCCCGGCGATCTTTGCACCGGCCTGCTGGGCGAATCCGAGGCGGAACGGGAGCGCTTCGAGGAGTTTGCCAATGAGGCGGCCTGTCCGGCTCTGGACCCGGCCACTGGCCTCTGCCAGCTCTACGCCTGGAGGCCGATGACCTGCCGCGTCTTCGGGCCGCCTGTTCGTATGAATGTCTGCGTGGCGGAGGGCGAGGCGCTCGGGCATTGCGAGTTGTGTTTTGCGGGCGCGAGCACGGCCGAGGTGGCGGCCTGCGAGATGGCGGTTCCGCACGACTTTGAGGCGCGGCTGCTGGACGAAATTCCGTTGCGGGGCGAGACGGTGGTGGCATTTGCGCTGCTGGGGTTATGGCAAAGAAAGTCCGCAAGCCAGAGGCCGCCGGGATGAAAGCCCAACGGTTGCGATGAACGTGGTGGGTGCTCGCGATAAACTGGTGAATGGACAGCCTAATGCCAATGCGCCCCTGCTGGGTGGAGATTTCCACCCGCTTAGTAGAAGAAAAT
>Ga0326727_10026501_pt1 | contig 10742 bp, 8 predicted proteins | sample MB2enrmetagenome_FD_207643 | JGI IMG/M metagenome (GOLD analysis project Ga0326727, IMG submission 207643) | Lab enriched peat soil microbial communities from McLean, Ithaca, NY, United States - MB29MY | ecosystem: Environmental > Terrestrial > Soil > Wetlands > Peat | place: USA: New York... | reverse complement strand
GTCAGATTTGAAGCTGTTATTAACGGACTTCACAGAGCACTGGAAGATGCCAAGAAAAAATATGGGCTGTCAACTAGACTAATCATGTGTTTTCTAAGAGACTTGGATCTAAAATCTGCGTTTAAAACTTTGGAAGAAGCACTTCCATACAAGGACTTAATCATAGCTGTTGGGCTCGATGGTGCCGAAGTCGGTAATCCTCCCTCGAAATTTAAGGAACTTTTCGATGCTGCTCGCCAAGAAGGTTTTTTGACTGTTGCGCACGCGGGTGAAGAAGGTCCCGCAGAGTATGTTCGGGAAGCAGTTGATTTGTTAAAAGTTTCTCGCATTGATCATGGGGGTCACTGCTTGGATGACGAGGATTTAGTTCAAGAATTAGTGAGCAAAAAAATTCCTCTTACTCTTTGTCCACTCTCTAACCTAAAACTAGGAGTGATAGACAAAATGGAAAATCATCCGTTAAAAAAACTAATGATGAAAGGCGTTTTAGTAACAATAAATTCTGATGATCCTGCTTATTTTGGAGGCTACATCAATGCAAATTATTTGGCTGTACAGAAAGCTCTTCATTTGGATGGAAATGACTTTTACATTCTCGCACGAAACTCTTTCGAGGCATCCTTTTTGACAGAAGCGGAAAAACAAAAAAATATCGAAAAACTGGATGAATATATGGCTAAATCCAATGTAAATGTACGCTGACTGGAAGAGACTTGGATGCACCTGGGTATCACCCTTCATGACAATGTCATTGCTAACCCTACCGGAACTCCGTTTAACTGACTTAGGATTGTTGGACACTAACAATTTCAAGTTCGTTAAACTATCCAGAATAAACTCAATAGTACGCTGGATTCCGATCTAGCGCATTCATTGTTGTATGCGGTGCGAATAGACTTACTCTTCTTTCGTAGTCTCTTCTGTAGCGTTTTCCTCATTTTCTTCGTCTATTACTTGAAGCTCTCTTCTCTTTCCCAATCGTCTCAACAGATGATTGGCTGCAGTGGGATAATAGTCAATTTCACTGGAATGGCTTGCTAACTAGTGATTCACATACCTTCACTCGTTTTGCGTCCCTGCTAAAGTCCTAAACACCAATACCATGACGTATGCTCCTGGGTCAGCATGACCCAGAGTCTGCTCGCCCAAATACCTAGATTTGCCATGTTTAGCGACCAGGTTTTTCGTGGATTCATATCCAGATTCCGCGGCCGTCGTCGCTTTCTCCAAAGCAGCTACAACTGTAGACTCCGCTTTGGCTGACTCTTGCAAAGATCTGACTGCCGGTTCGAGAGAGTCGATGAGAGTCTTGTCGCCTACTCGAGCTTCTCCGCGAGTTTGAATTTTTTCCATCGATGCATCGAACATTATCGCTAATTCAGTGAGATTAACTTCGGTCTTGCCTTTTGCGTGTTTTCCTGCTTCAATAAAGAAAGTTCCAAACAGTGCTCCTGATGCTCCGCCGGCAGAAGATAAGATGGAATATCCTGTTGAGGTCAGAATGGCTCCAATATCATTTTGTGACTCTTCCAGAGTCTTTCGCACGTTACTAAAGGCAACATACATGCTTGTTCCGAAATCGCCATCACCACATGCCGCGTCCATGCTGTTTAATCGGTCCTTCTCCTGAATGATCTGGTTTGCTAACTTTGAAAGAAAATTCAGCACCTGTGTGTAACTAAGCGTATCGTCCAATAGTTGATCCTTCATGATTGAAAGAACATTTCACATAAGCAGGCGTGATTGCGGGAGCATCGTAGCATTCTTTGAGTTCATTATCTAGGCGCATGAGGGTTATTGAGCAACCCGCCATCTCTTGCGTTGTGAGAAAGTTTCCTACTTCGGTACGGTGAATCTTGATTCCTAGGTCGTAGAGAAGATTGTGAGTTTTGCGGTTTACGATAAAGAGTTCCATCAGAGTCGTTGAACCGTATCCGTTCACGATCAGGTTGACTTCGTCTCCACTTCTGAAAGGCAGGTCGTTTACGACGGCTTCAACAAGTAACTTAGCGGTCTCGTCTGCGGAGAGCATTTCGGTTTTTCTTGTCCCCATCTCTCCGTGGGCTCCTATTCCAAAGTACATCTCATTCTCTCCAATCGTGAAGGTTGGCTTTCCGCTTGTTGGAACTGTCCCAGAGGAGAGAGCGACCGCATATGTTCTACAATTGTCTCTCGCGTTTTCTGCTGTCTTCTTGACTTCGGAGAGAGAGCATCCCATCTGGGCTTTTGCGCCCGAAATTTTTATCACGAACAAGTCTGCTGCTAGTCCGCGTCGATCCTGTTTTCTCTCTGGTGCTGCGGATGCCACGTCATCACTTACTCTGACGGTTTCTGTTTCTATATGCTCTCCTTCTGCCATTTCTGCGGCTATGTCAAAATTCATGTTGTCTCCTGCATAGTTTCCGTACACATACAAGACGCCGCAGCCGCCGTTCGCCGCTTTTGTCGCTTCAATGATTAGGGGTGGTGCTGGAGCGGCGAAGACTTCGCCTAGTACGGCTGCATCGGCCATCCCATACCCGACCCAACCAAGGAAGAGGGGTTCATGTCCGCTTCCGCCTCCTACCACGACCGCAACCTTGTCTTTGATCGGAGCGGTCTTCCTAGCCACGACGTGGGGATTTACCTGCCTGAGAAGATGTGGGTATGCTTTCGCGTAGCCCTCGATGCTCTCGAGCGTTACCCTGAATGGATCGTTAATAAATTTCTTCATCGATCTTCCGCATTCGTAACATTGACAAGATCAGTGACTAATAGTTCTAATCTCCAACAACCAATTCGAAAACTCTTTTCGGTTCGAGCGACACACGAAGCCATCTGTCACAGTGTCCTTACATTCATGCAGCCGCCGAAGTCATTATTTCGCCAGAAACGGAACTGAAGCGGATTTCATTCTTGGATGAATGAATTTAACAAGCAAGTAGAGAACAAACACGAAGGTGGTTATGAAGAAACTCACAGGGTACGGCTCGTAAAAGGCTACGAACAGACCTGACCATGTCACCGCTAGCGAGATGATTACAGATAGTACTACCACCCGCCACGGTCGTTTTTCAAGTTGCTCTGCAATCGCCGCAGGCGTCACCATTAGGGAGAAGATCAGAAGTACGCCCACTACTTGGACCGCAATCGATGTTGCTAAAGCGACCAAAAGCATGAAGACTATGCCGAGCATATGCATGTGCAGTCCCTTGGCTTCCGCCACGTCTTCGTCCAAGGAGGCAAACAATAGCGGCCGGAATACGAACGCGACAGCGCACAGAATTGCTACCGCAAAAATCGCTGTTACCAGAACATCGAAGCTGCTGATGCCAAGTATCTCTCCGAACAGAATCGAATATGCTTCAGTCGCGTAACCCGTATACAAGCTAATGAATAACACTCCGAGCCCAAGCATAAACGCGAGAACCGTACCAATTTGGACATCCCGATGGGAAGCACGCGGACCGAGCACAGTCATCCCGACGCCACCGACGCTGGTAAATAATAACAGGCCGAGAATAGGGCTGACCCCGACCAACACAGCGCCCGCCGCTCCAGCAAAACCAATGTGTGACAGGGCATGAGCCGCAAACGAGGAACGGCGCAGCACTACAAAATAACCGACTATGCCCGCCACGATTGCTACCAACGTTCCGGCTTCAAAAGCATGCTGCATGAATTGGTATTGCAACATCTGTTCGAGGTCGATAAATAAATTGGCGCTAAAGCTCATTGCCGTTCGTCACCGTGATGGTCTTCTATTCCTATGATAGCAACATTTCCTCTTGAATCGCGAATAACTTCAACGTGGACATCGTAGAGAGCCGATAGACGCTCGGACGTCAAGACATCTTGCGGTTTCCCTGTCGCTACCTTCTCGTTTGCGACGTAAACCACCTTATCGAGGTATGGAAGTAGCGGATTAATGTCATGTGCGACAAGCAACGCGGTCACGTTGCGTGACCGAACTACTCCATCGACTAGCTGCACTAATTCCTTAGCACGCCGGATATCGAGACTCGACAACGGTTCGTCCAGCAACAAGATGTCCGGGTTGCTTACCAGTGCTTCGGCTAAGAATATTCTCTGTAATTCGCCGCCTGACAAAGCGTTGAGTGGTTGAGGTGCAAGCTCCGCTGCGCCAACTGCTTCTAGCGCGGTAAGGGCGGCTTTGCGCTCGGACTTTGCAGATAAGTGAAAGCCCCATTTGTGACCGCAGTATGCCAAGTGCACTAATTCAAGGCATTCGACGTTCGTTTCGCTATCGATTACATGGCGTTGCGGTACATAGCCGATGCGACTGTTGCCTCGCTTCGGGGTTTCGTTGAATATCTTGATTGTGCCACTTACAGGTTGCTGCAAGCCAAGAAGCAAGCGAAATAGTGTTGTCTTGCCGGCTCCGTTTGGGCCGATGATTGCTACGAGCTCGCCGCGATCGAAGCTGAAGCTGGCATCTCGCCAAACAATCTTGCCGGGATAGCCGGCGACAACTTTTTCGCCTGTGACGATTTCAGGTTGGGCTGAGGTCGGGACGGCCATTGAATATGTTGTTGTTTTCATCTCCGGTCGTCATTGCCCAAGAGCATTTGCGTTCAGCGCGTTCTGAAGAGACAGCAACTCCCCATTCATCCACACTTGGAATGAAACATCAGGCGGCTGTATAGTTTCTGTTACACCGATAATCGGAACATTATGTTGAGCAGCCAGTGCCTTAATACTCTGCGTAAGCGGAGTTACCGTTTGTTCATTATAGACCAACACACTCACATTTCCGCTGTCAATCTGTTGCTCAAACTGGACAACGCTCTGCGCGGGCGGATCGTTTCCTTCTGCAACCGCTTCCATAAATGCGGGAGGAGAAATGAGATCAAGACCGGTAGCGTTTGCGAGATACACAAAGATGCTCTCGGTAGACGCTACTTTCGTACCTGCGAATTGCTGCCTTATCTCGTCGATTCGTTCGTTATAGACTCCAAGCGAAGCATTCAAGGCAACATACTGCTGCTGATAATAAGCGGCATTGGCAGGATCGATAGAAAGAAGGTCTGCATACATCGCATGCACAGTATCATTCACATAGTAAGGACTATACCAGAAGTGAGGATTAGCGCCAATTGATTGCCTGATGAGTTCTTGCACGTTCAAAACTTTCTGATTCGGATTATTATCCGCCGCAATAAGCGACAAAGCCCAAGTATCATATCCGGCACCGTTGACAATTACAAAGCTTGCATCATCAATCGCAATAGCATCTGCACTGCTGCTTTCGTATTCATGGGGATCAGCATTTGGATCCGTAACAATGCTAACCACATGGACGTGTGTCCCACCAAGCTGAGATATCAAACTACCCCAAAAATTCTCGGCGGCTACGATTTGCAATGGTGAATTTTGCACTGCCGACGTCGTACCCTGACCCATTGTTGAACTGGAACTTGTACTCGATGCTTGCTGGTTTAAGAAATATAATCCTGCAACCGTTCCCACCAAGATTACGATAACTAAAACTGCGGCAACTAGATACGCATTTTTTTGCAAGCCTTACTCCACAAATCAACAGTGTTAGAATTATGCTATTAAGTATTCTGTATTAGTTATTAACTTTCACATATCATATTCCCCGTTTATTATTAACCTTATTCGCAGAATATTTATACTCATTATTAACCGCGAAATTGAATCGCGATTTCAGCAAGTGAAATCGCGTCAAAGAGTTTCTGGATGAGGTATCTTTGATATTTCCGGTGAACTGCGAAGTTCGCCTTGAAGAACTGTGACCGTCTTCTCTCGCAGAAAAGCGTATTTAGTAGGTCAAAAGTTCGCATTGTGGAAGTAACGTGTCCAACTCAAGGACTTTCAAATCTTCACGTCTACCGATGCAAACCGCTTTTCTCCTTCTATTCATCTGCGTGTTTAGTGGTGTTCCTCAGCTCTCTTACGCTACTGTTCCGGCTTCGAATGCGGGTTTCGTTGTTCCAGTTAAGATCGAGACCTTTGGCAAAGCATGGGACGGCACCCTGGCTTTTGGGTTATGGCAGTATAATACAACGGGTTCCCCAGTATGGGGGCCAATCTATCCTCCAACTCATAGCTACCTAGTCGTAATGACGACAAATGGCGAATTACTTGACCTCCGAGAAACAAGCGTTGATCAGAGCTATTGGCCTGTAAAGTACATTCCCAATGATACTTTGATGTTCGAAGGAGAACCCTACACCACCACGCACTTTTGGGATCTGAAAACAAACCAGACAACCAATTTTCCGAACGTTTACGGCCACCACGATATGATCTACAACCCGTTCACTGACACTTTTCTCACGTTAAGGAGCGATGTCGAAAACATCGATGGCAAGGCAGCGTTGGTAGACCAGATTGTTGAACTAGACATCAGCGGGAACATATTATGGAGTTGGGACGCTTACTTGAATGGCCATTTCGACCTCAGCGACGCCTGTCAGTGTAACGAGTCAGCCGTAGTAAACGGCACGTCAGTCACAGACCTCACCCACGCAAATAGCCTTCAGTGGAACCTTGCCGATAACATCATCTACTTTAACATGCGTCACACGGACACGTTCTGCAAGATTGACAAAACCACCAGTAAGATGATCTGGTGCCTGGGGAAACACGGGAACTTCACGCTCCTAGGCTCGAACGGACAAAAGGTGTCAAGCCTATGGTTCCACTCACACGACCTCCAAGAAGTTCAACCAGACGTCTTCTCGATGTTCGACAATGATTATGACAACACAACTAACGCAACCAATCCCTGCCCTCCTACTTACGAGGCAACAAACGGGCATAGTAGAATTTTAGAAATCACCGTAAATGAACGGAATATGACGGCTTGGGTAAGTTGGAGTTGGACCGCCCCCAGACAGGACTGGTCCCCATACTGGGGGTCGACAGATAGGCTGCCGAACGGCGATAGGATAGGCGCCTTCGGCTCACAAAGCCACTACCTTCCAGGGAGCAACATAACCTCCCCCCTTCCGGATAGCACTGGAGCCGTCATCGTTGAAGTGAACCAGACAGGGGGAGTGGTCCGAACCTGGACCTTCCCATACGGTTGGGGAATCTACCGCGTCATCGAACTACCCCTCGAAATTGGCAGCAGTTTTGCAACTTCGACAAGCGAGTTAACTCAATCGAACCAACCACAATCCACTTCAGCTTTCAGTACGAATGTAATCGCGGTTGCGGCGGTAGTCGTAACCGTAATGACAGCGACGTATCTAATCATCGTAAGAAAACGAAAGAAATGAAAACGAACCGAACCATAGGTACTGATATTCCAGAAGGATAATTGAGAGTGCACGCCTATGCAGGTGCGCTCTTTTCTTGAAAAAAACCGATATCCATTAGTTCTTCTCCTAATCTCGCTCTGCATGTACGGATACCTCTCACTCCACAACGGAATCTCTTTCCCCTCCTACTACACCGGTGATGAGCCGCACTACGTTGTAATAATCAAGAGTCTTGCGAGAGGACACTTGTACGTGGAGGACGTCTATAGGAATCCACAACCAGAATGGACAACATGGCCCTATTCTTGGCATGCGGTAAAAGGACCTGACGGCCATTACTATTCAACTCACGGCATCGGCTTGCCTCTACTTGCCGCGCCTTTCTACATCATCGGAGGTTCACTTGGACTAATCCTCTTCATTCCCGTGGTCGCAAGCCTAGTAAATTTGTTTCAATATTTTGCGTGTAGGAGAATAACGGGGAACGATTATATTTCCTTCACTACTGCTTTAGTAATGGGGTTTGCGACCCTAATATGTGCGTATTCGAATCAATTTTATCCAGAACTTTTGATGGCTCTCTTCTTGTTGGTCTCGCTTAATCTGGTTCTCAAGTATGGTTTAACGAACACTGTCCAGTTGGCGGTGGGCTTACTCATTGGGTACGGTTTTCTATTGAAAGCCGCCTTCACCGGAATAGTCGCGGGCTTCGGATTAGCGCTCTTCGTAATCTGCATCAGAAAGAGACGCTTGAACTTTATTCTGTTCATTGCTCCAGTAGTCGTTTGGTTTGCTGCTTTCTGCCTCTACAATACTACAGCGTTCGGCAACCCGTTATCGGTTCCTCTAGCCTCTGGAGAGTCAGCATACCCCCAGATCACAGCAGCCAACGTGATCTTCCCAGCCACCGGACTCATATTCGACCGTTACCGCGGCCTTTTACCCTACTCTCCTATACTGCTACTTTCCATACTTGGATTGAAACCTCTTGCCAAAGAGAGGCTGGATGTCTTCGCCTTGGCCACAGGCGCAGTCTTAGCAGAATATGTAGGATCCTCTCTCTTCACTCATTGGTGGGCAGGCTGGAGCCTCCCTGCCAGATACCTTATCTCAATATTGCCCCTGTTCAGCCTGCCGCTATCGCTGGCTCTAAAGAACAATCTCCATAAGCTCTGGTTCAAAATTGGAGCCTACTGCACGATATGTCTCGGCCTTTACTTGAATCTCTCATTGTCTTGGTCAAGAGCTATCGGTTTGAACGTGAATAGCGGCAAGTCGGACGTGCTCTCAAGAGCATATCTAGGCTTGGACGGCATATTTCCCGTGATATTAAATGCGCAAGACCTTTTGAACATCTCATTTACTCAACTTCTATTGTGGCTGAGTGGTCTTTCTATCATCATATTGCTCGTCCTCTTCTTTACCGAGGTCAGGACATGGAGAATTAGGCCAAATCCAACCAACTGATATCGCATCACGAGCGCAAACCAAGTAGACAGAACCTCGGTTAGCCCGGTTCTGGTAACTTAGGTGGTTCTGACACTTGGTAACTTGTGGTGGAGTCTTAGCACGGTTTTAGTCCTTGCCATTCTTGCTAGGAAGAGTTGAGGCGTTAATCACGTCTTGAAGTGATTTCTTGCAAGTTTCGTACATTAGCTAGTGGAATCTGGTTCCTTTAACCCCGCATGACTTTGTTTTGTTCCTTGAATGTTCCGAGGTAACTTTCCATACGATCATTCTTTACTTGCCCTTGAATGCCGATTCCCGAAACGTGAACAGCATTTGAGATGTTAGATTACCTCAAGTGGTTCCAAACGCGTATAATTTAATTGTTAGAGCAATGCGAATTGGGGAGTCTCCTCAGAAGAGGTTGCTTGATGCCGAGTCTCAAAATTGAACTGGTCAATCCGCCAAGAACCGAAGCTCAGACCATTCTTGAAACGAAGGCATTGACTAGGCGCTTTGGAACGCTGACTGCGGTCGACAGACTCAGCGTCTCCGTCCGATCAGGTGAGATGTTCGGACTCGTTGGCCCAAACGGAGCCGGCAAAACAACGGTGATCAAAATACTAACAACGCTTCTGGCTTCCACATCGGGAGGCGCGTGGGTAGCAGGCTATAATGTAGCGCACCAAGCCTCCCAAGTTCGACGGACCATAGGATATGTACCTCAATCACTTTCTGCTGACGGTTCTCTTACAGCGCGCGAGAACCTTTTGATCTTCACAAAACTGTACCACATTCCTCGCAGAGATCGAGAAGGGCGTATTCGTGATGCATTGAGTTTCATGGGACTTGCTGACGTAGCGGATAAAATGGTTCGAGAGTACTCCGGAGGGATGATTCGACGCCTTGAGATTGCTCAATCCATGTTGCATAGACCGAGGGTGCTCTTCCTCGATGAGCCAACGGTGGGATTGGATCCAATTGCTAGAAGAGCTGTGTGGGAGCACATTCAGCGTCTGCGCGCAGACTATGGGACGACGATTCTGCTAACTACTCACTATATGGAAGAGGCTGATGAATTATGCAATCGAGTGGCGATCATGCACTTGGGAAAGGTTGCTGCAATAGGAACCCCTGCTGAGCTCAAAGCATCCGTGGGCGAAGATGCAACATTGGACGACGTATTCGTACATTATTCAGGTTATGAAATTGAATTAGGAGGAAATTATCATGAGGTCTCAAGGACAAGACGTGTGGCACGAAGGCTCGGTTAATCTAACGGCAACGCCAATAGGAAAACTGTTCGCAGCAATCTTCAACTTCATAGCTGATACTGCGACAGTCGCAGAGTTGGAGGCACGCAAACTCCACCATGATCCTACCGAACTCCTAACGCGCGCTGTACAACCAGCACTGTGGCTATTGATTTTCGGCGAGGTTATCGCTCAGATCAGAGCGATCCCTACCGGAAAGATATCTTACATGACCTTCCTGACTCCGGGCATTCTAGCGCAGAGCGTGTTGTTCATCGCAATCTTCTCTGGCATAGCTGTAATATGGGAACGCGACTTGGGGATACTGCACAAAATGCTCGCAAGTCCAGCGCCTCGCGCTGCTCTGATTTCAGGCAAGGCTCTTTCCGCTGGTGAACGTGGATTATCGCAAGCTGCGATCGTCTACTTGTTAGCACTCTGCCTAGGCGTCAACATCAATTGGAATTTACCTGCAATGCTTGGTGTAGTGTTCGTGGTAATTCTGGGTTCTGCACTGTTCTCCACATTCTCATTGATTGTATCATGCCTGGTAAGGACACGGGAACGCTTCATGGGTGTCGGCCAGCTACTCACAATGCCGTTCTTCTTCGCTAGTAATGCGATCTACCCAATCTCAATCATGCCGCGTTGGCTGCAAACAATTTCGAGAGTTAACCCATTAACCTACGAGGTTGACGCATTACGCGGCCTCATGGTGATCGGGGGAGTAGCGGTCTACGGAATCCTAGTAGATGTTGTGGCATTGCTTGCGTCAACAGCAGTTCTCGTTATTATCGCTGCTAGGCTTTAC
>Ga0326727_10026499_pt1 | contig 10743 bp, 9 predicted proteins | sample MB2enrmetagenome_FD_207643 | JGI IMG/M metagenome (GOLD analysis project Ga0326727, IMG submission 207643) | Lab enriched peat soil microbial communities from McLean, Ithaca, NY, United States - MB29MY | ecosystem: Environmental > Terrestrial > Soil > Wetlands > Peat | place: USA: New York... | reverse complement strand
GGTGCAGTCCTGGGCCGAATTCTCCCGGGCCGTCAAAACCGGCGCCACCGCGGGCAAGGTCGCCGCCACCGTGGTGTCGCGGATGGAGCGGCGGACCAAGACCGGCAACAAGATGGGCATCATCGGACTGTCCGATCCGACCGGGCATTTCGAGGCCGTGCTGTTTTCCGAAGGCCTCGCGCAATATCGTGAGGTGCTGGAGCCGGGGGCGGCGGTGCTGCTGCAGCTCGGTGCCGAACTGCAGGGCGAGGAGGTCCGCGCCCGGGTCTTGCACGCCGAGCCGCTGGATGATGCCGCGGCCAAGACCCAGAAGGGCCTGCGCATCTTTGTCCGCGACACAAGGCCGCTCGAATCCATCGCCAAGCGGCTGCAGATGCCGGAGGCGGGGCAGAGTAGTCCGGCCCGCGGTCCCCAGGCCAAGCCGGTGGCCCCGGCGGGCGCGGCCGACGGCGATGTGTCGCTGGTCATGATGCTCGACCTCGAAACCGAAGTTGAAATGAAGCTTCCGGGCCGTTTCAAGGTCTCTCCGCAGATCGCCGGAGCGATCAAGGCGGTGTCGGGCGTGGTTGACGTGCAGACGCTGTGAGGGCGTGAACGGCCAACGCGCGTCGGGGCCTTTTCGAATTTCAAACAGCCAAGCCCCCTCAGGTGGGAGCCATCGTCCCCGCGAAAGCGGGGACCCATACGCCGTGTCGCCTGTATTGAGAGGCGCTGTTCGACGGCTTTCGGGCAATAATGAAGGTCTGTGGTTTTGGGTCCCCGCATTCGCGGGGACGACGATGTGAGAATATCAAGCCACACCTCCGCATTCCCGCGGCGCGATCGCGTCCGGGGTTGAGAAGAAACCCGCTCCCTCGAATAAAAGAGGGCGCAGGGAATGCCGGATGCGCGCTGCATCCCACGGTCTCGCGTGCAAAATGCGCAAAAAACTGCACACGAGCATACAGGGCAGCGGAGGCTTTTCCGACATTCCCTGCGCAATGGTTTTACGGCTTACTCCGCGCTCTCCCTGGCGACCGGCTTGTTTGCCACCATCATCCCTGAGAAGCTTTAGCTTCCTAAGAACTTGACGCCAGCGTCGGGGCGTCAGGACCACACGGCTTCGCCGTACGCCTCTCGCGCCCTCGTCTTTGGCGCGATCCGCGTCCACCGCATCCCGCGCCAACGTCCGTGACGATCGCGAGCGCCCCTCCAAGCAGGCGCGGGATGGCGAAAGTTATAGGACCGGGTGGTGATTCGGTCAATCCGAATTCTGATTTACAGAATTTGCCATTTATCTATCGCCGGATACCTCTCCAGCGGAGTCGTCCCCGCGCAGGCCGAAGCTGGCGCCGATGCCGCTGCGCTCGCCGCCGACGGTCAATTGTCCGCCGCTGGCGAACCGCGCGGCGATACCAAAATCGGTGCGGGCCGAGGTGCCGGCGAAGACCGGCGCGACCGGGAGGGCGCCGGTGCCGGCAAAGGCGATGATGTTGTCGGTATTGAGGTAATAGTCGCCAGATGCCGGCGCAGGGCGCAAGCTTGATGGTGTCGGCCCAGCCCCGAGGATAGGCGACTTTAAGACCGCCCGACGCGCGACCCGTGGAAAATTCGCGGCCGGCCTGCGCAGGGGCGGCACGGCTTGCCGAAATGTCTGGAATTCCTTGCTTCTCGCCAGAATCCCGCTATATAGCGGCCCATCTCACACGGAAGCATGGCTCAAAAGGCCGTCCGGTGGCAGCCGGGCCATAAGGCTCGTCTGCTCACACGCTTCCGGAGGAACCAACCGGAGAACTGAACGATGTCGCTACCCGATTTTTCCATGCGTCAGCTATTGGAAGCTGGCGTGCACTTTGGCCATCAGTCGCACCGCTGGAATCCGAAAATGGCGGATTACATTTTCGGTGCCCGCAACAACATCCACATCATTGATCTGGCCCAGACCGTGCCGCTGTTGCACCGCGCGCTGCAGGCCGTCAGCGATACCGTCGCCAAGGGCGGCCGTATCCTGTTCGTCGGCACCAAGCGGCAGGCGCAGGACGGCGTCGCCGAGGCCGCCAAGCGCTCGGCGCAGTATTTCGTCAATTCGCGCTGGCTCGGCGGCACGCTGACCAACTGGAAGACGATTTCCGGTTCGATCAAGCGGCTGCGGCATCTCGACGAAGTGCTCAATTCCGGCGATGCCAACGCCTATACCAAGAAGGAGCGGCTGACCTTGCAGCGCGAGCGCGACAAGCTCGACCGTTCGCTCGGCGGCATCAAGGAGATGGGCGGTTTGCCCGACATGATCTTCGTGATCGACACCAACAAGGAAGACATCGCGATCCAGGAGGCGCAGCGGCTGAACATTCCGGTCGCCGCTATCGTCGATACCAATAGCGACCCCAAGGGCATCACCTATGTGGTTCCGGGCAATGACGACGCCGGCCGCGCCATCTCGCTGTATTGCGATCTGGTCGCGCGTGCCGCCATCGACGGCATTTCGCGCGCGCAGGGCGATTCCGGCATCGATGTCGGCGCCTCCGTCCAACCCGTTCCGGAGCAAATTCCGGTCGCTCCTCAGGCTTCGACCTTCCAGGGTCTGGCCGGCCCGCGCGGCGCTCCGGACGATCTCAAGAAGCTCACCGGCGTTTCCGGCGCGATCGAGAAGAAGTTCAACGATCTCGGTATCTTCCACTACTGGCAGCTCGCGGAGCTCGATCACGACACCGCCCACAAAATCGGCGAAGAGGTTGGCCTTCCGAGCCGCGCCGATCGCTGGGTCGCCCAGGCCAAGACGCTGACCGCGGAAGCCGAATAACGACGAGCGTTGGCCGGAGTATTCCGGTCACCAATTTCAAGTACAGGCAATTCCTGGCGGCGGACGACGGCGATGGCGCAAGGCCGCGCCGCCGCCGCCCTGGCAGGCAAAGGATACTCACGATGGCAACAATCACAGCGGCGATGGTCAAGGACCTGCGCGAATCCACCGGCGTCGGCATGATGGACTGCAAGCAGGCGCTCGCCGAAAACGCCGGCGACATGCAGGCGGCGATCGACTGGCTGCGCAAGAAGGGGTTGTCGAAGGCCGCGAAAAAGGCCGGCCGCGTCGCCGCCGAAGGCCTGATCGGCGCGCTTACGGCTGCCACCAAGGGCGTCGTCGTCGAGGTCAATTCCGAGACCGACTTCGTGGCGCGCAACGAGCAGTTCCAGGGCCTGGTGAAGATGGTCGCGCAGGTCGCGCTCCGGGTTGGAGCCGACGTCGAGAAGGTCAAGGCCGCTCACGTTGGCGCGGTGACGGTGGAGACCGCGATTGCCGATGCGATCGCCACCATCGGCGAGAACATGACGCTGCGCCGTGCCGCCTCGCTTGAGGTGCCTCAGGGCGTGGTATCGAGCTATGTGCATAACGCGGTGATCGAAGGCGCCGGCAAGCTCGGGGTGATCGTAGCGCTGGAATCGGCCGGCAAGACCGACGAGCTCGCCGTGCTCGGCAAGCAGATTGCGATGCATGTCGCCGCCACCAACCCGCAGGCGCTGGACCCGGCCGGGCTCGATCCTTCCCTGGTCAAGCGCGAAAAGGACGTGCTGGCCGACAAATACCGCCAACAGGGCAAGGCCGAGAATGTGATCGAAAAGATCGTCGAATCCGGCCTGAAGACTTTCTACAAGGAAGTCTGCTTGCTGGAGCAGGCCTCCGTCCACGGCGAGCATGGCGGCAAGTCGATTGCTCAGGTCGTGAAAGAAGCCGAGGGTAAAGTCGGCGCGCCGGTTAAGGTCACCGGATTCGTGCGCTATGCTCTGGGCGAGGGAATCGACAAGCAGGATTCCGATTTCGCGGCCGAGGTCGCCGCCGCCAGCGGCAAGAAGTAATAACCGCTGGCAGGGGCTGCTTCGGCCCTCCGCGCCGGGCAATCCGCGCGGGCTTTGGGAAAGCAATGCGCTAATGGCTGAGCCGATCTATCGTCGCGTGGTGATCAAGCTCTCGGGCGAATATCTTGCAGGCAACCAGCCCTTCGGCATCGATCAGCCGACCGTCGATCGCGTTGCCGGCGAACTGATCGCTGCCCGCGCGCTCGGTGGCGAGATTGCGGTCGTGGTCGGCGGCGGAAATATCTTTCGTGGCGTTGAGGTATCATCGCGCGGGGTTTCGCGCCCGACCGGCGATAGCATGGGCATGCTTGCGACCATGATGAATTGCCTGGCGCTTGAGGCCGCGATCGAGCGGTTGGGAAGCCCGGCGCGGACGCTTTCGGCGTTCGTGATGCCGCAGATCTCGGAGCTGTTCACCCGCGCTGCGGCGCACAAATATCTCGCCGAAGGCAGGATCGTGTTGCTTGGCGGCGGGACCGGCAATCCGTTCTTCACCACCGACACGACCGCGGTACTGCGGGCGGCCGAAATCGGCGCCCAGGCCGTGCTGAAAGCCACCAATGTCGACGGCGTCTACAACGCCGACCCGAAGAAAGATCCATCCGCCAGGCGGTTTGACCGGTTGACCCACTCGCAGGCGATCGAGGGTGGCTACAAGGTGATGGATGCGACCGCATTCGCGCTTGCCCGGGAGACATCGCTGCCTATCATCGTATTCTCGATCGCCGAGCCGGATTCGATCGGCGCGATCCTGCGCGGCACGGGCCACGGCACTATCGTCGCCGGCTGAGGTCGCGAAGGAGCCGGTCGCGCAGTGAGAGCCTGAGCGGCGAGTTTTCAGGAGGAGAGCGTTATGCCCACGGGTAAATTCGACATCAACGAATTGAAACGCCGAATGCAGGGCGCCACCCAGTCGCTCAAGCATGAACTGGGCGGTTTGCGAACCGGCCGTGCCGCCGCATCGATGCTGGAGCCGGTCCAGGTCGATGCCTATGGCACCCACATGCCGCTTAATCAGCTCGCGACCATCTCGGTGCCGGAGCCGCGGCTGCTCTCGGTCCAGGTATGGGACAAGTCGATGGTCAAGGCGGTGGAAAAGGCGATCGTCGATTCCAACCTCGGCCTTAGTCCCGCCACCGAAGGGCAGGTGCTGCGGCTGCGGATTCCCGAGCTCAACGAGGATCGCCGCAAGGAACTCGTGAAGGTCGCGCATAAATATGCGGAAGCTGCGAAAGTCGCGGTACGGCACGTCCGCCGCGACGGTCTCGACACCGTCAAGAAGCTCGAGAAGAACCACGAGATTTCTGAGGATGACGAGGTGCGCCTGGCGGCTGACGTGCAGAAGGCGACCGACGGGACGATCCAGGAGATCGATCAGCTGCTTGCTGCCAAGGAAAAGGAAATCCTTACCGTCTAACGCCTTTTGCAAGGCGCCTCCTTGCGCGCCTCTTCTTGGCTTCCTGGGATTGACCGATGCCGAATGCCGCCGCCCCTGCGCCCGATGGACCGGATCGAACCGATCCGCCTTTGCACGTGGCTGTGATCATGGACGGAAACGGGCGCTGGGCGGCGGCCCGCGGTTTGCCGCGCGCCGAAGGCCATCGCCGCGGCGTTGAGGCGCTGCGCCGCGTCGTTCGCGCCGCTGGCGAGCTCGGCATTCGCTACCTGACGATCTTCTCCTTCAGCTCCGAAAACTGGTCGCGCCCGGCGACCGAAATCGGCGATCTGTTCGGCTTGCTGCGGCGGTTCATCCGCAACGATCTCGCGACGCTGCACCGCGATGGCGTCCGTGTCCGCGTCATTGGCCAGCGCAATGGATTGGAGCCGGATATTTGCGCGCTGCTCGGCGAGGCGGAGGAGCTGACGCGTGAAAACACCCGCCTCAATCTTGTGGTCGCGTTCAACTACGGATCGCGGCAAGAGATCGCCAACGCCGCGCAACGGCTTGCGCGCGAGGTCGCCGAAGGCAAGCGCGACCCGTCGTCGATCGACGCCGAGACGCTTGGGCAATATCTCGATGCGCCGGATATTCCCGATCCCGATCTGATCATTCGCACCAGCGGCGAGCAGCGGCTGTCGAATTTCCTGATGTGGCAGGCGGCCTACAGCGAACTGGTCTTTGTGCCGCTGCACTGGCCGGATTTCGACAAGGCCGCGCTGGAGGCGGCGATCGCCGAATACGCCAGACGAGAACGCCGCTTTGGCGGTCTGGCCGCGAAAACCGGGTCGTGACCGAGGGCGAGGCCGCGCCGGCGGCAACGGCCGAGCAGAGTTCGGGAAATCTGCTGACGCGCGTCGTCGTTGCGCTGGTGCTCGCGCCGCTTGCGGTCGCCAGCGGTTATGCGGGCGGCTGGCTGTGGACGGCGCTGGTCACGTTGGCCACGATCGGGTTGTACGTCGAGTGGCTGACGGTCGTGGGCGCGGCGCGCCATTTGCCGGTCGTGGCCTCGGGTGTTGTCGCCCTCGCAGCCGCCGGATTGTGTCTCGCCGCGGGACGTATCGATACTTCGCTGCTTGCCCTGGCGCTCGGCTTCGCCTGTGTTGCCGGGCTCTCGCCGGAGCGGCGCCTCTGGAGCGCGGCGGGTTTCCTGTATGCCGCCGCGGCGCAGATCGCATCGGTCGTGGTGCGCCTCGATCAGGTGTACGGATTTGTCGCCCTGATTTTGATCCTGCTCGTGGTGTGGGCGACTGATATCGGCGGCTATTTTGCCGGGCGAGGTCTCGGCGGTCCAAAGCTCTGGCCGCGGATCAGTCCGAAAAAGACCTGGGCAGGCGCCATCGGTGGCTTTGCCGCCAGCCTTGCGGTCGCCGCCGCATTCGCGGTGCTCGGTCTCGGCAAACCCGGTCCGCTTCTGTTCCTGGCTGCGGGCCTGTCGATTGGTTCCCAACTCGGCGATCTCTTCGAGTCCTCGGTCAAGCGCCGCTTCGGCGTCAAGGACTCCAGCCACATCATTCCCGGACATGGCGGCTTGTTGGATCGACTGGACGGATTCGTGGCCGCAATCGTTTTGGCGGCGATTTTCGGGCTTTTGCGGGGTGGGGTGGATGGCGTCGGCCGCGGTCTTATGGTTTGGTGAAACCATGAGCGCCGTTCCGTTGCGTAACAACAAACCCGCGGCATCCGCCGTGCGCGCCGTCACCGTGCTGGGTGCCACCGGCTCGATCGGCGACAGCACGATGGATTTGCTGCGCGCCGCGCGTGACCGTTATCGGGTCGAAGCGTTGACCGCGAATACCAATGTTCCGGCGCTGGCGAAGCTCGCGGAGGAATTCGGCGCGCGGTTTGCGGCTATCGCCGATCCCGACCGCCTTGCGGAGCTGAAGGATGCGCTGGCGGGAACACGCACCGAATGCGGCGCGGGCGAAAGCGCTGTGATCGAAGCCGCGGCGCGCCCGGCGGATTGGGTGATGGCTGCGGTCAGCGGCGCTGCCGGATTGAAGCCTGCGCTCGCGGCGGTGGATCGCGGAGCAACCGTTGCCCTTGCGAACAAGGAGTGCCTGGTCTGCGCCGGCGATTTCTTCATGCAGCGCGCGGCGAAGGCAGGGGCTTGCATCCTGCCGGCCGACTCCGAGCACAACGCGCTGTTTCAAGCCCTTGGATCGGGCAACCGCGAAGAATTGGTTCGTGTCATCATCACCGCTTCCGGCGGACCGTTCCGGACCTGGGCCAGCGCGGACATCGAGCAGGCGACGCTGGCACAGGCGTTGAAACATCCAAACTGGAGCATGGGACAGAAGATCACCATCGATTCCGCATCGATGATGAACAAGGGACTGGAGGTGATCGAAGCCTCCTACCTGTTTGCGCTGGCGCCGGATGAAATCGACGTCCTGGTGCACCCGCAGTCGATCATCCACGGCATGGTTGAGTTTTCCGACCGTTCTGTGGTCGCCCAACTCGGAGCTCCCGATATGCGCACGCCGATCGCGCATTGCCTTGGATGGCCGGATCGCATTGTCGGGCCGGCGGCGAGGCTCGATCTCGCCAAAATCGGACAATTAACCTTCGAGGCGCCGGATTTCGTTCGTTTCCCGGGACTTAAGCTCGCCTACGACGCATTGCGGACCGGTCGTGGCGCGACCACGGTGTTCAACGCCGCCAACGAGGTCGCCGTTGCGGCCTTCATCGCCGGCAAGATCAGATTTGGCGCGATTGCGCGGCTGGTTGAGGCGACGTTGGACGCCTGGATCGGCTCCGGCAACCTCGCAGTCCTGACGTCCGCCGACGATGCGATTTCCGTTGACCATATTGCGAGAAATAAAGCCGCCACCCTCTTGCCTCAAATTGCCGCAAAGGCATCCTAGAGAATTGGGGACAGGGCTCCGGCTCTGATTAAGGGGAATCGGATGTCCGAGTTTTTTCTTCATAGTTTCAGTACGTTAAGTCATGGCTTTGTCGGTTACATCATTCCTTTCCTGTTCGTCCTCACCATTGTCGTTTTCTTCCACGAGCTCGGCCATTTCCTGGTCGCCCGCTGGGCGGGCGTAAGGGTCTTAACCTTCTCGCTCGGTTTCGGGCCGGAACTCGCCGGATTCAATGACCGGCACGGCACGCGATGGAAGATTTCGGCGGTACCGCTCGGCGGTTACGTCAAGTTCTTTGGCGACGACAGCGACGCCTCGACGCCGTCGTCCGAAATACTCGCCAGCATGACCGAAGAGGAGCGGGCTGGCAGTTTCCATCACAAGAAGGTCGGACCGCGGGCCGCGATCGTTGCCGCCGGCCCGCTCGCGAACTTCCTTCTGGCCATCGTGATCTTCACCTGCCTTTTTACGTTCTTCGGCAAGCCCAGCACGACGGCGCGCGTCGACCAGGTCGAGGCGGGCAGTGCGGCCGCGGCGGCCGGCTTTCAGGTCGGCGATGTGGTTACGGCGATCGACGACAAACCGATCGACAGCTTCTCCGATATGCAGCGGATCGTCGGGACCAGGGCCGGCGAGCAGCTGACCTTCCAGGTCAAACGCGGCGATACCACCGTGCAATTGCGCGGGACGCCTGAGCTCAAGGAAATCAAGGACTCGTTTGGAAATCAGCATCGGATTGGCGTGCTGGGCATCACGCGCAAGACGGTCGCCGGCGATGTCACGACCGAGCGCGTCGACCCGGTCACCGCGCTTTGGCTCGGCGTCAAGGAAACCTGGTTCGTGGTTGACCGGACGCTGGCCTATATCGGTGGTGTCTTCACCGGAAGAGAAGCCGCCGACCAGGTCGGTGGCCCGCTACGGATCGCGCAGATTTCGGGTCAGGTCGCCACCATCGGGTTGGCGGCGCTGGTGCATCTTGCCGCGGTGCTGTCGATCTCGATCGGGCTGTTGAACCTGTTTCCCGTTCCGCTGCTCGATGGCGGACATCTTCTGTTCTACGCTGTCGAGGCCATACGCGGGCGTCCCTTGTCGGAGAGGGCGCAGGAGATGGGGTTTCGGATCGGATTGGGGCTGGTGCTGATGCTGATGGTGTTCGCCACCTACAACGACATCCTGCACTTGGCCGCGTCGTGAAGAAGTGGCTTTTTTATGACGTGGCCAATGGGCAACGTCTTGGAATGAAAATGGAATTGCCGTGCGATAGAACGTTTGCCGCCTCGGCAAAATTGGCTACAAGCGGGTCAACAAGTGGGAATCTGCCGGTTCGTAGGGGTGCGGTCCGGCATCGGAATGACAAGGGCGCGTTGCGCATGAATGTTGGAATGCGAGTGCGGGGGGGCTTGTTTGCCGCCCTGATGTTGTTCGCCGTGCCGGTCGCCGCGTCGCTGGCCGCGATGCTCGTGTCGTCGCCCGTCGCCGCCCAGACTGTGGATTCGATTCAGGTCGAGGGGAACCGGCGCGTCGAGTTGGAGACCATCCGTTCCTATTTCAAGGCGGGTCCCGGCGGTCGCCTGGATCAGGGGAAAATCGATGACGGCCTGAAAGCGCTGATTGAGACCGGTCTGTTCCAGGACGTGCGGATCAATCAGTCCGGGGGACGCCTGGTGGTGACCGTGGTCGAAAACCCGGTGATCGGCAAGATTGCCTTTGAGGGCAACAAGAAGGTCAAGGACGAACAGCTGAGCGGTGAAATCCAGTCCAAGCCGCGCGGCACGCTGTCGCGTCCTATGGTGCAATCCGACGCTCAGCGGATCGTCGAGATTTATCGCCATTCCGGCCGCTACGACGTAACCGTCACGCCTGAAATCATCGAGCAGCCGAATAACCGCGTCGATCTCGTTTTCACGATCATCGAGGGGCAGAAAACCGGCGTCAAGTCGATCGAGTTTGTCGGCAACGTCGCTTATTCGTCGTATCGGCTCAAGGACGTCATCAAGACCCGCGAATCCAACCTGCTGAGCTTCCTCGGCGGCAACGATCTCTATGATCCGGACCGGATCGAAGCCGATCGCGACCTGATCCGCCGCTACTATCTGAAGCACGGTTACGCCGACGTGCAGGTGGTGGCCGCGCTGACCGAATACGATCCGGATAAGAAGGGCTTCTATGTGACCTTCAAGATCGAGGAAGGTCAGCAGTATCGGGTTGCTTCGGTGGAACTGCATTCGAGCATTCCGACGCTTGACGGAAATTCGCTTCGCAACTTCTCCCGCGTCTCTGTCGGGTCGGTGTACAATGCCGAAGCGCTCGAGAAATCGGTCGAGGAGATGCAGATCGAGGCCTCCCGGCGGGGCTACTCCTTTGCGATCGTGCACCCGCGCGGCGATCGCAATTTCGAAAATCACACGGTTTCGATCGTCTTTGCCATCGACGAAGGTCCGCGCACCTATATCGAGCGGATCAACATCAAGGGCAACACCCGCACCCGGGATTACGTTATTCGCCGCGAATTCGATATTTCCGAGGGCGACGCCTACAACCGCGCGCTGGTCGATCGCGCCGAGCGGCGCCTGAAGAATCTCGATTTCTTCAAGACCGTGAAAATCA
>Ga0326727_10026496_pt1 | contig 10744 bp, 10 predicted proteins | sample MB2enrmetagenome_FD_207643 | JGI IMG/M metagenome (GOLD analysis project Ga0326727, IMG submission 207643) | Lab enriched peat soil microbial communities from McLean, Ithaca, NY, United States - MB29MY | ecosystem: Environmental > Terrestrial > Soil > Wetlands > Peat | place: USA: New York... | reverse complement strand
CTGGTGGGGAATGAAACAGCCCAAATCCGCGCCGGTCACGCCGTTGCGCTCCAGCAGCTTCGTGGTGGATTCGGCCATCTTGCGCACGGCAAACTTGTAGACCGCCGGGCCGTCCTGGAAGATGTAGTGCATCTTCTTGTCCACGGTCTCGTGGCTGGACGGGTTCAGGCTGCCGCCACCCTTCAGGTTCAGCGCCGTGGCGCCGGAGCCGTCGATTTCGTGCACAAAGTCGATGAAGCCGATTTCGCCCTCTTCGGCTGGTTCGATTAGTACCGCCCCGGCGCCGTCACCAAAGAGCACGCAGGTGGTTCGGTCGGTGTAGTCGGTCATGCGCGTGTTGGCGTCGGCGCCGATAACCAGAACTTTTTTGTGCGCCCCGCTCTCCACCATCTTCACGCCCGCCTGCAAGGCGAAGACAAAGCCCGAGCAGCCGGCCGAAACGTCGAATCCCCAGGCTCCCTTGGCCCCTAGCTTGTCCTGGACCAGGCAGGCCGTCGAGGGGAACATCATGTCCGGCGTCACTGTGCCCACGATGATGACCTCGACCTCGCTGGGCTCGATGCCGCGCGCCGCCAGGCATTTTTTAGCCGCCTCGACGCCCATATCGCTCACGCCCAGCCCCTTGGCCAGCATATGCCGCTCACGGATGCCGGTACGCTCCATAATCCACTGGTCGTTGGTGTCCACCATCTTTTCCAGGTCTTGATTGGTCAGAATCTGAGGGGGAACATAGGTTCCGAGCGCGGTAATCTTGGCGCGCCGGCCCACCACGGGGCGAACACTGAGGGTCAAAGCATTTCTCCTTAAATCTCGGAAGTTCAACAAAGCTCGGAAGCCCAGCGGCTCAACGGTGAGAGCGGCCCCGGCTGGTCATCTTCAATGCGACAGCATCTTCCATGCGGTGGCATCGCGGCAGTAACAAAAACGCTCAGAGCGCCTGTTCTGGCCGAAAGTGGCTCTGGTAAAAGCGCCCATGACGCAAAAAAGCGCCGGGTAGCCTACTGCGCCCGTACTAGCCCGTTACCGTTGCTTCCTTCCGGACCTGGCGGGGTTGGCGGGATTACGTCGCGTAGGACCCGGCAAATTGATTTTAGCACCCCATGGTTTGGCCTCCAAGGCGGAGCGGCCGGGGGCTAAAAGTCAGCAGCCTCACTGAGTCAGCAGCCGCGGGCGGGGCCGCGTCCGGTCACGCCCGTTTCGATTGGAGGGGAGCCCCAGGCCAGAAGCGGAACTCCGGCAGCCAATGCAGCCTCCTGGAGGGCTTTCCGCCAATCCAGATGCAAACTGGGAGTCCCGTTCTTTACTGCACCGTCCCTTGCGGCCGCAGGCGGCGCAGATCCATGGCGCACGCGACGGCATTCTGCGCATTGAGGCGCAGGTTGTCGGAAGCGGCCCAGAGCCACAAGCGCGAAATCTGGCTGGAGTTGCGCGCGCCCTGCTCGGGACGCAGCCGGACCAGCACGTCGTTCTGCCCGGTGGCAGCCAGGTTGGAGGGCGAATCGGTCTCTTCGAGCACCAGATCGATGTGACCGCCGCTCAGAGCCTCTTCCAGAGCGGAAATCTCGACCGGCCGCTCCAGTTCGACGGCAACCGAGAAGGTGTGGCCGTGGAAAACTGGCGCGGAGATCACTTGCAGGGCCAGAGCAGGCCAGCGGCCGGCAGAAAGAGCGGCGTAATGACGGCGAACCCGCGACTCGACCGCGTTCAGGCTGACCTTGGCGCTTTCGCCCAGGCCGGCCAGCAGGTTATAGGCCGCCTGCGCGTCGTAGGTGGCGCGCGGCAGCCCCTGGAAGCTGAGCAGGCTCACCGACTGCTGGTGGAGCTCGTCCATGGCGGCGCGGCCGAATTCGCTGGCCGGCTGCAGCAGCGTGGCAAAGGCGATGCGCACCAGGGCAGCGTGTTGCAGCCGTTCGAGCACCAGGCCCAGAGCCAGCGCCGCGGGGTGAGCCGGGACCACGGCGGGGGTAAACAGGTCAACGGGAGACGCCTCGGAGCGTTTTTCGATCTCCAGCCAGGGCGCGCGCACCACCACGCCCGTCTCCTGGTCGAGTGCACCGGAGAGGTCGAGCACCGTGGAACCGGCGCGCAGCGCCTCGCGCCAATGCTTGCGGGTCAGATCTTCAGAGCCGCAGAAAAACGTGAAGTCTACGTTGTCAAAGGCATCGGGAGCGATGGCCTGGATGAAAGTGACCTCGTCGCCCACCTGGTCCAACTGGCCCTGTGCCTCTTCTTCGTCCAATAGCACAAAGTTGGCGGCCGCCAGCGGCGAATCCGACAGAGCTTCTTTTAACTCCCGGCCCACCAAGGTGGAGGCTCCGGCAATAGCGATCTTGTACACTGGCGTCCTCCGATTCGTTTAATTCCGTTTTGTTCAATTGCAAAGATTATGAGCGATCGTATTCCGAGCGATCGTATGGCTCAGGCCCGACCGCATCCGGTTCGCCCACCGTCTCTTCGGGCACGACGGGCTCAGGCACGGCGGGTTCGTCCAGAGGAGCCGGAGCGTCAGCCGGCAGTGTGCGCCGGCGACGCGACCAGGAGTACGCAGCTCGCGCCCAGATGCCGCTGAACATATAAACCAGCGCCAGTGAGAAGAGCACCCCCTGGGAAAACCTGATGACCACAAACAGCACAATCGCAACGAGAAACAGAAGCTGGAAGGGATGGCTGCGGGAGAAATTGATCTCTTTGCCGGACCAGAAGCGCCAGGTGCTGACCATCAGGAAGCCGCACGTGCCCACCAGCACAAGCCAGACCAGGGCGATCCACCAGGCCTGGTTGGGGTAGCCGGAGCAGAGATGAACGCTGGCGGCCAGTATCCCGGCCGCGGCGGGAATCGGCATACCCACAAAATACTTGCGGCCCGGCCGTCCCGGGTTGTGCGGCTGGGCATCGTGGCTGATGTTGAAGCGCGCCAGCCGCGAAACCCCGCCTATGAGAAACAGAAAACAGATAAAAGCCCCGGCGTGAAATAGATCCTGACGCAACTCGGAGTTGATGGAGGCGGGCAAAAAGTGAAAGCCCCAGATCAGGGCCAGCAGGCTGGGCGCCATGCCGAAGGTGATCGCGTCGGCCAGCGAATCCAGCTCCTTGCCGAAATCGCTGCACGTGTTGGTCATGCGGGCGATGCGGCCGTCGAGCGAGTCCAGCGGAATGGCAACGAGAATGGCGATGGCCGCCCAGTCCAGGTGGGTGCGCGGGTCGCCGATGCCGCCGATGGCCGCAATGGTCTGGGTGATGGAGAAGTAGCCGGCGGCGATGTTGCCCACGGTAAACAGCGAAGGCAGCAGGAACATTCCGCGGCGCAGCTGGGCCTTGGCATTGGCTTTGGCCTGAAAAGGATCGCGGTGGTTCACGCGCGCCCTCCTTCGGGCATGGCCGCCAGCACGCTGGAGCCGCCCTTCACCCGCTGGCCCACCATCACGCGCAGTTCGGCCTCGGCCGGCAGCAGCACATCCACGCGGGAGCCGAATTTGATGAGGCCGACGCGCTGTCCGCGGGCTAAAGTGTCGCCCTCGTGGCAGTTGAAGACGATGCGCCGGGCCAAAAGGCCCGCAATTTGTTTGAAGGTGACCTCGATGCTCTGACTGCCGCCAGCTTCACCGCCCTCGCCGCGTACGGTGGCGATGTTCTGCTCATTCTGGTCGGCCGAGGCCGGGTTCATCGCGTTTAAGTAGCGGCCCTTCTGGTAGCGCACCGAGGTCAGGACGCCGGCAATGGGCGAGCGGTTCACATGCACATCGAAGACACTGAGGAAGATGCTGATCCGCTGCCGCGGACCCGCGGGAGTATTAATGGCGGCCGTTTCGGTCACTAAGCCGTCTCCGGGCGAGACAATCAGGCCAGACCCCGATGGAATTGTCCGCTCGGGATCGCGGAAAAACCAGAGAAAAAACACCGCCAGAAGCACGGGCGCAATGCTCCACGCCCAGTGGCCCGTGGCCCACGCCAGCACAACCGCTACCGCCAGCAAGCTCAAACCGTAGATGTAACCGTCACGAACCATAGTCCCAACGATTATACGGCCACTCGGCTTGCTTGCCTCCAAAGCTACGGCTGGCAATCGTTGCACACTACCAACATTTAGTCCGCACAGAGCGCGTACCCTGGGCAATTCGTCTGCGTTCATCTGCTGCTTCAAGCAGCCCTTTCAGCAATTTCCGAGCTGGCATGGACCGAGGCCGCAACTGCCTGGTGGCTTCTTCTTCTCCAGGCCCCCGGTGACGATTCTTCGCCGCCGGTGTGGAAGCAAAAGCCACCCTACAGGAAGTTGGCAGCTCTACGGTCTTCGAAAAATGCCTTAAACGACAGCCGGCAACCTGCGCTCCAGGGCATAGAGCAGGTCCTTGGCGTGCAGCTTGAGCTTCTTTAGCTTGACTTCCTCAATCTGTTCCTCCGCGGAAAGATAGGGCTTTTGGAGCAACTCTTCCAGCCGCTGAGCGTAGCGCTGATGTTCAGCATGCAGACGATTGATTTCTTCGCTCAGCGTAGGGTCCAGGATTTCATCCATCGAGCACCTCCATTTGTTAATGAACAATTACATATATCGCCCTTGGAGCACAATCGGCAAGCTCAAAAAAGCCAAAAGTCATTCCCATCTGTGGAATTCGGGACAGAAAGCCTTCTTGCGTGACGGCAGTCACGTTCAGGGCAGTAGCCGCGCTCATTTTTTAATAAATTGCCACAAAACTTTGCGATCGAGCGGTCAGACTGGCCGGTGGCGGGACTGGTTCCAGTCTGCGGCGCGATTCACTCTATCCAGAGGCGCTATTCGCTCTAAACGAAGAGCTGTGGCTTACTCCATTCGAAGGCGCATCAGGAGCGCATCTTCAATGGGATCATGGTAGTAGCGCGTCCGGCGGCCGGTTTCCGTGAAGCCCAGCGAGCGGTAGAAGGCCAGCGCGGGAAGATTCGAGGCGCGCAGCTCCAGAAGCAGTTCGGCGGACTGGTTCGTGCGGAGTTCGGCAGCCAGGGTAGTAAAAAGCCGCCGCGCCAGGCCGTGCCGCTGGAATTGAGGAGCCACGGCAATGATTTCCAGTTCTGCCTGGGGCGGCAGCAGGCTAGCCACGGCAAAGCCCGCCACGACGCCACACGCTGGAGACGAAGATTTGTCCGTATGGGGGGCGGCTTCCCACCCCACGGACGAAGATCTGTTCCTACACGCCAGCGAGTCGAAATCACTCGCTGGGGCCTCCGGACCCACGGGAGCCCCGAATCCGGTTTCCAGAAGCTCGGCGAGCAGCGCAATGCGCGGCGGGGCGGCCCTGGAGTCCAATGCGGCCAGGTAGGCCGAGCGCGGCCACTGGGGGGCCTGCTTCAGGCTTGCGGCAATCTCGAACACCCGGTCGAGGTCCGCCGCGGTCATACGGCGGACTAGAACGGCAGCGGAAAGGGAATTCATCGGCCTTCGGGGACGGCGGCGACCGGCCTGCTGACGATTCCCGCGCCAAAAATTTCGGCATCGGAGCGGCGCAGGTAGTGGCCGTCCAGCAGAGCCAGGTCAACAAACTCCCCGGCGGCCACGCGTGGCGCAGAAAGCGAGAGCGCATCGGCGGCGGTGGGAGCCGCGGTGCGAATCAGCTCCGCCTCCGGCCAGACCACGTTCAGGAGCTCGGCGGCGGCCTCGTCGCAGATAGCTATCCGGGAGGGCGGAGGCTCGATGAGCGCCAGCTCCTGCGCTCCGGCCAGCAATTCCCTCGCCTGCTCGACGGCGAATTCACTGCCCGCAGCCGGATTCGCGGGCAGAACCAGCCGCAGAAAGATCTCGTGACGATGCGCGTCGAGAGCCGCCGGCAGAAGGCCAGCATTTCCCCCCGTGGACGAAGACCTGTCCGCGGAAGCAGCAGCCTTTGCGGCCAGAACCTCCAGCCGCGAAACCGCGACCACGGGAATCCGCGCGGCCTCGGCTAGGCCCTTCACGGCGGCCAGACCCACGCGCACGCCGGTAAAGCTTCCCGGCCCGTTCACGGCCACGATTGCATGGAGCAGACTCAATTTGAGTCCTGCCTGAATCAGCAATTCGCCAACAGCCGCAACCAATGTAGAGGAGTAGTTGCGCCCTTCGAGCTCGATCTGACCGAGAATTTCGACCGAATGGCCGTACACGCGTCCCAGCGCCACCGAACCGGCGGGGCCGCAGGTGTCGATGGCCAGCAAGAGCTTAGATTCCGGCATGAATCTCCTATACGCCGCCGCCAGCGCCTATTCTCGGCCAGCAATCGGGCTTTCGGTGTTCACAGTGCCCCATGCTCGGGGGGCAAGGGGTTACGTGCGACTCCGCGGGAAGTCCAGTTTATCGCAATCCTGGCTGCCAGCTACTTTTTGGCCGGGGCAGCGGAGTTTTTGGAAGCGTGCGCCACTGGGAAGTAGCCGGTGCGGGTGCGAACGGTGAGTTTTCCCTCGCCTTTGCCCTCGGCCACCACCTGGACGCGGCGGAAACCCGGTTCGGTGGGCGGTTTGGTGGAGTGGTAGCCCAGCGTGTACTGGTTGCGTATGTCGCGGGCCACCTCGGCGGCGATCTGATCAACCTGCTCGATGTTCTTGGGAAAGAAGGCCATGCCGCCGGTCTCGGTGGAGAGCATCTCCAGAGCCCGGCGCCCGGCGCGCACCTCGGCGCGGCTCACATCGTCGCCGAAAAGCAGGCCAATCGAGTAGATGACCGGGCCGGAGAGCTGCTGAACCCGCCGGATGGTCTGCTCCAAGCTGAGCGTCGAGGCGTTGTCTTCGCCATCGGTGATGAGGATCAGAACCTGCTTGGGATGCTGGGCGCCGGAGGCCAGTTTGTCGGCCGAGGCCGCCACGGCGTCGTAGAGCGCGGTGGCGCCGCGCGGCTCGAAGTGCCCCAGGCCAGCGCGCAACAGGTCCACATTGGAGGTGAAATCCTGATCGAGGAAGGCCTCATCGGAGAAGTTGACCACGAAAGCCTCGTCCTGGGGATTGGAGGCCTGAATCAGGTCGAGAGTGCTTTTGTTGACCGAGGGGCGCTTGCGGCTCATCGAGCCGGAGTTGTCCACCACCAGCGCGATGGAAACGGGCAGGTCGGTGTGCTGAAAGCTGATGATCCTCTGCCGGACGCCATCCTCGAAGACCTGGAAGTTTTCCTTCTTCAGTTCCGGAACCAACTGCTTTCCGTCCAGCACCGTGCAGTTGAGCACCACCTCTTCGACGTCGGCGTGCAGAACGTAGCCCTCGCCCTCCTTGCGCAGCGGCGGAGGTGCGGACGGCTCGCCCTCGGGCGAGCGCACCGGATCGCGGTCCACGGTGAGCGAGGGAGGCTGGGCTGGGGGCTGGGCCGCGGCTGGGGCCGCAACCGGAGCCGGGGCCGCCTGGGCGGACGGTGCCTCGGACGCCGGCAAAAGAGCCGCCCCGGCAAGAAGAACGGCGAGAATTGCGTTGTTGCAAAGGCGCATGGCAGCCGGTGTGAACCTGAACAGCGAGTAGAGGGCGATCCCGATGTGCGGGTTGACCTTCAGCTTCACTTTATCCCACTTGCCATTGCAGGGACAGGCTCCTGAGCTGGAGCGGTCCCTGGACCGGAGCAGTTCCCTGACAGAATCAGTTTTCCAGCCAGAGCACTCCGGTTCCCTGAACCGGCAAATTAAATTCCTGAGTTGGCAAGCCGAACCCCTGAACCAGCAGACTGAAGCCTCAAACGCAAAATCGCAAAGGCGGCTGGGATACAATCAAGGCAGACGCGCCCGAATTCCCGGAAGTCTGGGCGCGCACATTCCACCGTTTTTCACGGAGATCAAGAGCTTCCTCATGGCCCACATTTATCCCTTTCGCGCCTGGCGTTACAATCCCTCCGCCGTCCGTCTGGATGACGTGGTCACCCAGCCTTATGACAAGATTTCACCGGCCATGCAGCAGGCCTACTACGAGCGCAGCCCCTACAATCTGGTGCGCATCATCCTGGGCAAGCCGGAGCTGTTCGACGCCGAGGGCGGTGAAAGCGTTTACACCAGGGCGGCGCGCGACTTCCGCGCCTGGCGGGAGCAGGGCGTGCTGGTGCAGGAAAAAGCCCCTTCGATCTTCGCCTATGCACAGCGTTTCAAGGTTCCCGGAACCGAAATTGTGAAGGAGCGGCGTGGCTTCATCGCCATCGGCAAGCTGCACGAGTACGCCGAGCATGTGGTCTTCCGCCACGAACAGACGCTCTCCAAGCCCAAGAGCGACCGGCTCAACCTGCTCAAGGCCACGCACGCGCACTTCGGCCAGATCTTCATGCTCTACTCGGACCCGGCCGGCAGCGTGGAGAAGATTCTCTACGAGGGTGCCGGCCCGGCCGAGGTGGAAGTGGCCGACGAGTATGGCGTGCTGCACCGGCTGTGGAAGGTCAGCGACCCAGCTGCCATTCGCCTGCTCGTAACCGCCATGGCCGACAAGAAGCTGATTATTGCCGACGGGCACCACCGCTACGAGACGGCGCTGAACTACTCGAAGGAACACGCGCCCGCCGCGCCGGCCAAGACCGAGTCCAGCACCAGCCAGTTGCCCCAGCCAACCTACCCCGAGGCCGCGGCGATGATGACCTTTGTCAACATGGACTCCGACGGACTGGTGGTTCTGCCCACCCATCGCGTGGTGCACAGCCTCCAGAACTTCGATCCGGCAGCCTTCGCGCGCGCCGCCGAGGAGTTTTTCACCGTCGAGGCATTGCCGGCAGCGGACGCGTCGAGTTATATCGCCACTCTGACGGCCCAGCAGGGCACGGGCTTTGTCGCCGTCACCCGCGCCGGAGCGTTTTTGCTGCGTTCGAAGCCGGAGCCGGTGGCCGCCGCGCTGGCCCACCTGCCAGAGCGCCAGCGCCAGCTCGACCTGAGCTGCCTGCACTCGATCGTGCTCGACCGGCTGCTGGGTCTGAATGAAGAAAAGGTCCGCGAGCAGACCAACATCCGCTACCTGCGCGACGCCGCCGAGGCCGTCGAACAGGTGCGCCACGGCGAGGCCGACGTGACCTTCCTCACCAACCCCGTTTCCATGGAGCAACTGCGGGAGGTGGCCTTTGCCGGTGACGTGATGCCGCAAAAATCCACTGACTTTTTCCCCAAGCTGCTCAGCGGTCTGGCCATCTATGCGCTGGATTGAGCGGGCATGGGCGGCTTTGGTCTGCTGCGCGCTGGCTGGGTTGCCGGTCGCCGCACAATCGGCTCCGCCGGCTCCCACGCTTCCGCAGGCCCGGTTTACCGTGGTGCTGGATGCGGCTCACGGCGGCGACGACGCGGGCGGACGCCTGGCCAACGGCCAGCTTGAAAAAAACTTCACCCTGGCGTTGAGCGTACGGCTGCGGTCGCTGCTGACGGCGCGCGGATTTCAGGTGGTGACCACCCGCGAATCCGACGCGACCATTGGACCGAACAGGCGGGCGGAGATCGCCAACCACGCCCGCGCCCAGGCCTGCCTGAGCCTGCACGGCTCTGGGAGCGGCTCGGGCGTCCACCTGTTTACATCCGCGCTGACGCCCGTCCGGCCCACGCGCTTTACGCCCTGGAAGACGGCGCAGGCTGGCTGGGTGACGCGCTCGCTGGCGCTGGCCGGAGTGCTCAACTCCGCGCTACTGCACGCTGGCATGAATGTGACCCTGGGCCGGGGTTCTCTGCCCGCCGTGGATAGCATGACCTGCCCGGCAGTGGCCGTCGAAGTGGCGCCGGAGCTGGGTTCGGACAGAAAAGTGGCCGCCGGGCTGGACGATAAAGATTACCAGGCGCAAGTTGCCGAGGCGCTGGCGGCGGCGCTCGTCGAGTGGCGCGCGGAGGCTTCTCAACCGTGATTCCCCGCTATCAGAAAATTATTTTTTATATTCTGCTGGTAACCTCGCTGGTCATGGGCGTGGCGCTGTGGCAGTTGCGCGAGCGCGCCCACCAGCGGCTGATCGCCGGCCAGGATTCAGCACCTACCAGCGCTCCCGAGGTAGCCTCCGCCGAAGACGCAACCCTGCTGGTGGCCAACGATAGCGACAGTTCTCTGCTGACGCAGTCACACTCCCTGCCGCTGCCCATCGACCCCGGCACCCGCGCCCGCGCCGTTCTGGGCAAGTTGCTGGACCTCTACGCCGCCCCCGGCGCCGCTCACCCCGTTCCCGGCGGCGGAAGCTCGGTGCTCCAGGTATTTTTGCTTCCAGCCCCCGAGATTGCAGCCAGCGCCAAAGCCGCTGCCTCGCCATCGCAGAACGCGCTGGCAACTGGCCCGCTGCTAGCAGTCGTCAACCTGAGCGGCAGCTTTGCGGACAGCCACCCCTCCGGCATCGAGACCGAAATGCTCACCGTGCTCTCCATCTGCGGAACCCTGCACGCCAACCTGCCGCGCGTCACCCAGGTGCGCTTCCTGGTGGACGGCCAGCCTCGCGCCACCCTGGCTGGCCATGCAGGCCTGACCCGCACCTACCTGGCCGCCGATGCCGTGCCCACCGAGGGAGTGCATCCATGAACAATCCTGAGAGCAACACGGAAAATAAGACGGGGGCCGCACCTCCCACCATCGGCGTCTTCGACTCCGGCTTCGGCGGACTCACCGTGCTGCGCGCCCTCATCCAGCGGCTCCCGCGGGCACGCTTCGCCTTTCTGGGCGACACGGCCCGGCTGCCCTACGGCTCCAAGTCCCGCCGCACCATCGCCCGCTACGCCGCCGAGAGCGCACAGTTCCTGGTCCGTGAGCAGGGCGCGGAGTTTCTGGTCATCGCCTGCAACACGGCCAGCGCGCTGGCTCTGGACGCCATTCAGGACGCGGTGCCGGTGCCGGTGCTGGG
>Ga0326727_10026494_pt1 | contig 10745 bp, 10 predicted proteins | sample MB2enrmetagenome_FD_207643 | JGI IMG/M metagenome (GOLD analysis project Ga0326727, IMG submission 207643) | Lab enriched peat soil microbial communities from McLean, Ithaca, NY, United States - MB29MY | ecosystem: Environmental > Terrestrial > Soil > Wetlands > Peat | place: USA: New York... | reverse complement strand
CCGGTCGTCAAGCTGGAACCCGAAGGGTTCGATCAAGTGCAGCGTCGCGCCCGCTCCCGCGCACAGCCGCGCGACGTTGCCCGTGTTCGGCGGAATCTCCGGCTCGACCAGGACGACGTTCATGTCAATAAAAAACCTTCCACAATACCAGCCCGTGCGCGGGCGCCGTCATCCCGGCGGCGCGCCGGTCCTTTTTGTCAAGTATGTTTCTAATGTCCCCGGGCGCGATCTTCCCCTGCCCCACCTGCGCCAGGGTCCCGGCGATGCCCCGGCACATCCGGTAAAGAAAACCGTCGCCCTCGATGATGAGGGTCAACAGCGGCCCGCTGCGCTTGATCTCGCAGCGCCTCAGCGTCCGCACCGTCGAACTCATTTCGTAGCCGCGAGTGGCGGCCAGCGATTTGAAATCATGCCGGCCGACAAACAGTTTCGCCGCCGTCCGCATCGCGGCCAGATCCAGCGGGCGGGTGACATGCCAGGCCTGGTGGCGCAAGAGCGGATTCATCGCCCGGCCCATCCAGATAAAATAGCGGTATTGCTTGCCCTTTGCCTCGAACCGCGCGTCGAAATCCGCCCGGCACCGCGCCGCCGCCATGACCCGGATGTCGCGGGGCAAATGCGCGTTGATGGCCAGCGCGATTTTGGCCGAGAGCATCTTCACTTCCTCGTCCGGTATCTCCACGTCCGCGACCATTCCCAAGGCGTGAACACCCGTGTCCGTCCGGCTGGACCCGCGCAACCGGCCCGCGCCGGGAAAAATCTTCGCCATCGCCTCCTCCACCCGTTGCTGGACGCCCAGGCCGGTTTTCTGCGCCTGCCAGCCCGCGTAATTCGTGCCGTCGTACGCGATGGTCAGTTTCAGTTTCACTGGCCGAGGCTGTCCAAATAACTTTGCAGCAAAATCGCCGCCGCCGTCTGGTCCACGCGTTGCTTGCGCTTGTCCCGGCGCATTCCCGTTTCGATGAGCATCCGCCCGGCCTGGGCCGAGGTCAGCCGTTCGTCCCAGGTCCTGACCGGAACAGTCAATACTTGTTTCAGCGCCGCGACAAACTCCCGCGCCTTCTCCGCCGCAGGGCCATAAGTCCCGTTCATATTGCGGGGCATGCCGACCACAACTTCGCCGGCCTGGCGTTCGGCGACGATCTCTTTCAGGCGTTCGAGCAATTGGGCGGCCGGCTCGGCCGCAAGAAATTGCAGCGGCTGGGCAATCATCCCGCTTTCGTCGCTGATCGCCACTCCCACCCGCTTTGTTCCATGATCCAGCGCCAGATACCTCATCGGGCCTCCTTATTGCAGTGCATCAAAAACCCTCCGCGCCGCCTTGGCCGTTTTCTCGATGTCCCCGGCGCTGTGAGCGGTGGAGATAAAGCCCGCCTCGAATTGCGATGGCGCCAGATAAATCCCCGCCTCCAACATCCCGTGGAAATATCGGGCGAACCGCGCCCGGTCGCTCGTCATCGCGTCGGCCAGGTTATGGACCGGCTGCGACGTAAAATAGGCGCAGAACATCGAGCCAATGCGGTTGAATTGCACCGGAATCTTCGCCGCTTTGGCCGCTTCCTTCATCCCCATTTCCAGGGCCGCTCCGGCTTCCTCCAACTTGGCGTAGGCGCCGCCGGCGGACAATTCCTCCAGCGCCGCGATGCCCGCCGCCATCGCCAATGGATTGCCGCTAAGGGTGCCCGCCTGATACACCGGCCCCACCGGCGCCAGGCAGTCCATGATTTCCGCCCGCCCGCCAAAAGCGCCCACAGGCAATCCGCCGCCGATGATTTTCCCCAAACAAGTCAAATCGGGCCGGATGCCAAAGCGCTCCTGCGCCCCGCCCAACGCCAGCCGGAAGCCGGTCATCACCTCGTCGAAGATGAGCAGCGCCCCCTCCTTTGCGGTGATGTCACGCAGAAATTCCAGATAGCCCGGTTTGGGCAGATACAACCCGGCGTTGCCCGGCACCGGCTCGACGATGATGGCGGCGACGTGCCCGGGGTTGGCGGCAAACGCCGCCCGCACCGCCTCCGTTTCATTATACGGCACCACAATCGTGTGCTGCGTAAACGCCGCCGGAACTCCCGCGCTGTCCGGATTCCCAAAGGTCAGCGCGCCGGACCCGGCCTTGACCAGGAGCGAATCGGCATGCCCATGGTAACAGCCATCGAATTTGATGATCTTGTCGCGCCCCGTGAATCCGCGCGCCAGCCGGATGGCCGACATGCAGGCCTCCGTCCCGGAATTGCACATCCGCACCTTGCGCACGCTCGGCACCGCCTCGCACACCAGCCGCGCCATCCTCACTTCAAGCGGATTGGGAATGCCGAAGCTGGTCCCCTGCTCCGCCGCCGCCCGCACCGCCTGGATGATCCGGGGATACGCATGGCCCAGGATTGCCGGGCCCCACGTCCCCACGTAATCCACGTACTCATTCCCATCGACGTCAATCACGCGCGCGCCCCTGGCCTTATTGACAAAAAACGGCTGGCCGCCGACGGCCCGAAAAGCCCGCACCGGCGAATTGACGCCGCCCGGAATGTAGCGCAGCGCTTCGGCAAACAATGCTTCGGACTTGGATCTCATCACCGCCATGCTCACGCCTCCCGGTAACGCTGCGCGATCGGAAACCGCCGGCCCACCCCAAAGGCCTTCGTCGTCACCTTCAGGCCCGGGGCCGCCTGGCGCCGTTTGTATTCATTGGTGTCAATCAAATGAATCACCTGTTTGACGGTGGCCTCCTCGTGGCCCATCGCCACAATTTCCGCCAGGCAGCGGCCCCGCACCACGTACTCGTCCAGGATCGCGTCCAGCGCTTCGTAGGGCGGCAGCGTGTCCTGGTCCTTCTGGTTGGGGCGCAACTCCGCCGACGGGGCTTTGGTCAGGGACGCCGGCGGGATGATTTCGCGCTCGCGGTTGATCCACCGCGCCAGCCGGTACACCATCGTTTTCGGCACGTCGCTGATCACCGCCAGGCCCCCGCACATGTCGCCGTAGAGGGTGCAATAGCCCACCGCCAGCTCGCTCTTGTTCCCAGTTGTCAATAATAACGAATCGAATTTGTTCGACAGCGCCATCAAAATCACTCCCCGCAGGCGGGCCTGGACGTTCTCCTCCGTCGTGTCTTCCGCCCGTCCGCCGAAGGCCGGCGCCAACTGCCGCTTCACCGCCTCAAAACCCGGTTGGATCGCAATCACCTCGTAGGCAATGCCCAGGTTCCCGGCCACCGCCCGGGCGTCCTCCAGGCTGCCGGGGGAGGAAAACTCCGAGGGCAGCGAAACCCCAAGCACGTGCTCCGGCCCCAATGCCGCCGCCGCCAGGCAGGCCACCAGGGCCGAATCGATGCCCCCGCTCAAACCCAGCACCGCCGATCTGAACCCGCACTTATGAAAATAATCCCGCAACCCCAGCACCAGCGCGTCGTGGATGTTTTGCTCCTCCAGCGGGCGCACGGGAACAATTGGCTGGCTGCTCTCGGTATCGACAACTATAAAATCCTCCTCAAAGGCCTTCCCCTGGGCGATCAACTCCCCCGCCCGGTTGAAAACCAGGCTGCCGCCGTCGAAAACCAATTCGTCATTGCCGCCGACCAGGTTGCACATCGCCACGCACCGCCGCGATTTGCGCGCCAGGCTGGCCAGCATCTCGTAGCGCAACTTCTCCTTGCCCACGTTCCACGGCGAGGCCGACAGGTTAAAGATGTGCCCCGCTCCCGCGCGCAACAGATCGTTGACCGGGTTGGCGCGGTAACGCCGGTGCGGCCAGAAATCCTCGTCGTTCCAAATGTCTTCGCAAATCGTCACCCCGCAAGACTCGCCGCCGATGGCCACGGGAGCATTCTCTTCGGCCGGCTCGAAATACCGGTCTTCGTCGAACACGTCGTAGGTGGGCAGCAGGGTTTTGGTCCGCCGGGCGGTGATCTTGCCGTTTTGCAGCACCGCCGCCGCGTTGGTCACGTCCCGGCCCGTCGTTTTGTCGTTCTGCCCCACGAATCCGGCCACCATCGCCGTGCGGCCGCTGGCCGCCGCCAGACGGTGCAGCAACTCCAGGTTCCGGGCCACGAAATCCTTTTTCAGCAGCAAATCCCGCGGCGGATACCCCGTCGTCGCCAACTCGGGAAACAGCACCGCCTCCGCCCCTTCCGCCCGCGCCCGCCGCGCGCTGTCAAGTATTTTGGCTTCGTTCCCGGCCAAATCCCCCACAGTCGTGTTGATTTGCGCCAGCGCAATTTTCACCGGTTTGCCCCAAAAAAAGTTTCCCCCAGCGTCCCCCGCTCCGTCCGCACGAATATCCCCTCAGTCACGTGATGGCGGGCAAACCAGCCTTGGTTGACCTCCAGCACGTACTGGATGTTGTCGCTCGCGGCGACGACTGTATTGGTGTCCTGCGCCTTGAGGTCATGTATCTCGGCAATCGCCCCTTGCGGGTCGATGTAGGCGCACGACAGCGGGAGCGGACAGTTTTTCATCCAAAACTCCGCCTGCACCGGACGCGTAAAAACAAAAATCATCCCCGCCATCTCGTCCAGATTGGTGCGAAACATCATGCCCGTCCGCACCTGCTCAGAGTTCAGCGCCATTTCCGCTTTCACCTCCTCGGCCCCAAGCCAAAGCCGGATCGTCGCCAGCTTGGGCTGCGCCTGCGTCGGTTCATGATTAACGGCGCCAGCCACCGGCGCCGAAGGCGGCGCATTCTGATTGCAGCCGGCCAGCGGGAGGGCTGCCAGAGACACGATGAGCCAAATCCATTTCATGGCGCAAGAATGCGCCCGCAAGCCCGCGCTTTCAATCAAACTATTGCCACCCCGCGAAAATGTGCCATTCTTCTCCCGCCATGAAATACGGCTGCGAGCCGCCCGATCCTGTTAGATTCGTCTTGACAATTATCCCCGGCCTCCTGGTCCTGGCGGCGTTTGCGGGGAGCGCCCACGCGGACGATCTGGCCACCATGGATGTCACGACCCTGCGCGCCTTGGACTCCACCCTTACCGGCGGCGGCATCCTGGTGGCACAAGCGGAAGCCCTCGACTCGACCAACTTGCCCGCCTTTGAGATCAACCCGGCCGCTGTGGGAGAACCCGAAAGCTTCTTTGCCTGGATCTCGACCAACGGCGCCTACACCAATTATCCCAATGCCGCCGGAACCGAATCCGGCCATGCCGAGGCAGTCGGCCTCAACATCTTTGGCGCCTCTCAGGGCGTCGCCCCCGGCATTGAGCACCTGGACAATTACGAAGCCGACTACTTCTATCAGTACATAATTGTTACAAACTTCCCCATCCCCGACAGCGTTGTCAATCAGAGTTTTGCGTTCTTCGAAGACCCTACGAACGAACCGCCCATCGATTCGGCCTACGACAATTACATCGCCACCAACGGCAACATCTTTTCCTCGGCGGTCAACGGATTGAACGATGGCGTCGGCCCTCCCGGCACCGCCTATAACTGCATCGGCGTCGGCGCGTATGGCGTCAATGCCGTCATCACCACCGGCCCGACCCCCGACAATGGCCGCTCCAAGCCCGACATTGTTGCCCCCGGCTTCGAAACCAGTTTTACCATTCCCTATGTCACCGGGGCCGCGGCGGTGCTCTTGCAGGCGGCGGCGCGCGGCGACGGTGGCTCCGCCACGACCAACGCGGCTGACCGGCGGACCGTCAAGGCCCTGCTTCTCAACGGCGCCCTCAAGCCGTTTGATTGGTCCCACGCCACCAACGCGCCTCTGGACACGCGTTACGGCGCGGGCGTGCTCAACCTCTTCCGCTCCTACCAGCAACTGGCCGGCGGCCGGCAAACTTGCACCGCCTCAAATTCCGTGGCTTCCGGCGCGGGTCACCCTCCGGTTTCCGGCCTGGGAACCATCGCCTCACCGCTGGGCTGGGATTTTGAAACCATCACCACGCCGCCGCAGCAAGACGCCGTCAATCATTACCTCTTCAACCCCGCCACCAACTCGACCTTCACCGCCACCCTTGTTTGGGAACGCCAGGCCGGGATGACGAACATCAACCAGCTTGCGCTCTTTTTATATGACGCCTCCAGCGGCGCGCTGCTGGCTTCCAGTGTCAGCCCCGTGGACAACGTGCAGCATCTCTACATCCCGCTTTTGCAACCCGGCGCCTATGATCTTGAAGTGGTCAAATACGGCGGAGTCTCCCAATCCCTCACACCTTCGGAAATGTGCGCCCTGGCCTTCGAATTCTACCCTGTGACGCCGCCGCTCCTGGCCGTCTCCGTTTCCGCGGCGAACACCGTCCTCACCTGGCCCGCCTCCCCCACTGTCTTCACCCTTCAGCAAACCCTCAGCCTCTCACCCCCCATTTCCTGGTCCAACGCCGCCGTGCAGCAGTGGCTGACGAATAATTCCGTCTGGGTCAACGTCGATGCTTCGAGTGGAACGTCCTTTTACCGCCTGACACTATGAGATACCGCTTAAAGTTTGCCAGCCGCCTCCGTTCCGTGTTATATTCTCCTCAATGAAAAGGACTTGGTTCCCGGTCATCGTCTGCCTGGCTCTTCTGTTGGCGGGCGCCTCCACACGCGCCAAGGATTCCCTCAACTGGCGCGTCAAACAAAACCAGGTCGATGCCGAAATCGAACGCTCCGGCCTCATCCCTTTGTTGAAAAAAGTCGCCCTCGCCACCGGATGGAAGGTATATGTCGAACCCGACGCCGGAACCACCGTTTCCGTCAAGTTCAAGAATCTTTCCCAGGACGAGGCCCTGGCCCGGATGCTGGGCAAACTCAACTACGCCAAGGACCAATCCAACGGCATTACCCGCCTCCGCGTTTATTGCACCCTCCCGTCAGCGGCCACCCAAATCGTGCCCCCGGAAAAGAAGGATTACCGCATCGCCAACGAAGATCTCGTCAAACTCAAACACGGCGCCGGCACCAACGCCATTGACAAACTGGCCAAATCCCTGGGCGCAAAAATCACCGGGCGTGACGACCGCATCGGCCTCTACCGCCTCCAATTTGCCGATGCCGACAGCGCGGCCGCCGGCCTGCAATCGCTGGCCTCCGACCCCTCCGTCGCCGCCGCCGACTCCAATTATCTGGTGGACCGCCCCACACCCGCCCAGATCACCCAGGTTCCCAACCCGCCTGGAGCATTGTTCAACATCAACCCGCAACCCGCCGCCAACGGCCCCATCGTCGGGTTGGTGGATACGTCCGTTGATCCCCCCGACCAATTCAAGGCCTACATGCTCAATCCCATCAACGTCACCGGCCAGACCGACACCCCGACCGACACTCCCAGCCACGGCACCGGCATGTTGGAAACCATGCTTCAAGCCATGGCCGGCGATCCCAGCAAAATCCTCCCCGTCGATGTGTATGGCAGCGGCGAAAGCACCTCCACCTACGACGTCATGGAAGGCATCCTGGCCGCCGTCAACGCCGGCGCCAATCCCATCAACCTCAGCCTCGGCGGCACCGGCGACAGCACAATGCTCGGCAGCTTGATTCAGGAAGCCAGTCAGAAAGGCATCGTCTTTGTCGCTGCCGCCGGCAACACTCCAGGCGAGGGCGACGTTTACCCCGCCGCCTATCCGGGCGTCATCAGCGTCACCGCCTCCACCCAGACGCTGACCGGCCCCATCACCTCCGGTTCCGCCAATGTCGGGGGTGGCCAGCCCCAGCTTGCATCCTATGCCAACGATTTCCCCGGCACCGCTGTCATCGCCCCCGGCACCAGCATGGTCCAGTGGAACGGCCAGACCTGGGTTATTGAGGGAACCTCGCCTGCCACCGCCGGCACCACCGGCACCATTGCCGACCTTGTCAATCAAGATCATCTCACCCTCAGCCAGGCCGTCGCCCAGGTCATGAAGGCAAGCCCCGCCCCTTCCAAATAGCCCCCTGACCGCCCCGGAATTCCTCCTTGCGGCCCCCGCCTCGCGGATTAACTTATTGCCGTGTCCTTGACCGATCGACATTTCTTTCTGCTCGCCGTAATCATGTATGGCCTGAGCACCGTCTATTCCCTGTTCCTCTGGCGCAAAGGCTTCCGCCAGCACGATTACGTCAATTATTTCCTTCTCCTCATCGGCTTTGCTTTCCACTTCAAAGCCATGCTCATGCGCGGCCTTACCTTCGACCGTTGCCCCGTCAACAACCTCTACGAAGCCATCATATTCGTCGATTGGACCATCGTTGCCGCCTATCTCGTTCTCGGTCTCCTGCCCCGCTTGCGTTATCTGGGCGCTTTTGCCGCTCCCATTATCTTTGCCATCGGCGTCTTTGGCCTCATGCCCTCGCTCGACACCCCCCACGCCGCCAAACCCCAGTTTGACAACGGCCTGGTCAGCCTCCACGCCGCCTTGACTCTCCTTTCCTACGGCGCCTTCGGCTTGAGCTCGGTCGCCGCAGCCATGTTCTTGACTCAGGAGCACGACCTCAAATTTCACAAGCTCCGCGCCGTTTTCTCCTTGATGCCGCCCATCGACCGCCTGGAAAAAATCGCCAGCCGTCTGTTGTTGGCTGGGTTCGTTTTGCTGACCGCGGGGCTGGCCCTCATCCCGTTGCTGCTCAAAGAACGGCCCGAATTGCGCACTGCCTCCGACCCCAAGGTCGTTTGGTCCGCTCTGGTCTGGTGCCTCTACCTCGCCCTGCTTGTTTTGCATGGCCGCTTCGCCCAGACCGGCCGCCGCTTTGCCTGGGGCGCGGTCGGCGCCTTCGCCTTTGTATTGTTGACATTTTGGGGCGTCAACCTCCTATCCCCATCCCATAGGTTTTGACATGCCCCTCATCGTCATCGGCCTGAGCCACCATTGCGCGCCACTCAACGTCCGCGAACGCTTCGCCTTTGCCGACACCGTGCTGCCGGAGGCCCTGGCGAAACTGCGCGCCAGCGGCGCCGCCCGCGAGGCCGTCATTCTCTCCACTTGCAACCGCGTCGAGATTTACGCCGCCACCGATTTGCCCGAACCTCAGGCCGTCGCCCAATTGCGCCAGTTCCTCGCCGATCATCACCAGTGCCCGCCGCCGGCCGAGGGCGAGATTTTCTCCCGCGCCGGCCGGGATACGCTCGAGCATTTGTTCAAGGTCGCCGGCGGCCTGGATTCGATGGTGCTGGGCGAGACGGAGATTCTCGGTCAATTAAAAAAGGCCTACGAAACCGCCCTCCGGCGCAATCACACCGGCCCCGAGTTGAACAGGGCCTTCCAAAAGGCCTTCAACGTCGCCAAACAAATCCGCACCGAAACCAACATCCAGCGCGGCAGCGTCTCCGTTGGCTCCGTCGCCGTTGAACTGGCGCAAAAGATTTTCAGCTCGCTCACCGAGCACCCCGTCATGGTCGTCGGCGCCGGCGAGACCAGCGAGAAGACCGCCCGCGCCCTTTTCAGCCGCGGCGCCCGCACCATCCTCGTCTCCAATCGCTCTCACGAGCGCGCCGTCCACCTTGCACGGGAATTGGAGGGCCGCGCCGTCCGCTTCGACGATTGGGCCGCGGAATTCCCGCTCATCGACATTCTCATCAGCAGCACCGCCGCGCCCCATTTCATCCTGGACCGCCCCCGCCTGGAACCGCTGATGAAACTGCGCAAGAACCGGCCCCTGCTTTTGATTGACATCGCCGTGCCGCGCGACATCGATCCGGCCGTCAATTTTCTGGAAAACGTTTATCTCTACAATATCGACGATTTGCAGGCCATGGCCGACGATTACCTCCAATTGCGGAAAATCGAAATCGCCCGTTGCGAATCCATTATCCGGCAAAAAGCCGCCTCCCTTCTTTTGCCCTCGCCCGCCGCGCCCGCCCCCCTCAACGCTCCCCTGCCCCAATGTGACAAGGCCGGCGCATGAACGACAAACCGATCCTCATCGCCACCCGCGGCAGCGACCTCGCCCTCGCCCAGGCCAACCTGGTACTGACCCACTGCCGCGCCAAATTCCCCAAACTCTCCTTCGCCCTCAAAATCATCAAAACCAGCGGCGACAAACTTCAATCCGCCTCCATGGCCCGCCTCGACCCCGCCCTGCCCAAGGGCCTGTTCACAAAAGAACTGGAGTCCGCGCTGCTCAATGGCCGCGCCGACCTCGCCGTCCACAGCCTCAAGGACCTGCCCACCGATCTGCCAGACGGCTTGAAGCTCGGCGCGGTCGCCGGCAAGCGCGCCGATCCGCGCGATATCCTTATTTACAAAGAGCCGCTTCCTCCCCGACTCAAGCTGGCGGAGTTTCCCCCCGGCCTCGTGGTCGCCACAAGCAGCACCCGGCGCAAGGCCCAATTGCTGGCCTTGCGGCCCGATTTCAATGTCGTCGAAATCCGCGGCAACGTCGCCACACGCCTGCGCAAACTGGCGGAGCAGTCGGCTATCGGCGCCACCCTCCTGGCGGCGGCCGGTTTGGGACGCCTGCATTTTCGCATATCCAAAACGGGCCGTTTGACCGGCGACGACCTGCCCCCCGGCCTGCTGGCCATCACCCTCGAAACCGACCAGATGCTCCCCTGCGTCGGCCAGGCGGCCATTGGCCTGGAGATTCGAGCCGATGACGCCCGCGCCGCCGCCCTCTGCCGCGAATTGAACGACGAAGCCGCCTTCCAATGTGTCACGGCCGAGCGCGCCTTCCTCCGCGCCTTGGGCGGCGGCTGCCAAACCCCCGTCGGCGCCTGCGCCACCCTTGAGGGAGCGGAAATTCGCTTGCGCGCCGTTTCCTTCCTCGGCGGAACGGCCCGCCGCGCCGAATCCCGGGCCCCGGCGCGCGACGCCGAGGCGCTGGGCCGTCGCGTGGCCGCCCAATTGAAATAGC
>Ga0326727_10026493_pt1 | contig 10745 bp, 16 predicted proteins | sample MB2enrmetagenome_FD_207643 | JGI IMG/M metagenome (GOLD analysis project Ga0326727, IMG submission 207643) | Lab enriched peat soil microbial communities from McLean, Ithaca, NY, United States - MB29MY | ecosystem: Environmental > Terrestrial > Soil > Wetlands > Peat | place: USA: New York... | reverse complement strand
CGCACTTCTTGCATGGCTCGTGTTGGGAATGGTGGCTCTAGCCGTCCTTTATGCAGTGCTTGTTCCTTTGGTGCGTCAACTGTGGAGAAGAGTCCATCCAAGCGTGAGTTCGCCTTATGGCCAATGTGCGAGCTTATCTGAAAGGACCAATCAAGACGGAAAGGAGACAATGTGTTTTTAGGACATTTTGGAGTCACGCAGGCTGGCAAGAAAGCAGCGCCGAAAACATCGCTCGCGGTGCCGGTTGGCGCTGGAGAATGTCTGGATCTCTTGTGGCCGGTTCTTCTGCTCGCGGGTGGCGAGCACGTCAGGGTTCTCAAAGGCATCGCGGCAGTCACCCCACTTTGACTTTTACTGACGTCAATACTTACAGAGGCGGGTATCGATCCCGGGAAAAACATAGCCGATTCCAATCATTGATCATGAAGATGCCCGAGATCGCGCATTGGCAGCCATCAGAAGCATAAAAGGAAGATGACATTTTTACGAATCGCGGGATGTGGGATTCGACAAGGAGCAGCACCACCAAGGAATAACCTTTACTCAGGTTCCACCAGTGAGCCAGTCTCATTTCCAGGCTGGGAGAGGCCGTAAAACGAAGCAGCTCGGAGTACTGGTGAGGCTACCACTGTTTGGTTCCGGGGCCACCCTTGAAAGGGCCTGCTACATGCGAAGTGATCCACCCTCCGTAGAAATCACCTTGCTGTGGCTGTACACGCTCCTCGTCAACGAAGCAGGCGTCCACGCGCCCTGCATAGAAGGCGAGACGATCGCGCAGGAGCGAATAAGTTTGGTTCGGTGACGCGTAACTCCAGGCAGCATCGCGCGAGATTCGATCCCCGACCTGGAGTTCCCAATAGCAAGCCTCGCCCTTAAACTCGCAGAAGCTACGGCTGGAGCTCGGCGTGAGAAATTGAGTTCTAACGTCCGTGCGAGGGATGTAGTACGTGGGTGGGTGGCTGGTTTCCAGCAAGCGGCAGGCGCGTGATGTGTCGACGATCTTTTCGCCATTGAACTCGACGCGCACACGGTGCTTGCAGAGCTCGACCCTCGGAGGACGGGGATAGTCCCAAACGGACTCCTGGTCTGGGCCAGGGACAATCCGAGTCATGCGACTTCCTTCTGGGCTGGCCGGTCGGAAAGAGTTATCAGGCTTCGAGGATTTGGGCAACAATCAGCGGCGCAATAGTCGGTTGGGGGACCGTTCACGCCGACGGACCGGCGTTCAGCCCCGTTCGTACGTTCCAGGATCAACTCCCGAATCATAGAAACAAATTTAGGGTGAACGCCCACAGTGGAGGCGCGGACCAGATTGATGCCGAAGGTTTGGCATAACTCACTGGCTTCTGTGTCTAAGTCGTACAGTACCTCCATATGGTCCGACAAAAATCCGATTGGCGCGATAACGATGTCGGTTACTCCCCCGCCAGCATACAGCCGGCGTATATAACTGCAGATGTCAGGCTCGAGCCAGGGCTGCGCTGGGGGGCCGCTGCGGCTTTGATACACGAGGGTGCCGGTGGTGCGACCCAGCTTATGGGACACCAGGCGGCAGGACTCTTCCAGTTGACTGACATAAGGGCTGGTTTCGGACATAGACAACGGGATGCTGTGGGCGGTGAAAACCAGGGTCACCGAATCACGCCTATCCGACGGAATCCGACCGAGCGCGGTCCTGATCCGATCAGCCATGGCGCCGATAAAACCAGGGTGGTTATGGAAAGTTCGCAGCTTGTGAATTTCTGGTGCGCCGCTTCCCGTTTCAGTCGCCGCCCGATGAATATCCTCTCGATACTGCCGGCAGCCTGAATAGGATCCGAAAGCAGAGGTCGTGAAGGCCAAGGCCCGGCGAATGCCGTCTTTTTGCATGTGCCGGAGCGTGTCCCCAAGCATCGGATACCAGTTTCGGTTTCCCCAGTAGATGGGCAACTTTGGCCCCCGCGTCTTCAATTCGATCTCCAGGGCCGCAATCAAGGCTCGGTTCTGGTCGTTGATGGGACTCTTGCCAGCAAAATGGTAGTAGTGCTCGGCGACTTGAAGCATTCGCTCGCGCGGCACATTCTTGCCGCGAAGCACATTCTCCAGAAACGGGATCACATCCTCGCGCTGCTCCGGTCCACCGAATGAGATGATCAACAAGGCGTCGTATTCCATGGTTTTAAACTCCTGATACTTCTGCCCCGTACGAGCGTTGTGCCATTTCATTGCTATGAGCCGCCGTCGTCCCCCGAGGAGCATCTCGCCGACGAAGATCCATTTCAGAATCGTCGGTGGGCAGCAGCTCGATTCCGAAAAGCAACATCCCGCGCAGCTCTTCTGAACTAAATGCAAGAAGGCCTGGCGCCAGCCCGCAGGGAGCAGCCCGGAATCACAGCCTTATCTTTGCCTGCGGCCTACCAGGGAGAGGAACTCGTCCCGGGTCGCCTTATTATCGCGGAAGGCGCCCACCATGGCGCTCGTTACGGTGCTCGAATGCTGCTTCTCCACGCCGCGCATCATCATGCAGAAGTGGCTGGCCTCGCACATAACGGCCACGCCTCGCGGCTGAATCGCATCAGAAATCGCTTCTGCCACCTCCTGTGTTAACCGCTCCTGCACCTGCAGCCGCCGCGCAAACATATTGACGATCCGCGGAATCTTGCTTAGCCCGATCACCTTGTTGGTCGGCAGATACGCCACGTGCATCTTGCCATAGAAGGGCAGCAGGTGGTGTTCGCAAAGGCTGAAGAACTCAATGTCCCTAACCAGCACCATCTCGTCGAACTTTACCGCGAAAAGAGCCCCGTTAATTAGGTCTTCCACGCGCGAGTGGTAGCCGCTGGTGAGGAACCGCATCGCCTTCTCCCAACGTTCCGGCGTTCTTTGAAGACCGTCGCGTGACGGATCTTCTCCCACCAGTGCCAGCACTTCCTCCATGTGTGCTGCAATTCCCGATCCCTGGGGGGACATGACCTTCAAGGATGCTGCCTGTCTCAAAGTCTCACCCCCGCCGGAAAGCCGGATTGGCTCATCAGACCGCTGATTTGCGTGCCATGACGTTCCTCATGCGCCGCCATCAGCCCGAAGATATTCGTGATCGTGTTCCGACCGAACACCGGATGGCTGACTGTGACGCTTCCTGCGTTAGCCGGCAGCGCAGGTGCAGCCGGGCAAGCAGGAGTCTCCCGCTTCGTCCCGGCGGAAGCGGGAGGCCTGCGGACGGCCGACATCATGCGCCACATGGGACGCATCCGCATAGTCATAGCTGTGCGAGGCATCGTGGAAAAGTACATTTTGTCTTCAAGTCTTTCGTCAGTATTTGAGGTTCTTCAAGAGGACTAACAGCTGTTGGGAATCAGGATTTACTTCGGCAGCATGACGGTATCAATCACATGGATCACGCCGTTCGAAGTCAAGATGTCCGTCTTCGTCACCTGGGCGTTGTCCACCATCACACCGCCATTCATGGTCTAGATCGTGAGGCTCTCGCCTTCCACCGTCTTTGCGGAATCGAGTTTCACAACGTCGGCCGCCATCACTTTGCCAGCTACCACGTGATAGGTGAGAATCGCCTGCAGTTTTGCTTTGTTTTCCGGCTTCAGCAATGACTCCAGCGTGCCCGCCGGTAATTTGGCAAACGCCGCGTCTGTTGGCGCAAAAACGGTGAATGGACCAGGGCCCTTCAACGTGTCTACGAGACCGGCGGCTCTTACTGCTGCCACCAGAGTATTGAATCCGCCGGCCGAAGCGGTGTCTACGATGTCGGCTGCCGAAGCCACCGATGTGAGGGCCAGAGCACCGGCCATAAGAACGGTCAAACGTAATTTCATCTTTACTGTCTCCTTTCCAATCCGTCACGTGCTTTGCTTCGCCGATTTTTTCCCGGCTCAGCTCAATTCACAGTTTGATCTTAAATCAAATTTGTTTTACTGTGAAGAATACCCGGTGAGTTGGCTTTACTACGCGGAAAATATACGCCGGAAACAGAGACTGAGAGGAAAACAGCTTTCGACATGGCATCTGACACCATCAACGCCGAACTCGGCAAGTACGGGATCGGCAACAAGCTGCGGCGTCTCCGCTTGCGCAAGAGCATGGGGCTGCTGGAGTTAAGCAAACATACCAAGCTTTCCCCGGCCTTGCTCTCAAAACTGGAACGGGACGTGATGCACCCCACGCTACCGACACTGGCGCGGATTGCCATGGTCTTCAGCGTCGGCCTGGAATATTTTTTCAATGCCGAACCCAAGCCTGTGCTCGAGATTGTGCGCAAGGGGGATCGGTTGCGCTTTCCCAACTCACCGGACGCGAATCCCGTTTGCTACTACTTCGAGAGCCTGGACTTCCCGGTTCCGAACCGCGTCCTGCAAACTTTCCTCGCCGAGTTCAATCCAATCACGCCGGAACAATGCCAGCCGCATGAACACCCGGGTATTGAGGTCCTCTACATGCTCTCCGGCAGATTGGAGTTGCGCGCCAGAGAAGAAAAATACGAATTAGCGGAAGGGGACGCCGTCTACTTCGATTCCAGCGTGCCCCATGCTTATCGCCGATTAGGGGCTAAGCGCACCACCGCGCTGGTAGTGTTGCTGCCGCAGCGAGCATAGCTGCCTTGCAGCTTCGCGGAAAAGGGCGAACCGTCATGCCGAGATCCCTCGTGATCGCGACCGCTTTCGATACTGCTCCTGCCCGAATGAGGCGACCAGCGCCAGTTACCGCTGGCTCTGCATAAGCTCGGGATAACCAGGGTGCGACCGCTCTTTGGGGGCTTCGGCGAGTGGTCGGCTCGATGATACTTGGTTGAGCCTGTGCAAGCAGCGCAAGTGTGAAACCGCTGGTTTCCCAACACATCCCCTCGCCTTGGGCCGTAACTAAACTCCGACCTCGACTCGGCTAAGGATGAAATCGCTTATGCATCATCGCCCAGCGAAGCCTTTCCCGAATGCATTGAGCTGGCCGCGGAAGCTCTTCATGCCAAAGTCTGATTCGTCATCGAACCGACCCTCTCCGGCCTGAACCAGCAGGCGTCCGAGAAACTGATCGACATAGCGCGCGTCCTCACTGATTGCCAACGCGCGCATGTCAAGGCCGAGGAGGAACGCGTTCGCGAATTCGAAATCCGGGAGCTCCGCATCGAAGACGGCGTCGGAGAACAGGCGATCACTATCCTGTTCGTAGCGGCGCAGAACGATGCGGATGTCCTGAAGGTCTTTGGCGCGCCGGTATGGGTCATCTACCCACGCAATGATCTTGAGAAGGGCCGTGACGATCGGCGGCGCGACGCGGATCGTCATTCCTCCCGTCAGATTGACTTCGACTGCGCTGGTGAACACGTGATCGAAACCGGCCAGGCTCATCTTGAACTGACTCGCGGGCCAGATGATGGAACCGCTGCGACGGAGTTTCAGCACCGGCTGGCAGGAGGCCTATGATCGTCCGGCGCGGAGCGATCCAGCGGTGCTCCAGCTTCGGTGCCGGTGTCCATCCGATGGTCGCCAGCCGTATTGTTAAACGCTCGAACTCATCGAAGTCGAGAGCAACGGTGAGATCCACATCGCGCGTAGAGCGCCCCAGATCGCCCATGAGAATCAACAGAGATGTGGCACCGATCACGACTAGCTCGGCTCCCAGCTCTTCGCAGAGTTGGCTGATCCCCGCCAAATCTGCGATTTGGTCAGGCGTGAGGATCTCGTTCATTTCAGAAATTCCTGACGAAACTCCTCCGCCGCCTCGCGCGCCCGTGGATCGCTGCCGTTCAATAACTCCGCATAGACCAGCCACGGAGGTGCGACCATTTTGCCCTCGAATTCACGCCAGTAGACGAGGTCGCCAAAAGGTTTGAGCAGCACCACAGGGCCGGCCCGATCAGGAAGCAACCGCAGGGCGCGGTGGTGTTCTGCGTTCAAAAAAACGGGAACCTCGGAACTGCGATAAAAGTGTTGCATCGCATCGGCGGCGGGACCACCAGTCAACGCATACGGTATTTTCTGCGCTGCCGCGTCTTGCGTCAATCTTGACAGGAACCGCTCCGCGGATGGTTCCTGGTACCGGAACCGGCCAAGCACCAGCTTTGGCCGCAGAATCTGGTTGTAGCCTGAGACGAGCCGGTCTCCGAGTTCGCGGGTGCCGCCAGGAGATCTCTCATCTCCGTGGGCCGTGAATACTCGTTCGTTAGCAAACTGGAGGCGAAGCTCGGCTACCTTGCTTTTGCTGAGTCCAACGGCGGCAGCGAGGTCGCGGACAGTCCAGTTCGCTGATTCTGGGTTAGTGGCCAATTGAAACAAGAGCTGGATCGCCGCCGGGGTCACGCGTTTCGACTGCGGTGGTTTTGGCGGCTTGCGCTCTCCGATCACAGTCCAGTTGTATTCATCGCCCAGGGCCAGATGTATATTGCCGACCTCGTCTGCGAACGAAATGCCCGCGTCAATTAAGCACTTGGCTGTCGGCGTGGCCAGGTATGTAGCCAGCAAGAGTGTTTCGCCATTGCTGACGCTCCGGCTGCCACCCTTTGCGGCCTTCTTTTCCCCCTGGATCTGGCCGATAACAGCATTCACCATGCTGCGGTCGAGATAGGATCTCTTCACGAGGAGGGGAAGGCGGTGCTTGCCCCGCGGAGTCCTAATCTCGAGAATGCCGCTGGCGTTCCGATCACCGGACTTCGCAGGAATGAGACGGAGATGCCGCACGAAGGGCACAGCCCGAATCTGATCGAGCTGAGGCTCATCACGGGTTGGATCAACAGACATCTGTCCATAAATATATCATGTCCATTACTAATGGACAATTGGAAAAACAGGACAATAAGGCCGTGTTGGAGAAAGCCGCTCGTCTCTGGGGTGACCGGTAAACCGTATCAGAACCGTATCAAACCTGGCACCATCTTCGAGGACCTGCTGCTTTTCGAGAAAAAGCAGAAAGTCGGGCGCCGTATCAGAACCGTATCAAAACGCCATCTGCTGAGGCTGTTGAGCTTGCTGATTGAGCGAAAAGCAGACTCCCCAACCTGTTGATAAGACAGAGAACACAATGGAAATCACGGAGCCGAAAGAAGCCTGGATCAGGCTTCACACGCAGGAGGTCCGGGGTTCGAGTCCCTGCGCGCCCACCATTCTTTTCAATAACTTCCGTATTCGAGCTGAGCAAAAAGTTGTTCATTTGTGTTCAGAATCCTTTGAGGTTTTCGTTTTGGTGTCCGCCGACATCTCCTGATCGAACTCTTCCATCGCATGCGCAGAGGATCATGGCCGCCGCCCGGCGGCCATGATCCGGAGCGGCGCGGGAATCAAGTGTGACGGCGGTTGCGGGATCGCGCCCGCTGGCGCTTCCCCCGGAGGGGGACTGAGGGGGCGATGCGCCACGGAGAGCTACAGCCAGACCCATTGTCCGCTGCCTCGACCGCCAGCTTCCGCACCGCCGTGATCCGCACGTTGATCGAGATCGGCTCGAGGCCGCGGGCCTCGAGCGCCACGCGCCAAGCTGTTACGATCGCCTTGGTAAATCCTGCGGGCCGCGGCTCCTGCATATACCAGGCGATGAATTCGTCGAGTCCGAGGTTATACACGCGCCGGGTGATCGGGGAGGAAACGCTATATCCAGCACCAGCGATTTCAATCTGCGCCATTCAGAGGCCCGGTCGGCCACTACAAGTCCGTTCATATTAAGCCCTTTCGTTCCCGTTATTTGGCAATATCGGAAGCTAACAGGACATTACCTCTGCTGGCGGGAGACATCAACTGAATAAGCGAACAGGTGATGACACTATCTCTTCAAGCGTTCTTCACGTCTGCCATGCGGCTGGCTAGCTGCAGCGCTTTGATGAAACTGCCCGACTGCGCCAGGCCTTTCCCTGCGATATCGAAAGCGGTTCCATGATCGACCGATGTGCGGATAATCGGCAGGCCCAGCGCCACGTTCACGCCGCCTTCAAAATCGAGCAGCTTCAGCGGCACGTGTCCCTGATCGTGGTACATGCAGACGATCGCGTCAAATTTGCGCTGCCGCACAGCCATATAGAACACGGTATCGGGCGGCAGCGGTCCTTCGACCGGCATGCCCTGAGCTTTTGCCCACTGCACAGCGGGCTCGATTTCCTCTATCTCCTCGCGCCCGAACAGACCATGTTCGCCCGCGTGCGGATTCAGCCCCGCAACCGCGATACGCGGCTTTTCAATGAGTTTCCCCACCGCATCCGCGGTCAGCTTGAGGATGGTCCGGATGCGCGGTTGCTTTGTGCGCGCAATGGCTTCCGCCAGGGAACAGTGTGTACTTACGTGCGTGACAATCAACTGCTCCGAAGCGAGCATGATGGTGACGTCTTCCACTCCGCAGACCGCGCCGATAAGCTCTGTATGTCCCACGAACTTCGGATCGGTCTTCTGCGTGGCTTCTTTATTCATAGGGAGAGTGACCATGGCGGCGATCTCCCCGGCAAGTGCGGCCCTGGTGGCGGCAATGACGTACTCACGCGCCGCGTGGCCCGATTTCGCATTGATTCGGCCGGGGGTGATGTCGCTCTCCCGAAGGAGGCAGTGGTCGATCACGTTCAGGACACCCGGCTCGTATCCAGTGCCTCGGCAGATCCTGCGAAGCGGGGTCCCGTAGCCCAGCAGCCGGTCGTAATACGTGAGCGCTTCAGCGTCGCCGTACACAATGACGTTGTACGGGATCAGGCCTTCTTGAAAAGCTTTGAGCAGTATCTCGGGGCCGATGCCACTGGAATCTCCCAGAGTGATGCCGAACAGTGATCTCATGTCAGTCGTTCTCTTAGTTCGCATAGTAAGTCCGGCGCGCCGAATCCGCCGGCTTTCGTGACCCAGTACAAATCGCCGCATCGGGAAACAGGCACACCTCGTACAACTTCACCACACGGCACAAATCGGTGCGAGCCGAGTGCGCGATGAATCCCGAATGCCGTGTCGCCCCCGAAAACAATCAGGCCGTCAAATGCGGTCATGCGCAGCAGAGTGCGAACATGCTCGCCCATGCGCACCGCTCTTTCGACGCCAGAACCACTGGTGTCGTGGTCCATGTGAATCCAATTGGCGCCGAAACACGAATGCTCCTGCGCGAAGGCGATCTGAGATGAGGAGACAGGATGCATGCTCCCGTTTACGACGAGGCATCGTGGCAGGCTTGGCAAGTCGGGAGAACCGCGCCTCTCCAGTCGCCCGGCGAGCGCCGCGGCCAAGGCTGCTGCCAGCGATGCGGGTCCGGCCGCGAGAGGCACGGGAACGCCCGCGAGAATCTCACCTGCTGCCGCCTCAATATCCTCGACCGCAGCGCCATCCCGAATGATCGCCGGGACGTCGCCGAGCATTTCGCCGATGCTGCTCGCGCGCACGGGGTCAATGGGATCGTCGGCAAACGCGCTCAGGTGCACTTCCGTCCCATGCACGAACAGCCGTCCGCCGCGCACCGTCCGCCCCATTTCCGGATAAGCCGGGACGTAAATCAGCCGCGCCCCGGGCATCGCCTCCAGCAGCCCGCGGAATTCCGCCGCGATACGGCCGCGCAGCGTCGAATCCGTTTTCTTATACACGAGCCACGGATCGAAACGGCGCGCCGCGATTACCACATCGCGCACAATGGCAGTGGCTTCGCTCTCGGTCAGATGCCGGGTCTCGGTGTCGATTACGACGACCTGCGCGTCCGGAGCGCTTGCGATCATGCGCTCGGTCGTTACGGACGAGTCGATGCCGTAGCGGGCGAACTGAGCGCCAACTTCCAGAGCCCCGGTAAGATCGTCCGCGATTGCAAGAATCAAGGCCGCCCGAACATCACGTTTCATAGTAAATAGCAAACGATGCCGACCGTTCCTCCCAGCCAGGTAACGGCATTACGGCGGAGTGGGGCGGCGAAAGCTTTCCTGGTTTTCCTCGGAATCTCCCCTCGACCGTAGAAAATCTCCGACGACCGTTCTGCGCGCTGGCTATAATAGGCGGTTTGTCCAAAGGCTAATGTCCCGCCCCAAAATCAAAGCACTGCGATGGTGGATGATCGGCCTGATCATGCTCGGTGCGATTATCAATTACCTTACCCGCAGCACCTTATCGGTGGCCGCACCAACGCTGCTCAAAGACCTCCATATCGGCGAGAAACAGTACTCGTGGATCACGGGAGCCTTTCAGGGCGCCATCATGTTCCAGCCTCTCGCCGGGTATGCGCTCGATGTTCTGGGGCTGAAGCGAGGATTCGCTCTCTTCGCCACGGCGTGGTCCCTCATCAGCATGCTGCACGGTCTGGCGCACAGCTGGCCGGTTTTCGCGGTGCTTCGCGGATTTCTCGGATTCGCCGAGGGTTCCGCTAACCCGGCGGGAATGAAGGCCGTGGCCGAGTGGTTTCCCGCAAAGGAGCGCGGACTGGCGGGCGGGGTCTTCAATATCGGCGCCTCGGTAGGTTCCATGCTGGCGCCCCCCCTGGTCGCCTGGGCGATTCTGAATTACAACTGGCAGTCCGCCTTCGTCATCACCGGAGCATTGGGGTTGGTGTGGGTTGGCTTGTGGCTTTTGTTCTATGACGGCCCGGCTACGCACACGGGCTTATCCGACGAAGAGCGGCGGTACATCCTTTCAGGTCAGGAAGCCAGTCTCGCATCGGCCGCGAAGCCTTCGGTAGCGTCTCTTGTACGTCAGCGGAACTTCTGGGGGATCGCGTTGCCCCGCTTTCTGGCGGATCCCACATGGGGTACCCTGACGTTCTGGCTGCCGCTTTATCTCAGCACCGTTCGACACATGGATCTGAAGCACATTGCGCTCACAGCCTGGCTT
>Ga0326727_10026492_pt1 | contig 10745 bp, 14 predicted proteins | sample MB2enrmetagenome_FD_207643 | JGI IMG/M metagenome (GOLD analysis project Ga0326727, IMG submission 207643) | Lab enriched peat soil microbial communities from McLean, Ithaca, NY, United States - MB29MY | ecosystem: Environmental > Terrestrial > Soil > Wetlands > Peat | place: USA: New York... | reverse complement strand
GAGTCAGCGTTGCCGAGGTGTTGCTCATGTCGACAGTAGAGCACGGGGACCGCACGATGGACAGCGCGGCTAACTATGCAGAATCGCTTCATTCATATTGCGAATGGCAAGGTCCCGGATAAGCATGCGATAGTCACCATCAGGTTATGAAGCTTGGCAGCGGTTTTTGCCTGCTCACCATGTCGAAGTGAATGGAATGTCCAGACGATCAACATCTTCATCTGAGAAGGCATGCTGGCTTCAACCATTACGGCTGGCCATGGATAGGGATTCCCATGCTCGTCAGTCGTATTGGGGATGTCGATAGGAACTGCGACGAGTGCAGGAGGAGCCCCAGTGAACTCACCAGAAGACAGCCATTTGTCGACCTTCTTCGCCTCTGGAATAACGTACTGGTGGACGTAGAACTGTTCGATTGCCTTCGGAAGTGTGAAGAGCGAATACGGGTCGGTTTGAGTATGCATTGTCGCATTGGGCGCGATTGGCAACGCTACCCACGGCCACTCCCAACCCACGGCATATTCAGCTGATGATGGAGGATCCCACCATGGCATGTCCGCGCCGACGTAGTAGGGGTCGCAGCCAAAGGACGGCGCAGTGCTTCTCACGCCCGAAGGGTCGTATACATCGTAGTCGTACATGCTCTTCACCTTGTTATCCGATGTGCCAACTCGATTGCGTACTTGCGCAGTCGGGGCAGTCGTAGCTGTAGCGGCCCATGTCGAACGCTTTGCCCGTCGGCGTCTGCGTGCCGTAGTGCTTCGCTAGCATGTCGGCGACGTCGGCCGGGTTGGGAGGGTTGTTGCGATCGGCGTGACCGGGGATGTGGAACACGAACCCGGCGGTGTCGCGACTCATCCACGATCCGGTCGCGGGATCCCATCCCAAGAGAAACGAGACGGGCGGTGGCAGCGTCGACTCTTGGTAGGCGTACGCGGCGGCGTTCGTGATCTCGTAGCGCGTGTGGCCGTCGAGCTTGCCGGTGTCCTTCAACTTGTGCGCGCGCTGAAACGCCTTGATCGCACTCGTCGTCGCGTAGTCGACGCTTCCGGTCTCCTTGATGAAGCCCGCGTGTCCAGCTGTCTTGCCCGACAGGAGGTTCAAGTAGTGCTGCATCTGCTTGATGAGCGCGGGCGTCGGCGGCGGCACGGGGATGTCTTGCGCGATGGGCGTAGCTGCCGCTGCTGCTGGGCGCGGCTGAAAAAACCCGCCTCCGCCCCCACCGCCACCACCGGCACCGCCCAAAGGCTTCATGAGCGAGTCGCTCACGATGCGAAGGCGTTCGTCTTCCTTCTTCTTGCGTTCGTAGTCCCACACGGCGTAGACGCCTGCGGCTGCGACGCCAGCCAACGCGACGACGACGCCGATGCGGCCATAGCTGGGACCTTCTTCTTGTCGCCTTGCCATCAGCTCGAGCCTCCGGGTTGAATGAGGAGCTTGCTGGGCAGGACCAGCGCTACGCCTTTCTTGTCCAGCACCGCGACGTGGTCCATGCCGGGCTCCCAGTAGAGTACGGTGAACGCTTCGCCTGCAGCATGCGTCGCGGGACCTTTCGCGACGTTCGGCATGGGGGACTGGTCCACGTACTGCTGCGTGAGGACGACGCTCTCGCCCTTCGAGAAGGACCGCCCACGCTTGTAGAGAAGGTGCCGGATGCCGCCGCCCGCCGCTCCTCCTACGAGGCCAAGGAGCGCAACAGCGCCTTCGGGCGCGCGCGCCGCGACGCCCAGGCTCACGCCCGCGATGGCGCCCAGCGAGACGGCCATCGCGAGGCCGACCTTGTCTTCTTCCCAACTCGCCATCGGTCAGTACCCAGCCGCGCCTCGATACCCGAAGCTCGACGCGCCGAGGCGCCTTGCAGCCGGCCGGTATGACGGGACCGCGATGCCCGTCAGGTGATGAACGGGCTTGCCCAGCTCGACGCCCAGGACGAGGTTCGCGAAAAAGCCCGCGCCAGCTCCCGCGAGGCTGTAGGTCAGGATCTTCTTGGACTTGCCGCTGAAGATGGCGGCACCTGCGCCGATGGCGGCGGTGACGATCGCGGTCGGAATGGCGTCTCGGAGATCCATCGTTCTGTCTTTCTTTCTCAGGCGCTCAGGCGCCCGTGTGCGATGAGCTGTTCGGTTGCGGACAAGATCGCTTCGGCGAGCCGGTCGCGCGTCTCTTTGCGTGAAGTGAATCCTGCGAAGCCTTGCCAAAACTGCGCGATGAGCTCGCGCTCGAAGTGCCGCTTGTCCGGCTTGCCGCTGCCTAGCATGAGGCGAAGGTCCTGCGTCGTCAGCGAGTTCTCGATGGTCTCGTTGAAGTCCGAGAGCATGAGCGTCGCCAGGATGCGTGCTTGGGGCGGGGTGCGCACGACTTGGTGATGGCCCGGATCGTTTTCGGCTTGCGCGACCAGCATGGCGACATGATCGGCGAAGTCGCGGCTGTCGATGAGCGTCTCGGCGTAGAGGCGTCCGGCTTCGGCCGCCTGCTGCAACGCTTTCGAGACGCCCATCGACTGCCTCTTTTCAGCGACCGACGGTTTCGGGCACGAAGGTCGTGCCGCCTTGACCGCCCACCTGCGTGACGACGCGTTCGTTACCCGGCGAGACGACGACGTCGGGCTGACCGGCGTGCGGCCTGATGATGGGCTGCGAGATGACGCCCGTCGTGCCGAACGCGTTCTGACCTTGCGCGCCTTGTGGCGTAGGTGCCTGCGTCATTGTGTTCATCGCGCCAACGGGAGCCGGCGGCTGAAACGTCTGACCTGCGGGTGGAACGACGGTCGTGCCGCCGATCTCTTGCGGCTGCGCCTGCTGCACGACTTGCCCGGCCCCGGGCAAGAGGGGTGTCTCGGCTTGCCCGGGCAGAGCGGGCCCGCCGACTTGGCCCGGGATGCCTTGCGCGGGAAGGCCCATCGCTGCAGCCAAGATGGGGTTCGTGCCGACCGGAGTCGCCGCGTGAAGGGGCAGGTTCGTGTGCGCGGGAGCTTGCGCTGGCGTCTGGACGCCTGCGTGAGGCGGGATCGGCTGCACGGGCGGCTGCATGCCTTGGTAGGGCTGCAACGCAGGCAGCGCGCCCGCGAGCGGCAGCGGCTGCGGAAGACCCTGCGCTGGCGCAGCGCCCAGAAGCACGCTGGGGACGCCTCCTCCGTCTTGCGCGACATTGAGCGTGCCGCCCTTGAAGGCTGCAGCGATCACCTGTTCGGCGATCTTCTTGCACGTCTCGACGGCCGTTTCGGGTGAGGTGTGCTGGTGCGCCACGATGAGCGGCGCTTGGATGAGGATGGCGTTGTACATGTCTTGCGGTGTCATCATCAGGATTTGCCTTGGTTGTTTTTGGATGTTGCGTTCGAAGGTTCAGAAGGAGAGCGTGTAGTCGAGCTCCCAAGGCACTTCGAGCCGTGGGTAGCCGGGCTGCGTGAGATTGAGGGCAGCCCACACCAGGATCTGGGTTGCACCAGCGGGCATCTGCACAGCCTGATTTGCCGGGAATGGACCGAAGTACTGCGGCCCCGCTGCCGTCGTGTTCGTCTGGATGGCGAAGACGAGACCTGGTTCTCCAACGAGCGTGACTTGGGATGCGAACCAAGCGATGGGCGCAACGGTGACTTGGTCCGCATTCGCGATGGGAGGCATTCCAAGCGGATTCGCTTGCACTGCCGTACAGAAGCTCGTGCCGTAGAAGCGACGCGTGGGTTGTGAGAAGACGGTGTTCGAGAAGCTGACCGCTTCGGCGAACCAACCCAGATACGGCACCGAGTTCGCGTTGACGAAGCCGTTATCGACCAGCACCGTCTGCGTCAGCGTGTTCCAAAGCGACGCGTTGAGCTGTGGACCAGCCGGAAAGAGGAGGTAGACGCGGAAGCCGTTCGGGTTCGTGGGGGTAACGGTTGTCGATGGCGTGTAGTACTTGGGTGCCAGCATCGAGTCGGTCTGACCGAAGCTGCCGCCGAACGGCACGTGGATGATCTGACCGGGCGGCACGTCGTAGAGCGCTTGGAACTGCGCGCCCTTGTGGCCGAAGCTGATCTGCGCGACGGAGATGCAGCCACCGACGGGAGGAACATCGACCGTTGCTTGTACCGGCGGCACGTTGAGCGGACTTGGCTGCGATGGGTTGTTGATGGAGAGCGGGAAGATCTCGTCGGGCGACGGTACCTCGACGTACGAGATGAGCGACTTGGCGCGCCGATAGTTGATACGGGCAACCGCGCCTCGAGCGCCGACCAGCGTGAGCGCTAGCGTGCCGTTGTCCTGCGTGGGCGCGTCCGGATCTTCCTGATTTTGGTAGACCGCCTGCGGTACGAGAGCGACGTGTTCGTGCGTCAGCGGCGGTACCGCCCGACCGAGCGGATCTTTGCCGTATCGAAGTGGCACCGTAGGATCGACACCCGGCTGGATCTCGATCGTCGACTCGCCTTGCGCCAGCGAGACGTAATCGGGGTTGTCGAGGCTCTCCCACGGAATCGTCGGCTTGGGGAACGGTCCCACCTGCTGCCAGGGCTGAAATGCGAGCTGCACCAGCTGCCCGGCGATGTTGAACGCGAAGCCGGGCGGCGCGGGCTGCCCATTGCGATCGTGGGTCCAGAGACCGTTGAAGGGCGAGTGCGGGTTGTGGATCTGCTGGTGGCCGTTCATGCGGTGGCGGACTCCGAACCCACGCGCGCGAAACGCTGGGCAGAAGGGGACTACGATCGATCGCGTCCGAGCCGCCGCCACCTAAAAACGACTGCTGGGAACGTCTCCCAGTCTACCGAGAGCGTCCCTCAGGCACAACCCGAAGCTTTCTTAGCGGTTTTCGAGCACGATCACGATGCGCTTGCCGCGCCGAGGCACGAAAGCGACCTCGCAGCGCATCCCCAGCGCCTTGGCGTAAGCGTGCAGCGACGAGATGAGGGTGTCCGGCTTCCGTTCGCGCCTCGATACCTCCGTCTGGTCGACCCCCAAGAGTTTGGCCATCTGGGTCTGCGTCTTGCCCTGTTCGATGCGGACATCCCGAAGGGTCTTACGCAGCATCGAGCCAGTATGCCTTGCACATCCTAGGTGGTCAACGCCTTGGAATCGGTTGCCGGTCGCGGGCGTTCTGGTAGGCAAAAGGAGAGGTTTCTCATGAGCGACGACGGAGATGGCAAGCGACCCCGTAACGAGATCATCATCAGCGACAAGAGCGCGCAGGAAGAGGAGCGATGCGGCCACTACGACTGCCGCTGCAGCTTCGCGGCCGAGCTCGCCGTACAAGGGCGCACGGTCGAGGCCATACGCCTCCACATCGAAAAGCCCCTGATCCGATGCAGGAGGCCCGCCGCAACCGTGCTCAAGCTCGTCGGGCTCGTCCTCATGCTGACCGCTTGCGGATCGGGCCCCGACACGCAAAGCGACGGCGGCTTTCATCCGCTGGTCGTCGACGGGGGATCGTCCGATGTCGATCCGCCTAGCGACGCGGGTTCCGATGCCACGACTATGCCCGATGCTGATGTGGACGATGCTCCAACAGATGCCGGTTCGGATACATCAAATGGACCTCGGCGCGTCTTCGTGACCGACGAGAACTACGCTTCGACGTTCGGCAGTTTGGCCGCTGCCGACAGCGACTGCAACGCGGCTGCGGCAACGGCGGGGCTCGGCGGTACTTGGGTTGCGTGGCTCTCATCATCGACCACGAGCATGACGAGTCGCTTGGGCATGTACGGCGGTCCATTCGTGCGCCTCGATGGCACAGCGGTCGCGACTGATGCTTCGCAGCTTTTCTCCAGCACACTATTGGCTCCCATCGATCTCAGCGAGTCGATGACGACGGTCAACAAGTATGTCTGGACCGGCACAGCGCTGAACGGTCGAACATCGGGCATGTCGTGCATCGTGCAGGGAATGTATCTCGTCTGCACCTGCGGCGACGCTGGCTCGTGCCTCACGTGTGATGACTGGACGAACGCAGCTAGTACGACAGCTGGCACACTGGGCATTTCGGATCAAACCGTCGTCGCTTGGACTACGAACGACGACGGTTCCGGCGGCCAAAGCTGCTCGCTCTTGGCCGGCCTCTACTGCTTCGAGCGGTGAAAAACGAGACCGTTCGTCTGATCAGGTTCACTTCTGCGGCGAAGTCGTCGTCGACCGTTGCGCTCGATGCGCGGCGGCCACCTGCCTCAGCTTCCGTAGACGATCGGACCCTTTGACGGTGGAGACGATTTCTGAAGGCAAAGGACCGGGCGAGTGTTTCCCGTCGTGTCCCTTGGTGAGACCGCACGTGATGGGTGCACTCACTCGTCCCACGGTGATCGTGCCGATTTTCTGATCGCAGGTTGCCATGTTCATCCCTGTCCGATGATGGTGAGGAGTTTGAGTCCCATGAGGCCGTCGGAACCTGTTCCGCCGTCGCCGCCGTTGTCGCCCGCGCCCGCGCCGCCAGCGCCGCCGCCCGCGCCCGCGCCTGAGTTCGGCGCAACGCCGCTGCCGTTTCCGCCAGGCGTGCCCGACGGCTGACCGTTGCCGCCGAGGCCACCAGGAGCTTGGACGCCGGCACCGCCGCCGCCACCGCCTCCGCCTTGTCCCGCCGCAGTGGTGCCGCCCGTTCCTGGGAGATACCGACCCGTGGCTCCGGGGACGAGCTGCTGCGTCAGGTTGTCTTGTCCATCGGTACCGTCCGTAGCCGCGATTCCACCTTTTCCGCCTGCAGCGACGAAGCCAGCGCCGTAGCCGGAAACGAGATCGGAGCTCGTCGGAATGAACGCGCCAGCGTACGACGCGCCACCATGACCCGTCGCGCTTCCTTGCTGCGAACCAGCGAACGAAACGAGGTTGACGAGCGTCGTCGCATCTTGGCACGTGGATGGATTGCTTGCGGCACCATCCGAACCCGCACCGTTGGGTGCGATGCCGCCCGCGCCGCCAGTGCCGCCGAGACCGATCCCGACGGTGAGGGGATCGGCGAGGTTGTGGACGAATCTGGAACGCTGCAAGAGCGCGCCACCGCTCCCGCCTCCTGCGATACCAGGCGCCGCACCTCCTGCCGTGCCGCCGGCACCGCCACCCGTCGATCCGTATCCTTCGGCCTCGATGGTGACATCTCCCGTCATCGGCAAGAGGCCGTCCGCTTGAAGCGTGGCGAGTACGTTGAGCGCGCTTGCCGTGAACGACATCGTGACGTTGGTCGGCAAGGTTGCGGAAAGATCCTTGGTGTACGTTCCGGTGAAAGCGGGCACCGTCGGGAAGTTGGCTTGTCCGATCGGATTGGTTACCCAGAGCGAAGAGTCGTCTATGGCGAGGAAGATGTTGGACGTCGCACCACCACTCGCATAGTTGTTGTACAAGTACGAGTTGTTGAAACAACCGATAGCCAGCGAGCTCCCGGCACCGATAGAAACGAGCGGCACCGTAATGGCAGTGGATCCTGCCCCGACGATGCCGGTTGCCGTGTCCATCAGGATTCCCAGACTCTTGCCAGGTGGGATGACGATGGCTGGCTGAGTTGCGGTCGTGGCTTGGGTGAGGAGTGCGTCGTAGAGGATCAGGTACCCGCCGTTCGGCGTACCGGAGAATGTGAGACTCGGCACGCTTTGGGAACCGCAGCGCACCTCCATGTTCTCCCATCCGAAGACGTTCGAGAGCGTCGCGCCGTCTTCGATTTCGAGCACCGTATAGTTGATCGAATCGATGCGCCAAGGCTGAAACTGGACGCGGCCGAAGCACTCCGTCGTGCCGCTGACTGCGGGCACGGGTGCCGGGCTCACGATGGAGTCGTCGACGATGACCGTGCAGGCTCCCGTCCTCAGCGCGATGAACTCTTGGACCTGAGCCCAGTTCGTCACGGTGATGCCGCTTGCGACGCCTCCGGGCTGGTAGATGATCGAGTCGGACCTGGCGAGAATCGGGTCGTAGCCCATGTCGGTGCTCTCCTCTGGTGTTCGAACGCGGTTGCATCCAGTCTGCGGTCGCTGACTCGGACCCTAAAACGAGTCGCGATGCTCCTGCGATGCTTCGTTCACTCTATCGGCTTGCGCGCGCTCGAGCAAGGGCGCGCGAAGCGCGCGCATTACGCAGTCTTTCGCTTGCGGCGCTTGGGCTTGTCGTCTTCGGCGATCTTGCTGACGGCCCACATGAGGCCGGCTCCGATGGCGACGTAGGCGAGTGCCTTCTTGACGGTCTCGGCAGGCGTCGGACCTGCGACGAGCTCGTAGCTGGGCGGTGACGCGTACATCCGACGCCGTAGCTCCTTGTCCCACCAGTCGGGTCGAATGTCGTTCGCGGGTGCGCGTTCGTACGGGCGCGCGGTTGCAAGACCAGCGAAGTACTCCGCCCAGCTCGCCTCCTCTTCTGCTGGCTGCGCTTGCGCGGCTTGCGCTTCGGCTTCGCGCTTCCTCTCCTCTTTGAGTCGCGCTTCTTCGTACCACGCGGGACGAGCGGCCGGGGCGGTCGGAGCGTTCAGCGCAGCCGGGCGACCTCCAGGCTGACCGCCGTGAGCCGGAGTCGTCGTCGGCGTCGGCGTCGAGACTTCCGCAGCTGCAACCTCGCTGACGGACGGAATGCCCGGGGGACGGATCCCCGCTGCTGCCTCGCCTGCGCTGACGACTTGGGCCGACGGGATACCGGGAGCTTTGACCTCGAGCGCATTCTGGGCCGGAGCGACTTCGCTCACCGACGGGATGCCGGGCGGCTCGACCAGCTGGGCGACGAACGGCGCGCTCTGCACTGCGGCGCTGGGGATGCCCGGGGCTGCGACGATCTGAATGACCTTCGGCAGCCCCTGCACGCTCGCCGACGGAATGCCGGGCGGCGAAATCGTGAAGCCTTCGAAGCCGACGGCGGTCTTGTCGAACCAGCCGTTGAGAGGATCGGCAAGCGTGATGTCGAACCAGCCCTGCTTGTTGAGGCTGACGTCCCAGTTGCCTATCCGCGCCATCGGCTCACGCGGATCATACCCTCATGTGGGCGGCTTGGGGGACCTCAGCGCTCAGGAGGCGTGGGCTTCGATCTCTTCGCATTCGTCGAGTGCGGCACGAAGGAACGTGCTCGACGGCTCTTTGCTTCGTGCGTCTCGGTAGTAGAACCAATCGCGCCAGTCGAAGTCGTTGCTGGCGAGCTGGGCGATGAAGTCAGCACGCTCTTGCTTGGTGAGCTTTTTCGCCCAAGCTCGCCCACGTCGTTCGTCGAGCTCCCACGCCTCTCGTCCAGCAGCGGCTCTGGCCATCGGCCGTAACTCTAGCATCTCAGCGTGCGACGCGGCGTGGACTAAGAGCGCCGTACGAAGCGCCAGAATATGCGCATCGCTCGGTAGACTTCTCCCGGCCATGCGTGTCGTTCGATGGTTCCTTGGTCGAGCGCAAACACGATCCTGTATCTTCCTTTCAGCCGTAGGCCCCGTGGTTCAAAAACCCGAGCAGCCTGCGCTTGCGCTCGTCGGTGACGTTCTTCCAGACATGCTCAGGCATTTGGTAGTTCATGAATGAACCGTACTTGTGCCCGATGAGACGCTTGGCGTAGGTCACCTGCGTCACTTGCCGATGTTCCTTCGATTGGTTCGGGGCACCGCGGTGCCAAGTCTGGTTGTTGACGATGACGCAGGTGCCCTCCGTTCCGAGCGCTGAGAGGACAGCTCCCGTATGGCGCTCCGCGCGTTCGTTCGTGCAATGCACGCCGAAAAGATGGCTCCCTCGAATCGCCTGCGTCGGACCATGCTCCACGTCGAGCACGTCGGTGAGGTAGTAGAGGCAGGTGATTGCGAGTACGTTGAGGCGAACGTTCTCAAGCGGCCTGCCGTCGAGCGACGTGATGTGGGGCGTGTCGTCCTGGTGCCATGAGGAGTCGCCGAGCCCGGCGCTCTCAGCGCGGATCACGAAGCCGTTGTTGTGGATGACGTGGACCTCGTTGGCCGAAGGCAGACCCTTCGAGTAGGCTTGCAAGTCTTCGCCGTAGTGCACTTCGTCGGACCCGTTGTCAGCGATGAGTCTCTCGGCGAAGGTGACAATCGGCTCTTGCCAAAACAGCTCCAGGTTCGCGCGCGAGTTCTCGAAGAGCCGCTTGAGCACGCCGCTCTTCCTGCCCTTCGCGCGGTAGGCGGCGGCAAGGTCGAGGCGCAGCTGCGCGCACTGCTCGCCGCTGAGCACGCTCGGCACGACGAGGAAACCGTCGCGATGGAACTGCTCGATCCATCCACGGATCACTTGATTCGAAACTGCGGTCACGACTCAGTCTCCATCCAGCTACTCGCGCTCATCGTCAGGCGCCTCGCTCGACGACGCTTGCGACGGGCGTGTAGTAGTGCGCGACCTTCTCCCGAAGACGGGGAGAGCGCTTGATGAGGTAGCGGTCGGTTCTTGCGCTTTGGGGGATGCCGTGAAGCGCGTACGTCCTCGAGTCCGAGGGCAGGTGCGCCTGAACGCTCTGTCCTTTGGGGACGAAAGCAACGACGGTTCCTTCTTTGACGCAGGTGATGCCGCCCGCCTGCGATGCCCAGCTAACGAATGCTCCCGGTTCCTTACGCTTCGACTCGTTCATGTTCGTTTCCTCACGTTCGCATGTACGTAGCGGCTCTCGGTTCCTGACAGATGACGATCACCCTAAGAGCCGTAGCTACTCACGCTACCACGACTGCTACGTGCCTTGGAACTGGAACCAGGGTTGATCGTGGACGTTCGAGCTGGCTCTGGCTCAGCGCTCTCTGTCTCGTCCTTCTTGCCGTCGCTCCACGGCGTGCGAATGCCGCTGACATGCGGCGCGATCATGCGTTCGTTGAGACGACGCCAACCATTCTCGTCCCGTGGA
>Ga0326727_10026491_pt1 | contig 10746 bp, 7 predicted proteins | sample MB2enrmetagenome_FD_207643 | JGI IMG/M metagenome (GOLD analysis project Ga0326727, IMG submission 207643) | Lab enriched peat soil microbial communities from McLean, Ithaca, NY, United States - MB29MY | ecosystem: Environmental > Terrestrial > Soil > Wetlands > Peat | place: USA: New York... | reverse complement strand
GCGGCGCGGAAGCGCTTGCCAGCCGTGCGCGATCTTGGCGCGAATCCAAACCTCGCGATTCGTGCGCGTTTTGTCCGGCGTTTCGTCTCTCGCGCGCCGTTTCGAGGCAGGCCGCCGACCGCCGCCGGCGCCATTTGCTAACCGTGCGGCGGCGGCGGCGCGGAAATCGGCGGCGTCGCTGCAGAATCGACTCGCCTTTCGGCGAAAAAGCGGATTCGTTTCCCGCGTCGCTGATTCGTGCTGGTTTTGTTTCCGCTCCCGCCGCCGGCGGCCGGCGCCCAGCCGCCTTCGCCGCGCGCGTCTCGACAGGCTCGGCGCGTCGGGCTAAGACCTTGCTCGGCGGGCGAAGCGAGGCGAAATCGCCGCGCCGTTCGCCACTTGGCCGCGCGCGCGACGGATCGTCGATGTCCAATCCCGCGCTTCACCGCAGTTCTTGAGGGCCGGGGGGTCCGAGCGCCTGATGTCCGCCGCTCCCGCCATCGCCAGCGAAAGGGCCGCCGACAGCGTCAGCGTCGCCCTGACCGGGGCGTGGACGATCGACGCCGGCTCGCAGCTGGAGAAGCGTGCCGACGCCTTGACGAAGCTGGCGCGCGGCGCCCGCGCGGCGACGATCGACCTGTCGCGCATCGATCAAATGGACACCGCCGGCGCCTGGGTGATCGACCGCTGTCGCTATAGGCTCGCGACGCAGGGCGTCGCGGCGGAGATCGTCGGAGCGCGCCCTGAATACGCGATCCTGCTCAGGGAAGCGCGCTACCGCCCGATCGAGGCCCCCCCGCCGCCCGCGATTCCCACCTTGACCTCGCTGGTGGCGGACATCGGCGAAAGCGTCTACATCGCCGGCGGCGATCTGATCGGCGGCCTGGGGTTTCTCGGCCGCATGGTCAGCATCGGAGCGATCGTCGCAGTTCGTCCGCCGCGCTGGCGCTGGACGTCGACGACGTTCCATCTCGAAGCGTTCGGGCTGCGCAGCGCGCCGATCATCCTTCTGATCAATTTTCTCGTCGGGGCGATCGTCGCCCAGCAGGGCATCTTCCAGCTCGCGCGTTTCAACGCGACGGCGTTTACCGTCGATCTGATCGGCATCCTGGTGCTGCGCGAGCTGGGCGTGCTGCTCACCTCGATCATGATCGCCGGCCGCTCCGGCTCCGCCATCACCGCGGAGATCGGCGCGATGAAGATGCGCGAGGAGGTCGACGCCTTGATCGTGATGGCGCTCGACCCGGTCGAGGTGCTGATCCTGCCGAGGATTCTCGCGCTGATAGCGGCGCTGCCGCTGCTGACCTTCCTCGCCGACATGTCGGCGCTGTTCGGCGGTCTGTGCGTGGCCTGGGGCTATGGCGGCATCGCGCCGATCGTCTTCCTCTCCCGCCTGCACGACGCGATCGGCCTCAACACCTTCGCCGTCGGGCTGATCAAGGCGCCGTTCATGGCGCTGGCGATCGGGGTGATCGGCTCGATCGAAGGCTTCGCCGTGCTCGGCTCGGCCGAATCGTTGGGGCGCAGGGTGACCGCTTCGGTGGTCAAATCGATCTTTGTGGTCATCGTCCTCGACGGACTGTTCGCCATGTTCTTCGCCTCGGTGCGGTTTTGAGCGGCGGGGCGGGCGATCCCCGCGCCGCCGCGGCGGCCGGCCCCGCGCCGCCGCGCGACGACGAAGCGCGCCGCGAGGTGGTCATTCGGGTGCGCGGGCTCAAGGTCGGCTTCGGCGACAAGCTGGTCATGAACGGCCTCGACCTCGACGTCTACCGCGGCGAGGTGCTCGGCTTCGTCGGCGCCTCCGGCGCCGGCAAGTCGGTGCTCACCCGCTCGATTCTCGGGCTCCTGCCCAAGCGGGCGGGCCGGATCGAGGTCTACGGCGTCGACGTCGACGCCCTGTCGCTCGCCCAGCGCCAACGGGTCGAGCGGCGGTGGGGGGTGCTGTTCCAGGAGGGGGCGCTGTTCTCCAGCCTGACGGTGCTGCAGAACATCCAGGCGCCGATGCGCGAGCACCTCGACCTGTCGCCGCGGCTGCGCGACGAGCTGGCGATGCTGAAGATCGACCTCGTCGGCCTGCCGCCGGACGCCGCGGAGAAGTTCCCCGCCGAGCTTTCCGGCGGCATGGTCAAGCGGGCGGCGCTGGCGCGGGCGCTGGCGCTCGATCCCGACCTGTTGTTTCTCGACGAGCCGACCTCGGGGCTCGATCCGATTAGCGCCGCCGAGCTCGACGAGCTGATCGCCACCTTGCAGCGCACGCTCGGCCTGACGGTGTTCATGGTCACCCACGACCTCGACAGCCTCTACGCCGTCTGCGACCGCATCGCCGTGCTCGGGAGGGGGAAGGTGACGGCGGTCGGGCCGATCGCGGAGCTGCTGCGCTCGACCGATCCATGGGTCAACGCCTATTTTCACGGCAAGCGGGGAGAGGAGCGCGGCGCGGCGCAGAGCCGAGTGGAAGGGCCGGCGCGCCAGACGTGAGCGCGGCGGCGGCTCGCCGAGGGGCGTCGACACGAAAAATCTGCTATTCAACCTGGCGCCGCAGCGCGGCGACGGAGTCGGAGGAGCCGCCCAAGGGCGGGGTCGGGCGCGGGCCAAGGCGATAGGCGACGATGGAGACGCGAGCGAATTTCGTACTGATCGGCGCCTTCACCCTGGCGGTGATCGTGGGCGCGTTTCTGTTCGTGCTGTGGTTCTCCGGCTTGACGCGCATCGCCGCGCACCAGACTTATGAGGTCGTCTTCACCGGGTCGGTGTCGGGCCTGTCGCAAGGCGGCTCGGTGCTGTTCGACGGCATCAAGGTGGGCGAAGTGACCAGCATCGGCTTCGACCCCGACGACCCGCGGCGCGTGCGGGCGTTCATCGACGTCGCAGGCGACGCGCCGATCAGGAAGGACGTCAAGGCGCGCCTGGAGATCCAGGGGCTGACCGGCTCCGCGGTGGTCGCGCTCTCCGGCGGCGCCGCCGACGCCCCGCCCTTGACGGCGGCGCCGGGCGCGCCCCGGCCGGTCATCGCCGCCGAGCCCTCCGAGCTGCAGAACATCCTCGAAAGCGTGCAGAGCGTCGCGGCGCACGCCGAATCGGTGCTCGACAAGGCGGACCAGCTATTGAGCGACAACCGCGCCGCCGTCAGCGACGCGGTCACGAACGTCGACGCGTTCGCCAAGACGCTCAACGAAAACGCGGCGGCGATGAGCGATGCCGTGAACAACATCGACCGCCTGGTCAAGGCGGTCGATAGCGAGAAGGTGGCGCGGTTCGTCGACGGCGCCGCCGCGCTCGGCGACACGTTGCGCGAGAATCGGGGCGACATCGACCGAATGGTGAAGAACGCCTCCGAACTCGCCGCCAAGCTCAATAATTCGGCCGACAAACTCGATTCGCTGATGGCGAGCCTGCAAGGATTCGTCGGCTCGCCCGACCTGAAAGGGCCGCTCGGCGACGTGGGGGAGGCCGCGCGCTCGGTGCGCAAGCTCGCCGACGATCTCGACGCCCGCACCAAGGACATCACCGCCGGCCTGGCGCGCTTCAGCTCGACGGGCTTGCGCGAGTACGAGGCGTTGGCGGTCGACGCGCGGCGGACGGTCAACGATCTCGATCGCGCCGTGCGCGCCTTCGAACGCAATCCCAACGAAATGATCTTCGGGACGAAGCCGGCGTTGCCGGAATACCACGGCGGGCCATGATGACGATCGGTCGGCTGACGACGCGGCGAGGGGCGAGGCGACCGGGCGGCGCGGGCGCGCGGCGCGCCGCGGCGGCGGCGTTGAGCCTCTTCTTGGCGTCCTGCGCCAGCGCGCCGACGTTCGACAGCTTCGACCTCGCTCCGGCGCGGCCCGCGCCGGCGCGGCCGCTGCGGGGCCAGCTGCGCGTCGTCGAGCCGATCGCCTCGACCAGCCTCGATAGCGACCAAATCCTGGTTCGCTCCGGCCCCGAGCAGATCGCGACGCTTGCCGGGGCGAGATGGGCGGCGGCGCTGCCGATCCTGATTCAAACGCGGTTGACGCAGACCTTCGAGAACGCCGGTCTGCTCGGCGAGGTGAGCCGTCGGACGTCGACCGGCGCCGACTATGAGCTCGACGTCGAGATCCGCAAATTCGAGCTCAACGCCGCTTCGTCGCAGGTCGAGGTCGACCTCGCGGTCAAAATCATCTCAGCGAGCGACGGCCGGACGGTGGCGGCGCAGGCGTTCGCCGCCTCCGCGCCGGCGGCGGCGGCTGGCGGCCGGGAAGTCTCGGCGGCGCTAGACGGCGCGCTGTCCACCGTGATGACGCGCATCGTCGCCTTCGTCGCCGCCCGAATCTAAGGCGCTCCGCCGCTCGGCGGGACCAGGGAAGGGCCCTCATCCGGCGCTTCGCGCCGCCTTCTCCCACAAGCGGGAAAAGGGATCTCGCGGCGCCGTCGAAGCGCCCTCTCCCGCTTGCGGGAGAGGGTCGGAGCGAAGGCCCGTCTATCCCAGCCGGCCCGAGGCGTGGGCGAGCAGCGTGTACACCTTGCCGGCGTCGGAGAGCAGCGTCGCGCGCGACTGTGCGCCGTCGCGGTCGCTCTGGCCGATCTTGGCGAGCAGGCGCTCGAACTCCTGGGCGTAGCGGTTCACTGAAGACTGGAATTGCGGGTCGCTTCGGTAGCGGCGACGGACGTCGTCGAACACCTGCTGGCCGCGCGCCGTATAGAGGCGGCGCGACGGGCCGGCGGCGTCGCCGCTGCGCCAGCGATCCCACATTTCCGCGGCCGCTTCGGCGTCGACGTACTTGGCGATGTCGGCCGACAGCCCCTCCAGCGTGTCGCCGCCGCCGCGGCTCGGCGCCGCCGGCGCCTCGTCGCGCGAGGCGGCCGCCAGCAGGCTCGACAGCCAGCCGCTCTGGCCGCGCTCGGCGAGCGAAGGCGCGATCGGCGCGGCGCTCGCGGGCGCCTGGGGGGCGCGCGGCCGCGCCGGCGGGGCGGCGCGCGCGGGTTCGACGGCGGCCGCTCCGGGAATGAGGAAGCGCTGCTCGTCGTCGCGCGGCGCTTCGGCGGCGCGCGACGCGGCGACCGCGCGCGCCGGCTCGGCGCGCGTCGGAGCGGCGGGCTCGGCGACGTCGAAGTCGGCGCCGGACGCCGTCACCACCGCGGTCAACTCCTTGAGGGCGCGGATCTGGTCGGAGACGACCCGACGCATCGCATTCGCCGCTTCGGTCGTCTCCTCCGGCAGTTCGAACACGCCGCGCCGCAGCTCCTGGCGCGTGGCGTCGAGCTCGCGCTGGACCTCGGTCGCCATCTGCTTGACCTCGGCGACCGACTGGCGGAAACGCTCCGCCGTCTTGCTCATGAGGTCGTTCAGCTGCGCGTTGGCGAGCTCGTAGGCGCTCTGCAACGCCTGGGCGGTCTTCTGCCGCTCCGTGTCGGCGTTCTCGCGGATCATCTCGAACTGGCCGACGACCACCGAAGCGGCGCCGCGCGCCGCGAGCGTCAGCGCGCCGGTGATCTCCTGGGCGCGCGCCTGGGCCCGGTCGAAGCTGTCGGCGAACGACTGGGAGAGTCGCCGCGTCTCCGCCTCGAACTCGTGGTTCTTCGCGGCGATGTCGTCAAACAGGTTTTGCATCGTCGCTTGGCGCCGCTGCAGCGCCTGGTCGATCGTCTCCTGTCCGTCCGACAGGCGGCGCGCCGCCTCGGCGAACGCGCCGGCGTGCTTGGCCACGCTCTCGACCAACGTCGCCGATTCGTCGCGCGTCGCGGTGGACAGCCGATCGAGCGTGGCGACCTGCGCCGACATCGCGGCGAGCGCGCGCTGCATCTCCTCGACCTTGGCCGAGAGCTCGCCGCCGATCGCGCCGAGCCGGTCGTCGGCGCCGCCGACCACCCGGTCGAGCGCGGCGCTCGCCTGTCCCAAGCGATCGAGAACCTGGCTGAGCTCGCTGCGCATGCGCTCGCTCGCCGCGCTCAACGCCGCCACCGACGCGCCGGCATTGAGCTCGACGGCGTCGCGCAGCGTGGTCCCGGACCGCTCGACCTCGCCGGTGAGGTGGGCGAGCAGCTCGCGGACGGTTGCGGCGGTCTCGGCGCGGGCGGCGTCCGCCGCCTGGCGCAGCGAAGCGGTCGAGGCCTCGACCTCGGCGCTGAGCTGGCCGGTGAGCTCGCCGAGCGAGCGGATCGAGCCGGCGCCGCCGGCGTCGATCGCCGCCAGCAGATCGTCGCTGCGGCGCGCCAGCAAGGCGAGCAGGGTGGAGGTCTGGCGATCGAACGCCTGCGCGGCGTTCTCGCTGACGGCGATGATCTGCTCGGAGATCTGCTGGCCGTGCGTTCCCAGGTTGGCGACGAACTCGGCGCCCGGTCCGTCCATCAGCGCGCGCAGCTCCTCGAGCCGCGAGGCGAGATTGGCGATCACTTCCTCGCCGTGTCCCGCCAGGGCGGCGTCGAGGTTGCCGATCGCCGCCGCCAGCCTGGCGGCGATCGCGTCGCGCTCGAGGGCGAGCTTGCCGACGAGCTCGTCGGCGCTCTGGGCGACCGAGGCCTGGATGGCGGCGCCGTGGCCGGCGATCGCCGCGTCGAACTGCTCGGACAGGCCGCGCAACGGCGCGACCACCTCGTCGCGGAAGTGGACGGCCGCGCCGTCGAAGGCGCCGGTCATCTCCTCGAGCTTGCCGGCGAAGGACGCCGTCGCCTGGTTCGACAGTTGCGACAGCGCGTCGGTCAACGCCTGCGCGCGCGCGGCGAGCGACCGCTCGATCTCCGCCGTCTTGCGATCGATCTCTTCGCTGATCTCGCGGCCGGCGTCGCTCAACCGCTTCGCCGCTTCGAGCGCGTTCCGCGCCAACAATTCGTTGAGCGCCTTGCCGCGCGCCGCCAGCGCCTCGTCGATCCGTTGCGACACCGTCTCCAGCGACGCCGCGACGTCGCGCAGCTTCGCCGCGCCGCGCTCGTCGATCGCCTGCGCGGCGGCCTCGAACGTCGCCGCCGACTCCTGCTGGCGTTTGGCGAGCCGCGCGTCGAGCTCGCCGCCGCCGGCGGCGATCGTCCGCTCGATCGCCGCCAACTTGTCGTCGATCGCCTGCGCGGCGGCCTCGAACGTCGCCGCCGACTCCTGCTGGCGCTTGGCGAGCCGCTCGTCGAGCTCGCCGCCGCCGGCGACGATCGTCCGCTCGATCGCCGCCAACTTGTCGTCGAGCGCCGCCGTCAGCGATTTCGTCTCCGCGCCGAGACGCTGGACGAGCTCCTCGCGGCGCTCGGCCACCGCCGCCTCGAAGCTCTTGAGGCCGTTCTGCGCCGCGTCGTTGACCGCGGTGGCGTGCGTGGTCAGCGCGAGCTCGATCATCGTCTGATGGGCGACGACGGCGTTTTCGAACTCGGCCAGGCGCGCGCTCGCGCCGCGCTCGAAGCGCGCGTGATGCTCGCCTATGCGCTCGTCGAGCTCGGCCTGGCGGCTGGACATGGCGGCGTCGAGCTCGGCCTGGCGGCTGGACATGGCGGCGTCGAGCTCGGCCTGGCGGCTGGAAATGGCGGCGTCCAGCGCCTCGATTTCGGCGGCGAAGCCCTCGCTCAGGCGGGCGGCGTGCGCGCCGATCCGCTCGACGATGCTCTCGCCGCCGTCGCCGACCAGGTTCGCCAGCGAATTGAGGTGTTCGTCGAGCTGACGGTTTTGGTTGCCCAGATCGGCGACCAACGCGCCGCCGCGCGCGCCGAGCGTCTCCTCGAACGCCGCGACGGTCGAGGCGAGCGCGCCGTGCATGCTCTCGCCGCCGAGGGCGATCGAGGCGACCGCTTCGCTGGCGATGGTGGCGAACCGTTCGCCCGCCTGTCCGGCGGCCTCGCCCCATTGCGCGAGCGCGGACTGGGTCGCCTCGCGCAGCTGATCCTGGGTCGCCGCGCCCTGGGTGGCGATCGCCTCGGCCGCGCGCCGCGTCGATTCTTCGATCTGCGTCGACAGCGCGGTCGCCGAATCGTCGATGAAGCCGCGCAGCTCGGCGTGGCGGGCGTCGAAATGCTCCGACCAGGTGGCGCCGGCGGCGTCGAGGACGGCCCGCGCGTCGTCGGTCTTGGCGCTAAAGGTCGAGGCCAGGCGCTCCCCGGTCAGCACCAGCGCGTCCTCCAGCGTCTGTCCGCGCACGACGATCGTATCGTGCACGCGCTCGTAAGTCTCGTTGAGCCGAGCGGTGAGCTCCTCGGCGCGGGGGAAGATCGCCTCGGAAACCTGGCGGCCGCTCGCGTCGACGCGTTCGACCAGCTCGGCGCCGCGCTTGGCGAAATCCGTGGCGAAGGCCTCGCTGGTCCCGGCGAGGCGGGCGCCGACGTCGTCGCCGAGCTCGGCGAGGGATTTGCGGATCTGCGCGCCCTGGACGGAGAGCCGATCGACCACCCCCGCGCCGGCGCGGTCGATGGTGATCGCGACCTCCTCGGAGGCGGCGCCGAGCGAGGCGGCGACGCGCTCGCCGACGGTCGAGACGCGCTCGCTCAGGCGCTCCGCCAGGCTCTCCAGGTCGGCGGCGATTCCCTGATGCGCGCCGTCGACGGCGAGGCGCACCTGGTCGCCTTGGGCGGCGAGCGCCGCGCGCTGGTCGGCCATCTCGGCGATCAGCGAGCGCATGCGGCGCTCGTTGTCGGAATTGGCGCGCTCGATCGTCGAGACCTCGGAGCGCACCAGGGTCTCGAGTTCGGCGGCGCGCGCGAGCGCCCGCTCGACCCCGTCGCCCATCGTGGCGATTTCGCGACGGATCGACTGGGCGAGGGTGGCGATCTGCTCGCCGGCGGCCGTCTCCGGCTCCGCCAGGCGCAATGCGACCTGGGTGATCGAGCCGGCGGAAAGGCGCAGCTCTTGCACCCGGCGCGACAGCGCGACGAAACCGAACAGCAACAGCGCCGGGGCGAGCGCGGCGAGGCCGATCAGCATGGTCTCGGGACGCATGAGGAAGTCGGTCGGCGCCAGCCGCGGCGTCGCCGCGAAGAAGCCCGCGGCGGCGTAGGCGACGCAAAGCGCGAGCCAAACCAGCGAGGCGACGACCGCCGCCGCGAACGGCGCTCGGCTCGGGCGGCGCGATTGCAGGGCCTGGACGATCGGACCGAGGGCGGCGCGGTCGTCGTTGGCGGGCGGAGCGGTCGGCCCCACGGGCGGGCGGACCTCTTCGACTTGCGGCGGCCGACGCGCCAGCGGCGGGGGCTGGACAGGGTCGGCGACCGGCGGCGCTTTCGCCGCCGCCGGTTCTGCGGGCGCCGGTTTCGCGGCGTCGAGCTCGGCGGCGGGCGACGCCGCGGGAGCGTCCTCGGGGGTGAGGCTCAAGGCGTCCTCGATCGCCATCATCGCCGCGGAAACCGCGTCCTCAGCCGATTGCTTCTGCGCCATATTGACCGCCTCTTGTGAACGGTCGCGACAACCCGCGTTCGGTCGCGACGCGCTCCCCGCGAAGCCGCCGCATCTGGCTTCGCGCGCCGGCGCCGGGGGAGCGTTAACCAATTGTTAGTCTACAGGTCGCGACCCGAGATTGAAACAGCCGCCCCTTCGCATCCTGCAAACGTCGTTAACGCTTGATTCACCATATTCGCGCAACTTCGCCCGGCGACAGGGGGGTGACGGCGATTTTTGTGGAATTCTAGCGGCTGCGCGTGGACCCTGAAGGCTCGACGAGACGGCCATGACCGCAAACCGCGCCGCGCCCGACGATCGCCGCTTTTCCCGCCCCGCCGACGGCTCGGACGCCGCGGCGGGCGGGCCGGCGATCGACTTCGCCTTTCTCGCCCGCCAGACCGGCGGCGACGCCGCGCTGGCGGCGGCGCTGCTCGATCTGTTCGACCGCCAGTCGGCGGCGCTGCTAGCGCGCCTGTCGGAGCCCGGCGCGACGGCGGACCGGCGCGCCGACCTCGCCCACACCCTGCGCGGGTCGGCGGTCTCGATCGGCGCCGGGGCCGCGGCGCGCGCCGCGCAGGCGCTCGAGGCCCTGCTGGCGCGCGGGGAGAACGAAGGGCCGGCGCTCGAACAGGCCCTCGCGCGCCTCGCCGCGGCGATCGACGAGGCGCGCGCCGCGATCGCGGCGCGGCGCGGCTGACCCCCGCTCGCCGCGGCGGTTGCGCGGGGCGCGGCGCGCGAAGACGGCGAAACCCGCTTCCCTCAGTTGCCCAAGCGCCTTAAGTAGGCCGCGCGGCCGCGTCGCCCGACTTCGGGGGCGGCCCGAAGGGTGCGAGAGCGACGAGGAAGACGCTGTCCCGATGATCAAGGTGACGTTTATTGACGCGTCCGGCGCGTCGCGCGCCGTCGAGGCGCAAGAGGGGTCGACTCTGATGGAGACGGCGCTGCGAAATAGCATTCCCGGCATCGAAGCCGAATGCGGCGGCGCCTGCGCCTGCGCCACCTGCCACGTCTATGTCGGGCCGGAGTGGATGGAGCTCGTCGGCGCGCCCTCGCAGATGGAGGAGGACATGCTCGATTTCGCCGCCGACGTGCGGCCGAACTCGCGCCTGTCCTGCCAGATCCGCGTCGCCGAAGCGCTCGACGGCCTCGTCGTGACCACGCCGGCGAAGCAGGGGTGAGCGCGATGGACGACGTCATCCACACCGACGCGATCATCGTCGGCGCCGGGCCGGTCGGCCTGTTCGCGGTGTTCGAGCTCGGCCTGCTCGACATCAAGGCGCATCTCATCGACATCCTGCCGAAGATCGGCGGCCAGTGCGCCGAGCTCTATCCGGAGAAGCCGATCTACGACATCCCTGGCTATCCGGTGATCACCGGCCAGGGGCTGGTCGACGCGCTGGAGAAGCAGATCCATCCGTTCGGCCCGACCTTTCATCTCGGCGAGATGGTGGAGA
>Ga0326727_10026490_pt1 | contig 10746 bp, 7 predicted proteins | sample MB2enrmetagenome_FD_207643 | JGI IMG/M metagenome (GOLD analysis project Ga0326727, IMG submission 207643) | Lab enriched peat soil microbial communities from McLean, Ithaca, NY, United States - MB29MY | ecosystem: Environmental > Terrestrial > Soil > Wetlands > Peat | place: USA: New York... | reverse complement strand
TGATGACGCTTTTTTCCGATAGCTTGTCTGTAAACCTTACCTTGAAGCCGACGTGCTCGCCCAGTGTCGAGCCGAGTTCTTGCGAGATACGTGTCGCAACCGAGCGGGCCGCCAGCCTGCGGGGCTGGGTATGCCCGATCAGGCCATGCACCCCGCGCCCCAGCGTCAGGCAGATTTTGGGAATCTGGGTGGTCTTGCCCGAGCCGGTTTCGCCACACACGATCACCACCTGATGGCGTTCGATCGCCTGACGGATAGCGTCGAGTTTCTGGTTGACCGGCAGGCTGTCATCGAAAGTCGGACGGGGCAGATGCTCGCGGCGCATGGCGGCCCGCTGGCTGGAGCGCTCGATGTGCGCCTCGATGTCCGCTTGCAGCTTGTCGGCGGGCTGTCCCTTGGCCGTACGCGTCTCAAGGTCGCGAATTTTGCGTAACAAGAGCCTGCGGTCGCGGATCAGGCATTGTGCCAGTGCCGATTTCAAACGGGAAACGGAAGCGTTCATGAGGCGAGGATAGTCGAGCGGAAAACCGGTGATTATAGCATCCCGCTCGCCCATCCAACTCATGCATGACGCATGCGCGCACCCGAAAACTGCAACATGGATTGCCCCAGTTCGGCCATCAGGCTATCGAGCTTATGTATCGCTTCGGCAATGGTATGGACTTCTGTCGTCAGGGTACGGGTGGATTCACCGACGGCAGAGATGTCATTGGCGAACTTGGCAAAGCCCTGGTTTTGTGTCGCCTCCGCCTCGGAGACCTGCGTCAGCAGCTCGGCCAGCTGCGTCGAACCGCGGATAATCCCCCCCAGTTTCTCGTGAGCGGCCAGGCTGTGGCTCTGGCCCGACTGCATTTGCATATTGCCGTTGCGGATCGCGGTAATGGCTTCGGAGGTGCCTTCAACGATGATCTGGATTTTTTGTTCCACCCCCTGGGTTGCGAGTTGGGTCCGCTCCGCGAGTTTGCGCACCTCGTCGGCCACGACGGCAAAGCCGCGCCCGGCTTCTCCTGCGCGCGCGGCCTCAATGGCGGCATTCAGGGCCAGCAGGTTGGTCTGCTCGGCAATGCCGCGAATCAGTTGGACAATGCTGCTGACCTCTTCACTGCTCTGGCCCAGGTTTTCCAGCCTGCTGGCGGCCAGCGTGATGGCCGCACTGGCCTGATTGATCTGTGCCACGGCGGCATCCATGGCCTGACCGCCCTGATTGGCGGCGCTGCCCGCGTGTTGCGCGACTTCGGTTGCCGAGATCGATTGCTGGGTATTCTGGCTGGTCACGACCGACATCTGCTGGGCGACCACGACCATGTCCTCGGCGCGAAGCCGCTGGTCAGTCATGGTCTGTGCCATTTTTCGCGTTGCCTGTGCGATGTCGCTGCTCGCATTGGACGCTTCCTGAATCGAGTGGGTCACCTGGCCGAGGAGGGTTTGTACGGCCTCCCGGGCTTCCTCTGCCTGGATACGGGCTTCCTCCAGGCGTGACAGACTTTTTGTTTTGGCTTTATCGAAAGCCATGGCCAGTGCGAGCACCATCAGCGACAGACCCGCAAGCGATTTGGCTTGCAGCAGGGGGATCTCGCCGTGATCGATCGGCACGGGCGGTAACGAACCGGGAATGCCGGACAGGATGAAGAAACAGACGATGGCGCTCAGGGTCAGCAGCAGCCACACCATCCCGGAGTGGCGGCCACTGACGAATACGGCCATGAAGGGGATGGCGGCGAACCAGGGCAGGCTGGTCGACATGATGCCGCCATTCACATAAACCATCCAGCACACCATGGCGAACATGGCGGCAATGATGCACTCTGTGCTCAGGCGCAGCGCACCGCTGAATTTGAGCAGAAGGGGGCCAAGAAGGAGCGCCACGCCACCGCAAAGGATGCCGTAGCCCATGGCCGGGTGATGCAAATGAAAGTACGAAAGGGCAAACAGGGGGGCAATGACGGCGGCCAGCAAGGCGACGCTGATCACGGTTCTGGCCTTGATGGCCTGATCGTGTGACTGTCTTGCGTTTTCCGGGATGAACCATTCTGTCATGGCGCTGATTGTCATCGTGTATCGTCCTCCAGAACGCGGATATCGAAGCGAGTCCGCTTGTTGTTTGGAATATCCCAAATGAATATATATTTTTTGGACGACTTTAAAACAATTGTTTGATTGAATCAATACGGAAAAAAACGGAGGGGGCAGAACAGCGCGTGTATTTCCGGCGGGAGGCTACGAACGAAAAAGCCCCGCCCACGCCGTGAAGCGTGAACGGGGCTCAAGATCGTCAGATCAATGCAGGCGCTGTTCTGCCTGAATGGCGGTCAGAGCGATGGTGTAGACAATGTCGTCCACCAGCGCGCCGCGCGACAGATCGTTGACCGGCTTGCGCAGGCCTTGCAGCATCGGGCCCACGCTGATGACGTTGGCCGAGCGCTGAACCGCCTTGTAGGTCGTGTTGCCGGTGTTGAGGTCCGGGAATACGAATACCGTGGCGCGACCGGCCACTTCGCTGTTCGGCGCCTTTTGCTGGCCGACGCTTTCGACCGAAGCCGCGTCGTATTGCATCGGACCGTCGATCACCAGATCCGGACGCTTTTCGCGTGCGATGCGGGTGGCTTCGCGAACCTTGTCGACGTCGCTACCGGTCCCGGAGCTGCCGGTGGAGTAGGAGATCATGGCCACGCGCGGTTCGATGCCGAACGCCTTGGCGGAATCCGCCGACTGAATCGCGATGTCGGCCAGCTCTTCAGCGGTCGGATCGGGGTTGACTGCGCAGTCACCATATACCAGAACCTGTTCCGGCATCAGCATGAAGAACACGCTGGATACCAGCTTCGCTTCCGGAGCCGTCTTGATCAGCTGCAGGGCCGGGCGGATGGTGTTGGCCGTGGTGTGAACCGCGCCGGAAACCAGACCGTCGACCTGATCGAGCGCCAGCATCATGGTGCCGAGCACAACGTTGTCTTCGAGCTGTTGTTCGGCCATCGGTGCGCTCATACCCTTGCTCTTGCGCATTTCGACCATCGGTCCGATGTATTCCGGACGGATCTCGCTCGGATCCAGAATTTCCAGCGATGCCGGCAGTGCGATGTCCTGCTCTTCCGCAATGCGGGTGATCTCAGCCTTGTTGCCCAACAGTACGCAGCGGGCAATGCCCTTTTCCTGGCAAATCGCCGCGGCCTTGATGGTGCGGGGCTCGTTGCCTTCCGGAAGGACGATGCGCTTGTTGCTGCGGCGCGCATTTTCGCGCAGCTGATGACGGAATGCAGGCGGGGGGAGGCGCGATTCACGCGGCTCGCCGACGCATTCTTTCAGCTTGGCGCTGTTCAGGTTTTCCGCGATGAAGTCGATGACGCGTTCCATGCGTTCGGTGTCATCGGCCGGAACTTCGCGGCCCATATTGGTCAGCAGGCTGCTGGTTTCGAAGGTGTTCATCGTGGTGGCAATCACCGGCAGTTCACCGGTGAAGGCGCGATGACACAGCTGACGGATGCGGCTGTCAGGCGTCGAATCACAGGTCAGCAGCAGGCCGGCAAGCGGGATGCCGTTCATGGCGGCCATGGACGTGGCCAGCAGAATGTCTTCGCGGTCACCGCTGGTGATGATCAGCGCACCCGGCTTCAGGTACTGGATCATGTTCGGCGCGGTACGCGCCGTCACCACGAAGTTGCTGACGCGGCGTTGCTTGACCAGGCCGGCATTCAGGACGGTGGCCTTCAGGTAGTTGGCCACATCCAGCGTGCGCGGTTCGGTCAGCGACGGCTGATCGGGAATCACGCCGACCAGTTGCAGGGAAATGTCTTGTGCCAGCTTGCTCTTGGACAGAATCTGATCGCGGATCTCTTCCACCGTGCGCTTTTGCGATTCACGGTTGAGGATGATGCCGCCGATATGCCCGGAGCGGCCGCCGAACGACTGGATGCTCATGTCCAGTTGCTCTGCGATTTCGTGGTCGGTGAACTTGTCGGCTGCGCCGACCAGAATCGTTTGCGCTTCGAGGTTGCGCGCGATCTTGGTGTTCAGGTAGGTCGAGAAAACGTGGCGCTGGTCGGGAACCAGGCCTTCGACCACCATGACATCCACGCCGTGGGCGGCTTGCTGATACAGGCTGACGATTTCTTCCATCAACTGATCAACCTGGCCCTGTCCCAGCAGGGACTCGACGCGATCCATCGGCAGCGGTTGCGGCGATTCGGTGTTGCAGATTGCCCGTGCGAAGTGAGTCGACAGCTCAGGGGCATCCGAGTCGGTGTTTTGTGCGATCGGCTTGATGAAGCCGACCGACAGTCCTGCCTGTTCCAGCGAACGGACCATGCCAAGCGAGACCGAGGTCAGGCCGGCATTGAATCCGATTGGCGCCAAAAAGAGGGTTTGCATGTTTCTGGATCCTCTCGTTCGAGTTAGGCGATCAGACCGACCAGCTTGGCCGTATCCAGTGCAATCATCAGTTCTTCATTGGTGTTGATGACCAGGGCCGAAGCGGAGCTGCCCTGTGCGCCAATCTTGCCAGCCTTGCCGCGGATGCAGGCATTGTTGGCATCGTCGTCCAGCTTGAGGCCCAGGAAGCCCAGCTGTTCCATGACGCGTTTGCGGATGAACGTGGAGTTTTCGCCGATGCCACCGGAGAATGCCAGGATATCCAGGCGACCCATCGGCACGACCAGTGCGGCGATGTGCTTGGCCAGACGGTAGCAGAAAATTTCCAGCGCGATCTTGGCGCCGGCATGACCCTTGGCTGCGGCTTCTTCCAGCTCGCGGCAATCGTTGGACAGTTCGGACAGGCCGAGCAGACCGGATTTCTTGTTGAGGATCTCGGTGATTTCAGCGATGTCCAGGCCCATGACAGAAGACAGGTAGCTGAAGATATTGGCATCGATGTCGCCGCAGCGGGTGCCCATGACCAGGCCTTCCAGCGGGGTCAGACCCATCGTGGTGTCAACGCTCTGGCCGTTGAGGACTGCACAGGCGGATGCGCCGTTGCCAAGGTGAGCAACGATGATCGCGCTGGATTCCAGCGGGATGCCTTGCATCTTGGCGGCTTCTTGCGATACGAAGCGATGGCTGGTGCCATGTGCGCCGTAACGGCGAACGTGATGTTCGCGGTACAGCGACATCGGAACGGCGTACAGGTAAGCGCGTTCCGGCATCGTTTGGTGGAATGCGGTATCCGGTACCACGGTCTGCGGCAGGCCCGGGAAGTTTTCGATGGCGCTGTGGATGCCCAGCAGGTGGCCCGGGTTGTGCAGCGGCGCCAGCTTGCAGCACTCTTGAACGGCCGCAATCACGGAGTCGTCGATCAGCTTGGTGGCCTTGAAGAATTCGCCGCCGTGCACGATGCGGTGGCCAATGGCTGCAACCTGGTCCGCCAGACCGAATGCAGTCAGTTGACGGATGATGGCTTTCATTGCCGCGGCATGGTCGCCATTGGGCAATTGTTCAACCGTTTTTTCGTTCGCGTGCTTGAAAGTGACGAAGGCGTCCTGAAGACCCAGTTTTTCAGCAAGACCGGTCAGTTCGGCGTCGCCGGTGGCGGGGTTGATCAAGGCAAATTTGATGGAGGAACTGCCGCAATTGATAACTAGGATGTCTTTTTTCATGGGGTATTCAATGCTATCAGCGAATAAAAGTTTAAACGGTGTAATTCTGAAATTAAAGCCATGCGTCCGCACCAAAGGGCTGCAAACCTCGGAGACAGGTTGTCATGAGGTTGGCGCTGCCTTGAGTCAAATCTCATCAGCCCGATTTTCGCGTTCGCGGAATCGATTGCCGATCAAATAAATGACCCGGTACTTTTTCAAGGCTGAACAATACCCATTTGTTGCGCTGCAGTACGTGACATGAATCAAGGAACGGTCATGGTTTTAAAGAATCAAAGCCGACCCAAAAGGTTAACTTCATGTCGCGTATGCTCAACTTGGGTTGTATATCAAAATTGCCAAGGTTGCAGTAACACTTTGATTTTGAATGGTGAATCTTTGGCCGGGTTGTTGGGGGGCAATCTGGCAGATCAACGTCCAACCTCATGAAAAAAACATCGAAATCAGTGTGACTGCGATACGACTAGTGCTATTTACTCTGAAGTGCCGGATTTGTGCAGATGTGCGTCGGCGATGATTGTCCCTGTTTTGACGTATATCAAGCCTGTCCCCATTGCTGTGTTGCACAAAAGATGCATCCAATGAAATCCATATTGGTTAATATATTGTACTATAAACTGTTGTTAACTATGTAACATATTGAGAGTTAAGCAGTAAATTGTGTCAACTATGTAGCTATTTTACGGGCTGTCATCGTTTTGAAAAAATTTCGTGCCATGACCTGCTTTTCCATAATGACTTGTTCTTCTTTCATGGTCGGCAGAATTCTAACCTGACCTTATGGGGTTCGTTTGAGTGCCCTGTTCGGGAGAGGACCGTACGTTCGTGCCAGGGGGCGATTCGGCGGGTCTTGTGCTTCTACCCGGGAGGGGGGGCTTTCATGCGTGCTTTCGCCGCGTAATGGGGGCTGCGTTGTTGGCGTGAGGGCGGTTTGGGTGCAAAATGAAAAGGCGTGGGTTTCCACGCCTTTTGTTTTGAACCCATGAATCTGACTGTCCGCCTGATGGCATCGCTACTGATGCTGACGTCCACCGTCGTTGCGGTGGCCGCCCCGCCCGAGATGCATGCCCCCCGCATCGTGAAGAACCCCGCCTTTTACGTGTATGCAGATCCTGGCAGTCGAATGAGGTTGAATGTCCCGACAGGGTGGCGTGTCCGTGCCGAGACGTTGAACGGCGTACGTCAGTTGCGAATTGTGCCGGCCAAGGCCGATCAGCGCGAACGAGCCGCAATCGATGTGCTGGTACGCATTCGCCCCTGCGTCGGCAATGACGCGCTGGAACGGCTTGCAGAGAAATTCCGTCAGGCGAGCGGGGACCGCGAGGCCGCCGAGAGCGTGCGGCTTCAATCCGCCCAGGGGCGTCTGGTCGTCGAATACCGGGAAGGGAGTTACGTGTCCAACCCGCTCTGGATCGTGCGTCATCATCTCAGTGTCTATCAACGGATCGATCGCCGCTTTTTGCTTGAAGCCAATTGCGCGGCAAACGCTTCAGAGTACAAGACGTATCGTCACAATCTTGAAACCATCTGTTTCTCCGCGACTGCGGGCAAATGATCCGGCAGGCGGAAGTCGGCATGGGAAGACTTGATTGTTGTCGGCGAATGCCCTTATCTTGAAGCTACAATAACGATATGCGCACCACCAGTGCGGGTTTACACCGGGTAAAGCGGAGTTGTCCGGTGAAAACGCGCTCTGATAACCCGGGAGTAACAACATGATCTCCATTCGTGAACAAGAGTACGGTCTGGATGTGGCGCTGTTCAATGAATTTTCGCTTGCGGACTTTAAACTGTTCGAAGCTGCGCTGGTAAAGCGCGTCGCCGAAATCGGGCGTACCGATCTGCTGCTTGATTTGTCCGAATTGAAAGACTTTACGCTGGATATGGCGCTCGAAGACCTGAAATTCGCCCGTGCGCACAAAAATGATTTCGGCGCAGTGGCGGTGGTCGTAAACGACGTATGGATCAAGCTGGCAGCGCATATTGCCGGTCTGGTCACGCGGGGGCATTCGGGGTTTTTCGATACGGTAGAAAAGGCTCAGGCCTGGTTGGCCGGTGCAAGGTCGGCCTGATTTAGTTAAAGTATCGGCTCCACACAAAAAGAAGACTGAGCCGATGTTGCCAAGTGTTGCCAGCCGTATTGCGGCTGAACTGCAAGTCAAAGATGCCCAGGTGGTCTCTGCGGTCGAGTTGCTCGATGGCGGAGCCACCGTTCCTTTTATCGCCCGCTACCGCAAAGAAGTGACCGGCGGTCTTGACGATACCCAGCTGCGCCATCTGGAAGAGCGGCTGCATTACCTGCGTGAGCTGGATGAACGGCGCGATGCGATTCTGCGGTCCATTGGCGAGCAGGACAAACTGACGCCGGCGCTGGAAGCCGCCATCATGGCAGCGGACAACAAGACCGTACTGGAAGATCTTTATCTGCCCTACAAGCCCAAGCGACGCACCAAGGCGCAGATCGCGCGTGAGGCCGGTTTGGAACCGCTGTTCCAGTCGTTGCTTATGGATACGACCAGGGATCCTGAAGAGGTTGCCTTGCCCTATGTCGATGCCTCGCGCGGCGTGGCGGATGTCAAGGCTGCGCTTGATGGCGCGCGTGCGATCCTGATCGAGCAATTCTCCGAAGATGCCGATTTGCTCGGCGTGCTGCGGGAAAAATTGTGGGGCGAGGGTGAGCTGGCTTCGGCGGTGGTGGCCGGCAAGGAAACCGAAGGCGCCAAGTTCTCGGATTACTTTCAGTATCGTGAAGCTTTGCGCGTCATTCCTTCTCATCGGGCACTGGCGCTGTTGCGTGGCCGCAATGAAGGCGTGTTGCAACTCGTTATGAAGTATCAGCCGGACGAAACGCCGGTGACTGAGCGTAGTGCTTATGAGCAGATCATTGCCCGGCACTTTTCTGTCCAGGATGCGGGCCGTCCGGGGGATCGATGGTTGCTCGACGGGGTGCGGCTGTGCTGGCGCGCCCGTGTGTTCCTGTCCCTGGAGCTGGAGTTGGTGTCCCGCCTGAAGGAAATGGCCGAAGCCGAGGCCATCAAGGTATTTTCCGGCAATCTGCATGACTTGCTGCTCGCTGCGCCGGCCGGACGCCGCGCCACCATGGGGCTGGACCCGGGGCTGCGTACCGGGGTCAAGGTCGCTGTTGTGGACGATACGGGCAAGCTGGTCGATACCGCCACCATTTATCCGCATGCCCCGCGCAACGACTGGGATCGCTCGTTGATGCAGCTGGCCCAACTGGCACGACGCCACCGTGTCGAGCTGATCTCTATCGGCAATGGCACGGCAAGCCGTGAAACTGACAAACTGGCCCAGGACCTGATCCGCCAGAATCCTGATCTGACCCTCACCAAGATAGTGGTGTCGGAGGCGGGGGCATCGGTGTATTCGGCTTCAGCACTGGCTGCCAATGAATTTCCTGAACTCGACGTCAGTCTGCGCGGTGCGGTGTCGATTGCACGCCGACTGCAGGACCCGCTGGCCGAGCTGGTGAAGATCGATCCAAAGTCGATCGGTGTGGGTCAATATCAGCATGATGTCCATCAAGGGCAACTGGCACGGGCACTCGATGCGGTGGTGGAGGACTGTGTGAATGCCGTCGGTGTCGACGTGAACATGGCTTCTACGGCGCTGCTGACGCGTGTGTCGGGTCTGAATCAGACGCTTGCGGCCAATATCGTGGCCTGGCGCGATCAGAACGGGGCCTTTCACCGTCGTTCCGATCTGAAAAAGGTTCCTCGGCTTGGCGACAAGACGTTCGAGCAGGCGGCGGGATTCTTGCGCATCAGTGGTGGAGATAATCCGCTGGATGCTTCCGCGGTTCACCCCGAGGCTTATCCTGTTGTCGAAAAGATCGTGAGCAAGACCGGGCGCACGGTCGGCAAGCTGATTGGCGATACCGCTTTTATCAAAACATTGCGTGCGACCGAGTATGTCGATGAACGATTCGGCTTGCCGACGGTGATGGATATCCTGTCCGAGCTCGATAAGCCGGGCCGTGACCCGCGTCCCGAGTTCAAGACGGCGGCATTCATGGAGGGCGTGGAGAAACTTTCCGATCTGGTGCCTGGCATGTTGCTGGAAGGTGTGGTGACCAATGTGACCAACTTTGGTGCTTTCGTGGATATCGGTGTGCATCAGGATGGGTTGGTGCATATCTCGGCGTTGTCGAATCGGTTTATCGATGATCCGCGCAAGGTGGTCAAGGCCGGGGATGTCGTCAAGGTCAAGGTGGTTGAGGTGGATGCGCCCCGTAAGCGTATTGCGCTCACCATGCGGCTGGATGATGCGGTTGGGGAGCGCACGTCGGGTTCCCGCGGTGCTGCGACCTCTCAGGGCGGAAGAGCTAAGCCCCCGGCGGCTTCGTCCACGGCGGATACCGCCATGGCGGCCGCGTTTGCAAAATTGCGCAAGTAACTACCACTTGCAGCCTTTGTCCCTGATTGTGTCGAGCGCCAGCGGAATGATGGCCATCAGGCCGAGCGGACTATAGGCCGAGTCGCAGGGCGGCCGCTGGGCCGCTTCAATCGGTTTGGCCCATTGGCTGTCTTTTTCGATCGGCGATGGGCGGCCTGGTTGCCGGGGTGCTTGCGAATCCACTGTCTGGTTGAAGTCCGCGATGGCGTTACGCAAGTCTTGCTGCGTCAGAACGGAGTCGGGCGCCGACGTGTTCCCGTTTGGGGGTGGGCGTTTGGCGGGGCGGGGATGGGTGGGCGAGAGCGTCGTGTTCTGTCGAACGCGTATACGACTCTCGCCTTCTTTATTGGCGGCGGCGGAGCGGGGGGAAGGGCGATGAAGCGAGATATCGAGGCTGAGCGTCGGCGCGGCTGTTTTGACTGCTGGCCAGGGTAACCATGTCAGCGCTGCAAGGTGCAGGGCGGCTGAAGCCAGGATGGCAAGCGTCGGAAGTGTCGGTTTTTCGGTGGTATCCATGCGTTGTCTCAAGGTCGGGGCAAGGCTTGGACGGTAGTGTTGAAATGTTGTTCAGTGGATTTCTTTGTATATCAGTATCTTAAGTGTTTTCGTTGAAAATATCGCCAAAAGACGGTTGACGAGGGTGGGGCTGGCCGGTATAGTTCGGCCTCTCGCTGCAACGGCAACCGCCGAAACGGCACTGATCTTTAAAAACATGAACAACCGATAGGTGTGAGTGTCAGGCAGA
>Ga0326727_10026489_pt1 | contig 10746 bp, 6 predicted proteins | sample MB2enrmetagenome_FD_207643 | JGI IMG/M metagenome (GOLD analysis project Ga0326727, IMG submission 207643) | Lab enriched peat soil microbial communities from McLean, Ithaca, NY, United States - MB29MY | ecosystem: Environmental > Terrestrial > Soil > Wetlands > Peat | place: USA: New York... | reverse complement strand
TGAACGATATCCGTAAGCACGAACGGACCGGCAGACCGCTTGGTTCAAAGGAATTTATCGAAAAGTTGGAGTCAATCCTTGAGCGGTTACTGATGCGAGGAAAACCGGGACCAAAAGGCAAGCATAATTAAGTATGGTGTCCCGAAAGCGCTCCATAGTTAGACGCTGATGTGATATGATAAAGCAGGTTATTTTATAATTTTGCCGATAATCGGCAACTCAGAACTTCAAGTGCGCCCTAAAAAATCTGCTAGGCTGAGGGACACTTCATGGGAGGTGTGATGGGTTCATTATTGAGTGATATTTTTTATCATAAAACACTTCTACTGCACTCTGCGTTTAATATATCAGAAACACTTCGTTGCGCTAGATTTTTGAAATATATCGATTGCGCAAATACACCTACTATCATTGACGATGTGTATGGGTTGGGTGATGTTTTTAAAATGATTAACCCTGAAGTTTCAGTTGTGAGCAATTGTGAAAAGTCAAATCTGTATTTTGATATTGAATATGATTTAAGTAAATTAGAATACTTTATAAAGTACGAAAGTCATGTTGTAGAATCAGTACCTTACATTACAATACCGTATTTATTGAAAGAAAGGTCAGCCAGAATCACAGGTGAGGTTAACCACCCTAAATTCGGCATATGTTTCAGTCAATCTGGAATATCTACGCCTGTAAATCTTTTAGATTTTGTGCACAATCTCACTATTCAGCAAACCATGAATGCTCACTATTTTTCTTTCATTGAGTCTCAAAATACAAGATGTTTTAGAGCAACACACTTAAATTTCAGTGAATTTTGTTATGGCGGACAAGATTATGCTCTTATTGCATCAATAATTGTTAATATGGATATTGTTATAACTTTCGACAATGTTATTGCACACTTAGCAGGTGCGATCGGGAAGCAAATTTTATTATTAGTTCCATTTTGTGAAAGTGATTCTAATGTCAAAAGGTTTGTTGCCTCATATCAACATGTGACTGTATTTAGACAACAATATCCGGATGATTGGGCACATATATTTCAACAAATATCGCTGCTACGTAAAGTCAATCCTGAAAATAAGTTGGTTAAACCTTTTAATATATCTGGTTACATTACGCAATACAAGGACTGCCTTCCTATACCCAATTTGACCATCGAGACTACCGATGATCTTTTAAAGCTACTTGATATTGAAGTTGGGATAATACAAATAGTTAGTATAGAAACAACTTCTATTTGTAATCTTAACTGCCATTATTGCCCAAATTCAACTGTTGGTCGAGATAAAAAATTTATGAAAGAATCAACTTTTTATAATATAGTGGATTCACTTAAAGTATATGACAATAACTATACTGGTGAAATATATCCGCACTTTTACGGGGAACCACTTCTAGATAAAAGGTTGGAATCTTTTGTAATGTATGTAAAAAAACAACATCCCCGCTCGATTGTAAAAATATATACTAATGGTGAATTACTTTCTATTGAAAGATATTACACTTTGAAAGAGGCCGGTGTAGATCAGTTCGTTATATCTCAACATACTGATAAACCATCTAATAATATATTAAAATTATATAACTACACTATTGAAAAATCAATTAAATTGGATGATATAGTTTATAATGAAACTTATAAACAAAAAATATTTTACAATAGAGGAGGTCTTGTTGATACAGAACCGCATTCTGTCAATCGTCTGTCACAAATGGTTAATTGTACAGGTGCACATAATCAGATGACGTTTGATTATAAAGGAAATGCTGTTCTTTGCTGCCAAGATTACCTTTCAAATCATACTTACGGGAATATTGATAAACAGAGTATCAGTGATATTTGGAATAATAGCGAATATAGGAGAACCAGAAACTTGATTTTATACGGTTTTCTGCCTTTAAAAATGTGTAGAACTTGCATGTATGGCTAGATAATGATCTAAACTGGTTAAATTTGACCAAAACCATGAAAAGTTGGCTCGCCCGGCGGGCCAGATGGACCTTGTGACTGGTTTTAATTAAACCGATCTGTTTTGACTTTTATAGTGTTGTTATTTGATCAAAAGTGCCATAAATTATAGATGTTATTAAACATAGTATGGGATTATTAAAGTGTCCAATAAAATACACATGACAATACCTGCTTACGGCAACATCCATATGCTTACGGGTTACCAAGAAGTGCTCGAAACGCTATCGTGGGGACTAAAAGAAATTGGATATGACGTAAGCTTTTCGTACAGTGAGGTGCGACCTGACAGCAGAAACATAGTTTTTAGAGCCGATGAAGCACCGATTTCAATATTGAAAACATTTCCAGCGGATACCATTATTTATAATCTTGAGCAGTCATATACATGGTATTGTTTAGCTGAAAGACCCAATAATAAAGAAGCGGCCAATAAGTGGGATTCATATGTTTATATCCGGAAAAATTTTGAGGTATGGGATTACAGCTCCAGAAACATAGACGCTATGCTGCCGTTGGAATCAAACATGGCCGTCAAACATGTTCCGATAGGATTTGCCCCAATATTGCAACGCATCGCACGACCGCTGGAGCAGGATATTGATGTGTTGATTTACGGTATGCCGCATGAATACCGGCTTCGTATATTTAAAATATTATGTGATAAAATGTTTCGCAGCCTATTTGTCTGCGGACTTTATGGGCGTGCCCGCGACGAACTGATAGGTCGTTCCAAAATTATACTGAATCTTACCGGCGGCGTAACCGGATCAATATTTCCGATTGTTCGCGCGTCTTATCTACTGGCAAATCGCAAGCTGGTCATCTCTGATACATGTCCAGGACTACATCTTGATACTGATATGATCAGTGCAGTGAAGTTTTGCTCAACGGAAGTTATCCATTCATGCTGCCAATACTGGCTGTCAAATGACAGTGAGCGATTGGAAGCAGAAAATAATGGCTTCAACATAATGGCGCGACGTGATATTCGTGGCATTCTTCTGGCGGCTTTATCATAAATTTTCAAAACTCGACCTTGGATAAAAAATAGCCGAATAGAGAAGTAAGTAACAGAAAAGCCCGCATTGCGCGGGCTTTTCTGTTATGCAGTGTTCGGCGTGCCGCTACTAAGGGATCATCTCCGATTCGGCTTCATGAAGGGCAAACCCCTGTAACTCTTCGGCGCCGGTCAGATTGTTGTTGAGGACACGCTGCATCCGTTCGACGTCAAGCTCGTTTTCCCAGCGGGAGACAACGATCGTCGCTACGCCATTGCCGACGAAGTTGGTCAGGGCGCGGGCCTCTGACATGAAGCGGTCGATGCCGAGGATCAGGGCCAGGCCGGCCAAGGGGATGGTGGGTATGGCTGCGAAGGTGGCGGCGAGGGTGACAAAACCGCTTCCCGTAACACCGGCCGCACCTTTGGAGGTTAAAAGCAGGACCGCAAGGATGGTGAAGGTCTGGGTCCAGGTCAGGGGGGTGTTGGTTGCCTGGGCGACAAACAGCGCTGCCATGGTGAGGTAGATCGAGGTGCCGTCCAGATTGAAGGAGTAGCCGGTGGGAACGACGAGGCCGACCACCGATTTCTTGCAGCCCAGGTTCTCAAGCTTGACCATCAGCCGGGGCAGGGCGGATTCGGAGGACGAGGTGCCCAGAACGATCAGGAGTTCCTCGCGGATGTAACGGATAAACTTGAAGACGTTGAAACCGCAGAGATTACCTATGGGGCCGAGGACCAAGATGACGAAGAGTATGCAGGTAGTGTAGAAACATACCATCAGCATGCCAAGCTTCGAAAGGGAGCCAACCCCGAATTTGCCGATGGTGAAGGCCATGGCGCCGAAGGCCCCGATAGGGGCGAACTTCATGATGATGTTGACGATCCCGAAGAGGGCCTGGGAGAGCTGGTCGATCAGCCGGTAAACCGCTTTCCCCCTTTCACCGAGGGCCGACAGGGCAAAGCCGAACAGGATGGCAAAGACGAGCACCTGCAGGATGTCGCCTTTGGCAAAGGCGTCAACCACGCTCGACGGGATGATGTTGAGCAAAAAATCGACCGTGGAGTGGGATTTCGCCTGTGTGGTAAAGGCGACGAGGGCCTTGGTGTCGAGCTTGGTCACGTCGGCGTTGAAGCCGTCGCCCGGCCGGAAGACATTCATCACGATAAGGCCGATGGCGAGAGCCAGCGAGGTGATGACCTCGAAGTAGAGCAGTGCCTTGGCCCCGACGCGTCCGACCTTCTTCATATCCTCCATGCCGGCGATGCCGGTTACGACCGTACAGAAGATCACCGGCGTGATGATCATCTTGATCAGTTTGATGAAGCCATCCCCGAACGGTTTCATGGCAACGCCGGTTTCCGGGAAAAAGTTGCCGAGGGCAACGCCGATGGCAATCGCCGTAAGCACTTGAACATACAGATGTTGGTAAAACCTCTTTGTTTTCATATCCACCCCTTTCATCTGTTATATCAATTCCAAATCAAGGCGCACTTCTCACAGAAATATAAAATCATATCAGCAAGTTGAATACCAAGTCGGTACTTGTCTCCAAGTGGCTGAAACTAAAGACTAAACGCTGTTTTATGGCTCCGGGCTGCCGCTAAATGGGTATAACCATTGTTATGGTATCGGAGGTGTTTAATGTCAAACTGTCTGATACTGCGAGAAAGATGGGGGGTATAACCGGAGTTATGTCAATAACCATGGTTATATCCTTTTGGGTGCCGGATTTTCCCGCTTGCCATCATTGCCGGACAGGACGTGGCTTATGAATATCAGGTCTGTCGGAGAGTTCACCTTTATCCTTTTTCCTGAAAATTTGCACATTCTTGCCTTTGTTCTTGTTTTATAAACATTCTCTGCGTTACGGTCGTTTTAGTGTTATTCTTGGAGCTGGAATCAGTCGAGAGCATAGAGGAGAACGGCAAGAAAACCAAAGGAGAAAATTAATTTTGTCCGATAGAAAACTGAGGATCATGCTGCTTGCCCCCACCCCCTATTTTACCGAGTGCGGGGACCATGTGAGGATTTACGAAGAAGCAAAGGCCCTTATCCGTTGTGGCCATAACGTCCGGATTTTCACCTACCCGTTTGGTCGCGACATGCCGGAAGTGCCAACTATCCGGATGACCCGTTTCAGAAGGCTGAAGGACGTGTCGGTACATCCTTCGTGGCGTGATTTGTATATCGCTCTCGTAATGACCGGCCAAGCGCTCAAGTTTGCCCGTACCTTCAGGCCACATCTGATTCATGCCTATGGGCATGAAGGAGCCTGGATAGGCGGCCGGCTCAAAAAAAAGCTGGGCATTCCCCTCGTGTTTGAATACCAGGGCAGCCTAACCGGCAGAATGATCGACCAAGGCTTTATCAGGGAGGATTCGTTGCTGCACCGTTTGAATGCCTGGTTGGAGCGGCGCATCAATGCGCGTGCAGCTGATCTCATCATCACCAGTTCCCGTTCCGTGGCCCGGAACCTTATCGGCCGGTGGGGGGTCGCCGAAGCAAGGGTCGCAACGCTGGCAGATGGGGTGGATACCACCCTGTTCCGCCCGTATCGGCGCGAGGAAGTGCGGACCAAGCTGCGCCTCCCGTCCAGTGTACCGCTTGTTGTGTATCTCGGCACGCTGGATTGGAATCAAGGGATCGATTCCCTGCTGTCATCCATTGTCCTGCTCAAATCAAAGGGAATCCCAATCCGGTTCATGATCATGGGAGCGGGTGAAGAAGCGTATCGGGCCAAAGCATTCGAACTCGGCGTAGAAGGGATGATAACTTTCACCGGCAAGATCGATTACGCAAAAGCTCCGATCTACCTCTCGGCGGGAGACATTGCTGTTGCACCCAAGGTCTCCCTGATCGAGTCCAACGGCAAGCTTCTTAACTATATGGCCTGTGGACTGCCGACCGTAGTTTATGATATGCCTGCAAACCGTGACCTGCTGGGGGACGCCGGCGTATATGCAAAATATGGAGATTCTACCGATCTAGCCGCCAAGTTGACCAGGTTGATGGGAAACAAGGACGAACGGGCCCGCCTGGGCCGGTTAGGGCGTGAGATGGCGGAACGGTTGCTTAGCCTGGATACGTTAGGTAAGGCATTAAGCGAAATCTACCGGACCCGCTTGGGAATATAGACTTCTGCGACCCGTATGCACTAAAAGGCACTACGAAAACATTCCTTTATGAATGGGTCGTCTGGCCCTTCAGGAAGAGACGATATGGAAAATCTGACACAGCAACAGATGGTTCGCCTGATCAGCGCCGGTACGGTTCTGTTTTATGTAATAACCGGAAATGAACAACGTAGTGAGCGGCTTTTGCATCAGGTTGCCGCGCGATTTACGGGGATAGGGCCGCCCTTTATCTGGACCTGTACGACGGGTCTGAGTCGGGAAGGGATTGCTGTTGCGGATACGGCCGATCCGATCAAAGCCCTTGATTTTGCCATTGCCCACCCCGGACCCATTATGTTGATCATGAAGGATGTTCACCACTTTTGGCGGGACAACCCTATACTGGTCAGGAAATTCAAGGACCTTGCCTTTGCATCGAGCGGAAAGGCAAAGGTGACGGTCATTCTGGGTGATGAGGATTGGATGCCTCAAAGTCTCAGGGAAGACTGCATTATCCTAAGCCAGGGGCTTCCCGGGATTGAGGAGATCCGGGATTTTTTGAAACTGGTGCTGAGCCGCGATCCATCATTTTTCAAGGCGTGCCAGAAAGATCCCACACTATTTGAGCGTCTGGCGGTCATTGCGCGGGGGCTTGACTTTGTGGATCTTGAGAGGTCGATCCGTTTGTTGCGCTTGGACGATCAGGCCAGCGGTACCGACTCCGTTGCGTCGCTCCTGGAAATTAAACGTCGGATCCTCCAGCAGAGCGGCATCATGGAGCTGGTTACCGATGTCGCCGGCTGCAACCAACTCGGCGGAATGGAGAACCTCAAGCATTGGCTGGAACGGCGCACGTGCGCCTTCGGGTTGGAAGGCATATCGTCGGGGGTTGGACTTCCCCGGGGGGTGCTGGTCATGGGGATCGCCGGCTGCGGCAAGTCGCTGTTCGTCAAGTCGATCTCCGCCGAGTGGCAACTGCCGTTGATTCGGCTTGATATGTCAACGGTCTACGGGGGATTGTTCGGCACACCGGAGGCAAGTTTGCGTATGGCGTTCGCAACGGCAGAGGCTTTAGCCCCCTGTGTGCTCTGGATCGATGAAATTGAGTCCGGGATCACGTCCCACGGCTTCAAGTCCGAAGGGGGGGCGGCGTCCAGGGTGCTTGGAACCTTTTTGACCTGGATGCAGGAAAAACGTGAGCCGGTGTTTGTTGCCGCTACTGCGAATGCTATTGAGATGCTTCCGGCCGAGGTGTTGCGCAAAGGGCGCTTCGACGAAGTCTTCTACGTTGGTTTACCCGATGCCACCGCCCGGGAACAAATTTTTCGCATTCATCTGACCAAACGGCAGGTTGAGCCCGCCTCCTTCGACGTTTCTCTCCTGGCTGGTTCCTCCCGCGGATTTTCGGGCGCGGAGATCGAGCAGGCCGTCAATTCGGCGGTTTTCGAAGCGCTCGCCGACAGGCGGCCCATGACTCAGCAGGACTTGATGGTCATGATCAGCCAAACGGTCCCACTTTCCATTACCATGGCCGATCAAATCAAGAAAATCGAGGCTTGGGCCTTTAAACGGGCTGTACCGGCATCGGGGAAGTTCAGGTAGTTTCCTGGTTCCGGGTGGCATCGCCCCCTATTCCTGTTCTCGTGCCAGCTTGAGGCGTTTGCTCAAAGCAGGCTGGGAAATGCCGAGAAGCCGCGCCGCAATGGTCTGGTTGCCCTTGGCGCGGGTTATGGCCTCGGAAACGAGTAACTCCGTAGCCTCGGCAAAGGTGGGGAGCCGGTCCAGGTGACAAAAGGGGTTTCCTTCGGGATCAATGGCGACAGGCGGGGAATCGGGCCGGCCGATGCTACGCAGAAAGGTATCCATGGAGAGGATATGGTCGCGATGGACGCTTACCGCATCGTAGATCATGGCCTTTAACTCGCGTACGTTGCCGGGGAAGGAGTAAGTGGCCAGGAGTTGGGCAAGTTCACGGGGAGGGGTAGGTCTCTTTTTTCCCAGGGAACGTGCAACCTGGCCGAGAAAATAGTCGAGCAGCAACGGAATATCCTCCTTCCGCTCCCGAAGAGGGGGGACATGGACGTGGTGGGTCCGCAGCCGGTAGAAGAGGTCGCGGCGGAACCTCTTGTCCGCCTCTTTCTGCGCAAGGTTGTGGTGAGTGGCCACGATGATGCGTGCCTTGAGGCGCTTCGGGCGGTCGCTCCCCAGCGGAAAATATTCGCCTTCCTGAATGAGCCTCAGGAGCTTAACCTGGGAAGGGATGCTGAGATCACCTATTTCGTCGAGAAAAAGGGTGCCGTCGGCTGCTTCCTCGATCATACCCCGTCGTTGCTGGTCAGCGCCGGTGAATGCCCCTTTGGTATGACCGAAAAGGGTGTCGGAAAAGACCGTATCATCGAGGCCGGCCACATTCACCGCCACAAGCGGACCCGCGCATCCGCTCAGAAAATGGGTTGCACGGGCGAGGAGTTCCTTGCCGACGCCGCTTTCGCCAGTGATGAGGAGCGGCTGAGGACTGACCGCAACCGCCTCCACATAGGAAAAAATGGCGTGCATGGCTTGGTTGGCCGTGATGATGGCGGCAAAGGCTTCGGGATGTCGAAGCTCTCCGGTGAGGACACGGTTGGACATCTCGATATTCTCGCGCTGGAGTTCCAGCATCCGGATGGCGCGCAGCACCCCGCCCACAAGCCGGTCTTCCTCCACGGTCTTGACGAAGTAATCAAAAGCCCCGAGCCTCATGCAGCGCACGGCGGCCTCAAGTTGGTTCATGCCACTGATCACGATGGTGGCGGTCTCCGGATGCTGTTCCGCGATCATGGCCAGGAGGTCTTCGCCCGAGATATGGGGCATGGTGAGGTCCAGCAGGATCAGGCCCACTTTTCGGCTGGCGAGGAGGCCTTCGACCTCCCTGCTGTCCTGGCAGGTAAGGATATTGGTAATGCCGGCGGACCGCTCCAGGGTAAGGGAAAGGGAGCGGAGCCAGGCCGGCTCGTCATCCACGAGGAGGATGGAAAAGTGGGGGTAGAGGTTTTGGCTCATAATCATGTTTCCTCAGCTGTCGGAAGGGTCAGGATGACGGTCGTTCCCGCACCGGGTGTCGAGTTGAATTTGAGCGTCCCGCCGTGCTCGTTGACGATCCCCGCCGATACCGAAAGACCGAGGCCGGTCCCTCCAGTTTCCCGTTTGGTGGTAAAGAACGGGTCGGTAAGGCGCGGAATATGCTCGGAGGCTATCCCGACCCCTTCATCCGTCACGGTGAGCACCACGATCTTGGCATTACTGACGCGGAATGTGGCCAGTGCAATTCTGCACTCCGTGTTGGCCAGCGCTTGGCAGGCGTTGAGCAGCAGGTTGACGACCACCTGCTCAATGCGTTGGGGGTTCCCGCGAACCTGGGGAATCTCGGCGGCGTACTCCGCCGAAAAGTTGACCGTTGCCTTGCGGATTGAGCTCTCAACCAGGCGAACGGCCGCCTGGGCAACCTGATTCAGATCGAAAAGGTCGCTGCCGGAATTGTCGTCCTTTCGGGCGAAGTCCTTGAGTTCTTCGACGATGCGTTTGATACGCTTAGACCCCTCCAGCATCTCGTCCAGCATGTAGGGTACTTCATTGCGCATCCGGGAGTAGGGCAGCCCGCCGAGCGGAAAATCCCCCGATGCCTGGAAGCGGGACTCAAGCACCTCAACCGCGTCCTGGTAGACCTCCTTGAGGATCGGCATGTTGAGCAGGATCAGGCCGTTTGGGTTATTGATCTCGTGGGCCACACCGGAGACAAGGATGCCCAGGGAGGCCATCTTGTCTGCCTGGATGAGCTTGTCCTGGTGGAGACGGAGTTCTTCCAGGGCACGTTTGCGCTCCGCCGCCTCACGGGCCAATTCCCGGGTCCGCAGCGCCACGCGCTTTTGGAGGGTCCGGGACCAGACCACCGTGGCAGCCAGAATGAACAGGAGCAGGACCAGTGCCAGGGCGCCATAGTGTACGGCACGTTCCCAGGAGACCGGCGGTGGTTCCAGGGTCCCGAGCCATTTGTCGTAGATCTCCTGGTACTGGCCGGTCTTGTGGACGATGGCGAGCCCCTCGCTGATGCGGGTCATCAGCTCGTCATTCCCCTTTTTGACGCCATAGCAGTATTTCTGGGCCGCAATGCTGGTCGCCACCGGGGCGACATTCGTCAGGTGCAGTTCCCGGATGAGAAACATGCCGGGAAGAATGGCGACGACAGCGTAGTCGTGGGCGCCCGAGGCGAGAAGGCGCAAGGCGTCGGCCGGGGTGTCGGTAAAGTGCAGATCGCCGCTGAAACCGAGACTCTTCAGGGAGTCATGCATGATCCCGTCGCGGAAGACGATGATCTCCTTGCCGCGCAATTCCTCGATGGAACTGACCGGCGGTGTGTCCTTGCGGGCAAAGATGGCGTGATGAACAATGGTATGGGGAGGGGAGAAGGTGATGGACTGCAGCCGCTCTTCCGAAAATGATATCCCCTGGAGGACGTCGATCTCGCCATTCATGAGGGCCGTACGCATCTCGGACCACGCCCCGAAACGGAATTCCACCTTCATGCCCATGACCTTGGCAATGGCCCGGGTGAGGTCTACGTTGTACCCGGCCGGTTGGCCGTCCTTGTCGAGATACTCGTAGGGGGGGTAGGCGCGGTTGCCGC
>Ga0326727_10026488_pt1 | contig 10746 bp, 9 predicted proteins | sample MB2enrmetagenome_FD_207643 | JGI IMG/M metagenome (GOLD analysis project Ga0326727, IMG submission 207643) | Lab enriched peat soil microbial communities from McLean, Ithaca, NY, United States - MB29MY | ecosystem: Environmental > Terrestrial > Soil > Wetlands > Peat | place: USA: New York... | reverse complement strand
AGCCCGGCGTTGTGACCTCGGGCATGATCGAGGCCGACGGCGACGTGGAGATTCTGGACAAGAACATCTACCTGGCCACGCTTTCAGAGGGCGGCAAGCTGGACATGGAGATGCGCCTGAAGCGCGGGCGCGGCTACATCTCCGCCGACAAGAACTTTGACGCCGACCTGGGACTGGGCTTCATTCCCGTGGACTCGGTCCATTCGCCGGTCCGGCGCGTGAACTACGTGGTGGAAGCCGCTCGCCTGGGCCAGATCACCGACTATGACAAGCTGACACTCGAAGTGTGGACCAACGGAGCCGTGCTGCCCGCAGATGCCGTGGGCCTGGCCGCCAAGCTGCTGAAGGACCACATGAACATCTTCATCAACTTCGAGGAGGAAATCGAAGCGGAAGCGCGCGGCGAAGAAGGCCGCATCCTGCTTCGCAACGACAACCTGAACCGCTCGGTGGAAGAGCTTGAGCTTTCGGTGCGCAGCTACAACTGCCTGAAGAACGCCAACATTCAGTCGATCGGCGAGCTGGTGCAGAAGACCGAAGCCGAGATGCTGAAGACCAAGAACTTCGGCCGCAAGAGCCTGAACGAGATCAAGGAGATTCTTGCCCAGATGGGTCTTTCGCTGGGCATGAAGATCGACGAAAACGGCAACGCGGTTCCCGGGCCCACGAGCATTCCACCCGCGACCGCCCTGGCAGCCAGCTATGGCCGCTACGACGACGAGGACGAGCCTCTGGATTCAGTGGACCTGCAGTTGCCCACCGAGACGGAGAACTTTTAGCGTCGCTGAGCCGCGAGCTGTACAGAGATTCGGGTGCCCCAGGTCTCGCATTTGAGACCTGGGATCCCGTAAAAGAGACTTCCGAAAGAGAGTAGTAAAATGCGCCATCGCAATGCAGGATTCAAGCTCGGACGCAATACCAGCCATCGTCGCGCGCTGTTGCGCAACCTGGTCACGTCCGTCATAGTGGAAGACCGCGTGGAGACCACCGTGGCCAAGGCCAAAGCAGTGCGTCCGCACGTGGAAAAGATGATCACCCTGGGCAAGAAGGGCGATCTGCACTCGCGCCGCCAGGCACTCAGCTTTCTGATGACCGACAAGGCGGTGACGCGGTTGTTCGATACCGTGGCGCCACGATACGGCGACCGGCAGGGCGGCTATCTGCGCATCGTTCGCACCGGTTTCCAGCAGGGCGACGGGGCCGAGAAGGCGTTCATCGAACTGCTGGGCGCCGAGAAGCAGCTCGAAGTCAAGCGCCAGAAGCGCGCCGACATCAAGGCCAAGAAGCGCGCCGAGCTCGAGAAACAGTTGGAAGAGCAGAAGAAGGAAGACAGCAAGGAAGATGCTCCCTAAAGCGGCTCCTTGTAGCGGTTTCGCTTTTCGATTGAGTAGGTCACACGGGCGCATCCCTTCGCGGGATGCGCCCGTGTTGGTTTTTGGGCTTGCATGCAATAGGTAATGCGGTCTTCCGGGCACGAATGAGTTTGAACTGAGAAAAGCAAGAGCAACCGCAGGTCCCCTTCGGCTGGCCCTGGACAGGCTTTCGACTTCGCTTTGCTGCGCTCAGGGGGACAGATGTCTTAGTGGTGCGGCGGTCCTGGTGGAACCAATCGTTGCAAAATTAAAAGCAGATTGCCTGGGGCCGTCATTCTGCTCGTCGCAGGCGCTTGGGCTTGAAGATGCGCATGAAGACGTAGACGATGAATTGGAGCGTGATGGCGCCGCAGCAGTCCAGCAGGACGTCCCATGGGGTTCCTGATCGGTTGGGCAGGAAGGATTGGTGGTACTCATCGGCGCTGGCGGTGGTTGCGGTTCCCAGCAGAGCGAGCATGGCGTCTTGCACGAAAACAGAGTGGGGCAGTGTCATCCACCAGGCGCGCAGCCATGCCAGCCCGAGCAATCCATAGCCAATGAAGTGGCCGGACTTGCGGATGAGGTGATGGATGATCTCCCAGCGGGCGTCGCTGACGGGCCCGAAGATTGCCTGGAAGATCAAGCGCATCGGGCTGGAGGTATGGTCGGAGCCGAGATACTCGGTAGATTCCAACATGATGATGGCGATGCCAACAGCCACCGGCCACCAGACGCCGATCCAGAACTTGAGGCCGCCGCGGCTACTCGACATGATAGTTGGGCGCCTCACGGGTGATGATCACGTCGTGGACGTGACTCTCGCGCAGGCCGGCGCCGGAGATGCGAACGAATTGCGCCTTCTCCTGCAGCTCCGCAATGCTGCCGCAACCCAGGTAGCCCATGCCGGAGCGAAGGCCGCCGACGAGCTGGAAGACCATGGATTCGAGCGGGCCGCGATAAGGGACGCGGCCCTCGATGCCCTCGGGAACAAATTTTGCGAGGCGGTTCTGGCTGGCGCGCTCGCGCTGCACCACGCCCTCGCTGCCCAACTCCGCGCTGGCCAGGTCGGAGGTGCTTTGGAAATAACGTTCACCCGAACCCTGGCTCATGGCGGTCAGTGAACCCATGCCGCGATAGCTCTTGAAACTGCGTCCCTGATAGAGGATGGTTTCGCCGGGGCTCTCGTCGACTCCGGCAAAGAGGGAGCCGATCATGACCGAGCTGGCGCCGGCGGCGATGGCCTTGGTAATTTCGCCGGAGTACTTGATGCCTCCATCGGCGATGACGGGGATGGCGCGCTCGCGGGCGGCGCGAGAGGCCTCGGCGATGGCCGTGATCTGGGGCATGCCCGCGCCGGTAACCATGCGGGTGGTGCAGATGGAGCCGGGACCGATGCCTACTTTGACGGCGTCGGCGCCGGCGTCGATAAGCGCCAGTGCGCCCTCGTAGGTGGCGATGTTGCCGGCCAGCACGTCGACATGAGGAAACATCTTTTTTACCTCGCGGACCGCCTCGAGCACTCGCGAGGAGTGTCCGTGCGCGGAGTCGATGGCGAGTACGTCGGCGCGGGCGCGCACCAGCTCGGCTGCTCGCTCAAGATAATCGCCCGTGGCGCCGATGGCGCCGCCTACGCGCAACCGGCCCTGATCGTCCTTGCTGGCGTTGGGATACTTGAGCTTCTTCTGGATGTCCTTGACCGTGATGAGGCCCTTGAGCTCATACTGATCGTTGACGACGAGCAGCTTTTCCACGCGGTGCTTGTGCAGGATAAGTTCGGCTTCTTCAAGAGTAGTGCCGACGGGCACGGTGATCAGATCCTCTTTGGTCATCACGTCGCCGACGGGGATGTCGGTGCGGGTCTCGAAGCGGAGATCGCGGTTGGTGAGAATGCCGACCAGGCGCTTGCCCTGGGTGACGGGCACGCCGGAGATCTTGTAACGGCGCATGACGTCAAGGGCGTCGGCGATCATCTGGTCGGGCCCGATGGTGACCGGGTCGACGATCATGCCGCTTTCTGAGCGCTTGACCTTGTCGATTTCGCCGGCCTGGTCGGCGATGGTGAGATTGCGGTGCACGATGCCGATGCCGCCTTGCTGGGCCATGGCGATGGCCATGCGCGACTCGGTGACGGTGTCCATGGCCGAGGAGATGAGCGGAGTGTTGAGGCTGATGTCGCGGGTCAACTGGGTTTGGGTGCTCACCGAAACGGGCACCACCTCGCTGTAGGCGGGAACCAGCAGCACATCGTCGAAAGTAAGGGCTTCAGGTAGATTTTTTGCCAGCATAATGCTCTGATGCGCCTGGCGGCCGGGAGGCTCGAGTCCCCGGCGCGGCAGGCGCTTGAGGACTATTGTAGCGGAGGGAGCCTTGGGGCCTCGAAAAAGCGCTGTTTCCGTCTCAAATGCCGGCAAAATCGGGTATATGATCTTGGCGACGCATTTTATTTGCACAATTCGCTGTCTCCAATAAGATGCGGCTTCGATTCATGAAAGGCGGTGGCCGTTATGTACGCATGGGGGCGAATTTCCGCAATTCTTTCGTTGTCCATGGTTTGCCTCTGCGCCTGCAAGGCGGGAACGCAAGCACCAACCCCACTTACAACCGTCAATGCGCCAACGCAAACACCAACCCCACTTACAACCATCAATGCGCCCCAGGGGGGCAAGATCGTCTACGGCCCTGTGAATGGAGCCACCACCCAGGGGGCGGCCATGGCCAAGATGCTCAGCACCGTGCATAACAACAGCGGGGAGAAGCCGCAGATTGGAAGAGTGTTCCAGTTCACCGGAACCAATTTAGTCGGGGTGTTCTTTACGGTGACGGACCACCCGGACGGTAACCTTCCGCTGGCGGGCATGGTGATTGCCGCTGCAACCGGACCCAACCAGGTTGAGGCGGCTATGGTCTATGACCTCGCCTCCCGCTTCGGACAGACGGTAAACCCGATGCTGCAGCAACTATCCGGCGTCTGGCATCCGGGCGCGAGCTCACCCGCTGCGGGAACCGCGCCTGCTTCGGCAGGGAATGGCGGGGGTTCCGTTCCCGCATCGCAGGGAGGGTCAAATATACCCCTGCATCCAGTCAGCGCGCCAGACAACTCGGCCAGCGTCGGCATTCCCGACGGCTGGACGCTGGACCCCAACAGCGGCCATGGCGCAATAGTCGTCCATGGGCCGAACGGCGAGCAGATCGGCCTGGAGCTGATGAAAGGCGCGATTGACCCGACCCACCCCTTCCGGGCCAGGAGTGATGCGCACGGCCAACTTGAAGGACCCCCCGGAGCCGTGGTGATTTATCCCTATCGAGGGGACCCCGCCAAGGAGTTCGAAGGGATCCTCCAGGCATGGCGCACGTCGAATAGCAAGGGACCGGTGAAGCTCCAGGGGCTGAAGACCCAGATCGTAACCAACATTCCCAACCCCAATACCAATCAATGCGTGACTGCCGACGGACAGGTGGATCTTCAAGATGGAACTGGAATGCAGAAACTTGGCGCCCTGCTCTGCATCTACAACGATCAGACCACGTTCAAACAGTGGGGCAACTATGTCATCACGTTCTATCAGCTCAACTACGAGCCCATGGCGGTTGCCCAAAAAGATAGCGCACTGATTTCTGCGATCACCAACACATACAAACAAAACAGTCAGGTCATGCAGCAACAGGGGCAGCAGATGATGGCGCAGAAGCAGCAGTCTGACCAGCAAATCATGGCCCAGAGCCAGGCCGCGGTGGATAGGATTCACCAGATCGGCGCACAGGCGACGGCCCGCATGAACGCCACCGAGGCCGCCAACAGCACCGAACAGTCCTCCTGGGAGGCTGGCCAGAACGCGAATGCCCGGAACGCGCAGGGCTTCAGCAACTACCTGCTCGATCAGTCGGTGGTCCAGAACAACTACACGGGTGCTCACGCTACGACCTGGAACTCGGCCGCGGAGGGGCTGGTGAAAGCCGATCCAAACAAGTACTCGTATGTGAACACGCCCAATTACATTCCGGGGACGGATTACTGAGGCGCCTGGACGGCGACGAAGGGAAGCGCCGTTCCCGGCACAAGCACCAGCAATTCCCTGCCAATTATCTACGTGACGCACTTTACGCTCGAATTCCGCTATCTTAAGTAGGATGTAGATCTGATTCAGGAAGGGTCGCTGTCGTTATGTACGCATGGGGGCGATTTTCCGCAATCCTCTCGTTGTCCATGGTTTGCCTCTGCGCCTGCAAGGCGGGAACGCAAGCACCAACCCCACTTACAACCATCAATTCGCCAACGCAAACACCAACCCCACTTACAACCATCAATGCGCCCCAGGGGGGCAAGATCGTCTACGGCCCTGTGAACGGAGCCACCACCCAGGGGGCGGCCATGGCCAAGATGCTGAGCACCGTGCATAACAACAGCGGCGAGAAACCGCAGATTGGAAGAGTCTTCCAGTTCACCGGAACCAATTCAGTCGGGGTGTTCTTTACGGTGACGGACCACCCGGACGGAAACCTGCCGCTGGCGGGCATGGTAATTGCCAACGCAACCGGGCCCAACCAGGTTGAGGCGGCAATGGTCTATGACCTTGCGTCGCGCTTCGGGCAGACGGTAAACCCGATGCTCGAGCAACTGTCCGGCGCCTGGCATCCGGGCGCGAGCTCACCCGCTACGGGAACCGCGCCTGCTTCGGCAGGGAATGGCGGGAGTTCCCTTCCCGCATCGCAGGGAGGGTCAAATATACCCCTGCATCCAGTCACCGCGCCAGACAACTCGGCAAGCCTCTCAGTCCCCGCTGGGTGGACGGTGGATCCCCAAAGCAACCATGGCGCCATCATCGTGCACGGGCCGAACGGCGAGCTGATGGCCATGGAGATGAACCGCGGCGGTATCGATCCCACCAACCCCTTCCGGGCCAGGAGTGATGCGCGCGGCCAACTCGAAGGACCCGGAACCGTGGTCTATGCCTTCCGCGGCGATCTGACCAAGGAGTTCGTTCCCATCTTCCAGGCATGGCGAAAGGCAGGCGGCCTGGGCCCGGCGAAGATCCAGGTGGACACAATCCAGGAGATGCCCGGGTCTCAAGGCAGCCACGGTGTGATGGCCACCGGGCAGATGGATCCTGACGGCAAAGGAATGCAGTTCTTCAGCGACATGATGACGGTGAGCACTCCGACGCGCGACTACGGCTCATATTCCGTGACTCTCTGCACTGCGATGCTGCCCCTTGCGGTCGCCGACAAGGAGAAGCCAATGTTGAACTCGATCATCAGGACCTATGAACCGAACGTGCAGGTGATAAACGCGGAGAACGCGAAACAGCTGCAGCAGAAGCAGCAGAGCGATCAGCAGATCACGGCCAGCGCGCAGCAGTATATTAATCAGATTCACCAGATCGGCGCGCAGGCCACGGCCCGCATGAACGCGACCGAGGCCGCGAACAGCGCCGAGCAGTCCTCCTGGGAGGCCGGCCAGAACGCGAATGCCCGGAACGCGCAGGGCTTCAGCAACTACGTGCTCGATCAGTCGGTGGTCCAGAACAACTACACGGGTGCTCACGCTACAGCCTGGAACTCGGCCGCCGATGGGCTAGTGAAGTCCAATCCGAGCAAATACTCGTACGTGGACACGCCGAATTACATTCCGGGGACGGATTACTGAGGCACCTGAACGGCGACAAAGGGAAGCGCTCCTGATGCGACGATTGCGGCGGTTGGAGGGGTTTCGGGCCGCAATAGCAAAACGGTCACGTCAACAGGATATGTTCGTCACACGCCCACCGGGAATGGCTTGGGGCTGGACTCGTCGGTGTTGGCGCCGGTGCCGGTGCGCCAACGCTCGAAGCGGCCTTGCAACAGGCTCATCAGGCCGGTGTACCAGTAGCCGATGACGAAGAGGATCAGGAACGGGGCGGTGAAGTAGTTCTGGTTGGAGAAGGTATAGAGGATAGCCAGGAAGAAGTAGCCGCCGAGAAGGAGCTCGATCCATGGGGCGAGCACCAGGCGCTTACGGTACTTGGCGGCCTGGGACTTTTCGCCCTTTTTGGCGACGCGGTACTTGGGAGTGCGGACAAAGGCGCTCTTGATGCCGAACAGGGCTTCCATCACCGCCTTGGTATTGGTGACGGTGAGGCCGATCCCCAGGGCCATGAGGAAAGGGAGATAGTAGAAGGTCTTTTTCCAGGTTTTGGGGAAGAGTTCGCGCTCGCTCATGACGTAAAAGAAGGCAATAGAGAAGCTGGAGGCGGTGAACAGGGGCACGTCGATGAGCAGCATCTGGAACCAGCCCTGGTAGAAGCGGCAGATCATGGCGGGAATGAGAGCCGCGGACATGATGACCATGAGCGGATAGCTGAGGTTGGCGGTGAGGTGGTAGACGGCCTCGACTTTGATGCGGCGCGGCACATCCGCCCTGAACATCATGGGCAGAACTTTGATGGAGGTTTGGATGAGTCCCTTGGCCCAACGGGCTTGCTGGGTTTTGAAGGCGGTCATTTCGATGGGCAGCTCGGAGGGGCACTCGACTTCGGGCAGGTACTTGAACTTCCATCCGGCGAGCTGGGAACGGTAGCTCAGGTCGGTGTCTTCAGTGAGGGTGTCGTGCTGCCAGCCGCCGCCGTCGGCAATGGCCTGGATGCGCCACATGCCGGCAGTGCCGTTGAAGTTGAAGTAGTCGCCGGAGCGAACGCGGGCGCCGTGCTCCATGACGAAGTGGCCGTCGAGCAGGATGGCCTCGATCTGGGTCAACATGCTGTAGTTTCGGTTGAGGTGGGACCAGCGGGTCTGGACCATGCCGATCCCGGGCTCGGCAAAGTGGTGGATGACCTTCATGAGCCAATCGGTTGGGGGCACGAAGTCGGCGTCGAAGATGGCCACGAACTCGCCCTTGGCCACTTTGAGGCCGGCATCGAGGGCTCCGGCCTTGTAGCCATGGCGGTTGGTGCGGTGAATGTAGACGATGGGATGGCCGAGGGCCGCATAACGCGCGACAATGCCGAAGGCCACCTCCCGGGTCTCGTCGGTGGAGTCATCCAGCACCTGGATTTCAAGCTTTTCGCGCGGATAATCCATGGCGCAGACTGCCTCGATGAGCCGGTCGATGACGAACTGCTCGTTGAAGATAGGCAGTTGCACGGTCACCCTGGGCAGCTCCTGGAAGTGGCCGGGCGGGTTGGGATTGTAGTTCTTGCGGTACTTGAAATAGAGGTAACACATGGTGTAGCGGTGAATGCCGTAGAGGGAAAGAATGATCATTACCGCGAAGTAAGGCAGCAGCACCGCCGCATCAAAGAGATTCCAGTGGTAAAGGCCCCTGAAGGTCTGATCGCCGTACTGCGTTTTGAGGTAGTGGCGGAAGGTGTTCTGGGACGCAAAGGCCAGATGCGCGGCCGCCTGGGCGCACAGCCCCCCAAGCCTCATGTGGAGCGGGCCGGCGGCAGAACTCAGGCGGGTCAAAAGGGCGGCGAACAGGGCGGACCTCCACGGTCTGGATAGTGTTCATTGTATGCGATGGACGGTAAGCGCAAAGGACAGGTGGCGTACACACAACCCGCCTGATGGAAAGCAGTTTCACGCCAGTTCGACAATATGGTAACACATGTGTTACTCTAGATTGTGCCGCAAATCCTCGAGTACGTGAATGCCGCTGGTGTTTCTCCTTTTGCCGAATGGCGCGAGAAGCTCGATGCAACGGTGAGGGCGCGCGTTACGCTGGCGGTTTACCGCCTCGAGGCCGGCAACTTCTCGGCAGCGAAGGGCGCGGGAGCAGGCATTTTTGAGTTGCGGCTGGACTTTGGGCCAGGCTATCGGGTGTATTTCGGCAAAGACGGGGAGCAATTGGTGGTCCTGCTCAGCGGTGGCACAAAGAAAAGACAGCAGACTGATATTGAAACCGCGCAGGCTCTCTGGCTGGAGTACAAACGCAGAAAAGTGAAGAGGAGGGATGATGGCTCTGACAAGAAAATTTAGCGAGACGGTAAAGGCGGACCTACAAGAAAGCGCAGAGTTTCGCCGCGCGCTTTTGAGCGAAGCTCTGTCCTGCATGGCTTCGGGGGATGTGGAGACGGGGAAGATCGTGTTGCGCGAATACGTCAATGGAACAGTGGGCTTTAGCCAGCTTGGAGCCGCGCTTGGCCGCTCACCGAAGAGCCTGATGCGGATGCTGAGCCCGACCGGAAACCCGCAGGCGCGGAATCTCTTCGAAATGGTGGCATACCTTCAGAAGGTCGAGGGCACTGTGCTGGAAGTCCATGCGCGGGATGCAGCGGCGGCCTGATTTGCTGTTGCCGGGCCAATCGCCGGCGCACCGGACTTGGAACTGGGAATGTGCAAAAGGGCGCCATCGTGCCGACATTTCCAAGCTCAGGAGAACTTAGGAGGTTAGCAAACGCGCGTGCCAAAGCAGATCAAGCGAACAGCAAGTCGCTCAGACGTCCAGCAGCTCGCCAAGCCGCTCATGCTGGTTCTTGCTTCCTTTCTTCTTGCTGCCGGTGTCATGGCGCGTGCGCAGCAGAATCCGTCTCCGATGGTGGAGCACACCAGGGAGCACCCGCGGCTCCAGAAGACGGCGCCGTCCGGGCAGCGGATCCAGCTTGAACTGGGCACCTTGTTCGTTCCGGAAAGTGTGAAACAAAAGCGGCAGGTGAAGCTTCTGCTGTTCTTTCATGGCGGGGACTGGCTTCCCGAGTTTGCCGTCGCGCAGCAGCGGAATATGGCCGTGATCAGCGTTCAGGCCGGCGCAGGTTCGAGCAGCTATGAGAAGCTGTTTGCCGACCCGGCGCGGCTGCCCCGCCTGATTGCGGAAGCGGAAGGCAAAAGCGGCCGGAGATTTGGCGAAATCGATCTCGGCGGCTGGAGCGCGGGCTGCGGCGCGTTGCGCAAGATCCTTAACGATCAGCCGTCTTACGACCGGATCAGCCGCGTTCTCTGTATTGATGGGGTCCATACCGGCTATGTGAACGGAAAGCCGGGCCCCGAGGAATCCGAGATCGAGACAGACAATCTGCAGATCTGGCTTCGCTTGGGGCGCGACGCCATTGCCGGGAAGAAGCGCCTGATCGTCACCCATACGGAGATCTTTCCGGGTACCTTCGCCAGCACCACGGAAACCGCCGATTATCTGTTGCGCGCGTGGGGGCTGGCCGCGCATCCGGAGGTGCGGTGGGGGCCTATGAAAACGCAGATCCTGAGCGAGGCGACGATGGGAGGATTGCTGGTGGTGGGCTTTGCCGGCAACTCAGCGCCCGATCACGTGGATCAGCTTCACTCCCTGCCGGAGTTCCTTGGGTGGCTCGAGAAGAAGTGAGTGGATGCGCCGACGCCCATTTTCTGTAAAGAAACCGCCCGGATCGCCGGATCTTGTCCGAGAACGGCTAGAATCTGTCCATCTCCACATACACTCGGATTGCACCGG
>Ga0326727_10026487_pt1 | contig 10747 bp, 9 predicted proteins | sample MB2enrmetagenome_FD_207643 | JGI IMG/M metagenome (GOLD analysis project Ga0326727, IMG submission 207643) | Lab enriched peat soil microbial communities from McLean, Ithaca, NY, United States - MB29MY | ecosystem: Environmental > Terrestrial > Soil > Wetlands > Peat | place: USA: New York... | reverse complement strand
GCTCGTGGCGGTTTGCGGCTGCAACGTGGGTGGTGATCGCGTGACCACCAGCGAAACGCGTAAGGAGTCGAAAACGGTAGCGCTCGGCGGCGCCCAGTCCGTGCGAGTGAGCTTGAACATGAAAGCCGGCGAACTGAAAGTCGGCGGTGGCGCAACCGACCTGCTGGATGCGGATTTTACTTACAACGTGCCGGAATGGAAGCCGGCGGTGAAGTACGAGGTAAGCGGCGGCGTGGGGGACCTGGAGGTGGAGCAGCAGGGGTCCGGTGCCTCCGGGAGCAACACCCGAAACGATTGGGACGTGCACTTGAGCAATAAGGCGCCGATGGAAATGACCGTGAACATGGGCGCCGGCCGCGCCACGCTGACCCTCTCGGGCCTGGCGCTGAGCAGGCTCGAGTTGAATATGGGCGCCGGTGAAACTACGGTTGACCTGACGGGTAATTGGAAAAAGGATCTCTCCGCGCAAATCCACGGCGGCGTGGGACGGGCGACGATCAAGTTACCCAGGGACGTGGGCGTCCATGTGGTCGCCCATGGGGGACTGGGATCGATCAACGCACGCGGCGGCTTCATAAAGGAGGGCGATGCCTTCGTGAACGACCAGTACGGCAAGTCGCCGGTCACGCTCCAGATCGAGGTCGAGGGGGGTGTGGGCGAGATCAATCTCGAGTTGGCCGGGGATCGACCCGCGGCGTAAGCCACGACGGAGCGTTTGTAGCGCCGACCCCTGTCGCTGGGGTCATCGGTTCTTTCTTAGCTTGATGGTTCCGACTCGGAGGCAAGCCACGTTTTTGAGATTTTCGGTTTGCGCTATCGAAGAACTTCACTTTACCCTTTATCCTTTACCCTTCAGCACTTCGTCCACGGCCTCTTCGAAAACCTGCAAGGACTCGCGCAACGCGTCTTCCGCGATGGTGAGGGGCGGGGCGATTTTCAGGCACTCACCGCTGGCGGCGACGGGCGCGAACATCAGCACGCCTTTGTGGAAGCAGGCCACATTGATCCGCAGCGCCGTGTCGGGGTCAGGAGTTTTCGATCCCGGTTTCACCACTTGAATTCCCGCCACCAGCCCCTTGCCCTGAAGACATCCCAGCACTTCGGGATACTTTTGGCGAATGCGCTCGAGCTCGGGGATCAGGATCTCGCCCAGGCGCGCGGCGCGCTCCGCCAGGTTTTCTTTCTGGATAATCTCCAAGCTGGCAATAGCCGCGGCCACCGGCAAGGGCGATCCCGAGTGGGTGGACGTCATCGAGCCGGGGGGATAAAGACCCATGATGTCCTCGCGCCCGATCACGGCGGAAATCGGCAGCGACGAGGAGATGCCCTTGCCGCAGGCGATCAGGTCCGGATGCACGCCGTAGTGTTCAAACCCAAACATCTTGCCGGTACGCCCGAAGCCCGCCTGCACTTCGTCGTAACACATCACGATGTCGTGATTGCGGCAGAACGTCTGGAGCTTCTGCGCGTACTCGACAGGCAGGAAATCCGGCCCGCCCCCTTGATAAGTTTCCGTCATCACCCCGGCGATGTCCTGAGGCTGCACGCCTTTTTCCGCCAGGGTCTCGAGGAAAAGATCAAACGAAGTGTTTTCATTCTTGTAACCATCCGGGAAAGGCACTTGCGCGAAGGTCCGGTCGCGATCGACCATCCATTCCTTCGACCTCTCCCAGCCGCCGGCAAGCTGCGCACCCATAGTGCGTCCGTGAAAGGCGTAATGAAAGGTCACGAAATATTTCTTATGGGCGCCGTGTTTGGCCAGGGCGTAAGTTTTCGACAGCTTGATGCAGTTCTCCGTGGCCTCACTGCCCGTGCTCATCAGGAAGACGCGGTATGTCCGCGGTTCGGGCGAGAGGGCGCGGAGCATCTCGGCAAGGCGGGCGCGCCGCTCGTGCACAAACACGTACGACGCCAGCAGCCCACGGTCAATCACCTCGCGCAGTGCGGCGCGGATTTCCTTGCGCCCGTGCCCGGCGTTGGTAATCAGCACGCCGCTGGACCAGTCGATCCAGCGGTTGCCCCAGCAGTCGCTGACGATGAAGTCTTCCGCCTTGTCCCACACCATGGGCGGCTGGCCCATCATCGAGCGGGGCTCCGACTCCTGCAACGCGGCGAAGATCGGCAAAGACTCCGGCACCGGCAGCTTGGTCTTGATGGTGCGGTATTTCGTTTCCACTTTCGGTACATCGATTGGAGTTAGATCATAGATTGCCATAGCCTGGGTACCTCCTAGAATTGCCGATTGACGATTTTCGATTGACGATAGGTGATTGAAAGAATCGACAATCCCTTCTCAATTCAATGTAGTCGACAATTCCCAATCGCCACTTGCCAGTTCTGCTGTGATCTTCAATCGACAATCGGCAATCGACAATCGGCAATTCTGGGCTGCTCGCCGTAAACGATGCGCACTGGCGCGGCGTCTGCCAAAATCGACGCGCGCGCCGCCTCCACCACCAATTCATTGATGTAACTGTTAGCGGGAGTGGCGATCAGGCCTTGCGCGTCCACGGCGTGGATCATTTCCCGGCGCAGGGCGAGCGCGGCATCCGGCGCCAGCCCGGCCGTCGTGCTTTCCAGGCGATGGATGGCGTGGGTAATTCCCGCCACCGATTCGTACCCGTAACCAATGGGTTTATAGCCCGGTCCCTCCCAGGGGACTAGGCGGTAGAAATCCGGGCTGACATAGTTGTACTTCGACCCTCCCGGACCGATGTCCTGCAAGTACGAATAGGCCACGCCACGGTTGTGGTCGTCGTGGAAGATGAGTCCCGTCTGGTCAGTCCCCTCGCAGTACAACACCATTCCCTGATCGTTGCTCCCGGCGGCGGCATCGGGATATCCCAAGCCATTGACCACCGAAAGCAGAGCCCCGTTTTCCCAGGCCACGCGGCCGTGCGACCACAGGAACGCCTCGTTGCCATTGGGGAATTTCCCCTTCACCCCTTTCAGGGAAACTTCCACCGGCTTCAATCCGGTGATGAAGTAAACCAGGTCCACGTAATGGCACCCGATGTAGGTGAAAGGGTCGGTGCGGTCGCAGGTGAACCAATTCTGGAAATTCGAGTGGCGATAGTAGTAGGGCTCGATGAGTTTCGCCTCGCCCATCACGAATGCCCCGAACTGCCCCAGGGCATAACTGCGTCGCGCCACCAGCGACCGGCGATCGAAGCGCTTGTGGTACTCCACCCCCACAAAGCGCCCCTTTTCCAGCGCCAGCTTTTCGATCTCCTCGGCTTGCTGATATTTGAGGACCAGCGGTTTTACGCAAAGCACGTTCTGGTCATGCTCCAAGGCGTACTTTACCACCGCGTAGTGGAGATTGTCCGGCATGGCGACCACCACCATGTTGCCCGGAGCCATCCCCGCGATCACGTCCTTATAGAGATCGGGGAACTGCGCGTCAGGCGGCGCGGAGAGCGCTGGATGCGGCGTGAATCCTTGCCCGGGAAACGCTTCGTGAAACTCCGGGTTCTCGGCCAGAGCTTTGAGCGGAGCGGTGTTCAAGGCGCAGATATCAATTCTGCGGACCACGCCCACCCTTTCCAGGTGATACAAAGAGGGCAGAAGTAGATCGAAGGTGATCATTCCTCCGCCGACGATGGTTACATCAAGACTTCCATTTTCTGCGGCCACGGGCACTCTCCCTCCCAGTTGGAATCCAAGGCGCTGGCGACAATGGAGCAAAGATATTATGAATTCGCGCGAGCCGTGTCAAACGAGCTGCGGAAAAACCCTTTCGTGCCGTTTGTTTCATCTTCTCGCCCGGCACCGCCGATAAACGATGCGGGGGAGTGTCGGGGGCACAGCGAGGGGGCATACAAGAGGGTGGCACAGCCACTCCTGGCGGTGCGGTGGCACAGCCACTCCCGGCTGTGCAATGAGCTGGCTGCAAGCCTGTGCCACCACGCCGTTCGTCAAATATAGGCTCATCATCTCGAAAACCTGGCCGATAGGCGATATGGGCTAGTGTCGCGCGGGGGAACGCGGCACGGCCGACCTGCCCCGATCCATCGGGGTTTTGGCCATGACGGATCACCGTGGCGCCCATGGATTCTAGTAGGCTACTACGGCTACATGTCGCTTTTTGTCGAGCTCGCGTCAAACACCTTTCTCCTTTATTTTCATGAATATCTTGGAAAGAAATGGGTAAATCATTTGTTTTCATCAACATCTTGGAAAGGCAGAAAACGGGCATCTTTTCTACACTTGTTTTTAACAACTTAGCGCAACTCATGCCTATTTTTTCACCCCTTTTTTTTCGTAACCTCTGCCCGCAGAGAATCTACTAAATAATTGATTTTCAATAACATAGATTTTCTTGAGGATTTCGCGATTCGCCGCTAACCCCTTTTTTTTCTAGTACATCTTGGAAAGCCGATGCCTTTTTTTCTCCCGGATCCTGTATTTCTATCTAACTATCCTTATTTGAAGGATATAGAGTGTTTGGACATCTTGGCGCTAAACAGCGAACCCCTTTTGTTTCTTATACATCATGGAAAGGCTCGGTATCAGGGGCGGGGGGGTAGGGGCTAGGGACTCGCCAGAAACCAGCCCTCGGGGCACGGACGATTCCCGCGTTCCGAGACCCGCCGCCAGCCCCAGTCCCCACCCCGCAGCCCTGGCACCTGACACCTAGCCCCTCTGCGCGTTGTCACGCCGCTCTCGCCCTCGGCAAAGTAGGCTAACACGTTGGCGGCCATTCTCCCTATCGTAATTTACAGATTCCCGCCGGGTTGGCGGGGTCTGGCTTGCCGTACCCGCTTGGTGCGGTCGCGCGATAAAAATAAATGGGCCAAGGTGCTTCGCGCACTTTCATGCACAGTGGCGAGCCTAAGGCTCAGGAGAACCCGCGGTAGTGGTGCAGTTTGGGGTCGTAGCGGCGGGTTTACCTCGCCCCAAGGCGGCGTCCCGATAGGATCGGGACAGGTTTCGCCGCCGCCACGTAAAACTGCACCACTACCGAATCCGCGGTAAACGTAGCAATTCCCCCCGTTTGGAGTAGAATCTGGATTTCTCCAAGTCCACGCACGGCGCGCGAGGTGGCGATGGGATTCCGCAAAAACGCAGGCTCTTCTCATTCTGGCAATGGGGTTGGCCTTTGCCCTGTCTGCCCGGGCGCAGCAGAAGAACGTAGGGCCCAGCAGCGCTGGGCCGAGGCCGAACGCTGTTCGGCCCCACGTTGCGTGCGCCGCCGCAATGCCGGCCCTGCCCCCGCGGGCGCAGCAGAAGCCCTTTGCCCAGGAGCAGGTCGTAAGCATGGTGCGCGCCGGATTGGGATGATGATTCGGGCGCCAAGCTGATCGAACAGCACGGGATTGATTTCGCCCCGTCTGAGGACTTTATCCAAAGCCTGAAGGCCGCCGGCTGAGGATGAGTTGGTGGGAGGCGCCATGCCTCTAGCGGTAAGCGCCCGTCGCCAAACGCCGCAAGGCGGCCTTGACAATGTAGCTTCATCGAGCTACATTGAAGACATGAAAAGCGTGGGCCTCCGGGAGTTGAAGAACCGTTTGAGCGAGTACGTTCGGGAAGTTCGGTCCGGGGAGAGGGTGTTGGTGACGGATCGCGGCGAAGTCGTCGCGGAACTCATTCCGCCGGGCCAAGGAAGCGATGAGCGAGGCGTCCCTTCCGGGCTGGTAGCGCTGGCGAGGAAAGGGCAAGTGACTCTGGGCGCGCCAAATAGTTCGGCGGTGTATCCAAAGCTCCCGCGGCTCCTCAAACGACACCGAGCCACGGAACTCCTGAATGAGGAGCGTGGTACCCGATGAATGTTTATGCGGAGTCCAGCGCCGTGCTCGCGTGGTTGCTGGGGGAAGAAGGCGGCGGCCCCGTGCGCGAGGCGCTCCGCCGTGCCGAGTTGGTGACGGCCTCCGATCTTACTCTCGTGGAGTGCGATCGCGTGCTGATTCGTGCCGCTGCGCTCGGAGAAATCGATGAAGCCACGGCTGCCGATCGGCGCGCGCAAATGGACGCCGAGGCCGCCCACTGGCACTTGTGGCGGGTCAGTTCGGACATTCTGGACCGAGCCAGGCGTCCGTTTCCCGCTGAGCCCGTCCGCACCCTTGACGCGATTCACCTGGCGTCGGCATTGGCCGTGCGTTCTGTGGTACCCGGCGTGGAACTCCTGAGTCTTGATGATCGCATTCGCAGAGCCGGGGCGCAGCTCGGATTCCGACTTCGACCCCAGTGAGCTATGCCGAGGTGACGCCGGGCCCCGGGGCGCTCAGTTCTGCATTTGCCCGGATTAGCGCGCCACTCCACCTGGCAGACCTTTTCCTCTTCCTCACCTCGCCTCTGGGGTGACGGTGCCAATTCCCCTGGTTTGGAGTGGAATTTCGATCTTCGTCAATCTACAACCGCCGCGCGAGGTGGCCATGGGATTCCCCAGAAAGCTGACCTTTCTCATTCTGGCCATGTCGCTGGTCTTTGCCCTGACCGCCCGGGCGCACCAGAAGAACATAGGGCCCAGCAGCGCTGGGCCGAAGCGCGTTGCTGGTCCACTCGGCGGGGGCGATGCATTTGCTGGAAGGCCTCTTCGGCGAGCATACAGTCGTGGCTGATTTTCTCCACTTCCAGCCGTCGGCGGTTGGCTTGAAAGCCGATCTGGCGCAAGCGCGGCAGGTTGGGGAGTCGCTTGCCGATATTGAAAGCATAGGTGTTGTTGACGGTGGTCTCGGTGCGCAGAGCGCGGCCCTCCTTGTGATACTGCTTGATGCGTGTGCCTTTGTAATCGACAGGCAGGGAGGGCACGACGCCGCCGGTGATGACGCGGGTGCGAAACAAGCCGGGAGTGTTTTTAGTGACCTTGCGGTCGAAAATGAGCTGCACCGGTTTGGGTCGGCCGATCTCCAGGTTTTCGCGAATCAGTTCTTCAAACGAAGATGCGGCCGGGGAGCGGTCGGTCGAGAACCTGGGTGAGGGAGAGTGCAATCTGCAGGATGGAAAGGTCGTAGCGATATCCGGCTTGGCGGTCGCGGGCGGAAAAAGGATGCGGCAGGAGGCGCAGCCACTTCCGTAACAGGGTTTCGATCTTGGCGGCCGAGAGCCCGTCGCAGAGAGTTTGCAGGCGATGGGGATCGGCGCAAGAAAGAACGCCCTTGTCGAGGGCCGCAAAGGCAATGCCTTGCTGGGCCCGTTGGCGCTTCACGTACTCGTGGCCGTTCAGACAGAGCTTGGCGTTGTAAGGAAAGTAGGAACAGAACTTGAGAAAGAAGGAGCCGAAGTCGTGGTCCACACCGTAGAAGTAGTAATGATTCACCAGCGCCGTGGACTTCACGATCCAGGCGTAGGGTTTTTCCGGTGTGGGGATTGCGGCGCTTCTCGGTGCCATAAACCGTGCACTTTTCCTGGGCCTTGCCGACCAAGACCACGCCTTCGGCGGCCGAGAAGTCGGCGCGGTAGGCGGCGGCGACGTCTTCCTTGCGCTGGCCTTTCTCGAACGAAACTAGCGGAATGCCGTGATCGCGAACGAATTTTTCCATGGCCGCCACAAACTGCCGGGTGATGGGTTGTACCATGCGCGTGGAAGCGACGGGATACCCGCGATGGTGACGGATAAACCCCAAGACTCCCTCCACGATCTGGAGACGGGGAACGTAGACGTTCAGATACATCCGGTCGATCCCTTCCACTTCCAGGGTGACGTGCTCTTGGAGAATCTCGGCTACGCTTGGTGGTATGGTCATGGTCGGCTCCGTTTGGGGGTCGGCCTTGGAGGCCCACTAGCCGCTTCGGCGGTCTCATGCACGGAGGTGATAGCACTTCCGTCCTACACCCGCAAGCGGAGCCTCTACTAACGGAGCTTTGCCCCAGCCCGGCGAGCATCTTCTCCCCGCCGCAAGCGGAGCCTCTACATGCTCACCAGGCTGGGGCGAAGCCCCGTTAAATATCAGGACTGCGTCCATCGTTGCTGTGAGTAGAATTCCCTAAAAGGACAGCGGGTGTTGTGACGGGGCGGTGATCCCCGAAGACGCTTTCGATCGCCGCACGCAGTTCCTGGATGTTAATCGGCTTCGAGACGTACCCATCCATCCCGGCCGCTAGACAGCGTTCGCGGTCGCCTTGCATGGCATGTGCCGTCACCGCGATGATGGGAAGGTGTTGCCCCGATTGGCACTCGTCTTGGCGGATGGCGCGGGTGGTTTCGAGTCCGTCCGCACCCGGCAGCTGCACATCCATCAGCACCAAGTCGAAGCGCTCTCGTTTCAGGGCGTTGAGCGCCTCCTGACTGCTGCCGGCGGCCACGACGGAGTGGTCCTGTTTTTCGAGTAAGCGGACCGCCAAAAGTTGATTCATGGGATTGTCTTCAACAACCAGCACGCGCAGATGGCCCTGCCCTTCCGGCAGCGATGGGCGGGTGACGGGTTCAGCCCGCCTCCGCCCGTCCGCGGGCGCCTGCGCAACGCCCACGCCTATGGTAAAGTGAAACTTGCTGCCGCGGCCAACTTCACTCTCTACCCAGATCCTCCCCCGCATCATTTCAACCAGGCGAGACGCGATCGTGAGACCGAGCCCCGTTCCACCGAACTTGCGCGTCATGGAGCCATCGGCCTGGGTAAAAGCCTCGAAGATGATCGCCTGCCGGTCTGGCGGAATTCCGATCCCGGTGTCGGAAACGACAAAGTGCAGTATGACGTTATGATGGTCTTCCGACTGGGTCTCAACGCGGATGGCAACTAGGCCGCGCTCCGTAAACTTGATGGCGTTGGCGACCAAGTTCACAATGATTTGGCGTAAGCGTATCGGATCGCCCTGGACCGACTCCGGGACCCCCGGCGCCAGGTCCAAAACGAATTCCAGCCCCTTCTGATGCGCCTGCGGCGCTAGAAGTCTAGTGGTCTCTTCCAGGCTCTCGCGGAGGTTGAAAGCCACCTGATCCAGGCCCAGTTTCCGTGCCTCAATCCTGTTGAAATCCAGGATGTCGTTGATGATTTCCAAGAGTCCGTCGGCGGAATGCTTGATCATCCCGAGATACTCACGCTGTTCGTGAGTCAGGCCGGTATCCAACAGAAGATCTGTCATCCCCATAATGCCGTTCATGGGTGTGCGTATTTCATGGCTCATGTTAGCCAGGAATTCACTCTTCAAACGGTTCGCGGCCTCCGCAGCCTCTTTGGCCTTCCGCATTTCTTTTACCCGCTCGCGCTCGCTCACGTCGCGGAATCCCCACACCCTCCCCACGCACTTTCCGCCAACGCGCTGGGGCTCCGAATGCCGTTCGAAGACGCGTCCATCCTGGAATTCGATCTCGTCATCGGTCTGGGCCTCAGTGTCCAATTCGAGTTGCGGGATTCGGGCCTTGAAGGCCTCGGGATCTTTCGCTTGGCACGCCACGAAATTCAGCGTGGCGGCGCCGTCGCGCGACGCCAGCACTACCTCTGGGATCGCCCACGTCTGGGCTAGCTTGCGATTAGAGGCGACAATCTGGCCGGCGGAATTAATCACCAGGATTCCATCGGCGGTCGACTCCAACGTGGCGCGAATCGTCTCCGTCTGTTCGTTGACCTGCCTGCGCAAAAGGACCACCCACATGGCGCTGAGGAGGAGGATTACCGCCAGCACTGCCAGCAGGGTGATAATTCGACCGCTTGTCCACCACGAAGGATACCCCAGCACGAGGATGTCTTGGTCGGACCGCAGCAGGACTCGAAAGCCCGTGGGCATCCGGTACTCGTCGGCGTCGGTCGACCACACACCGGTTACCTGGAGGTGGCTGCCCAGCGGAATGGAGCGCATCGCGGCGCCGGCGGCACTGCTTTCGAGGCTTGCGGTATAGGAAAAACTCCCCATTTGTAGGGTCAGGACGAGATCCTCGCCCCGCATTGACTGGTTGATCAGCCTCCCCCCGACCTTAACCAATTCGGAGTTGTGGTCGCTGCTTAGGCTTGGAGCACCGGTTAAGTCGATGGGTACCGGCAACGTGCCCGGCCCGATCTCCCGAAATTCGCCGTTTTCCAGCACCGGCGCATACTGGCTGGCCGAGGGGAAGCCGACGGCATCGACGCGGCTCCCGGGCTGAACGGCGGTCTGGCTACCGCCCAAAACCATGACCCCGCCGGATGAGTCCTGAAGGAAAAGCAAGCGCCCGGGTTTGTTAAGAGTCACCACGCCTTGCACTCTCAGCCGATGGCCCGTAGTTCTTTCCGGTGTGAACCGCATCAAGCTGTCCGTAGGCGATGCCGGCAACGCATAGGGATCGGCAGGGGCGGCTTCTTCGATATGCACCTGATCGATGCTGGGAACAAACACTTGGATACCGATCAACTGCCTTCGGTCGTTGAACAGAGTTGCGCAAGCGCCGCGCACCGCAACCGCCGCGTCGATCAGGTAGTTGTAGTTAATGCCTGGCTGAAATTTTGCGATCCGGGCCTTGAACTTGTGGCTGCCGGCGGCAATCCCCAGTACGAGGGACGGGGGAACTTCTCGCATATCGGGCGGAAGCCGGCTCTCAATCCCCACGGAACGCACCACACCCCCTACCTCGACCCACTGACTGTCCTGCTTGCCGGTTAGGAGGTCATCAGAGTGATAACGTTGAGCGCCGGGCAGCCGAGTTTGGCCCAGGACGCGGATTTGCAGGAGGTGGACCACGGGCGCGAAATCGCCCGCCGCGGTTCTACCATCGACCTCCACCAAGTCACCAGCGCGGACGTTGACGAGCGTTGCGCTCGCCCAGATAAAGATCCCCGCGGTGGAATCCTGAAGAAAAGCCACGCCTGACGCTGGCACATTATATGTAATGACTCCG
>Ga0326727_10026484_pt1 | contig 10749 bp, 4 predicted proteins | sample MB2enrmetagenome_FD_207643 | JGI IMG/M metagenome (GOLD analysis project Ga0326727, IMG submission 207643) | Lab enriched peat soil microbial communities from McLean, Ithaca, NY, United States - MB29MY | ecosystem: Environmental > Terrestrial > Soil > Wetlands > Peat | place: USA: New York... | reverse complement strand
GCCACTATCACGCTTCCTCGAAGCCCTGGGTTTCGAACTTCAATGTGCGGCAATTCTCAGTGACCGTGCGAACCAGATTGTCGGGCGCACCGGAAGGCATCTCCGCATCGATCTCAATGGTGATTTTCACCTTTGCGTCTAGCAGGCCGGCGAGATGCTGAACTACCGCGCTGGCGATGGCGTCCGCATCGCGGGACAGTCGGGTGGCGTCAACCATCGCTGAACCATGGAACCGACGAAGCACGGGGGCCTTAGGGGTTTTGCCGGGCGCGGCGGGGATGCGAGCCGATGAACTCCCCTCGCCTCCGTTCCCACCCGCCTCTGCTCCCGTCGTTGGAGCACCTTCGGGGGAAGTTGTCGGCGGCGGGGCAGAGTCCCTTTGAATCTGCGCGGCGGCAACGCCGGGCTTTACCACCACGCTATTTGCGTTCAATTGAACGGTGGGCCGCCGACCCGCCTCGAGACCGCGATATCGGTCGGCGGCGGTGTCGAAATAGTCCGCGTACGCGAAGGCGTCCTGTTCCCAGGTGATCCGTCCGACGCCATCCTCAATCGCCGCCAGGAGCACCTGCGCGTTCTTCACGCGGGGCAAATACAAATATTTCGCAAAGTCGTCCACCAACTGCTTCACACCAACGTGATTCCCGCGCCACAGCGGTATCTGGTCGATCTCAAAGCGCAGGACCGATCCGGCCATGCTGGTGACCAGCAGCCCGTCATTCTTCAGCTTCTTCGACGCCCTCTCCGCGAGCCACTCCTGGCCCTGTAGCCTGAACTCCTGCCACTCGATCGCTGGAAATGCCTGGCCGGTTTCAGGACGTTTCAACCCGGCCACCAGCAGCCAGACATATGTCTCGGGAATTCGCCCCTTCACCGCCTGATCGGAACTCGCCAACCGCTGATCCACTTGATTGGCCTGGAACGGCGTCAAGTTCAGCGCTACTTTCTCCTTCTCAATCGACTGCCACGCCAAGTACGACCGGACGGCTTTGTCCAGATCCACCAATCGTGTCTTATCCGCAGCGAGGAACACCAGCATGTTGCCGCAATTCCGGCCAGCCGAACCACGATTCAGAATGTCCGCAGCGGATTGCCGCCCAACGCTCGAATCCGTTTTCGCGCTATGCGGAGACTCCGGGCTGAGAATCACCAGCTTTGCTTCCGGTTCGTCAACCACGTCCCCGGCACTGCCGGGACACACATGAACCTTGGAAAAGTCGCCGCGATGCTTCGCCTCATCCGCGAGCCTTCGGCGAATTTCCTCGGTCACATCCTCGGGGTGATACCGCTCGGCGCGCTCCTCGGCCAGCCGGTTCACGCTCGGCTGTGTCGCGTACCAATAGCGGCTCCCGTCCACATAAAGATACGTGGCCTGGTCGGCCAGCTTCCGCAAGGCATCGCCAAATGTCCCGGACGTCTCGCCTGGCTGCACGCACCCCAACTTGATCTGGCGATCTTCCAACCCCTTCTTCGTCGCATCCTGCGTTGGGGCGGAGCCCAGATATAACGTTCGAGCGACACGGCGCGCCGCAGAGTAGCGTCCGAGCATCGGATTCTCGCGGTCTACCCTCAGAGGAAGCGAGTTCGGTCCATCAATATCCTTTTCGATGATGGGGTCCCAAACCGGGGGCAGGTAGCGAGTCAGTTCGCTCTGGACGGCGGCAGCGTCAACCGGAACGCTCGCCGGTAGGATCATGAGCCCTTTGTCTTCGCGCTCCCAGAGTGCATGAATCACCGCCGACATCAGGCGAAGAACGCCGCGCGTGCGCTGGAATTTGTCGAGCGTGGACCAGTCGTTGTAAAGCCGTTCGAACAGTTCCGGGTGGATTGGATACGCCGCCTTCATCCGGCGCTCATACTCGGATTTGCCGGCGTCGGAGGGAAATTCCTGGGGATACTTCCGGTATTCATCGGCGAACGCTTTCACGACGGCGTCTCGCGCAGTGAACAGGTCGGGATCGGCGATCGGCTGGAACAGGCGCCGCCGCACAATCTCAAAACCTTCTTCAGCGCTGGCTGGACGCCAGGAGGTCTCAACACGCTCAATCACGTTCTTCAAGCGTTCGAGCGCGGCCAGACCGCCCTCACCCCCGATCTCGTTTTGCGATGCCGGGATGCTGACCACCAGCAGGGTCCTATCCGCCAGCTTCGCCGACTCGCTCAGCGTCTGCGCGAAGGTGAAATGCGCGTCGAAATCGCCGGCGGGCAAGTCCGACTTGTTATAAAGCTGCCGAGCATAGGCCACCCACTCGTCGATCAGGATCAAGCATGGCGAATACTTATTGAAGAGCAAACGCAGCGAGTCGCCCGGGCTAACGGCCTTCTCGTCCGCGCTACGCACCATCTCATAGCCCTCTTTGCCTCCCAGTTGCCAAGCCAGTTCACCCCACAGCGTTCGAACCACCGTTCCATCGGGTTTCTTGTGAAGATCTGCCGGTGACATCCGGTTGCCGACCAGGACGGCGCGGCGGACTTTGGGAGGTTGGGAAACCCCAGCGATCTTGACCACCGTTTCAAGCCCTGGTAGTTGGCCCGCCGCCACGCCGCCAAACAGATGCCATAGGGCGAGCATGGAGTGGGTTTTGCCGCCGCCGAAGTTGGTCTGCAATTCGACGACGGGATCGCCACCATTTCCAGCAAGCCGTTGCAGGGCGTTGGCGAGCAACTTCTGCAGACCTTCCGTGATGAACGTCCGCCGGTAAAACTCGATCGGGTCCTTGTATTCGTCCGATCCCTCGCGCAGGTAGACCTGCCAGAGATCTGCGGCGAACTCCGCCTGCTGATAGCGGCCTGACGCGACATCCGGATGTGGCGTAACGATCTCCCGCCAGGGCCGAAGGCCCGTTGCAGGTTTGCCCTCCACGGCGATACTCGATTCTTTCCGCTTTTGGCTCCGCAGTTGTTCATCGAACTTGACGCGAAGGATCTCGGACTTCATCAACTCGACGGCCTCGACCTGTTCCGCCGAAACGGCTGCCAGCAATCGCGACACGCTGTCGATGGCGCGATACGCGTCGTCGGTCGAGAAAGCCTTCTGGTGAGCCCACTTGTTACGCACGTCGCGAAGTTCAAACGCAAGGTTCCGATCGGAAGGACCCAGAATCTTTTTGAAGCAGTCTTGCCACAGTTCGCACATCACCTGCAGAAGGGCCTGTGTGTCCCAGTTCAGCCCCTTGCCGTCTCTCCCGGTTTGCTGCCAGTCGGGGAAACTCGGTTTGGCTGTCTCAATCCACCGGTCCTTATAGGTGGCTTTTAACTCCCGCTCGACGTACGGGCGCAGGCCGTCTTTGAGAGCATCCAGGGCTTTGCCAACTCTTTCGCTGTTCGTGATGGCCATTATGTCGTCTTCGCCTCTTTATGATCCTCTGGGAGGGAAGAATAGCGCCGTCCCAAGTCTGGGTAGAGCTTGTACAGTCGATTTGCCGACTCGCCATCTGGATCAAGCCACCGTGTGTATAGCGCACGTTCAACTGCCGCGCGGCGACTTTCGCGCGCCCAACGCAGCTTATCCCCGCGCTCGAACACCCACTGGGCCAAGCTCAATTCAACGCCCTTCGCGAAGGCATCAGCATCTGTGGAGGCGGCCAAGAACTGCACTAGAACCGTGGGGTACCGAACCCGTTTCGCAAGACGCAAGCGGCGGTGGCCATCAATGACATAGACCTTCGCGTCGTTAGGATCGCGCCAAACTGAGATGACACCTGCGTAGTCCGATCTGTACGACTCGACGTCATCCAGATCCTGATCCATCCAGTCGCGCGGATACGCTGCCCGCGACTGAAACCGATCCGGATCTTCAGAAATCTCACCTGGTGGAAGTTCAGTCAATTGTTGGCGCGTCGTATCACTCATTGGTTCTTCTCGGGCCGCAACTCCTCATTTCAGTTCAAATGCTTCCGAAGCCATCGATGGCCACGCCACCACTAGGCTGTTGTAGAAACCAGCCTCTTCAGCCCAGCCCTTACGCTCGCAGAGCGTGTACAACCGGTAGGCGAGGTCGCGAGCAATCTCCGCCATCCCGCCAATCTTCGCTTTCAGGTTCGCGGTTTCCTTCTCGCCCTTCTGGTCGAGCCTGTGGATTAGATGCTGCGTCACTTCCCAGACCGTAAGGCGGGCAACACCCGATGGGTCCCAGTCTCCGGGAAGCTCCTCGCGGCGAAGCAGGCGAACTTTGCCAGCACGGGACTGGAGAATATCTGTCTCCGCGAGATGCGAGATGCTGAGCGCTTTCGCGGTGGCCAACACTTCCGCTTCGCCATAGAGGCCATCTTCGAATTGGTGCTGTTCAAACCAGGCTAGGGCCCAGCGCGTGTCTGGGTCGAACTCACTTTCCAGTTCGGAAAGCACCTCATCGAGGCCCTGGTTGATAAGGGACAACGCTGTTCTGACCCGCATCGGTGATCCATCGGTTTCGAGGACTTTCCTGAACCTGGAAAAAACGGCCATACCAGGTCCGATAGCTGCCTGCGCCAGATCCACGGGTGCGATGTTACCTTTTTGTAGGTTGCGTAGAGCCTGTGGAAGTTCACGTTTGAGCAATGAGAGAAAATCTTTGCGAGTAGTTATCAAGGCTGACTGCGGCCTCGCTCGGCAAGCTAGGATAATTGAAGAAGCTAGGGCATTGCTCTTTTGTCCGCGCATCCGATTACCTAGTTCGCTCCTGCTCGGCCACGTACCCGTGATCTGGAAGTCAGCTTGCATTAGGCCCTCCAGCATGGTTTCCCACCCTGTTGAAGCGATCACTGATGCGTTGCCCGACTCCCCATCATCGTCCGTCTCGGTCTGCTTGAACGCGTAGTAGACGGTCAGGGGATATTCCGGGTCTTGAGCCGCACGCATTGATGCGAACGCTCGAACGAAGCCCTCCTCGAAGAATTGTTGAGCCCTCCCACGGTCACCATCAAAGCGCTCAGGCGCGGCAACAAGTTCCTGTTTCTTAGGAACGAGAATCGTGCTGAACAACTGCGGATAGATTCTTAGGAGACAACGGCGCAGCCAAACATAAAAGAAGTCCGATAGGTCAGCGTAACCGATATTGTCATAATAAGGAGGGTCCGTCGAAAACACGAAAGAGGTGCGTTGCGCAGGAAGTTGCGTCGCATCTAATTGGCGGGCCTCCCCCAAAGCGCCAGTGACCTCAAGTGGATGCATGTCAAGGAACTTGAGAATGAAGACCAGAGTCTTGTCCCATCCGCCAGCGGAATTCCCGAGTGGATTCGCCTCCGCGAAGTCCCAAACCATTGAAATCGCCTGCCGAGAGAAAAGGTGGCCTACGTGTTCTTTCGCTGGATCCGACCGCCACTGGCAAAAAGCATTATTAAGGTCCGCCAAGCGGCTAACGAAAAAACTCAGATAGACAGCAATGGCCTCGGCCCGGTCCAGGGTGGCTCCATCTGAAACCGCTTGTGCGCATGCTTCCGAAACGAGATCGCTAATTGTGGTTAGGGTGACTAACTGTCGAGGCGTGAAAAGATCGCTGTGTTTCGTGAACCCATATGCCTGAACGCGGAAGCCGAGTGCTTTGTCCGGCAAATCCGTGTCTGGCGAAGACTGAGGGACCGCGCTTGCAGCGATCTCCTCCTGCTCTGGCGTAGCTGGAGAGTAAATGCGGCCTCGTATACCTTCTGCCGCAATTGCCATCATCTGCGAATCAATTCGATGCTCCCGTCCTTCAGCCCGCACATAATCGAGGGATGCCATCGAGCCGCATATCAGACATCGAGCTCCGCGGCGGCTCACAGTACCCTCCGGAACGCTCCCGCTACCCCCCAGTATTTCAAAACGAACAACCTTCGCTACCGGGTCTGCAACGGGTTGAACCCAAGCTTTTTTCCCCGGTTTGGTTCCTAGAGCGAATGAGCGTACCAAGGGTAATCGGCCTCCGCACGCTGGGTTCGGACAGGTAACCGTACGCGCCCAAAGCCAAGCGATCACGGTCGCGTCACCTCCCCCTCGATCCTGTTGGATCTTTGCCTTTGGATACAGTTGCCCCATTCTCTGCTCAGCGCGCCAACGCATCCATTCAGCGTAGTAACGTACGTCGTCCGATAACCCGCGGGCACCGGTCCACATTCCCGGGCCCGTCATCTTCTTCTGAGCGGCTGGATTCACCGGAGGCTGGTCGGCGAACTTAGGAGGAATCTCGATCAGAGCCTTGGTGATTAGGACCGCAACCGGGTTCAGATCGCTGCCGTGCGCCTCCAGTCCCAGCCGTTGTGCTTCGAGGGGAATCGATCCCCCACCGCAGAAGGGATCGTAGATCGGCGGCAGATGACCACCTGTGGACTTAAGGATCTCAGCGTGCGCCTCATTCAGGACTGTCCGGTTGTTTGAGTTGTCCCACATCACAAGTCTCTCGATCAGCCGGAAGAGGCGCTGCCGTTCCTTGTCCTGGTCGGCTTCGGTTGGGAACTGTTCGGGAAGGCTCGATGGATCATCGACCAGCGAAGCGAACAAGACAGCTCGGCACGCCGCAAGAGGACGGCGGGCCCACCAGAGATGCAATGTTGATGGGTGCCCGTGCCGGATCGATTTCTCCCGCGCCGATTCCTTGTTGATAGCCTCCAGAGGCAACGCGACTTCGATGAGTTTCTTCTTCATTTCCCCTTGTTCCCTAATACCTCTCGCCGCCCACGCGGCATATTAGGGCACTCTCATTTTGGATTCTTCCACGCATTCCGCAGCGAGGAATCCATCAGGTTTTTCAGTTCCCCTGGTTCCACGCCCATGAAGGCCAGTAGCGACCAGGCGTTGGCAACCTGTCCGATTGCCTTTGACTCACTCTCCAGAAATTGACGGGTACCATCCGACGCGTGTTGCTCGCAGAGTCGTCGCAGATCCAGTGCTGAGACTCCATAGATACCAAGGAAGCCCGCGGCTTTTTGGCAGATCTGGTCCAGCTTGCGCTGGGCGTTCGAGACCAGCGTCGCGGCGCCAGCGTCGTCGATTTCTTCCTGGGAGCAAGACGCGGCGACAACCAGCAGATCGAAAAGATCGGGATTGGCGGGAATTAAGTCACGCACCGGAGAGGTAGCGGGACGGGAGTATAGCCGCCACTCACACGGAATTGAAAATCGCGCAACCAACATTCGCTCGCCTTCAATCTTGAGCGGGAGCGGGTCTTGTTCCGGCAGCGATTTGGCGAGATGCTTGAGCGTCTCCCTTTGCAGCCTTACTTCACTAGGCCAATCACCGGTTGCGCTGACCACAGCAATGTTGCCCGAAAGATCGACCCTCAAGTTATCCTGATCGAAGGTCAGAATCGCCGTGTCCGACTCCACCGTCTTAGCGCCCTGGGCCGCAATTCTGAGGGCCTTCCTGAACTCGTTCCTATCGACAAGAAGTTCCCAGGTTTGAACACTCATGCCGGCTGCTGGCCTCGCGCGAGCAAATCCCGGAGGTTGTAATTGATGCTCTCTACTGCAAAGTCAGGCTCTTGCTGAAAAGGCTGCCGGATATAGGCAAGCCGGTGCTGTCCGTTTTCGACCTGGCCGATCGCGAGAATGAAATCATCCGGCTTGTTCAGCGCAGTTAGAATTTCATTCCGAGTGACTGTCACCGTAAGTGCGCCTTCGACCCGGCCCTTCACTTCGATGAACCGAAGTTTTCCATCAGCAAGGACCTTCGATTCAATATCGTATCCACACTTTTCACGGCTCACGTCACGGGGCACATTACCAAGCTGCGTTTCGGCATCCATCACCATTTGCATGGCCAACAGTTCCATTTGTTTTCGGGCTTCTGCCGATACCACGGTGTCTGCGCTCTCTAATTCGGGAGGCGGGAGTAGCTTCTTGACCAGGCCGCTCGGCACGACGATGGAGCCGCCGATTGCAACCGGCGGCAACGGAGATATTTGACGTTCCAATTCCAGATCCAGCATTCGCTTCTCTAGACGGGCTTGCAGCTCATCTGCGCGCTGCCGAGCCTTCCCCGAATTGATCTTCGCATTGGTTTTTCCGGCCAATTCCTGATCTTTGAGTTGGTTAGCGCGATGATCCCAGTAAGTTATTTCCTTGGTCAGACGATCCTTCACGGCAACCATCGTACGCGTTACCAGGTCCTCGCGACGTTTTCGCACCTCATCAAGATGTTTTGGCACCAGGTCCGTGATCGCGTAACCAACCACCACCGACTCCAAGTCGCCCTTCAACCAGGACTGCATTTCAAGTGTTGCAGAGAGACATGAGCGTTCCTCATCGGTTGCGGGCCGATAGTCAAGGTATGGCGCATAACCAGCGTTGATCGTCGCTCCGCTGGAGTCGGTCTCGATGAACTGCAGTTGCCGGGAGACGACGCGATTGTTGCCCGCTTTATCGATCCGGCCATCCTGAATAGTGTGTTCCAGGTAAAAAAGCGCGCGGACTAATTCACCTGAGTCGTCAGGGTCCACGAGAACCGTGCCGCGTTTCAAAAGATCTCGATTGCGCTCCAGAATCAAATCGATGGTGGCTCCCAGGAGCGGCTGCCCGGGACAGACAAAAGTGGCAAGGGGCTGGCCGGGAACCGCGCGCAGCGATTTTTCGAAGGTGATCCGCTCGTACTTTCCCTGTAACGGTTCGCCGGTGCCGATCAGACGGTCGCGCTGACGAATCAGTGCGGGTACGTGGGTGATCTCAAAGCGACGCGGCTCGCGTTCCTTGATGGAACCGCCCAGAAGGCGGAACGCCTCGAGAAAAAACGACTCAATGAAATGAGGCTGGAGTCGCCGTGCCTCCGCACGTTCCATGTCCTCGCGGATTCTTTGGACCTCCGAAGCGTCCATGGTGTCATGCGCCAGAGCGCGTTCCTCAAGAAGCTCCAGGCAATGTTTCCGATCGGTCAGATTGTCAACGATCTGGTGCAAGCGCGCCTTGACCTCGGGACGGTCGCCATACCGAATTGCTTCAATGAGTAGATCGCGAAGCCGCTGCTCGCGGAAGAGCTGGCCGAGAATATCGAACACCCCGCCGCCGAGCGCTTCCCGCTCCAGCTCAATCTTTTCAAGCAGGCGCTTGTATACATCGCCCTCGCGCGTTTCTTCAGCGAGCAGGTTCCAGAGATGGCATACCTCGGTTTGCCCGATGCGGTGAATGCGGCCGAAGCGTTGTTCCAGGCGGTTGGGGTTCCAAGGGAGGTCATAATTGACCATCAGGTGGGCGCGCTGTAAATTGATGCCCTCACCGGCGGCATCGGTGGCCAGCAGGATGAGAACGTCCTTATCTTGCTTGAACGCTTCCTGGGCTTTGGTGCGGTCCTCACGGCCCATTCCGCCATGCACAGTAACCAGCGCCTCAGGAACGCCAAGGAGCGCACGCAGCCGCTCACTCAGGTAGTTCAGCGTATCCCGGTGCTCGGTGAAAATCACGAGCTTGCGGCGGTGCCCCTGGGCATCGAACATCTCCGCGTGGTTTTGCAGGAGAGCGGATAGCTCCTCCCATTTTTTGTCTGTCCCGCTGCGACGGACCTTCAGCGCCAGCGCCTCGAGCCTTTTCAGAATCTCGATTTCAGTCTGCAGTTCAGCTATGGTGCGCGCAGCCGTCGCCTGATCAACGACCGTTTCTTCAGTCGCTTCTACTTCGTCGTCAGGTGCGTCCTCCAGGTCGTCGATGTCCTCTTCAGTGAGGCTCGGCATCGTCTGGACTTCTTGAAGTGCCGCTCCCCGTTTTAGAATTTCCTCTTCACGCAACCGCCGTTCGAGCCGTTCGCGGCGTCTCCGGAGAGATTGAAGGATCGCTTCCGGCGATGACGCGAGGCGTCGTTGCAGAATCGTGAGCGCGAATCCAACGGTTCCTTTCCGGCCATCGCTTTCCAGCTTGTCGGCGCGGCTGAATTCCTCCCGGACGTAATCGGTCACACTTTTGTACAGCGACGCTTCGGCGTCGGACAGCTTGTAGCTGACGGTGTACGCGCGCCGCTCTGGGAAAAGCGGCTTTCCATCAAATTTCAGCAACTGCTCCTTCACCAGCCGGCGCATCAGGTCTGAGACGTCAGTGGTATGGACACCATCACGGGAGCGGCCCTCGAACCGATCGCTATCTAGGAGCGCCATAAACAATTGGAAATCCTCCGGCTTGCCGTTATGGGGCGTGGCCGTCATCAGCAGCAGATGGCGCGTCAGTTGCCCGAGGAGTTGGCCGAGGCGGTAGCGCTTTGTGTACTTCACCTCGTTGCCGAAGAAGGTGGCGGACATCTTATGCGCTTCATCGCAGACCACGAGATCCCAATCGGTATTGGCAAGCTTCGCCTGGACGTCCTCGTTCCTGCTCAGCTTGTCCAAGCGGCAAATAGCCATCGGATTCTCTCCGAACCAGTTACCGGTGCGCGCCGATTCCAGTTTGTCGTTCGTGAGGATCTCGAATGGAAGCTGGAACCGGTGATACAGTTCGTCCTGCCACTGCTCGGCGAGGTTGCCCGGGCAGACGATCATGCATCGGTGGAGGTCGCCGCGGATCAGCAACTCTTTAATAAGGAGGCCGGCCATGATGGTCTTACCGGCGCCGGGATCGTCGGCGAGGAGAAATCGCAGCGGCTGCCGTGGCAGCATCTCCCCATAAACGGCGGTGATCTGGTGCGGCAGTGGATCGACCATGGATGTATGAATCGCGAGCAAGGGATCGAAAAGATGCGCGAGGTTGATCCGGTGTGCCTCGGAGACCAACCTGAACAGCTTTCCGTCGCCGTCGAAGCTCCATGGCCGTCCCGTTTCGACGACTTCCAGCGTGGGCTCACGGTCCCGATAAAGCAGAACGACGCTGGGTTTTCCAGCGG
>Ga0326727_10026483_pt1 | contig 10749 bp, 5 predicted proteins | sample MB2enrmetagenome_FD_207643 | JGI IMG/M metagenome (GOLD analysis project Ga0326727, IMG submission 207643) | Lab enriched peat soil microbial communities from McLean, Ithaca, NY, United States - MB29MY | ecosystem: Environmental > Terrestrial > Soil > Wetlands > Peat | place: USA: New York... | reverse complement strand
CGAAGGCGCGATCTACCGCAAATGGAACGGCTTCGCGCTCGGCCAGAAGCTGATCACGATCGCCAACGCCGGCAAGGCGACGGCCGAACTCGTCACCACCGCGTCCGGCGTGCCGATCGCCCACGACCCTGCCGCCTCCGAGGGCTACGCGCTCGAACGCACGTTCTACAAGCTCGACGGAACCAGGACCGACCTGAAAGCCATCGCGCAGAACGAGCGCGTGGTGGTGGTGCTCAAGATCACCGAGAGCGAGGCGCGCTACGCCAAGCTGCTGGTGGTCGACCGCCTGCCCGCCGGCCTCGAGATCGACAATCCGACGCTCTTCGACAGCGGCTCGATCGACGCGTTCTCGTGGCTCAAGCGCGACATCGATCCGGTGCACGAGGAATATCGCGACGACCGCTTCGTCGCCGCTTTCGACCGCGAACCCGGCCAGTCGGCGTTCTTCAGCGTCGCCTATGTCGTGCGCGCGGTGGCGCCGGGACTCTACGTCTATCCGGCGGCGACGGCGGAAGACATGTACCGTCCCGACCGCTTCGGCCGCACCGCGTTCGGCGCGATCGAGGTGACCGCGAAGTGAGGCGCGCTGCCGCTGTCCGTCCCTTCCCCCCTGTGGGGGAAGGTGGACCGACGAAGTCGGGCCGGATGAGGGGTCGCGCCGAAAGGCGCATCGTCCATTCGCGAGCTCATAGATGCGCGTTCTCGGTTCAAAGATTCGTTTCGGTCGCCGCACTCTTGAGCAGCGCGCCTCGCGGCGCGACCCCTCATCCGTCGGGCTTCGCCCGGCGCCTTCCCCCGCAAGGGGGGAAGGGCCATCGCGCTCTCGCGAGAAGCGCCTCTTCGCCATCGCCGGCGCGCTCGTTTTCGTCTTCGGCCTCGGCGGGCCGGCGGCGTGGAACAGCTATGTCGAAAGCCTCGGCCCGCTCGACCTCGCCTCGGCGCACCTCGGCTCGACGATCGTCGTCGACCGCGACGGCCGGCTGCTGCGCGCCTTCACCCTGCCCGACGGCCGCTGGCGCTTGCCGACGACCGTCGGCGAGGTCGATCCGCGTTATCTCGCGATGCTGCTCGGTTACGAGGACGGCCGCTTCTACGCCCACCACGGCGTCGACTGGCGCGCGATGGCGCGCGCCGCCGGCCAGTTCGCGACGCGCGGCCACGTCGTCTCGGGCGGTTCGACGCTGACGATGCAGGTTGCGCGGCTGATCGAGCCGCGCGACGACCGCGATCTCTCGGCGAAGCTGAGACAGATCGCGCGCGCCTGGCAGATCGAGGGCAGGATCGCCAAGGACGGCGTCCTCGACCGCTATCTGACGCTGGCGCCGTTCGGCGGCAACCTCGAGGGCGTGCGCGCCGCCTCGCTCGCCTATTTCGGCAAGGAGCCGCGCAAACTCACGATCGGCGAGGCGGCGCTGCTGGTGGCGCTGCCGCAGTCGCCCGAGACGCGCCGGCCGGAGCGCTTCCCCGACGCGGCGCGCGTCGCCCGCGCGCGCGTGCTCGACCGCGTCGCGGCGCGCGGAATCATCAGTCGCGACGAAGCGGAAGCGGCCAAGCGCGAGCCGATCCCCGACGCCCGCAGGCCGCTGCCGATTCTCGCCGCCCACGCGGCCGAGGAGGCGGTCGCCGCCGACCCGAGCGTGCGCCTCCTCACGCTGTCGATCGACGCGCGGCTGCAGGAGAAGCTCGAAACGCTCGCCCGCGACGAGGCGACGCGCCTCGGCCCGAAACTGTCGGCGGCGATCGTCGTCATCGACAATTCCAGCGGCGAAGTGCGCGCGCGCGTCGGCGCCGCCAACTATCTCGACGCCGCGCGCGGCGGCGCGCTCGACATGTCGCGCGCGCCGCGCTCGCCCGGTTCGGCTTTGAAGCCGTTCATCTACGCGCTCGCCTTCGAGCAGGGGCTCGCCCATCCCGAGACGGTGCTGTTCGACCGGCCGGCGCGTTACGGCGCCTACGCGCCGCAGAATTTCGACCTCGGCTACCAGGGCACTGTGACGGCGCGCAAGGCGTTGCAGATGTCGCTCAACCTGCCGGCGATCGAGCTCCTCGCCGATGTAGGCCCGGCGACCTTCCTCGCCCGGCTGCACGGCGCCGGCGCGAGCATCGAGATGCCCAAGGACGCCCCAGTCGGCTTGGCGATCGGCCTCGGCGGCCTCGGCATATCCTTGACCGACCTCGCTCGGCTTTACGCCGGCCTGGCGCGCGGCGGCGAAGCGCCGGCGCTGATCGAGCGGCTCGACGGCGCGCCGCCGATCATCGACGCCAAGCGCATCACCGATCCTGTCGCCGCCTATTACGTCGAGGACATTCTGCGCGGCGCGCCGCCGCCCTCGAGCGAGCTTTCCGGCCGCATCGCCTTCAAGACCGGCACTTCCTATGGCTTCCGCGACGCGCTGGCGATCGGCTACGACAAGCTGACGACGATCGCCGTCTGGGTCGGCCGGCCCGACAACGGGCCGACGCCCGGCCTGATCGGCCGCCAGGCCGCAGCGCCGCTGCTGTTCGACGCCTTCGCCCGCCTCGGCCGCGACGTCGAGCCGATCCGCGCGCCCAAAGGCGTGCTGCGCGTCGCAGCCAGCGCCGACCTGCCGCCGCCTTTGCGCCACTTGCGCCGCGACGAGCCCAAGACCATCGCCGCCGCCGGCGCCGCGCCGTTGAAGATCGCCTATCCGCCCGACGGCGCGCGCGTCGATCTCGGCCTCGCCGACGGCGACCGCGACGACACGCTCGCGCTCAAGGCGCTCGGCGGGTCGTTGCCGCTGACCTGGTTCGTCAACGGCCAGCCGATCGGCGAACCCGACTTGCGGCGGCAATCGGCCTGGCGCCCGGACGGCGCCGGCTTCGCCCGCGTCTCGGTGATCGACGCCAAGGGCGCGTCGGACTCGGTCGTCGTCAGGCTGGAGTGAGCGCGCCTCAGGCGACGAGGCGCTTCTTCTCGGCAATGAGGCGACGCGCCTCGGCCTCGGGCACGGCCGGGCTGAAATAGAACCCCTGCACTTCGGAGATCGTGCCGAGCCGTTCGATGAAGCGCAACTGCAGGTCGGTCTCGACCCCTTCGACCAGCACGCTCATTCCGAGCTTGCCGCACATCTGCGCGACGCTCTCGACCAGGATCGAGGCGCGCTCCTGCAGGCCGAGGCCGATGGTGAAGGAGCGGTCGATCTTGATCCGGTCGAGCGGGAAGGCGAGCACGTAGCTCAAGCTCGAGTAGCCGGTGCCGAAATCGTCGAGCGAGATGCGAACGCCGAGCTCGCGCAGGGTCGCCAACGTCTCGCGGGGCGAGCCGCGGTCGTCGAGCAGCGTGGATTCGGTGATTTCGAGGTCGAGCCGGCTGGCCGGGAGATTCGCCGCGGCGAGCGCCTCGCGCACCGTCTCGACCACCCGGCCGCTGCGGAACTGCGCCGGCGAAAGATTGACCGAGACGCTGACCTCGCCCGGCCAGGCGGCGCAAGCGAGGCAGGCGCGGCGCATAACGCTGGCGCCGAACTCGTTCATCAGGCCGAGCTCTTCGACGATCGGGATGAACTCGCCCGGCGAGACGCGGCCGCGCACCGGATGGTTCCAGCGCGCCAACGCCTCGAAGCCGGAGATCTGGCGGGTCGCGACTTCGACGATCGGCTGGAAATAGACCTCGATCGCCTCGTTGGCGACCGCGGCGCGCAGATCCAGCTCGACCAGGCGGCGGATCTGAATCTTGGCGTCCATCGACTTCTCGAACGCGCGCCAATTGCCGCGTCCTTCCGCCTTGGCGGCGTAGAGCGCCATGTCGGCGTTGGAGAGAATCGCTTCGGGCGTCGCGCCGTCCTGAGGCGCGCTCGCCGAGCCGACGCTGGCGCCGACGATGACTTCATAGCCGTCGATGAACACCGGCCGGCGGATTTCGCTCAGGATCTGCTTGGCCAGTTCGCCCGCCTCGCCGGGGCCGGCGACCGGGCGCTGCAGGATGGCGAATTCGTCGCCGCCCCAGCGTGCGACGATGTCGGTCTCGCGCACGATCGCCTGCAGTCGGCGGGCGATCGCCGTCAACAGCTTGTCGCCGCGCGCGTGGCCGAGGCTGTCGTTGACCTGCTTGAAATCGTCGAGATCGAGGAACAGGACGTTGGCGCCTTCGCGCTGTTCGGCACGCGCGCGCAGGGTCTCGACGAGCTCCTCTTCGAAGCGACGGCGGTTCGGCAAGTCGGTCACCGAATCGACGCGCGCCATGCGATCGATCGCGCGGGCGGCATTGCGCCGCTCGGTGACGTCCTGGACGACGACGACCGCGCCCTCGTTCTCCCCCGTCATGCGGCGGACGGTGATTTCGATCGCGCGGTCGTCGCGCGTCTCGAACGGCGCGACCACGTCGGGCCCGGCGGCGGCGCGCGCCAGAGTCTTCCACACCCGCTCGATCTCACCTTGGGCGACGATCTTGCGGCGCATCAGCTTGCGCGCCACGGCGCGCAGGCTCGCGCCCGATCGGACGTCGCTCGCGCCGAGGCGGAACAGGTTGAGGAGCTGGCGGTTGACGACCGTGACGCGGCCCTTGGCGTCGATCATCAGCAGGCCGTGCGACATGTTGTTGAGCGCCATGTCGAGGCGCTTGGCGAGCAGCGCGGTCTGCGCCTGCGCCGCCAGCACCGAGAGGAAATTGGCGCGGGCGCGGCCGGACGAGCCGATCATGAACAAGATGAGCGGAACGAAGCCGACGACGATGCCGACCGGATACCAGCCGCCGGCGACGATCAGGCCGAGGCTCAGCGGCGCGTAGGCGGCGATGAGATTGGCGGAGATGCCGCGATAGATGGCGAAGCCGCGCGTCTGCATGCCGAACGCATAGGCGATCGTCATCGTCGTGCCGAGCAGGGCGGGGAAGCCGACCGGCTCGAGGAAGAACGCGGCGAGCGTCCAAAGCGACAGCGCCGCCAGGCTGGAAATGGCGCCGACGGCGAAACGCCGTTCCTGGCGGCGCGCGATGGCGACGGTGCGGCTCGGCAATTGCCGTGCGTGCACGCTCATGGAGTAAAGACGCCCGGCGGCGACGAGGAGCTGCAAAACGGACAACGCGGCCAGCGCCGGGCTGACCGCCGCGATTGCGCCGACGATCTCGATTGTCGTCACGGCGACGGCGGAGAGAAAGACCGACTTCGCGTCGACCAGCAGTCCGTCGACGAAACTGATGTACAGTTCGTCCGGCAAGTTGTCGCCGCCAATGGAGACGTTGCGCCGAAAAGTGGGCGTCATAAACCGGCCGTGTTCGTGACGAGCAAGCGGCAATATGCGGCTAGCGGCTTAATAAGTCCTTTAATCTATTCAGACATTGTCCCCTTGGAGGTTTCCGCAGCTACAGGCCGCGGCAGGACTTCTTCGTGCATGCAGGCCTCGTACGAACGTGTTTCAGGTCGAACCCCTTCCCAACGCGTCGCTCGACGCAACCCGGCTCGCGCCGACGTCGACGATCGGCATGTTGACGCCCCACGCCTTCGCCGCCGCCGCCGCGGCGATCCCCGCCTTCGCCGCCTACGCCGATTACGACGACTGGCTCGACGCGCGCGAGGGGCTGCGGATGGGCCTCGCGCTCGGCGGCGTCGACACGGAATTCGCAGTGGTCTCGCCGGCGGCGCTGCTCGCCTGGGCGTATCTGACCGAGAGCGAACCGGACGAAGCCGCGCTCGACCGTCTGGCGACGTTCGTCCGCGCCGCGCGCCTGGCGTCGAATGCCACGGCGCTGGCGGCGATCGGGCGGCGCGACTACGAAGCGTCAGCCGAACGGCTCCACGGGATTGGCGGCGCGCGCGACTTCGCGAATTGGCTGCGGCGCCGACGGACCCGGCGGGCCGAGTTGACCGCAGCCGGCGCGCAGGTTTTCGAGCTGCCGGTGCGTCTCGACGACGTCGTCGCCTGGTGCGACTGCGTCGGCCAACCCGTCGGCGAAGCCGCGCTCGACGCCTACGCAGGGCTGCTGCTCGAACTGCTGGCGACGGAGTGATTTTCACGACGCGGAGAACGAATTTCGGCGTGGCGCGCAGCCGTGACGCAGTTATCGTTAACCATACGTTACTAAATTTGGTTAACCGCTCTTTACTCTGTTCCTTCGTTTGCTACCCTCGCGACGTTGTTAACGTTAAGCGCGGGTTAAGATGCGGCCGCAAATCGCTGACGCTACGTCCCGCTTCTCCGAGCGGCTTCTTCGTTTTCTCGAGCGGGTCGAGCATCGCGTCGCCAGGTCCGCCGACGAGCGCGAGGCGGTTTTCCGGCTGCGCTACCAGGCCTACCTGCGCAACGGACTGATGACCGAGCGCGTCGACGGCCAATTGTACGATCCGACATACGACGATGCGCCGAACGCATGGATCACGATGACATTGGTCGACGGGGGGCTAGCCGGCACGACCCGCATCAATGTCGCCTGCGGCGATTACTCCGGCCTGCCGGCGGTTCACGTCTACCCCGAGGTGATGGCGGCGCGGCTGATCAGCCGGCCGGTCGTCGTCGAGTTCACCCGCCTGGCGGCCCGGCTCGAATTGTCGAGCGCCCACCCCGAACTCGCCTACATGATCATGCGGCCGGCCTATCTCGCCGCCGACCATTTCGACGCCGATCTGGCGGTGGCCTCGCCGCGCGCCGAGCATCTCGCCTTCTATCAGCGGGTGTTCAACGGCGTGGCGTGGAGCCAACCGTGCGACTACCCCGGGCTGACCGCCAAGTTCGCCTGCATGGGCGCGAATTTCCGTGCCAACCGCGCGCGCATCGAAGCGCGCTACCCCTTCTACCGCTCGACCGCCGCCGAGCGCGAAGGGCTGTTCGGTCCGGCGCCGCTGCGCCGCCCCGTCTCCTGGCTGCCCGAGTACGAGCCGCGCGTCGACGCCTGACCGCCTCTGGCGCGGCGGCGCCTACAGGCGCTTCCCAACCCTCCTCACACAGGATTGATCGGATTCGCCTCGATATTTGCGGCTTGGTCAGTCATGTTACATATGACGACTGGCGCGCGCAGAGCGTATCTGGGCGCGCGGTCGGCTGGGCCGAGCGGACCCGCCCGGCGCCGTCCCCGCCGAAGGAATAACTACGTTATGGGACCTCGAGGATTGGCTGGCGCGACGCTTGCGATCGTCGCCGCGGTCGTCGCTTACGGCGTCTACGCGCCTGACTTCGCCGGCCGCCTGTTTCCCTCTGCCGAACCGATCGCGCGGCGCGCTCACGACGCCCTTTTCGCCGCCAAGCCCGCGCCGGCCCCTACAGCCAGCCCCGCCGCCGCGAGCGGGCCGACCGCGGTCGCCGTGTCGGTGGCCGCGGCGACCCGCGCCGACTATCTCGTCTTCATCGACGGGCTCGGCCAGGTCCAGGCCGAGAACACGGTGACCGTCCGCACCCGCGTCGACGGCCAGATCGTCAAGATCGCCTTCGCGGAAGGCCAGATGGTCAAGGCCGGCGACCTTTTGGCGCAGGTCGACCCGCGTCCGTTCCAGGCCGCCCTCGACCAGGCCAAGGCCAAACAGGCCCAGGACCAAGCGACGCTCGCCAACGCCAAGCTCGATCTCGTGCGCTATTCGACCCTCGCCAAGCAGAGCTTCGCCACCCAGCAGCAACTCGACACCCAGAACGCGCTGGTCAACCAGCTCATCGCCCAGGAGGCGGCCGACGCCGCGGCGATCGACGCGGCCCAGGTGCAGCTCGATTACACCACCATCGCCGCCCCGCTCACCGGCCGAGTAGGCTTCCGCCTGATCGATCAGGGCAATATGGTTAACGCTGCGCAACAGACCGGCATCGTCACCATCGCCCAGATCGAACCGATCTCGGTCAACTTCACGGCGCCGCAGGACGACCTGCCGCGCATATCCGCCGCGCTCGCCGCCGGCGCGCCGTCGGTCGAAGCGCGCACCTCCGACGGCTTGACGCTGCTGGCGACCGGGAAGCTGACCGTCATCGACAATCAGGTCGACGTCGCGACCGGCACGATCCATCTCAAGGGCGAATTCGACAACAAGGACCATGCGTTGTGGCCAGGCTTGGCCGTGTCGACGCGCCTGCGCGTCGAAGTCGAGAAGAATGCGTTGACCATTCCCGACCGCGCGATCCAGCGCGGGCCTGACGGGCGGTTCGTCTACGTCGTCGGCGCCGACAACCGCGCAGTCACGCGGCCGTTGACGCTCGCGCATGAGGACGCCGACACGGCGGTTGTCGCCAAGGGGCTCAGCGAAGGCGAGAAGGTGGTGACGGCGGGCTATTTCGGCTTGCAGCCGGGCGCGCTCGTCGCCGTCGAAGCCGGCGTCGGCGGCGGGAGCTGAGCCGATGGCGGGAACCGAACTGCTGACGGGAACCGGGCCGATCCGCGAAGGCGTCTCCGGCCCCTTCATCCGCCATCCCGTCGCCACCACGCTCTTAATGGTGGCGATCCTTCTCATCGGCGTCGTCGCCTATCCGTTGCTGCCGGTGGCGCCGCTGCCGCAAATCGATTTCCCGACGATCGTCGTCAGCGCCTCCCTGCCCGGCGCCTCCCCCGACACCATGGCCTCGTCGGTGGCGCAGCCGCTCGAGCGGCAGATCGCCCAGATCCCCGGCGTCACCCAGATGACCTCGACGAGCTCGCTCGGCGGAACGGCGATCACCGTGCAGTTCGACCTCGACCGCAACATCGACGCGGCGGCCGGCGACATCCAGGGGGCGATCAACGCCGCTTCGGGCCAGTTGCCAAAAATCCTCCCCAACCAGCCGACTTACCGAAAGGTCAACCCAGCCGACTCGCCGATCCTCATCCTCTCGCTCACTTCGGACGTGGCGCCGATCACCACGGTCGACGACGTCGCCGAGAACATCCTCGCCCAACAGATCAGCCAGATCTCCGGCGTGTCGCTGGTGCGCATCGGCGGCCAGCAGCAGCCGGCGATTCGCGTCCAGATCGATCCAGCGAAGCTGGTCGAGAAGGGGCTGCAGCTCGAGGACGTGCGCGCCCAACTCGCCATCGCCACCACCGACAGCCCGAAAGGCTTGATCAACGGCGCCCTACAGTCGTTCACCATCTTCGACAACGACCAGCTCACCGAGCCGGCGCCGTGGAACGACGTCATCATCGCTTATCGCAACGGAGCGCCGGTGCGCGTGCGCGACATCGGCCAGGCGGTGCGCGGTCCCGCCGACGTCTATCAAGCGGCGTGGGGCAACGGCAAACGCGACGTGTTCCTGGTCGTCTTCAAGGTTCCGGGCGTCAACGTCATCAAGACGGTCGAGAAGGTCAAGGCGACGATGGCGCGCCTGCAGGCGGCGATCCCCGCCTCGATGCACATCGCGGTGCTCTCCGACCGCACGACGACGATTCGCGCCTCCGTGCAGGACGTGCAGTTCACCCTGTTGCTGACCATCGCCCTGGTGGTCGGGGTGATCTTCGTCTTCCTGAGGAACTTGTGGGCGACGGTGATCCCCAGCTTCACCGTGCCGCTGGCCTTGCTCGGCGCCTGCGCCATGATGTGGGCGGCCAATTACAGCCTCGACAACCTCTCGCTGATGGCGTTGACAATCGCCGTCGGCTTCGTCGTCGACGACGCGATCGTGGTGCTGGAGAACATCACCCGCCACGTCGAACAGGGCATGAAGCCGATGCGGGCGGCGCTGCAGGGCGCCGGCGAGATCGGCTTCACCGTGGTGTCGATCTCGATGTCGCTGATCGCGGTGCTGCTCCCGCTGCTGCTGATGAGCGGCATCATCGGCCGGCTGTTCCGCGAATTCTCGGTGACGCTGGCGATGACCATCTTCGTTTCCGCGACGGTGTCGCTGACCTTGACGCCGATGCTCGCCTCGCGGTTCCTGCGCGACCACACGCACGAGCGCCACAGCTGGCTCTACATGCTCTTCGAACGCGGCTTCGCCGCGTTGGCCAAGGCCTACGAGCACGGCCTCGACAGGGTCCTGCGCCACCGCTTCATCACCCTGATGGTCTTTCTCGCCACCGTCGCCGCCACGGTCGCGCTGTTCATCGCCATTCCCAAAGGGTTCTTCCCGCAGCAGGACACCGGCACCCTGTTCGGCACATCCGAAGCGGCCCAGGACGTCTCCTTCGCCGAGATGGCGAAGCTGCAGGAGCAGTTGGGCGCCGTCGTGCGATCCGATCCGGACGTCGAGAATGTGGCGATGGGCGTCGGCGCCGGCGTCGGCGCCTCCGCGCAGAATTCCGGCCGCATGTTCATCACCCTCAAGCCGCGCGAGGAGCGCACGGCCGACGCGTTCCAGATCATCGCCCGGCTTCGGCCCAAGCTCGCGCAAGTCAAAGGCGCGCGCCTATACCTGCAGGTGGCGCAGGACGTCACCGTCGGCGGTCGCTTCGCCCGCACCCAGTTTCAGTACACGGTGCAGGACGCCAATCTCGAGGAGTTGAACGCCTGGGCGCCCAAGATCCTCGCCAAGCTCGGCGAGCTGCCGGCGCTGCGCGACGTCGCCACCGACCAGCAGATCGCCGGCACGACGCTCACCCTCGCCATCGACCGCAACATGGCGTCGCGCTTCGGCATCCAGCCGCAGCTGATCGACGACACGCTCTACGACGCCTACGGGCAGCGGCAGGTCACCCAGTATTTCACCCAGGTCAACACCTATTACGTCATCGAGGAGATTCTGCCGTCGCTGCGAGGCGACCCGAAGAGCCTGGACAAGCTCTATATCCGCTCGCCGACCACCGGCCAGATGGTGCCGATGAGCGCGTTCGCGAAATGGACGACCAATCCTGTCGCGCCGCTGTCGATCAGCCACCAGGGACAGTTTCCCGCCATCACCATGAGCTTC
>Ga0326727_10026482_pt1 | contig 10749 bp, 10 predicted proteins | sample MB2enrmetagenome_FD_207643 | JGI IMG/M metagenome (GOLD analysis project Ga0326727, IMG submission 207643) | Lab enriched peat soil microbial communities from McLean, Ithaca, NY, United States - MB29MY | ecosystem: Environmental > Terrestrial > Soil > Wetlands > Peat | place: USA: New York... | reverse complement strand
AAAAGGCGTCACGCCCGTCATCAGCCCGACCGCCCGCGGCGAGGACGGCAAGATCTACAACTGCAACGCCGACGTGGCCGCCGCCCAGGCGGCCATTGCCCTCAAAGCCCGCCGCCTGGTTTTCATGAGCGACGTGCCCGGCCTGCTGCAGAACCCAAATAGCCCGGACAGTGTCATCTCCCGCCTCAAGCTCACCGAGGTGGACGGCCTGAAACAGCGTGGGGTCATTGACAAAGGAATGATACCCAAAGTGGACAGCGCCGCGGCCGCCATCAGGGCCGGCGTGGAGAAAGTCTCCTTCGTGGATGGCCGCGTGCCCCACGCCGTCCTGCTGGAGATCTTCACCGATGAGGGTGTGGGCACCGAGGTCGTTGGCTAACCACCCCCTTCGCAAGTGAAAGGTAACGAGAGTTAGCGGCACTCCAGCCGCCACGCTCCCAGCCGTCTTTCTGGACCAGCACCCCCAAGAATCAATAAGTTCCTTGAATACAACCCCTCCAAGAAAGGCTCCTCGGGGTGGTCTGGGGGCAGTCTGGCGGGACCCTGGATATACCCTGGACCCATAGACCCCACCAAAAGGGCCATTTTCGATCACCGCAGCTTATACAACTCCGCTTCCAGCGCCCTCGGTGCGCCAGCGCCAGATGGATTCGGTCATCAACCGGCTGGTGGCTTAGTCGCTCACTTTCCGATGGCTGGCCAGCACGGTGTGCGCGCCGGCGATGCGGAAGGCCCGCTGCAAGGACATCATCCCCTCGCCAATCTTCACTTTGCCTGTCCCGGCGTCGCAGGCGCTCAGAATCACCAACCCAGTCACCCGAGAGGGCAGTAAAGCAACAGTCAGATATTCGCGTCGGACAAGAACCCCCTATGGTCAGCGCGCTTGCTTGATGCGTGACTTGGCCAATCTGGCTCGCTAAGTTCCGCAGGAAACGACGGAACGCAACCGACTATGCCACTCACGCAGGCCGAAGCAAATGCTCTGCTGCAGATGCCCAAAGCGTTCATTGATGCCGCCCCGCTCGATTTTTCAAGGACACAGCCCCTGAGTTACGAGCGGTCGCTGCTATCACTGGACCGCCGAGAGGAGTTTCTGTTCGACTTTGAGCGAGGCCGGAGAAATCGCGCGCGGCTCAAGTACCAGACGCGCGGGCGAAAAGTCGTCATCCTGGCGGGGCTAGGAGCCGTCCATCGGGGCTCCAGCACATGAAACCAACGCCGTTGGAGTTGGTGAAAGCTCGGCAGACGCTCACCGTCTCCAGATCGATGATGACGACCCCCGGGGCCGTGCTGCGCGAAACGGCCAGGCGCTTGCCGTCCGGGGCGAAGCAAGGGTGACTCAGGCCGGGCGGCAAGTTCAGTCGGTGCATTTCCTCCCCGGAGGGCAACGAGTAGAAGTGTACGGTGCCCCCGAGCTCTGTCGCGACGAACTGCTGATCGCCGGGGCCAAAACAGGAGCTACGCACATCCAATGCACGCCGGAGCACAAGCGCTCGGCGCGACAAATCCCAGACGCGGCACTCGTTAGTCGGCGCACCGTAGTATCGCTCACCCAGGAATCGGCCCTTGGGACTGAACAGGAGCGTGGCGCTATTGGGCTTGCCTTCCGCCTCAAGCCTGAACAACTCGGTCGTGTCGCGTACCCGGCGGATGGTGATGCTGCTGCCGTCCTGCTCGGCGACGGCAAAGCGCTCGTATTCGGAGTCGAAAGTCAGGCCGAACGGGACGGTAGGCTTGGTGAGCCGCAAGCGGTTGCGGACTTGCATGTCGGGCAACGCCAGGCAGGCGATGGCCTCATTGCGCAACTCGAGGGCGGGATGCATGGTGGCGGCATTGCTCAAAGCCGCGAGGCTGTCGAAGCGGCGTCCAGGGCGTCCGCTCCAGCGGTTGGCGCGGGCTTGGGCCAGGTAGGCGCGCCAGAGATTATTCTCGGCCTGCTGGCGCGCCAGGCAGGCCAGCCGCCATTGCCGTAGCACCCCAGTCGCCCCGGCCAGGAACACCAGAACCAGCGCCACCTCCAGCCGCGCCATTGTCGGATTGCGCCGGCGCCAACGCCAGGTCTTGGCGAGCCGGCCCACGGGCCGCGCCAAAACCGGTTTGCGCTCCAGGTACCGCCCCAACTCCTCCGCCAATGCCTGCGCCGTGGGATAGCGCTTGGATGGCTCCTTCTCCAGGCACTTGAGGCACACAGTGTCCAGGTCGGCGGGCACACTGGGAATTAGCACACGCGGCGGTACCGGTTCCGTGCTCAGTACCCGCTGGACGGTCTCGGCCATGCTTTCGCCCACAAACGGCGGTCGGCCACTCACTGCGTGATACAGCATTGCCCCCTGCGCATAAACGTCGCTGCGCCGACTCGCGGTGCCACGCTTGCCCGCCGCCTGCTCCGGCGGCATGTAGTTCGGCGACCCTAACACCTGGCCCGTTACCGTCAATTGCGAGTCGCCCTCCAACAGTTGCAGCAGCTCTTGGTTTTGCTGCTGTTTCTGCAACGGCCTGCTATCTTCAAATGATCAGCGCCAGCCCAATTAGGCCTAAGCAATGCGCTCGGCTTTGGCGTGCAAACCAACAGATTCGGTTGCATAGTTTTCTGGGCGACGAACATCCCCGTCGTGGTCGAAGCTTGCACGAATCTCGCCAATCCAATCTGGTCCCCACTGGCCAGGAGCACTCTCACCGGGGGCTCGTCCTATTTCAGCGACCCGCAGTGGACGAATTATCCCGCCCGCCTCTACCGCCTCCGCACGCCGTGAAGTCAGACGCATGCGTGTATGGCCGACGCCAAGGTCATTTTCAGGGAGAGGGGTGCCGGCGGCGGGGTGCTACAAGGGATGAGGGAGCACCCCCGCCGCCGGTTTTTTTGAGGTGCGCCGGGCGGAAGGATGGGGCGCCGGGAAGAGCTTCCCTGTTACTCCTTCTTCCAGGATGCGAACGAAATACTCTGGCTCTGCACCAGCGACGGCGTCTGGCAAGGCAGCGAGAAGGCCTGGACGCGGATCACGCGCACTGCGCCGTCACCGGGGTCCTGGCCGCTGGGAGTCTATCAAACTCGCGATGGAGAGCTCTGGGTCAAGCAGTTCGATGGAGATCGCAGCAGCCTGTAACGGCTGGCGCAAGGCCGGCTTGAGCCCTTTATCGTGCCCGAGCTTCCCGCCGAACTATACGTCACGCATTTTCTTGAGGACCGCGAGGGCAATCTTTGGATTGGGAGCATGAACGGGTTGTTCCGACTGGAGCCGAAGCGGCTCCGGGTTTATTCGCGCCGCAACGGCCTGAAAAGCGATGACACGCAAACGGTCGCCGAGGGCACCGACGGCACTATTTGGGTGGGCACGGCCGCGGGCATCAGCGGCATCCGCGCCGGGCAGGCGGTGAACCTGTCGGCACCCGACGCCGGAACCGAATGGCGGAGGGTGACCGTGCTGTTGGCGGATCGGCACAACGCGTTGTGGGTGGGCCGGCCGGAGCGGTATCTGGCGCGGTTCGAGCGGGGGCAATGGCAGAAACTCCTCGCCCCGCCCGAGCTCAGAAAGGCTGCCGACACGACGGCGCTGTTTGAGGATCGTGAGGGCCGGATTTGGGTTGGAGTCGGCAGCGGCGGCGGTGTGCTCCGCCTGGACGGCAGCCAGTGGAGCAGTCTTACCACGACCAACGGCCTTTCTTACCCTGACGTGAGGCTCATCTTCCAGGACCGAAGAGGGGACCTGTGGTTTGGGACCTTTGGCGGCGGGCTGAATCGTCTGCAGGAGGGAAGACTCACGGCCTATAAGACTGACCGCGGCGAGCGGAATAACCGGGCGTGGTGGATTCACGAGGACGCGGATGGCGTGTTCTGGGTTGGGCCCGAGGACGGGCTGAACCGGTTTGTGCCGCCAAGCCACAATGAAAGCAGAAAGCAGATAGCAGAAAGCAGAAATGGGAGTGCGGAAAGAGGAGAGCAGAAGGCGGAAAGCAGAAATGAGGGGCGGTTCTTCACGTTCACTACGCAGCACGGGTTGCGGGAGCCCGTGGTGAATAACATCCAGGAGGACGAGTTTGGCTACCTCTGGCTGAGTGGCTTGCGAGGGATCTGCCGCATTTCGCGACAGCAGTTGAATGAGGTGGCCGCCGGGCAGCGTGCCAGCGTGGAATGCACCGCTTATGGCGAGGCGGACGGGATGCTGAACAGCGAATGCAACGGCGGGGACAATCAACCCGCCGGATGCAAGGACCGGGACGGGCGAATCTGGTTCCCCACTGCGCAAGGCGTGGTTGTCGTTGATCCAAAGGAGATGCAGCAGACGGAATCGCCTCCCCCAGTCGTGATCGAGCAGGTGCGGGCGAATGGGAAAGTCATTTTCGGCGACGGAATGGGCTCGCAGTCTGGAGTCCAAAAGCTTGAGTCTGAAGTCCAAAGTCCGGGGTCAGGAGTCCAAAGTCCAAAGTCCAAAGTCCGAAATTCCACCTGGCTCCCGGGCGCGCCCGCGTGGTGGAGATTCACTACACCGCCAACAGCTTGGTGGCGCCCGAACGAGTGCGGTTCAGGTACCGGTTGGTGGGGGCTGATGGCGATTGGCTGTGGGACGATCAGAATCGCCGGGTAGCGTTCTACTCCAACCTGCGCCCCGGGGATTGCACGTTCCACGTCACGGCCTGCAATTCGCACGGCATGTGGAACGAGCAAGGTGAGCAGTTCTCGTTTTACGTCGCGCCGCACTCTTACGAAACGTGGCCGTTCGACGTCGCGTGCGGTGCGATCCTCGTGTTCGCCGGCCCGGCGCTGCACTATCGGCGGATGGGCAGATTGCGCCGCGTTCAGCGCCTGGAGCAACAGCGCGCGTTGCACGAGGAACGCGCCCGGATCGCCAAGGACCTGCACGATGACCTGGGCGCCACCCTGACCGGGTTGGCCCTGCAACTGGACCTCGCACGCAGCCAGGGCCTCCCGGCAGATACCCTGCAAGAACGACTCGCGAATCTCGCCCGGCACACACTCGGTTTGGTGGATAACACGCGCGAGGTGGTCTGGGCGATGAACCCACAGCATGACAATGTGGAGAGCCTGGCCAGCTTCCTCGGCCAATACACGGAAGAGTATCTCGCGGGGGCGGGCTTGCGCTGCCGCCTGGAGTTGCCGTCCAATCTGCCGCGGCAACCGCCAGATGTGGTGCTGATGGACATCAATTTGCCCGGGCAGTCAGGTATCGAGTGCGTGCGTCGCCTCAAAACCTTGTTCCCCGAACTTCAAATCATCATGCTGACGATCGAGGATGACAGCCGGAAAGTATTCGAGTCCTTGAAGGCCGGGGCGAGCGGATACCTGGTCAAGAATCCGCCGCCGGCGCAGATTCTGGCGGCGGTGGAGGACGTGCATCGCGGCGGGTCCCCGATGTCGAGCCAGATTGCCCGGCTGCTGGTGCAGCGATTCCAACCGGCCGGGCGCGGGCAGGATGAAATGGCACACCTCACGCCCCGTGAAGACGAAGTGCTGGGCCTGGCGGTCAAGGGATATCGGTCCAAGGAGATTGCTGACGCCCTCTCGCTCAGCACACAAACCGTCCAGACGCATTTTCGCAACCTCTACGAAAAGCTGCACGTGCGATCTCGCGCGGAGGTAGTGGCGCGTTATCTGGGGCGATAAGCAGTCCTCCCCGAAAAGGCTGAGCGCGATTCCCGACCGGTCGTGGCTGAGCGAAGAGCGAACCTCCACCTGCCAACGGGATGACGATGACCAAACGCGGGTGGCGCTGGCGCGATGCCTTGCGCCTCTCATGCCATCGGTGACCGCTCACGCCTCACGTCCCCCCTCTGGGCCAGAGCCGAATCCAGAAGCGCTGCGGGGACTGAATCAGCATTTCGCGCAGCAAGTCCTCCATGCTCGCTGCCTCCGGCTCGTGCAGCCACCGCGCTAGCACCAGCGTCACCGTAAAAGCGAGCGCGGCGGCGGCGAAGAAAATGGTGTAATGGTTCCACGCCAGCCCGAGCCAGACCGGCGCGCGGGCGCCCACGGCGTCAATGAGCAGCCCCCAGCCGATGGGCGCCAGCCCGAGCGTCACATTGCCCACTGTCGAATATATCGCAAAGAAATGATTGCGGCCCATGACCGGGATAACCGCCATCGCCAGCCGCGTGATGGCCATTTGGATCACCGCCGCCAGCAGCCCCATCAGGAATTGCAGCACCAGCACGCTCACCAGCTTTACCGGGAACACGCCCCCCGACAGGCAAATCCAGCCGCCGAGCACCGCCACCCACCCCGCAAAACAAAACGTCAGCACCGGCTTGCTCCCCAGGTGGTCCAGCCGCGACCCCAGCAGCCACAAGCTGCTGAGCCCGCCCAGAAAAGCAGCGGACGTGACCAGTAAAATCTGGCCTTCGGACAAGCCCGTCTCGGCCTTCAGGAAGGCCACCGTGAACGCCGTCAACCCGCCATACGCAATCGAATAACCCACGAGTGCCCGGAGGAGTGTCCGGAACGGCGGGTAGCGGACCATTTCAAGCCAGGGCACCCGGCCCTTCGAGGCACGGACTTCTTCCGTCATCTCCGCGTCAGGAATGCGATTGAGAAACGTCAGGCTCACCGCGCCCATTACAGCACTGAAGGCAAAGAGGATGCTGAATTGCCAGGGCCGCGTGTCGCCAGCCAGGCACGCCGCCGCGAGCAGAAAGGTGATGAAACTGGCGAGATTCTGGACAGCGGCGTCGCGCCCCAGGTACTTGCCACGCAACGACGCCGGAACCAGTGCCGTGATCCACGGCAACCACGCGCAACTGGAAATGCCCCGTGACAGGTTGAAGCAGAACAGCAGCATCAGCATCAGCGCCAGCCGGCTTTCGGCCTTGAGAAACACGCCCGTCAGTGGCACCAGCGCCATCGCGAAGATAAACATGACCCGCGTCCCCCAGCCCGCATAAACGAACCGCTTGAAGCCCAGCCGCGGAATGTAACTGGCGGCCGGTATCTGGAAAATCACCAGCAGCGGCATCATCCCGGCGATGATGCCCAGCACCGTGGCGCTCGCTCCCAGCGTCTTCGCATAAAGCACCATCGGGCTGTTCAGGACGATCTGGTAGGAAAACGCGTTGAACGTCGAGAACAGATACGCATTATGCAAGCCAGGCGGAAACGAGACCCTCTCCGCTCCCGTTCGGCTCAAAGTATCTATGCGGTTTTCACCCATGCTGTGACCGTCCAACCCCTCCATTCAACCACCCGGTTCGGCAAGCGGCCAGTCCGGCGAAGGAAGAACGCAGAATGCGGAATGCCGGTGGCTAAAGCCACCCAATCACCACCCACTTACCACTCACTCCCCACGCAATCTGGAACAGGTGCCTGGATTCCCCGGAGTATGCCGCGATTAGCGATAGATCGGCTGGCTCGCCTATCCCGGAACAGCCCTTTCGGATTTCGGCTTTCGGGCTTCCTTCGGGTTTCGGCCTTCCTCAGCTCCGTGCTTGCCCCCCGACGACGACGCCCCCCCGCTTCACCCCCGAGGAACGACCGAGGTAGTCCGTTTCGGTGTGTCCTGCCAGCCGTTGACCAGTTGGCAGGTCTGGATGAAGACCCTTTTGCTGACCGGGGGCACGCCGTACTTGGCCACATATAGCTTGGTGATGTCGCTGACGCCCCCCACCGGGTCGGGCAGCATACCCAGGAACGTGAAACGCCCGGGGAAACTCGCCCCCGCGCTGCACGGCACCGTCCCCCACACCAGGATGGTCCCGGCTGGGGCGTTGGGGACGCTGAGCTTGAGGGCCACGGCCCCGCGAACATTCGTGATCGTGAGACCCCCAACCGGGTTCGTACCGAACCGAGGGTACTGGGGCGGATCATCAACCTGGGCTTCGCCGATAAACCCCAGGTTCGAGTTAATCTTGACGAAAAGCTGGCAGCCGGTGAGCCGGCCGGACTTGCCCAGGCGGCTCCGGCTGAAGACATCCGCCGAAGCCGCGTTCCAGGCAGCGCGCTGTTCGTCGGTCAGCGCCCGCCAGCGGGCCGACACCCGGCCAAACCGCGAGCGCACGTCCAGTTGCGCCGGGCTGCGGGGATCTTTCGGAACCACATACCGGCGTCGGAACTGCCCGAAGCGGTTTCTGAAGGTGATGAAGGTGCCGAGCTTGACGCTTTGCGGAACATCAATAATCTTCATAAAAGTCTCCGGGGCCGCGGCCTGCCTGCGTCCCCCAGCGTGCCCCTCAACGCCGCTGCGGACTCGCCTGGCAATCCCGCCTGCCCATTGCCCCATGAAAACAGGGACCCCCGCCAGCGCGCAATTCCATTCCGCCTCAAAACTATCAGGCCGGTGCCTCCTGTCGCCGCTCCAAATCTCGCCCCTGCGGCAAATCAGAGCGCTGCGCCATAGGTTTGCCATTTCCCATCTGCCATCCTCCACCTTGGCCGCGCTATGCCAAGAGATTGCTTCCGCCAAAAGGCCAGACATAATCTGCGCGCGACGATTCAGGTGCAGTCACGTCGAGAGACTAATCAGATGCTCACAAGCTCAGCGTTCGTCAGCCAGGCGTCGGCCGGGAAGAACCCAGGCTGGGGAATCGTCTTCAGTCTCGTGCTCGCCCAAATAGCTTGGTCCGGCACCTCCCAATCCGCGCCAAGCCAGACAATCATTCTCCGCCCCGCGCCTGCCCCTCCGCTGCGCATTGGGTTTGACTACAATTTCCAGAAGGCCCTGCCTCCCTTTCCCAAAGAACCGGCGCTCCCGGGAAAGGAAATCGCCCGCGGCCTTATCCCCACCGTTCCGCCCACTCCTTTGCTCCGCGTCATCACCGATAACGAGTTGCGCCTGAACACCGACCATACCGGCGATTTCGTGGCCGGCAAAACCGCCACCTATCGCAGCTTCTATAACGGCCACGTCGTCTTTACCAACCTGACTGTCACCACCATACGAGACGGATTGGAGATCCCGTACACGCTTGATCTCTTCTCATACGAGCACGGTTGCGCGGGGTGGCTCGATGTCCGCTCCGGCTGGAAGGGCCAGATCACGGTCGCCGACCAGCCCTGGCGCGTCGTTCTCGTGGACAACCTCAATGGACAGGTTGGGCCCGACGACACCCTGTTCCTCCGGCGCCTGACGGGAGCAAAGACAAACGCGGTGATAGCGCTCACGCCCGTGCCTAAGACTATTTTCCTCGACGGGCACGCTTTCAACATCGGTTTCGCCTTCAAGCCCGGCGAGACGGGCGCTGTCGTCGAGGCCGTCTTCTCGGAGACCAATATTCCCTTTGGTACGCTCAACGTAGCTGCTCGGGGTTGCAGCTATGTTCACCTCAGCAATTCGTTGGTCACCGCGGTCTTGGACGCCGGTGCCACCACCAGCTCAATCCCTGCCGGGAGGTATCGGATTACAGGGTGCGTCCTGGATAACACCCCGGGCCTGCTCTACCAGCCCTCGTTCATTCGCTGCGACCGGACCGTGGTTGTCAAACCCGGTGAGACCGCTTCGCTGGCCATCGGGCTGCCGCTGCGAAACACCGTCCAGGTCACCCGCGAACGGAATCTGTTGCGGCTCAACTAGCAATTGCTCGGCCAGGCCGGCGAACAGTATGAGTATTACAACTGGCGCGACCGCCCCCGCTTCGCCGTCTGGAACGGGCCGGTGAGAATTGGCACCGGCGCGCTGCCCTTTGGCTGACGCAGTTGCGAACCGTACTCATGGCGAGTACCTTTCTATGGCTTCGGGACCCTCAAAATAGTTGCGTCACAGAACCTCGGCTCGCTCGGAGCCCGCGACGGTCCCGCAATCCCAGTCGAGTGCCCTATCGGCGATTCCCTGCGAAGTGTTGCCGGCTGGTTCGTCCTGGTCCTGCTGCTCTTACTGCGTAAAGCCAACCGCCCCAAGGTGGCCTGGGCACTGCTGATTCCGCTAGTGGCGGTCTATCTGGCCCTCGCCGTTGCGGAGCGAGCGCTCAACGCCTACCTGATCTTCCACTATCACCGATACATCTGTTCGGCCCTCGCCGACCTTCTCCGCTACTTCGCCCTGAGCCTGGCGATCCTGCTGGCCATTGCGGACCGCCTCGATATCCCCTGGCGCCCGTTGCGCTTCGTCTTGGTCTCCCTTTTCCTTCTCCTGTGCGCCGACGTGCAGATCGCGACCAACGGATGGCCTTTCCTCGACACGGGCAAATGGGCGATCATTTTCGCGGTGATCCTCTGCCTGTTCATGGTCGGCCACAGCCTGGTCCATGCCGTCCTCCGGCGCTGCTTCAAGCCCCCCCCGCTTCCGATGGTGGCATCCCGGGTTCTGCCTGGTCTTCGGCCTGGTCCCGCTATTGGTGTTGGGCGCGATCGAGTTTTACCCCCGCCACTCGGCCAAATTGCAAAGCGCCTTAGAGCTGTACCGAGTCGTGGTGGTGCTGACCAGCGCCATAACACTGCCGTATTTGGTATTCTACGCGTTCATTCTCTTGGCCCTGCGCAACCCCATCTACCGCGAGCGTTTTGCCAACGCCTTCGGCGTCACCACCCTCACCCCGGAACCGGCCGTCAAAGCCGAACCCTTGCCCTATCAGAGCTCAGCCGCAGGCCAAACATCCGATGCCGCCAAAAGTAAAGCGACAACCGCTATCGGACAATGACGGCTCGGCCCCTGTCCCGGAGGGACAAGCGAGAATAGCCCGGCGTTTCATCGCTGGGTGTGAACGTCCATAGGAATTAGTCCCGCAGGGACGGCTGAGGCAGGGGCTCACAGCCTTCTCGTCGGAGCTAATCCTGCGCGCCGTGTACACTGGCAATCTGGCCCTCTCAAT
>Ga0326727_10026481_pt1 | contig 10749 bp, 8 predicted proteins | sample MB2enrmetagenome_FD_207643 | JGI IMG/M metagenome (GOLD analysis project Ga0326727, IMG submission 207643) | Lab enriched peat soil microbial communities from McLean, Ithaca, NY, United States - MB29MY | ecosystem: Environmental > Terrestrial > Soil > Wetlands > Peat | place: USA: New York... | reverse complement strand
GTTCCATGCTGGCGGGCACGGAGCATGGAATATACCGGCTGAAGGACGGGGTGTGGCAGCCTGTGGGAGACGGCGGCGTTGCCGGAGCAAGCACCAAGACCGCGCCTACGCCTGTGGGTAAGAGGGCCCGCCAGCGGAAAGGTGCGGTTCGGCAGACGAACGCGCGCGTCGTGGCTATGAAGAAGAGCTTATACGCAGGCGTTTTTGACTTTGCGGTGAGTGGCGACACCATGTTCGCTGCGACATCCGATGGGGTCATGCGCAGCCAGACGAACGGCTTGACGTGGGCCCCGGTTGCCGAGATTCCCGTGGACGACTGGCGATACATGGCCGCATCGAAGGCGATGGTGGCGGCGGCCAGCCTGAGGGCGATGCAGTTGTCGGCGGACTCCGGCAAGACGTGGCAGGCTCTGACTCTGCCGACCGGGGAAAGACAGCTCACGGCGCTGGCCATCGACGGCGATGGGACTCTGTGGATCGCCGATCGCGACGGGGTCTACTATTCGTCGAACCGGGGCGCAAGCTGGCAGCCCCTCAAGGGACTCTTCGTGCGCAATATCAACAGCATCTTCTACGATGAGGCCGCCAACCGGATCCTGGTGACCACGGAAGGGCCGGAGACGTTGGCCTTCGCGGTGGCCCTTCCATCGATGAAGATCAGTTGGTGGGACACGGGCTGGAACCTGCGGTTTGTGCGTCCGGTGGGCGATTACCTGGTGGCGGCGACCTTGTTCGATGGCATCGTGGTGCAGCCGCGCATGGTGGATTCGGATGAATTGACGAAGCATTGAGGCGACGCTGCATCGCGCCAGCAGGGCCGGGGAATCCAATCTAGAATGAGGTCAGCATGAGTTTTCCCGCTTCCAACCCGGAATTGCGACACGGCTTTGAGACCGGCGACCCACGGCTGCGCGCGATTGCGGCCAAGGTGGAGGCGGGCGAGCGGCTGAGCTTCGACGACGGCGTGGCACTCTATGGCACGGGCGACATCCTGGCCGTGGGGTGGATGGCCAATGCCGTGCGCGAGCGGATGCACGGCGACATAGCCTACTTCAACGTGAATCGCCACATCAATCCCACCAACGTCTGCGTGGCCAGTTGCCGGCTGTGCGCCTTCGGGCGCAAGAAGGGCGCGGCCGGGACGTACACCATGGCGCTGGAGGAGGCTTGGCAGACGGCGGGTTCCGGGCTGACCGAGGCGGTGACGGAGTTCCACATTGTGGGCGGGCTGCATCCCGATCTGCCGTTTGAATATTTCGAGGAGCTGATTCGCGGGCTGAAGCTGCGCTTCCCCAAGGTGCATATCAAGGCGTTCACCATGGTGGAGGTGGCGTTCTTCGCCAAGCTGTGCAAGATGTCGATTGAGCAGACGCTGCTGCGGCTGAAGGCGGCTGGGGTGGATTCGCTGCCGGGCGGCGGTGCAGAGATATTTGCGGACCGCGTGCGGCACATCATCTGCGACCACAAGATCGATGGCAGTGAGTGGCTGGAGACGGCGCGCACGGCGCACAAGATCGGACTGCGGTCGAACGCGACGATGTTGTATGGCCACGTGGAGAACGACGAGGACCGCGTCGACCACATGCTGCGTCTGCGCGCGCTGCAGGACGAGACGGGCGGCTTCCAGACGTTCATCCCGCTGGCCTTCCATCCCGACAACACCGCGCTGGCGCACATTCCCAAGACCACCGGGATGATGGACCTGAAGCAGATAGCGGTGGGGCGGTTGCTGCTGGACAACTTCGCGCACATCAAGAGCTACTGGCAGATGGTGTCGCCGCAGATGGCGCAGATCTCGCTGCGCTTCGGCGCGGACGACATCGACGGCACGGTGATCGAGGAGAAGATCTACCACGACGCGGGGGCGACGACTCCGCAGGGACTGCGGCGAGCGGACCTAGTGCGGCTGATCACCGAGGCCGGGCGCGTGCCCTTCGAGCGCGACACGATGTATCGCGCGGTGACACGCAGCGAAGACACGTTTACCATCGCGGTGTAAGGGCAATTATTTTCGGGGGCTGAACCCAGGAAGGGATGACGGGTTCAATCACGAGACAGACAGCTTAAACAGAAGAGGCTCGGCAGGCAGCCGGGCCTCATTTCTGTTGTCACATACTTCAGTTGGAAGTCATGCATGAGGCGCAGGGGCAGACAGGGAGCAGGTCTTGCGAGAAGCGCAATTCTCCGTTCGCAAAGGTCTAAGCCGTCCGAGAAGAACTCAATGGCGCTCGAGAGAGGCGGCGGCGAGCTGCATAGTGGCATGTTTCTTGTAGCGGTGAGCGGCGGACTTTGCGCCCTGCTCGGAGTCGAAGGAGCCGTGGTCCTGGCCGGCCCAGCGAAAGCGCCAGCAATCCCCTGATTGGTATATCTCGGGCTCTTCGGAGCGGACGCGGGCCATCTGTGCAGGCGCTTCCAATACTTCGTTCATCATGTTCCTTTCGTTGAATCGGTTTCTCTGCCCAGGCATGCATGAAGCCGCATGAATGGGGCATTCGGCTGGCACATTACACTGCGGTAAATTTTTGGGTTCACCTGTAATGAGAAATTATACTTCTCATTTTATCAACAATTTGCGTAGAAACCGACAGGATAAGTTGGAACCGGGTGACCGCGGGGGACGAAAGGACCACAGAAAATTCACGAGAAGGAAGAAATTTTCACATTCGAAGCGTTCCCTTGCGTCCCAAATCTGGAATACATGATTGATTCAAAGCAATTTACCATGCTCCCATGGTTTGTAACACAACCGTCCGTGGCCCTGTCCAGGGAGACTGAGAGTATAAAGCGGTGGTGAAATATAGGATACGTTTCAACAGCCGGGGGATGCGAGAAAGTGGACAGCACTCTCTGCTCTTTACCATTCCACTTCCGGAGAAACTGTTTGGTCATACACATGCGCTTGGGCCGACAGCAGAGGAAATCCGTGGCTTATTGGCTGCCATGACCTCGATTCGGTAGGCGCCGTGGGCTAGCTCAAGCAACTTTGGGAGTTTCAGCCGGAGATGGCGCGATGCTTTGCGCTTTGCACCATTGTTTGAAGGCTGCGTAGCCCCACGCGTAGGCAACCGCCAACCACACTGCGAGAGCGAGGAGGTGAGGAAACACCCAGCCTGCTGTCGCGCCAGCCAGATTCACCTTACGCATGATGCAGTTCATGTGAAAGATGGGAACGAATTGAACGATGGCCTGGATTGCAGACGGCATGGCGTAGTACGGCCAGGTGAACCCCGAGAGGAAGAACAGCACGGGCGCCATATACAGATGAAGGTGGGTGGAAAGAATGTAGGATTTGCAGAGGCCGTAGTAGCCGTATCCCATACAGACATGAATCACGACATAGACCGCGAGGGCGGAGAAAATGAGCAGCAGACTGCCCCGGTGCGGCATTCCAAACAAGGTGAGGACGGAGGCCGCGGCGCCAAAGACAACAGGAATAGCCAGACAACATGTTCCAGCAACTTTGGTTGCGAATAACCAGGGAAGGCTGGGCAAATCCGCGTTCACGGACTGGCGGAGCGCCGCGTAGCTGTCAAGCCCGACCGACATGCCGGTAATCATGCGGATCACAGACTGGCTGGCTGCGCACACCAGGCCAATAAGAAGGAAATAGCTGTAGTTGGATGTCGGATTGAAGAGCTGGCGCCCGGTCATGATAATCGGCCGGGAAATGACGGCGACGCTTCCGTTGGGGATTCCGGTGGCCTCCAGGGTCCTGCGGTCCGCTCCTATCTGGTAGGTGCCCAGAACTTCTCGGGCGGCGCGATACGCCACGCCGGAGATGAGCACGTTACTGGCATCGAGCACGACAGCCACCCGTGGAGCTCTTCCGGCGAGCACGTCCCGCTCGAAATTCATAGGAAACATGACACAGGCGTAGGCCTCTTCGCGGCGCGCCAAGGGGAGCAGCTCGGCCGGGGAGTTGGCGAAGCCCACAATGCTGAGGCTGTCGGATGAACGAAGTGCAGTGGTGAGTTCGCGCGAGAGTCTGGAATGATCCTGATCGACGATAATGATGGGAACATTGGTTGTCCTACCGTTCCAGTACACTCCGCCAAAGATGAAAGCATAAGCAAAGGGGCCGCAGACCAGCAGGGTGATGATGCGGGGATCGGAGACGATCCTCCTGATCTCCCGAAGACACAGTTTGAGGAGTGTCTTAGCCATGGCTCACCGACCCTTCGGGATGGTGTTTGAAGATACGACGCGTTCCCTGCCAGGCGAACAGTATGGCAACGAGGCTCCAGCCGGTCAGGCACCATATCTGGTTTGCGCAGTCAGCGAGCGTGCCCCCCAGGATGGTGATCTTCTTCATGGCAAGCACAAATGGATAGAGGGGCATGGCATAAGTAAACAGCAGCATCGGTTTGGGCGACGCAAACATGGGCCAGGTGTATCCGGTGACCAGAAAGTTCGGCAACGTGAGAAGGGCGCAGACTTCAGTAGAGATCAACGGATCGCCGGTCAGTGCGGAGAGGCCGTAACCGAACGCGATCATCGCAGCCGGGTACCAGACAAGAACCACCCAGAAGGAGATTCCCGTTCGCACGAACGGGGCACCAAACACCACATGAGGGACAAGGACCGTGATCAGGAAGACAGGCAGGGTCGGGAGAAGATAGGCGACAACCTTGCCGGTTGTGAATGCGATAGGGCTGGCCTGCAGTGCAGACAATGGCTGAAAGGCACGATTGCGGAATTCCGAGCTTCCGGAACGAATGCCGATCAGAAGCGCGCACAGTTGCAGTCCAACGCCTGCCACACCCACCGGAATGTAGTTGAGATAGTTCGATGTGAACCCGGGGTTAAACCACATCCGCGTGCCCACATCCAAAGGCATGGCCCGACGCAGCGCCTGTTCCTGCGTCACTCCATCCATTGCTTCAATGATCCGGGCGTCGGCAACCACCGAGAACGGGGTAAGCACCGCGGTCGCGCTGGCCAACTCAACGCTGCCGGTAAGGAAGTTGGTTTGGTCTATCAAAACCTCCACGCGGCCTCCGCGGCCCGCCTTGAGATCGCGTTCCATTCCATAAGGGAAGACGAGGCACATATGGGCGCGGTCTTCTGCGACCAGCTTTGGAAACTCCTCCGCTGAATTGATGTATCCGCCAAGCGTGAAGGTCTCGTTGGCAAGAACGGCGCGGGTCATCTCGCGGGAGAGCTGTGAGTGATCCTGGTCGACGAAGACCACCGGGAGCGCGAGAACCTTTTTGGGCGCGTACATTGCGTCAAGGCATAGCGCAAAGAGAATGGGACCCAGGATCACCAGCACGATATATTGCTTCTCGCGCAGAATCCATTGCCACTCGCGCTTTGCGACCTTGAGAATATCGCGGATCATTTTTCACTCTCATTGAGCTCGACCCGGGCTGTCATGCCATTGCGATAGCGCGGATCGTCATCGAGCTTGATGACGAGTTGGAGACCACGTACGTCCAGCGTCCCCTGTTCGTTGGTGGCCTTCTTGGTGGCGAAATCGGCGGCTTGATTGATGCGGATCAACCTTCCGTAGACCACCTTGTTGCCGAATGCGGGGAGGATGACCTTGATCTGGCGGCCGATCTGGAGATAGCCGAACTTCGACTCATCCACGTAGACCTTGACCTTGAAGTCGTTGGCTCGGGAGATGGTGACCATAGGAAAACCGGGAGCCACCATCTCGCCCGTGTTGGAGATTTTCTCAGAGACATAGCCTGCCACCGGAGCCGCGATACGGGTTTCACCCTGCAAGGCCAGAGCCTCATGCATCTCACCTTGAGCGGCATCGGCCTGCTGTTGAATCGCGGACCGCTCCTGCTCGCGGAGGGTGACTTGCAGGGACTGATCCTTGGCCAACTGGAGGGCCGCCGCAGCCGCCTTGAGCCCCGCCTTGGCCTGGTCCACCTTGGACTCCGCCGCTCCGAGTTGCGCTTTGGCGGCAGAGTAGCCGTTCTCATATTGCTCTTCAACCTGACGGGGAACGACACCGTCTGCAAACAGCCCGTGGAACCGGTTATAACTATCCTCTTGGGTGGTGAAATTGGACTTTGCGGCGTTGAGGTTTTCTTCGGCTTGCCGTACATCCTCTTTGCGCGCGTCATACTGCGCCTGGGCCTCGTCGAGCTGATCGGAAAAAGCCGCCCGCTGGAATTTGACCGCTGTTCCGGCCTGCGCAACTCGCGCTTCTGTGGACTGATAGGCGGCCGATGCCGCATCGACTTTAGCGTCAATCTCGTTGGACTCGAGAACGACCACCGGATCCCCCACTTTAACCGGGGTGCCCTCATCGACCAGGAGCTGCTTGATGCGTCCGGGGACCTTGGATGAGACATTGATCTCGTCGCAGTCAATGTTGCCGTCAATAATCATTGTTTTCGGATCTCTCTGACAGCCTGTATCGAGCAAGCTGAAGATCGAGACAAATGCAACGAGAATAGCGGTCGTATAAGTGTGTTTCTTTTTCATTTCTGTATCCTTGAGGCAACTTCGGAGATGTCGCCTTGATAGCGATGTATGCTGAGATAGGCTAGATCGATGCCGTAAAGCGCTTGCTGAACGCTGGTTTGCGATGCGGTGAGAGATACCGTTGCGTCGAGAACTTCCAGACTGGTTCCGGTGCCGACCTCGAAGCGCTTGGAGGCAAGGCGCAGGCTTTCGGTGTCCAGTTCGACGGCCTTGGAGGCGGCCGCCAGCGCGCTGCGTTCCGATTGCAGGTTGAGATAGGCGCTGCGCACGGCCAGTTGAATCTGGTCTTCCGCATGGTGTCGCTCGAACTCGGTGTTTTGCAGGCGCGACTTTTCCTCCGAAACCCTTGCCCGGCGCTCCCCGCCATCAAACAGATTGAGCGATACGCGCGCGCCCGCAAACCAGGTTGGGTCTGTCTGGTTCAGTTTGGCGGTGTCGCCCTCGCGTCCGGCAATGCCGGTGATCTGCGGGAGAAAATCGCCCTCCTGCACCCGCACCGCGTCCTTGTTCGCAGCCACCTTCTGATCGAGCGCCTTGAGCAGGGAGTTCGATTTGACGGCGTCGGCCATGGCCTGATTCAGATCCACCGCATCGGGAATGTCGAAGAGACGCCCTGTAACTTCCGCCGCGGTCGAGTTGCCCAGCGCCAGAGACGTGCGCAAAGCAGCCGTGGCCAGATCGTATTGGTCTTGCGCCTCGATCAGGCGTTTCTCCTGCTCCTTCACCGCCGCCTCGGCGCGAATGACATCATAGTTTGCGGCCGTCCCCTCCCGGTAGGCAGAGCGGGCATGGTCCAGATGCTCCTGGTAGGTGCGCAAGGCCTCTTCATTCAACTTCACAACCTCCCGCGTCAACAAAACGGAAAGGTAGTTTCGCTCGGCATCCAGCACCACATCCGCATCGACATCGCCGGCGTACGCGGCGGTGGCCTTCTTGCCCGCATTCGCTTCGCGAATCGCATAGGTGATCTTGCCGCCGGTAAAGAGGGGAACCCCCGCCTCAAAATTGACATGCAGGCTGTCCTGCGGACCTAGAGGCGTAACCAGAGAACTCAGTCCGAGTACGGGCACAAGATTCGCCGGAATGGGCGACTTGATTTGGACCGGATCATTCAGTCGAAAATACTGGGTATTGAAATTAACCTGCCCCCAGCGGAGGCTCGCGGCCTCCTTGGCAACGGCATTCGCGGTGGCAACGTCCTGATGGGCCTGCTTGGACGTCCAGCTTTGAGTTGCAGATAAATTCGCAACCGACGCCATATTAAGATTCAGGGACTGCTGCGCAGGAGCCGGCGCCTGCGGCAACGAGTATGACGATGGCTGGGCAGAGGCCGGCGGCTGCTGCGCAAGAATTACCAAGGGAGAGAGCACGAACAACGCGGATAACAACAACCTTGCAATCGCAGGCAACTTCAGGACGTGTACGTCGCTATAAAGCGGTACGGACCGAAGGTGCTCGAAGCCAGCGCCTGAAGCCTGTGCACTCAAACGGGAATCTGCCGAGCAGACCAGAGTGGGTTCGCTGCGGAATTGGAGCACGCTTTTCATTCCTCCTTCTTCTTGCTTGTAAACATGACGGGGGCGTAGTCCGCTCGTCTTCATCTCGGTGAGCAGACCTTGGAGTGCATGCTCTGTCAACTCGCCGATTGATGCAACACGGCGCTCTATACGAGGTGTAGTCATCGCTTCCAGCATGGCGGGACCTTGCGATGTGCGAGTTTCAGCGTCAAATATTTTCAGCATCTAGTTTTTACCTTCGCGCATTTAAGGACCTGCAATCTAAATGCCAAATCCTGGGTCACGCAAATTATTGATTTGGCAAGGAGACTAAGTACAGCTTGTTTGCATTTTTCGAAAATACCGACGACACCCTCGACAACCGGCAAATCGAGCCACGACAAAACAAAGCCTCCCCACCGGCATCCATCGAATAAAAAGCCGTATAAGACGGCTTGTCTACCCGGGGACGCTTATTGGGTATTCCTAAATTGAGTAATGACGATATCTTCCATGAATCTGCAATGCAATATCTGTAACTGTATTTCTATCTTCAGCATTTTATTTTTACGCGCGCGCCCGGTGCATGTGCTGTGGGATTTAATAAAGCACATGAAGCGAAACAAGATGATTTTGCGTTTGATCTGAAAGTAATAGTGTCTCCATTGCTCAACTGCATTGGCAGACTCGCAACGGTCAGTGCAACCTGCATTTCTTGCCAATAGTCCAGTCCTTGTCTGTCGAACCATCGGTATACATTCCTACTTCCTCGCATGCAAACACCATGCGGTCACGATGTACCTTATCGACAGGCAATGGGTCGACTAGTTGCACTTCGACGAACGGCGCGCATTGAATAATGACCCGGTATGCGGCCGTTCCATTCGATTGTTCAACATCTCCCGTTGGAGTAACCAAATGTAAAATCAAAATCTGATCCTTCTGCACTTGTATTTGCTGCGCAGCAGAGAAACTTGCGGTTACCGGGAAAAGAGCTGGTATCATCAGCAATGCCAACCTTAGCTTTATCCGCATAGCGACAGCACCTCATAAATCATAAAAACTTTTGCCGGGACGGGACCAGGCTCCCGACAATCCGCCGTATAAAACTACGAGAATGCGCGATCCCCGCCTTCGCTCACTGGTCCTGCTCGATGAGTCGATTTGCGCGACAACTGTTGCAAGACATGTCTATTGAGAATGCCGCCACATATAAACTTAACCCCCCTGCTTATCATAAGAAGCAGAAGGTCTTTTCCTTCATCGCCGATCGTGAGGACGTTTCTTAGGTCAACGACCGTAGGAAGGCCTTTTGCCAGGCCGCTGGCCTTACGCCATTCCCTGTATAGTTCCTCCACCCAGGGTGCAATCATTTCTCCGTCCAGAACAAAACGGAGCCGGCGATCTGTTTTTATTGTTGTGATTTTCAGCATGGCTCCTGCCAAGAAAAACTTATCGATACCAATCAGGCCAAATTATGGTTAATCGCTTTTGCCAATGCGACGCATATTCCTTATGCAAGTATTGCTCCTGCGCGCGATGAGATTCCGTTGCGGTTAGGATGAATACTGATTCGAACGTCCGATTCCCAGTGCGATCGCCACTTACTGTTCTTTCGCGGGATCACTGGACGACAAGTCTTATCAGGTATTCGGAGGTCAACGACCGGCCCGATCCGATCGCTGACCAATCCGAGTGATTTATGTGAGAAGGAGCACGGCGTCTTTGTTTATCTCCTTCCTGCAAGTCTTCTTACACCTATCTGAAGCAGCTGAATAGGCACCATAACTACAAGTTGTCAGAACCCATAGGAGACGCCGAACATGACGCGGTATTTGGCATCGAGGCGGATGGGAACAGCTTTGCCGGTCAGGTTATAAGCTGCCGGGATCGATCCGACATTGTCGCCAATGTGCAGCACAGAGGCGTCCAGGTCGAGTTTGTACTTGGGCGAAGGAATAATGCGCAGAGAGTAGGCCTCGGAACCTTGCATGTCGAGGACCCCCTGGCTGTTATGAATGCCCCTGCCAGGTATATTGCCGCCGGCGACTCTACTATAGCCACCGTAGGCCACGTTCTTGGGCTGCTGCGAGTACTCAGCGGCCGGGATGACCCTGATTCCGTAAGGAAGCGTTGGCATCTCTACGGCCACCGAGCCGAAGCCGCGCGTCTTGAAACAGGAAGCATTGCCGGCCAGGCCCCACAGTGCGGCATTGGTTCCACGCACGCCGCCGGAGAGAGTGATCGGAGTCTTGGCGTAGATCTGAGTGATGGTCTTGGTTCCGACAAGATAGCCGTCGCCGTTCCAAGTGCGATGATAGTATCCGTCATTCTCCATTACTTCAAAGATGGAAGTAAGTGGTTGATCGGAGCCGCCGTTGAACATTTCCTTGTCGTTGAAGCGGAAGACTCCGCCCACCGAGACCGCCGGAACCCACTTCAGGCCCATGAAGTTTTCTGGAATAACATTTGCCTTACCGTGAGCGATGGAGTAGTCATCTTTCCATAGGGGGCTCAAATTGGTGATATTTCCGACGTTATGTGTGGGATTGCCGTCGCTATGGATCACGCCGGTGTAGCCAATCTCAAAGCGCTGGGCAAAGCCAAAAGTGACAGACGCGGTGCTAAAGTTGCCGAGCACCGGACCGCCCGCAAGGCTGTGAAAGGCACCGGAGGCTCTTCCCACGCCTTTGAGCGGAGAGGGGGAGACATAGGCCGTCGGCGTAATAAAGATGCCTGTCGGACCTTCGAAGCCCAGACTCTGCGCCTGCGTGTATTGGGCGGTAAAGCAAAGAATCAGAAACAGTAC
>Ga0326727_10026480_pt1 | contig 10749 bp, 7 predicted proteins | sample MB2enrmetagenome_FD_207643 | JGI IMG/M metagenome (GOLD analysis project Ga0326727, IMG submission 207643) | Lab enriched peat soil microbial communities from McLean, Ithaca, NY, United States - MB29MY | ecosystem: Environmental > Terrestrial > Soil > Wetlands > Peat | place: USA: New York... | reverse complement strand
GTTATGCCCGCCGGAGAAAACAGTATGAGCAAACTATCCTCCGAAGAGCCCCTGGTACCAGGAGCCTTTCCTGTGTTGCGTTGAGCGCTCAGAAAACCGCCTATGGCCAGGCCACTGCCTTGAGGTAATGCAAGCCTCATCCACTCGCTCAACGATGTGCCGGTGCCAGCATCGGGAACCCGCGCAATGCAAGCTGCGCGCCGGATGGAGTCAGGTGGTTGGTGTCGTGGTACAGCAGCGTGTTTTGGCGATAAAAGGTGCAGGCGGTTCCGGAACAGAGCTGGGAGCGTGTATCGAAGATCTCGGCGTCTTGCCGGACTGCCACCTGGGACAGGATGGACGCTGCGGAGGCGTTCTCCTGTAGGTACATCTCGTCGCTCGTCGCAAGGCCCGGCACTCTCGACTCTCCGGTAAATAAGCGCGAAATCCAGCCGCGGGCTGGAATCAAGTAGGCACTCACGCGGCGCACGGGATCGAAGCGCAGCGACTCGTAATCCTGTAGCAGGATGACGCGCTTTCCCGCTCTGCGCAGCGGCGCGACCATGGCATTGAGCCCCTCTTCGAAGTTGGCATCGCTCTGTTGTTGCGAGATCGGAGCTTGTTGGCCGGCGCTCAGGTATCCATTGCCTTTGGGAAAGAACTCCATGGGCCCAGCCCACAGGCCCGCCAGGACAACCAGATGCACGGTTGGGTCGTCCAGGATAAGCCTCTGCGCCGCCTGGTTGAATTGTAGGCAACTGCGGTAGGCAGTGGCATCGATCGTCGACGCCGCGACACCAAGCAGCGGCGGGCAGGAGGTGTGGATGAGCCTTAGCAGGCGCATTCCGGACGCTCCCGCTAGCTCGTTCAGTTGGGAGGAGAGAGCTTCGGCATGGCTGTCGCCGACCAGGGCGACGGCGGGCCGCCCGTCCGCGACGGGGAGACACTCCTGCGAACTGGCTGGAATCATGTCGAGCACGCAGGGATGGGTCAGCGAATCCAGCATGACATCCTGTGCGGCGAGAGCCGGAAAACGTTGCGGAAGCCCTTGCATCCCAATCATGACCACCCCGGGCAGGGCGACCAGCACGCCTGTCACTGCGTAGCGCCGCAGCAACGTCGCGGTCGGCGTCGTGGAGTGGCGGAATGGCTGCTCCACAAAACGGTAGGAGAGCCATGCGAACACGAGAGCAAGCAGAACGACACCCAGCGCCTTTCCGGTGGAGATGGGGTGGTCCGAGCAGATGCGCGCAAAGCTGAGCAGCGGCCAGTGCCACAGGTACCAGGAGTACGAAACCAGTCCAACCCAGCGAAAGGGCCTGGACGAGAGCAGGCTGCGGTTCAGCCACGAGTCCGGCGAGGAGAGGATGAGCGCCGCTCCCAGGACAGGCGCCAGCGCGGCCGCTCCGGGAAAGTATGTGGTCGTTCCGTAACTCACCACGGCAAACGTAATGGCGGCGACACCAACCACGCTGCGCAGGCTGGCCCATCGCTCCCCTCCATACAGGCTGTGCGCCGCGATGCGGCCATTCGCAGCGGCCTCGTGGATGGCCATCAGCACGCCCACCGCCAGCTCCCAGGCGCGGGTGGGAAGAAGATAGAACGCGGCCGTTGGGTAGGTCCTTGTGCCGGCAAGGCTGAGCCAAAAGGAGAGGACGGCGACCCCCAGCATGGTCCGGAACAGCCTCCTGCGCAGCCGTTCGCCCAGCGGCCTTCCCATCCGGGAGAACAGAAGCAGCAGCAGAGGGAAGAAGAGGTAGAAGTGTTCCTCGACGCCTAGACTCCACGTCATCAGCAGAGGGTTCTGCTCGGTGCCAACGGCGAAGTAGTCGGCCTTCCACCAGGCAAAGATGTTGGAGACGGAGAAGACGCTCGTGACCGCATACTCATCGAACAGCTTCAGCTCGACCGGTGTCAGTAGCATGACGGAAACCAGGTAGCAGAACAGCAGTAGGCAGAACAGAGCGGGCAGAATGCGCTTTGCCCTCAGCCGGTAGAAGCTGGCCAGGCTGAAGCGGCCTCTGCTTACATCGCGATAGATGTGCGCGCCAATCAGGTATCCGGAGATGACGAAAAAGATGTCGACGCCCACGAACCCTCCGGGCATCGCGGCCACTCCCGCGTGAAACAGCACCACCGACAGCACGGCGATCGCGCGCAGCCCATCGATGTCCGTGCGGTACTCGTCGCGCAGACCCGGCCCCGCGGCCTGCAAGGACGCAGGCACTTGGCTCTTGGAGTCTTCCTCCGGAACATGCATTTCGATCTCGTTCCTCCGGAATTCCGTGCGTCAGGTGGCTGTCGAACACCCGTACGATGAAACAAAACGGCAGAATATCGCCGCCCCATTTGGGAAGTCGGCTGCTCCTGGGCCACGCAGCATGGCTTGGCAATGCGGCGGGGGTTACTGCCTGTGCATCTCTCGATGATCGATAGCGACTTCTCGTCAGTATAATGGTGGTTTCAAGGCTCATGAACTGCCGTAATTTCCCTGATGCGGGCGAAGGAGTGCAGATGGCGTTAGAGACAACCAAAAATATATGGCATAACGGGCAGATGATCGCCTGGGAGAAGGCGCAGATCCATGTGATGTCCCATGTGGTCCACTATGGCTCTTCGGTCTTCGAGGGGATGCGCTGTTATGCGCAGCCCAATGGAGCGGCGATCTTCCGCCTGAGGGACCACATGCGCCGCATGCTGGACTCGGCCAAGATCTATCGCATGCCGCTGGGTTACTCGCTCGACGAGCTGTGTGCCGCCGCAGTGGATCTGGTGGAGGCCAATGGCGTCGCCCCTTGCTACATCCGGCCCATTGCCTTTCGCGGATACGGCGAGGTTGGCGTCAACCCGCTCAACTCTCCGGTCGAGGTCTACATCGTCAACTATCCCTGGGGCAAGTACGTCTCCGGCAACAATGGAGCGGATGTATGCGTCTCCAGTTGGAACCGGCTGGCGCCCAATACCATGCCGTCGCTGGCCAAGGCGGGAGCGAATTACATGAACTCGCAACTCATCCGCATGGAGGCCGACATCAACGGCTACTCCGAGGGCATCGCTCTGGATGTCAACGGCTACCTCTCGGAGGGTTCGGGCGAAAACCTCTTCCTGGTGCGCGATGGCGTGCTCTATACCACGCCGTTGGCCAACTCCGTGTTGAACGGCATTACCCGCATGTCGGTGCTCACCATCGCCAGGGAGCTGGGCATCCCGGTCGTCGAGCTGCCCCTGCCGCGCGAGATGGTGTACATCAGCGATGAGGCCTTCTTCAGCGGCACCGCCGCCGAGGTCACGCACCTGCGCTCGGTGGACAAGATTCTGGTTGGCGATGGCACCATGGGGCCCATCACCACGGCCATCCACGACGAGTTCTTCGCCATCGTCAACGGCATCAAGCCCGACCGCTACAACTGGCTCACGCCAGTCAAGGTCCCTGTGTCCGAGCCGGTGGGAGCCTAAGATAAACCTGAATAACTCCACATTTTGAAAGGGTGGGACTTTAGTCCCGCCGCAAGCTTGGCGATTGCCGGGTGCACCAGGTCTCGCTTCTGAGACCTGGGATTGTTGCCCTTGATTCTGTTCTTCGGAGGGAGCAGGGGGCTTCAGCCCCCCTGAATAAGCCCAATCGAATCAATGGGCTTTAGCCCCGGAGGGAATGTTGAGTACTCGTTCAGGCTTTCGTAAGTAAGATTGTGACTTGTGAGTAAACACAAGAGAGGCGGCCGATGAGGTCGCCTCTTTTTCGTGCGCGATTCGCGGTCATCGCAGAATGCGCAGCGTCCTCTCCCAGCGCGCGAAGTGGAATACCGACCCAGCCGGTTCGCTCTTCGAGAAGTAAATCAGGAACGGTTTGCCCACAATCGCCTCGCGCGGCACCAGTCCCCAGTAGCGGCTGTCCTCGCTGTTGTTGCGGTTGTCGCCCAGCACAAAGTAGCTGTCGGGCGGAATGGTCAGCTCGCCGTTGGCGACCAGCGAATGCATCTGGATCCACCAGCGCGAATCGACGGCAGGATCGGCGCGGTCCATGCGTGGAAAGTTGTCGCGATAGCTGTCCGGCGCCGCCGTGCGGTACACAGCGTAAGGCTCGTCGAACGCCCTGCCATCGATATAAACGCGCCCGTCGCGCAGGTGGAGCTGGTCGCCCGGCACTCCGATGACGCGCTTAACCAGGTCCCTCGATGGATTCACCGGGTAGTGGAAGACGATCAGATCGCCGCGGCGGATAAGACCTGAGGAAGCCAGCGGGAAAAAGCCGTGTCCGCTGCAAAGAACTTTGTTGACCAGCAGAAAGTCCCCAACCAGTAGCGTCGGCTCCATCGACGCGGAGGGAATGCGAAAGGGCTGCACGATAAAAGTAAGGATGAACAACGCGAGGACCACAAGGATGATCTGCGACTGGAAGGCCTGGAGCAGGCTGTGCCGCTGGACCGCGACTTCGCCGTCCTTGCCCATGCCGTTCATCGCTCAACTTTCTTTTGCGCCGGGGTTGAGCCGGCCGCCGCATTGCCGTTGCCCGCGGCCTTCGATTGCGCGCTGCGGTTGAGGCTGGCGATGGCCAGCCGTGCGGCCTCCTGCTGGGCCTGCTTCTTGGTGCTTCCCTCGGCGCTGGCCAGGGTATGCGGCGCGCCGTTTGCGCCGGCCACGCGCACCTCGATGCGGAACCGCTTCTGGTGGTCGGGGCCCGACTGGTCGATCAGGATGTACTGTGGCTGGGTGTGCCCCGTAGCCTGCAGCCGCTCCTGCAACGCGGACTTGTAGTCGCCAACCGCGCCGGAGAGCGGCTCGCTGGAATGCAGCACTCCACTCAGGCTGGCCTCGGCCGGCTGGGTGATGTGGCGATTGATGAAGTTGCGCGCGGGCGCCAGACCTCCGTCCAGGAACAGTGCGGCAATGACAGCCTCCAGCGCATTGGCCAGCAGGGCGGGCTTCCTTTGTCCGCCGCTCTGCGCCTCGCCCCGGCCAAGCAGAAGCATGGGGCCGAGTTGGATGCGCTGCGCCACCTGGGCCAGGTGCCGGCTGCTCACCAGCGAGGCCCGCAGCCGCGTCAAATCGCCCTCGCTCAGCGAGGGAAGCCGCCGGTACAGGGCTTCCGCGACCACCAGTCCAAGCACCGCGTCGCCCAGAAACTCCAGCCGCTCGTTGTCCGAGCCAGGGTCGCGCACTCCCTCCGGGTTGATCTCGTAGGCCAGCGAACTATGCGTCAGAGCCAGCCTGAGCAGCCCCGGGTCCTTGAACTTGTAGCCGAAGAAGCGTGTGGCTGGATCTTCGATTGCCGGTGACGTTGCAGGCGTCGGCTCCGAGCCGGTCACGCGCCCGGCGGCAGCGCTGGCTTGCCTCCGAGGCGTCTTGGGCGAGCGTTCAGCGATGGGTTGGCGCGGCGTCATGGGCTCTCCCAAAGTGCATCCGTTCTTCAGTTTACCGGAGTCGACCGACCCATGAGTTGTCTTGCACGGCACCTACTGGGTCTGGGAAGGGCGATAGGCTTCCTTTTCGGCTTTGCCCGTCGGGTCCAGAGGCGTGTCGTCTGCAGGGACGGCGTTGTCTTGCTGATCGGAGGAGGTCGCCGTGCGTTTGGGCAGCACAAACGCTTGCTGGATGCCTGCTTCGGCGGCTGCCTTGGTATCCGGCTGGCTGTCCCGGCTGGCCAGCGCGGCGCGATACTCGGCGACGGCCTTGTCACGTTGCGGTTTCACAACACTGGGATCGTCCGGGTCGCGCGCTATGTCGTACATCCGGCCCAGATAGATGTGCGCCCAGGCGATCGTGCGCGGGTCGTGCGAAAGCTTGACCGTCTGCGTCAGTTGCTCCTGCGCGCCTTCGGGATCGGCTTGCATCAGGTCGATCCGCCCCATCAGGTAGTGTGCCGCCGCGTTCTCCGGGTTGGCCTTCAGAGCGGCTTCGGCCAGCTCGCTCGAGCCCTCCAGGTCGCCCTTCATCAGCTTGCTCTCGGCCAGGTCGAGCCCGGTCAGCGGGCGCGGAGTGCGCTGGATCGCGTCGCCGCCGGGGCCCTCCGGCAGAAAGGCGATCTGCTTGATATGGTGTACTTCGCTATCCACGTCCATGCCGTAGACCATGGGACCCATGTCGTCCTTCAGGCTGGTGCCTTCCTTCTCCATGATGCCAAGCTGGGTGTAGAAGTAGTCCACCATCACCCATCCCTGGCGCATGTCCAGGTCCACCTTGCGCCGCCGCGCCTGTTCGGTCTCGCGCTCGTACGCACTCATCTCGGCGTCGTAGTGTTCCAGCACGGTGCGGTCCCGTCCGGTGCTGGGTCGCACCGGCCGCGCAATGCCGGTATCCATCGTCTGCGCCTCCACCGCCTTGATCAGGCACTCCGTCACCAGGGACACGATGTCCGACTTGTAGTTGAAATCCAGCGGCGAGTTCTGCACCGGCTTCAGCAACGGAAGCAGGCGGCTCATCGACGAGCTGCGCGTCACCACCAGCGGTTCCACCAGGAAGTGCAGGTAGGTATGCCGGATCAGGTCCATCGGCACCGCATTCGCCGCGTCGGTCCGCGGCGATACCACCACCACCGAGTCGATCCCGTTATACCGCGCGTTGGTCTCCTCCGGCGCCAGCATCGGCTCCAGCAGCACCAGGAACCGCCGTCCGTCGTAGCTGCTCACAGGCATGTGCAGAAAGATGTTGGTGTCCAGAATCATCTTGGTCAGCGGCGTGTGGATGGCATCGATCAGCGCCTCGTACTCCGGGCGATGCTCGATCCACACCGAGTGCAGTTGCACCGCATCGGCGAAGTTGCGCAGCAGCGGCAGGATCTCGATCACCCCTACGGCGTCCAGCGGCAGATCGGATTGGTCCACCGTCGTCACCATCTCCGGCTGCGGCGTGATGTAGATGGACAGCGAGACGTACTGTGCCACGTTGTGCGCGGCATCGGAGGTTGCGTGCTGACGGATGAAGACGCACAGTGCGTCGCGTGCGTCGCGCGCCGCCGCCGAGCCGGCCAGTACGCCGTTCAGCTCGTCGCGCACCTTCGCCCGCACCGGGGCGGATTCGGCCAGCCCGCTATCGTAGCCGCAGACGTTCAGCGCCACGGCAAAGAAGAACAGAGGCTCGCTCGTCTCCAGCGTAATGGCCGACCCCGCCGCCTCCGGCTGCGCAATGCGCGGGATCGGTGTCGTCTCCACGGTAGGCGAACCGGGGCTGCTGCTGGACGACGAACTGGAGGAACTGGAGCCCGTGGGTTGCTGTGCGCCTGTCGCCGGCGCCAACACCAGCCCGCCAACCAGCAACCCAACCGCAATCACGGCGATCCACATGCGTCGCGTGGCAATCATCAGGCGTAGCGGCTCAAGTAGCAGGCGTCTCGGGACGAGCCACAGCCGTCGCCGGGCAATGGGGAGGAAACGGGATCGGACGGGCCGGGAACGGTTCAGGCTATACACAATATGGTTTCGACGCTCCCACCGAGTTTAAGAGAGCCGCACCACGATAGCAAGCGAGGGAGCGGACGCATCTGGCCAACTGGCACTTTGCATCAATGACGGAGGGAGCAGGGGCCTTCAGGCCCATGAATTCAGCCAGATTAACAAACCGGCTTTAGCCACGGGTTCTATGCAGGTGTCTGTCCTTGTGTTGGTCATTCCCGGAGCCGGGGTCCCCTACACGCGAATTTGCGCGTAGGGGTGGGACGGGAATCTGCTTTTGTAGTGCCTTGCTTAGGGAATGGCTCTAAAGATTCGTGGATAGCCCCGAACCGGAAGGGCACGGCTTCAGCCGTGCCGAATAGAGAGTTTAATGTGAAATGTCGCTTACCATTAAAGTAAGGGGGGAAAAACTATCACAACGCCGTCATCAATCAACCCATTGATTCCAGAGACTTTACAGAATAAACACCATGGAATCAAGATTTTGAATGGGAAGTCAAGACTAAGTCCAGACCAGGTCAAGACTTAACATGTCTGTCTTGAATACTTTAGGGCATTTCAGGGGGGGGTACCATCCCCCTCCCGAATGCGTTCTGGAAGTCTACCCGTGGACGGAGATCCCGGCGAAGGTGACGACGACGCGGCCGCGCACGGGAATACCGTAGGCGCTGGCCGGCTGGAAGACGCTGCCCAGTAGCTGATTGGCAACCTGGGTGCGAACGGACTGGTCCTGCGGCCCGGCGACGATCGTGTAGTCATACACCCGCCCGTGTGTGTCGACCGAGGCTTCGACGATTATGCCGGTGTCGTTCTCGGTCACAATGGCTGCGGGAGAGCCGGTGGAATACAGGAAGTGGGGCGCGGTGAGTGCTCCCAGCGGTTCGTCGTTGGCCTGCACCTCCTGCGGAGCGGCCACCGCGCTCAGCAGAACGACGCAGCCCATCAGCACCACCGAGCCCACCAGTCCCCCGGTCACCTGCAGCAGCATTGGCCGGACGGCGTTCTCCCACGCCAGCGATAGGCGGTCCACCAGGCGGGAGCTGCGCCGGGCGCATTCATGCGAAATGGCCAGGCGCAGGCGCAGCGCAAGATTGTCGGGTGCCTTGGCTGGCCCCAGCGCGCAGAGTGCCTCCTGCGTGGCGCGCCAGGCCGCCAGCTCGCGCGCGCATGCCTCGCAGCCCGCGGTTTTACATCCGGCCTCGTCCGCGAAGCCCTCCATGTGCCGCGCGATCTGCTGCATCTGCAGGCCGCTGAGTGCGCCGTCGAGATAGTCGGAGAAGGATGCTCGAATCGCCTTGCAGGAGAGAGGCTTCATTGCGATACCTCCAGTTCAGAGTGCAGCGAGGGACCGGGAAGGGAACTGGCTTGGGCGTGCGCGTGGCCCGCCGTTGGCGTAGCAACGTGGCAATCGACACTGTTATGCAAGTTGGACAAGATGCCGAAGGAAGGGGCCAGCAGGGCGCGCAATGCGGCGCGCCCACGCATCAATCGCGACTTCACGGTGCCCAGGTTGACCTGCAGCAGGTCGGCGATCTCGTCGTAGCTGAAGCCTTCGATCTCGCGCAGCACCACCACGGTGCGGTAGCTCTTCGGCAACTGCCGCAGTGCAGCTTCGATGCGTTCGCGCACCTCATGCTGCGCGGCCTGCTCGAAGGGAGAAGCGCCGCCGCCGGTCAGCGTGCAGATAAGTGTGTGCGCATCCGCGGCTCCATCCGAAGCAGAGCGCGAGCTGCAGGGAGCGTCCAGGTCGATCTCACGGTGCTTGTGTCGCGTCCACCATCGCCGCTGGTTCGATGCCTCGCGCAGGGCGATGCGGTAGAGCCATGTCCGCAGGCTGGCCTCGCCATGGAATCCGCCAATGCTGCGGAAGACCTTGAGGAAGACCTCCTGCGTGATGTCGGCGGCTTCGGAGGGGTCCTGCAGACTGTGCGCGATCAGCGAGTAGAGTGGCTGGTGATATCGGTCGATCAACTGGGCGAAGGCACGTTCGGAGCCGCTCTGAAGCTCGGCCACAAGAGTGGCCTCTTCGCTGGGGAGGCCAATCGAGATCGTCAGATCGTCCATTGTTGCGCCCGCCTGCATCTCCGGGTACCTCTAGCTTACGACTTCGATAAAACGGCTGTAAACCTTCATGGACAACGCCGGATTGCTTGAGTGCCTGACTGGAAACGCTGCCCATAGCGTGAGCGGAAGGTCGCCGCCGGCGGCTGAGTGCTCGCTCACTCTATTGCTTTAGACACCGCCGAGTGGGCAATTTGTTCCCGTTGGTGCACAAATAGATGCGGTGCTATACGCGGAAGGACTGCTGCGGGCCTGTTCCGGCCAAGAGCGGTAACCGGCTTTCAACTGCTGCGAAATGCGATTCATGCAATGTTTGACTCCACGGGCCGCAACCCTGAGAATAGAGAATGTCTTCTCTGAGAGTGGGCCTGTGGCGCAGCTGGGAGCGCGCTTCCATGGCATGGAAGAGGTCACCGGTTCGATCCCGGTCAGGTCCACCAACAACCCCCTTATAAATCAAATACTTGATCCGCCATAATCTGTGCGGTAACCGGCCATATAGGTGCTGATAGGTGCTGAAGGTATTTCGAGACGCAAGCAGGTGCTTGCAGGGGTCACGAGACCCCTCGCTCCGTGATTGAATCTCTGTGGAAAACTACCAAGACCTAAGAATTATTCGTCTCGGAATGTTCCTAGGATGATCGGGTCTACGTAGCAGCATAATCACATCACTCATCAACTGAGCCTGCAACTGCTCTGCCCGATCTTTTGTACCAGTTTCATTGTTAGTGTAGCGCGGCTATGAAGGGCCTAATTTTCCTGTACCAAGTCGAGTGTTAGTCATCGACCAGTTTAGGTTGCAGCCAGATCGCGGCTGGCCGCGATCTGGCTGGCGAACTCGCTATGCGTCCTGTCACCGAGAGATCGGTGAGGACGACTCTCATTGTATTCCCTGCGCCAGGCCTCGATCAGATGCCTGGCCTCCTTCAGATCCATGAACCAGTGAGTGTCCAGGCATTCGGCACGGAACGTACCGTTGAAGCTCTCCACGAAGGCGTTATCGGTCGGCTTGCCCGGTCGAGAGAAGTCGATCTTCGCACTGTGACGATAGGCCCATAGGTCCATCGCCTGACTAGTGAACTCGCTGCCATTGTCGCAGAACAGCACTTTCGGTACACCGCGGCTGAGCTTCAACCGATTCAGTGTGCGCACCACATCGTCTCCTTTCAGGCTCTGTCCAGCTTCTATGGCGACTGCTTCTCTCGTGTACACATCCACGATGGTCAGAGCACGGAACCGCGTACCATCCTGCAACTGGTCCGCTACGAAGTCCATGCTCCAGGCCTGGTCAGGTGCCGTGGCCTTGACCCGATCCTCACGA
>Ga0326727_10026478_pt1 | contig 10750 bp, 7 predicted proteins | sample MB2enrmetagenome_FD_207643 | JGI IMG/M metagenome (GOLD analysis project Ga0326727, IMG submission 207643) | Lab enriched peat soil microbial communities from McLean, Ithaca, NY, United States - MB29MY | ecosystem: Environmental > Terrestrial > Soil > Wetlands > Peat | place: USA: New York... | reverse complement strand
TAAGGGCGGCCCGAAAGTTGCGCTCCGCCTCCCCCAAAGCGCCCCGGCGAATATTGATCTCGCCCAGAAAGTCGTAAGCAAGCACGTTCGGCTCGTCGCGGACGGAAGCGCGAAACTGATCTTCAGCCTCACTCACGCGCCCTTCATCAAGCAGAAGCCGGCCAAGCTCATTGGAAATGTGGTAGTCGAGCGGCGAAAGCGCGAGTGCCATCCGAAGCTGGGACTCGGCCGCGCCCGCCATTCCCATGAGCCGGTATGTGGCGCCCAGATTGCGATGTGAATCCGATAAACTTGGCTTCAGCTCAACGACCCGCGCGAAAAATCCCGCCGCCTCAGAATACTGCTTCCTCTCGCCCGCCACCAGGCCCATATTGCTGAGCGCTTTGACGTTGTTAGGATCCCGGGCCAGTACCTCTCGCCACATCCTCTCGGCCTTGTCCCGCTCGCCCTCGTTCCAGTAAAGAAGGGCCAGGTTATCTGCGATTGGGTACGCCTCCGGATCGACCTCGATAGTCCGGGTGAACAGCGCCTTGTCATTGTGCCAGTCGCGGTTGCGGATCACGATGCCGGCGGCAAAGAGCGCGCCTACCGTGACGCCGGCAAGCACCAGGGCCCGCCTCTGCGCGGGACGGGCCGCCGCGCGGGACCACAACTTCGACGCGCCGAGACCCACGAGCCAAACGACGCCGACCGAAGGCAGGTAGAGGTAGCGTTCGGAGAATACGGTGACGACCAGCCAGTGGGCGTTGAGGACGGGCGCCAGCGTGGCAAAGTACCACACGATCCCGAAGGAAGCGAAGCGGACGTTTCGTTCGCGGCTACGCCAGCAAGCAAGAAAAAGGGCAGCGAAGGCGAAGAGGACTAACAAGCCGGCAACAACGCGAAGGTCGAAAAGGCTCTTGCTCGCGTGGAAAACGTAAAAGACGCAGAGCCGTACGGGCCAGAGGAGCTTGCCAACGTACTGGCCGATGAGGGCGATAGCGGAGAGCGCTATTTGCCGTGGGGTGAGATCGGGCAACTGCTCGCGAGGCGCCAGCGCTCCCAGAAAGTGAATGCGGAAGAGCACGTAGGCCACGCCGACGAGCCACAGCAGACCGTAGCGGGCCAGCTTCTGGGAGAAGGATGTTTCGGAGCGATCCTCCCTGTAAAAGTGCTCATAGACAGTGGCGAGGGCAGGCAGAGTCATCGCCTGCTCCTTGGATAGCAGGGCCAGAACAAAAGCGAACGCCATCGCGACCAAGGTGCGCTCCGAACGCCCACCCCCAGGCCTCGCCACCGCCAAAAACAACCCAAAGGTGAGAAGATAAAAGAACGTCAGCTCGAGGTCCGTAACCGCCGCAACCCAGGCCACCGACTCGGTGTGAATCGGATGCAGGGCGAACAAAGCGCCGGCCACGAAGGCCCATACGCGGTCCCCGGTCAGACGCTCGGTGAGCACAAAGACGAGACAGACCACGAGCACGTGGAGCAAAAGGCTGACCAGATGGAAGCCGTAAGCCTGCATGCCGAAAAGCTTGTAGCAGATAAGGTATCCGAGCGTCATCATCGGCCGATAGTAATTGGAGACGGCCGCGCCCCTGAAAGACCAAACGTTGGTGGTAAAGATTTCCTTCAGGTACCGGAAGCTCCGGATGTACGAATTGTTCAACACCTGGGTGTCGTCGTCATAGACAAACCCGTTGAACAGAATGTTGAGATAAGGCAGGGTGGCGCAGGCCACGAGGGCCGTGATGAGGAGTGCGCGGGCGCGCTCCGGCCGGGACGCGGCCCGCTCGGGCACGGGCGGTGGCGCCTGAGGAGTCTTCCCGACCTTGGCCGCCGACACCGAAACCGTTTGCCGAGTCGCTGGCCGGGACCGACGCCCTGCCCGGTGCGCCAGAGCGTAACTCCTCCACCGAGTTTTCCGCCAGGATGCCTTCTCCATCGAAATCATGCGAATCAAACTCCGTAGCCAGTCCGGCCCATCGTCCGGCGTGATCCCGGTTGTGGCGATGATCACGGGGTAGTGCCGGCGCTCTGTTGCCCCAGTTTCTGGACGGCCGCCAACGCCTGGGGGTTGGTGGGATCCTTCACCAAGCCGGCTTGGTACTGCCTCAGAGCCTCGGCGTTGCGGCCCGCGGCCTTGTAAACATAGCCCAGTCCGAAATGAGCGTTGCTGTCCGACTCATCCAAGCTAAGGGCGGCCCGAAAGTTGCGCTCCGCCTCCCCCAAAGCGCCCCGGCGAATATTGATCTCGCCCAGAAAGTCGTAAGCAAGCACGTTCGGCTCGTCGCGGACGGAAGCGCGAAACTGATCTTCGGCCTCACTCACGCGCCCTTCATCAAGCAGAAGCCGGCCAAGCTCATTGGGAATACGGTAGTCGAGCGGCGAAAGCGCGAGTGCCATCCGAAGCTGGGACTCGGCGGGGCCCGCCATTCCCATGAGCCGGTATGTCGTGCCCAGATTCCGAAGTGGATCTGCCCCGTCCGGCCTAAGCTTACTGGCACGCTGGAAGAATTCGGTCGCCTCGGGATACTGCTTTTTCCGGCCTGCCACGAGGCCCAGGTTGTTGAGCGCCTCGAAGTTGTCAGGATCCCGGGCCAGCACCCCTCGCCACACGCTTTCAGCCTTGTCCCAGGCGCGCTCGTGCCAGTAAACAGTGCCCAGGTCATTTAGGACTGGGTACGCCTCCGGCTCGAGATCGATAGTCCGGGTGTAGAACACCAGATCATTGTTCCAGTCGCGGTTGCGGGTCACGATGCGCGCGGCGAAAAGCCCCCCCACCGCGAAACCAGCGAGCACGAGGGCCCGCCGCTGCGCAGAACCCGCCGCCGTGCGAGACCACAGCTTCGACGCCCCCAAACCGACTAGCCACGCCACGCCGACCGATGGCAAATACAAGTAGCGTTCGGTGAAAACGCTGGAGGCCATCCAGTGGGGGTTGAGGACGGGAGCTAGCGTGGCAAAAAACCACACGATCCCGAAGCTAGCGAAGCGCAGGTTTCGTTCGCGGCTGCGCCAGCAAACGAGGAACAAGGCAGCGAGCGCGAGGAGGACCAGCAAGCCGGCGAGAACGCGGAGATCAAACAGGCTCGTGCTGGGGTGGAAGGTGTAATAGAAGCAAAGCCGCACAGGCCAGAGAAGCTTCCCGACGTACTGACCGACCAGCGCGATGGCCGAGAGCACTATTCCCTGCGGGGTGAGATGGGGCAAATTCTCGCGCGGCGCCAGCGCTCCGAGAAACTGGATGCGGAAGAGCACGTAAGCGACGCTGACGACCCACAGCACACCGTAGCGGGCCAGCTTCTGGGAGAAGGATGTTTCGGAGCGATCTTCCCTGTAAAAGTGCTCATAGACAGTGGCGAGGGCAGGCAGAGTCATCGCCTGCTCTTTGGAAAGCAGGGCGAGAATAAAAGCGAACGCCATCGCGGCTAACGTGCGCTCCGAACGCCCGCCCCCAGGCCTCGCTACCGCCAAAAACAACCCAAAGGTGAGGAGATAAAAAACCGTCAGCTCGAGGTCCGTAACCGCCGCAATCCAGGCCACCGACTCGGTGTGAATCGGATGCAGGGCGAACAAAGCGCCGGCCACGAAGGCCCATACACGGTCCCCGGTCAGACGCTCGGTGAGCACAAAGACGAGACAGACCACGAGCACGTGGAGCAAAAGGCTGACCAGATGGAAGCCGTAAGCCCGCATGCCGAAAAGCTTGTAGCAGATAAGATATCCCAGCGTCATCATCGGCCGATAGTAATTGGTGGCGGCCACGCCCGTGAAAGACCAAACGTTGGTGGTAAAGATTTCCTTCAGGTACCGGAAGCTCCGGATGTAGGGATTCTGCATCACCTGAGTGTCGTCGTCAGAGATAAAACCATTGATCAGAATGTTGAGATAAGGCAAGGCAGCGCCGGCCACGAGGGCCGTGATGAGGAGTGCACGGGCGCGCTCCGGCCGGGACGCAGCCCGCTCGGGCACGGGCGGCGGCGTCTGGGGAGTCTTCCCCGCCTTGGCCGCTGATGTGGGACCCGGCCGGCGAGTTGTCGGCTGGGACCGATGCCTTGGCGGGCGCGCCAAACCGAAAATCCTCGACCGAGTTTTTCGCCGGGATGCCTTCTCCATGATCCATAACCGGGATTTCCATCTTGGTTCCCAGCTTACCGGTAATATACACCGACTCGTTGGCAGAATGCATCGAAACCGCTGTGGAGGGCCAGAGAATGCAAAGGGGAAGATGTATTTATGGGTGGCGTGCTGGCTAGGCTCGAAGGGCGTCACTGCTGACCCAGGCGGGCATTGAACTCCTCTCCAAATGTGCTTAGGTAGGCAACTCGTTGAACTTAGGGCACCGAGCTAGAGAGTGTCGATTTGCAATATGCTGTCGCTCGGGTCGGGAGCTGTGGAGGGGACGGCAATAATCAAGTGACCCTTCTCCTGCTTGAACTGAGCTTTCTGGCGACTCGCAAGCACGGTGATTTGGGAGACGCGGCCCTGCGGCTCGGGCACCACCAATTCGGGTTTCGACGGCCAGTCGAACACGTGCAGGTAAATGGTCTTGCCCTTCGCGGTCGTCTTCCCAAACGGGAGGTTCTGCCACGGACCGTAAGTCGTCCCGTAGATGGAATCGCCGTTAACCTTCATCCACTTTCCCATCGCCTGGAGCCGCTCAACAAACTCCGGCTGGATGGTTCCTTCCGGGGTCGGGCCTACATCCAACAAGAAGTTCCCGCCCTTACTGGCTACCTCGGCCAACTCCCCGATGAGTTCTTTAACGGACTTGAAATTGCGATCGTTCTTATTATAGGCCCAGGTATCATTGATTGTCTGGCACGTTTCCCAGAGCTGAAAATCGCCCGGCGCCGGCACGGAGGGCGGCGTTGACTCCGGGGTCTTCGTGGTGCCTTGCAGCTTATTGGCGGCGCTTTGGGTGGGAATCCGGTCGGGGATGAATTGCTCGGGAGTGGCAAAATCGCCCGGCACGCCGATGCGGTTGTTCACCAGCGTGGCGGGTTGGAGTTGGTGAACGAGGTTCACAACGTGCTCGCCTTGGTACTTCTCCTGATGACCGAGCCCGTCAAACCAGATCAGGGCCACCGGCCCGTACTTCGTGAGCAGCTCACGCAGTTGGCCCTGCATGTAATCGAGGTAGGTCGCCCACTCAGGTCTGGCAGGATCGCCGCGCCAGGTATCCTTGACGAGCTTGGAAGTGTCTCGATAGCCAGGGTGGTGCATATCCGGCGGCGAGTAATAAAAGCCTAGCGGCATTCCGGCCTCGTGCGCTGCCTCGGCCAGCATGGCCGTGACATCCTTGCCGTAGGGCGTGCTTGTGATTTTGTAGTCGGTCAGCGCCGAGTCAAACATGCAGAAACCGTCGTGATGCTTGGTCGTAAACACCATGTAACGCTGCCCGGCCTCTTTCGCCAATTCCACCCATGCCTTGGGATCATACTTTGTGGGGTTGAATCGCTTGAAGAGCGACACGTACTCAGGTTCGGTAATGTTCCATTGGGCCTCGGGTTCCATGATGGGCCACGAAGCCTCCACGCTGGCGACGGAATACGCACCCCAATGGATGAACATCCCGAATTTTGCTGCTCTGTACCAGGCTGTCCTTTCGGACTCCGATTTCTGCGCGCTCGGTGGCAGTGCTGCCTCTCCCGCCCCATTCGCTGGGGATGCCCCGATCAGCAACGCACCTACGGCCAGTCCGAAAAGAAGAAACAACCTGCTGGCGTAATCCTTCTTCATTGCATCTCTCCTGATGTCATTCCGACCCAGAGCGGAGCGAGGTTCCTCGCGGAGTTTACCCTGAGCGAACTGCTGAGATTCTTCTCCCGCGACTGCGGGATCAGAATGACAAGCGAAGGGCTCGGAACGACATCTGCCCTGGGACGGCTCACCATGTGAATCACGGCTCGGGATCATTTCACCTTTAGGAACTCCCGGATCTTCTCGAAGTCTTCGCGCAGAATCTTCTCTTCGCGGGGGCTGCGAAGAACGTAGGCAGGGTGAACTGTGGCGAGTGCTTTGGAAGTGGCGAAATCGTAGAACTGGCCGTGTATTTTAGTGATGCCTTCCTTGATCCCCAATACAGTCTTGACCGCAGGCGCCCCGAGGCAACAAATCAAACGGGGCTTCATGGCCTCAAGTTGCCGGAACAGGAACGGTGAGCAGGTTTCGATCTCGTCCTTCTCCGGGGTGCGATTTCCGGGGGGACGGCACTTGACGACATTACAGATGTAAACCTCTTCGCGTTTCATGTCGATCATTTGGATCATGCGATTCAGAAGCTGGCCAGCGCGCCCTACGAACGGCCGCCCCTGCTCGTCTTCGTCGGCTCCCGGACCTTCTCCAACAAACACCAATTCCGCGTGAGGATTCCCTTCCCCGAAAACGATGGTGTGGCGGCCGCCCGCCAGCTTGCAGCGGTGGCAATCTCCCAAGTCCGCGCGGATTTGCTCCAACGATTCGGGCCCGCTTGGCTTTGGCGGCGGCGTTTCGAAAAGACTCAAGGAGGGCGCGGGCGGCCTGATTGGCGCCGCAACGACTACAGGTTGGGAAGCCCCGGCGCGGGGCAGCGGAAGAGGCGCGGTGGGACTGACGACAGGCTTGGTTTCAGTTAAAGCCGGCTTCATCGCGGCTTCAGGTAGCGGCGCATGGCCATGCACCACCACAGGCGTGCCATCATGCGCAGCAGGCAACGGCGCAACGGAACCGGGCGCCCGCCGATAAAACTCCTCAACGCCCAATTCGCGATAAAACTCTAGCCAGTCAGCAAGCTCCTCGGACAATTTTGGATTTTGGATTTTAGATTTCAGATTTTGAACCGGATCGTCCGCCACTTGAAACCTACTACCCTTCTGATTTCTGCCTTCTGACTTCTGACTCCTGACTTCTGGCTCCTGAATCCTGACTCCTGAATCCTGAATCCTGTCTGATTGCCACGACCTCGTCGAGGATGCGATGAGCCACATCCAACTTGCTCATTTTCTCGAAAGCTTTACTGCGGCCGTCGGGAAAGACCAGGGTCACGATATTCGTGTCCACATCAAAACCCGCGCCTTCCTGCAATACGTCATTGGCCACGATGAAGTCGAGGTGCTTCTCATGCACTTTGGCGGTTGCATTAGCCAGCAAGTTCTCAGTCTCCGCCGCGAACCCAACCACTACTTGTTCAGGCCGCCGTCGCGGAGCGATCATCGCCAGGATATCAGGCGTCGGCTCAAGCCTCAGGGTCGTGATCCCGTCTTGCTTCTTGATCTTCCCGGGATAAACTTCCGCAAACCGGAAGTCCGCTACAGCCGCGGCCATCAAGGTCACTGTCGCCTGCTCGAAATGACGCAGGACAGCCTGCGCCATCTGCTCGGTGGTGCGAACACGCTCCACCTCGGCTCCCGCCGGAGGATCGAGGTGCGTCGGCCCGCTCACCAGCACCACGTGAGCCCCGCGGCGACGGCTAGCCTCAGCGAGCGCATAACCCATCTTCCCGGAAGACCTGTTGCTGACGTAGCGCACGTCATCCAAAGGCTCTTCCGTTGGCCCCGCCGTCACCAGCACGCACTCGCCGCTCAAATCGTCACTAACCCCGAGGGCCGCAAGGACCGCCTGGGCGATACTCTGGACAGACGTGAGGCGGCCCGCGCCGGTCATTCCGCAGGCCAGGTAGCCCTCGTCAGGCTGCAAGAGCTTCACTCCGCGCTCCCGCAAAATCTCCACATTCTTCTGCATGGCAGGATGTTCCCACATATTCACATTCATGGCCGGCGCCACGATGAGGGGAGCCTTGGTGGCCAGGCAGAGGGTGGTCAGGAAGTCGTCCGCAATTCCATGGGCAATCTTCGCCAGCACGTTCGCCGTGGCGGGAACAATCACCAGGGCGTCAATCGACTGCGCCACAGCCATATGTTCGATGGCGCTTTCCACGTTCGCCCCACCCTGTGGGCCCTCGAACATTTCCGTGATGACTTTTCGGCCGGAGAGAGCCGCAAAGGTGAGGGGCGCGACGAACTCACGCGCATTCCGAGTCATCACCACCTGGACTTCCAGCCCGCGCTCCTGCAGCAGGCGTAGTAGCTCCGCTGCCTTGTAGGCCGCAATGCCGCCGGTGATCCCCAGTGCAACTCGCATGGTCAACCAGGATTCAGGAGTAGGGGCGGTTCACGAACCGCCCCTACACCCTCACTTCTTCGGTTTCTTGTTCTTGCCGTCGTCTGTCGCTGGAGCTAACAACTCAAAAGGCACCAAGCCCGCCATTACTTCTTGCTGGGCTACTCTCGTCAGCCTCTTCGAAGTGCTCTGAATGAGGGGCCGGGCGCCGGCCTGAAGCTGCCGAGCCCGCTTGGCGGCGACAAGAATGAAGCGAAACTTGCTGTCGAGCTTCTGAGGTAATTCCATCCGATCTATCCTCCAAATGTCTGGCAAATTTCTCGAGCGCGCTCCGCCTGGTTCTGCCGCCGAAATCGCCCTGCCCGGACTATCGCTTCGAGAGCCTGTGTGGCTAGCGAAAGGCGATCATTAACGACCAGGTAGTCATAATCGGGCCAATGGGTGATTTCCTGGCGGGCTGCCGCCAGCCTTCTTACAATGACCTGGGGCGAATCCGAGTGCCGCTCCGCCAGCCGGCGTTCCAGTTCCCGCAAGGACGGCGGCATCACGAAGACGCTCAGGGCTTCCGGCAAAAGCTTCTTGACTTGTTGATGCCCCTGAACATCGATATCCAGCAAAATATCCCGTCCGGCCTCGAGAGCCTTGTCGATCTGCCCCTTCGAAGTACCATACAGGTGGCCGAAAACCTCGGCCCACTCAATGAAATCACCGGCAGCAATCATTCTTTCGAACCGCTTGCGCGTCACAAAAAAGTAGTCGCGCCCATCTTTCTCACCCTCACGCCGCGGCCGCGTGGTGTGCGAAACCGAAAAAGCCAAATCCGGCAGAGACGCAATCAACCGTCTCACCAGGGTTGACTTCCCGGACCCCGACGGCGCTGAAATGATCAAAATGCTGGCACGTCCGCAGGACGCTTTAGATATCTTTTTCTCCATTACTCAATGTTCTGAGCCTGCTCGCGCAGCTTTTCGATTTCACTCTTCATTTCAATCGCCAAGCGCGCGACTTCCAGGCCAACCTCGGGCAAATCCGTAGTCTTTGACAGAAGTGTGTTCGCTTCCCGATTCATCTCTTGCAGCAGGAAATCCAGCTTTTTCCCCACTTCCGAACTCTCTTCGAGCAGTTGCTTCACTTGGGCAACATGGCTTCGGAAACGCGTCAACTCTTCCGTGGTATCGGAACGGGAGGCCAGGTAAGCAACCTCCTCCGCCAGCCGCACCCCATCCAGCTCAGTGCTGCCCATCAACTCCCTGAGGCGGCCTTCAAGCCGATTTTGGTAGAACTTTGGCAGCCGTTCGGCGAGGGTTGCCACACTCTCAGCTAACGATTCCAGTCGGGCCAAGCGCGTCTTGAGATCACGCCCCAAATCCTCGCCTTCGCGGGCGCGCATCTCGTTCAGGCTCTCCAGGGCTTCCGTGGTCACACGTTCCAGGAGTTGGCGGACCCGCTCGAAGTCTTCCGGCGAAATCTCACCGTTGCCCACCATGGCCAAGCCGGGGATACGCAACAGGGCCACCAGGTCCGGCTCAGACGCGGCGCCAAACTCTTCTCGCAGCGTCCGATAGGCGGCCACGTAGGCAGCCACGAGCTTGCGGTCAAGTAGAAGTCCGGCATTGCCGGGTTGCTCGAAACTGACGGCCACCTCCACATGTCCGCGCTTGACGTGATCCTTGATGAGACGCCGCAGCATGGGATCCATGGATTCCAGCGCTGAAGGGAAGCGCACCTGAACATCCAGAAAGCGATGATTCGTGCCACGAATACTGACCGAGAGAGAGTACCCTCCTTCCTCTGCTTGAGCCTTACTGTAACCCGTCATGCTTCGAATCATGGCATCTCTTCCACTTGCCAAAACCGGGCGCCTATCCTCTTCTGCTTCGCCATCCCGGCCGGCAAATCCCTTTCCGTAATCCTTCGGCCCGAACTCCCACCTAGGGTTCCGCGTCCACGAATTGGAGATCGTGCAGCTTCTGGTACATACCCCCCCGGCTGATCAGGTCCTCATGGCTCCCGATCTCACTGATGGTGCCGTGGTCGAGGACGATAATCCGTTCCGCACGACGCACGGTGGAAAGGCGATGGGCAATCACCAGCACCGTGCGGCCCCTCATCAGGTTCGCCAGCGCCCTTTGCACCAGAAGCTCTGATTCCGTGTCGAGTTCCGAAGTAGCTTCGTCCAGGATGAGTATGGGTGGATTCTTGAGAAGCGCACGCGCGATGGCAATTCGTTGCCGCTGCCCCCCAGAAAGACGCTGGCCACGCTCTCCGATCATCGTCTGGTAGCCCTCGGGCATCTCCAGAATGAAGTCTTCAGCCAAGGCGGCGCGCGCGGCCTCCCGCGCGGCCTCCTCGCCGGCAGGGTGGCTGCCGTAACAGATGTTATTGAAGACGGTATCGTTGAACAGGATTGTTTCTTGTGTGACGATACCGATCTGAGCGCGAAGCGAGTTGACCTTTACGCCCCTAACATCGTGGCCGTCGATCAAAATTCGGCCTCGCGTCACATCAAAAAACCTGGGAATGAGACTGGCGAGCGTGGTTTTTCCGGCGCCACTTGAGCCCACAATCGCCACCACCTCGCCCTTGCGGATTCGCAGGTTGATATCGCGCAGCAACGGCAACGCCTCTTCGTAATCGAAATCCACGTTTTCAAACTCAATTTCATGCT
>Ga0326727_10026477_pt1 | contig 10750 bp, 7 predicted proteins | sample MB2enrmetagenome_FD_207643 | JGI IMG/M metagenome (GOLD analysis project Ga0326727, IMG submission 207643) | Lab enriched peat soil microbial communities from McLean, Ithaca, NY, United States - MB29MY | ecosystem: Environmental > Terrestrial > Soil > Wetlands > Peat | place: USA: New York... | reverse complement strand
AAGAGTCACGCATTTATGACTGGTACTCCAGGACTCGGGCCTTCCCTCCACGCCGAACCACACCCCCGGGAATCAACTCTGGATAACGGTAACAGTAGAACTAAGTAGGCAGTATGCTGCCGGAGACCGGCCAGTTGCAGAGTCTAGGGCTGCCTCAACTGGATGAATGTAGATGTGTGGGAAGAAGTCGGCGATATCGGCCACAACGACCCATTTGCAGATGGATCTCCGGGCGAGGCTCAAGCAACGCGTGTTGAAATCGTCCCACCGGTATGCTGGGCTGTACATTTGACCGTCTGGTGTGACCTCGAATCGCCAGCTAAAAACGGTGTTGTCTGAGCATGGGATGCGCACCGATTCAAGTTGCGGTCCGACCTCATAGAGGAGGGCGGTGAAGAGCAAGTACTCCAAAGGGTCAAGTTGCGTGACAAAGCGGAATGAGTATGCGCTCTTTCGCGCCAAAAAACGCCGAAACGGCCTTCCCTTCCACTGCCTCAAGTCTTGAGAAGTCAACCACGCCTTCACGTTAGCCCAATTGCTCCGGATGGCCTCGTATTCGAACGCTCGTGGCAGAAAGACGGTGTCACCGAACTCCTCAACGTGGTTCAGTGCCCAATCGAGGGCGGCAGGCGACGCATTGACCGGCGTGCGCGGCGCATTCCACTTTGCCATTCGTAAAGCTCCTGATTGCGGCCGGAAAAGGGGACCGAGCGGAGAAGGGGACACTCATTAACGCCTCCGTCGTGCTTCCTCCCCCTGAATATCAGTGATGTCCCCTTCTCGCTCCCAGTGATCCCCTTTTCCGCTCCCTGCGAGAACGTCACTTGATCCCCTTGGCCGAGCAGGCAGTGCCTTCCCGGCCGGGCCGACGCGTGCGAGGACGAAAAGGCCCACCGTCGCGATCGAACGGTTCAACGCGACTTGTTCTTAATCCATTGCCGATCCTCTTCGGATAGTTTTTCTAACGGCAATCGAAGCGTTGAACCATCTCTCTTGATCAACCTGACCTCTCCGCCCGCCATTCCGCCAAACAGAGCCTTGGTCTTGTACTGTCCCGTTGAATCCGTCCAAGTGTGCCATCTTGCCTCCTCGATAGCCGCCTTACGGTCGGTTTCTGCCGCCTTCTTGTCGGCTTCTGCCTTTTCTTCTGCCGCCCTCCTGTCGGCTTCCGTCTTTTCTCGCTGTATCTTTTCTTTTTCGATAGCTTCAGCAATGCTGCTAATGGTAGACGGCGGCATACGTTTTTTCACCTCCGCCCTCAGCCATTCCAGGTCAACCTGTTCAAGGACGAAGACCGTATTGGTTCCGCCGACTACGGTTTCGTACTTCCTCGTGCCGCTCACGACGAAAAAACCATAGAGAGGAAATGTCCGGTCATCAACAAGACCCTTGGTTGGCACCTTGACTAGGAATGGAGGATCTGAACTCCACTGTACGAGCATCTGATTCTCGTCGATGATCTGGCGTATCCGCACATTATACACGCCTATTAGCCCTGCATCGCCGACCGCCATTGAGCCAAGAGAAAAGATCGGGAGCGGAAACATCCCGCCCGTAAGGCCCGCCAATTTCTTTTCCAAAACGGCCACTCGCTCCTTCTGCGCCGTGACACACGACGACTTTGCGCGCTCGTCCCAAAAATGAAAAACGCCATCAGTACTGCGCTGGCATCGATCCACGATGACGTTGAGCTTTCCTCTTTCCGTCGCCGAGTAAAGTCTTCCTTCTTCCATCGCCGAGAGTAGGGCGCGCGCTTCGGCGCGTTGGGTCATCAGCCGGCCGGGTTCTCCCAACACACACGCAAGTGCAATCTCCTTAACATCCCTCGGCTTTCCGTCCTTCGGTGATTGACCGCGAGCGTCGCCAACGCCCGCAAGCGTCAAAATAACGGGAACGAAAACAAAACCACGCATAATGGCCTCCATCCGATCGCACCCCAAGGGGGGGAGGGGACACAGTACTCATTTTGGTAGTTTGCGAAGGGGCGACGAGCGGCCGCCACGGCCTTCCGCAACGCCCCGCCTCCGCCCAATGGCCAACGATGGCCTCACCTTTCTTTGCATCCTCCGCCACCAAAGCCAGCGCCTATTGCCCCCACTATAGCGACCCCGCGCGGGCCGTCAAGGCAGTGGGCAGTGGGTGGGGGTATCGCCCGGCCAGCCGTCGCCAGCCGCCAATCCCCGGCCCTCCCCCCGCCAACTGGCCCGATTCCCGCTATTGTACGCACGTACACTATCCGCTATCATGGAGGGCGTGAGAACAAAGCCCAGAACGAAAACCCGGCGGGCGGCCAGGAAGACGGCGGCGGCCGGCAAGGCCCGCGCCGGAACGGCCCGCCGCCAAGCGGCGGAAAAGGCCCCGCCCCGAGCCAGCCCCGCAGCATCGAGACGCAGGGACCCGGAGACGCGGAGACGCAGGGATGCGGAGACGGCGGGATGCGGAGACGGGGAGGGCGACTCCCGCGCCCGCCCCCCAGCCCTACGCGGTCGTCACGGTCCCCGCCCGGCCGGGTCCGCGGGCCGAGGCGATCCCCTGGCTGCCTGCGCCGTTGTTACACACAAATTGGAATCAGGCGCTGAGTCCTTGCCCCGGAGGGGCATTTGACGGTAGCCCAGCGATTTATCGCTGGGTATCGGGATCGCAAAATCGTGCATAGAGTCCCGTAGGGACGACTGAAAGCATGGTAAATCCAGGTCTACAGTCGTCCCTCCGGGACTCTGGACATTCTTACGTTGTCCATCTTCCCAGCAGCGACCATGCTTCGCACGGTGCCCGTGCTGGGCTACCTTCGAACGTCCCTCCGGGACGGCGAAACCCATGGCAACTTGTGTGTAACAACGAGGGCTGCCTGCCCCGGATGAAGGGGGCGGAGAGGAGCAACCAATTGGAAAATCACAAAAGCGCTGACCAACACGCGCATCCCGCCCTGGCCCTGCTCGGGGACCGGCCGGACCTGTTCGCGCGGCAAGGATCGGTCGTGGCCTCGTGGCCGTCTCGTTCCCATGGTCCTCCGTGGGAACGCACTGAGCGGCCGCTCCGCGGCCCCGAGGGGCTGCCTTCAGGACCACGGCAACGGGCCGCATGGGGAAGGGCCGCGGGAGCGGCCATCCAGGGCGTTCCCACGCCGACCATGCGAAGCATGGTGCCCGGTGGGAACGAGAGACGCGCCCACGAGTCGCAGCCGCGGGGACGCGGAGCGTCCGCTCAGCCCGTTACGACGCGGAGCATCGTAACGAGATGCTTGCCGCCGGGGGCGCGTCCCTATTCCGACAGCAGATCGTCCAGATCGGGGGCGGTGCCGAAGCTGGTCAGGGCCTCGGAGTAGCGGTAGTAGACCTCCAGGCAGAGCGCATTCAGGGCGGTGCAATAGACGCGGCCGCCGGGCGTGGCGCGGCCGTCGCCGGCCGGGTCCCAGGAGCCGGCGCGGTCCCCCTCGCGGCTCTGGTTCTCCAAGAGCACGTCGCGGATCTTCTGGTTCCACCAGATGCGATACGCCCCGCCCATGTTGTGCATGGCGTAGGTCGCGTAATACCAGTAGTACGAATCCTTCTGGTCCCAGCGGGGCGGTGAATTCTTGACGTTCTCGGCGCCTTTGATCAGCAGTTGGTTGCGCGGGCTGATGCCGTGGAACTCGCGGATCATCATGGCGGCGGCCGTCAGGGCCGGCTTGCCGCCGGAGTGGGAGCTGCCCGCATTGTAATTCTGCCCCTCCTCGAACATGTAGCCGACGAAGCCGTTGGAGTCCTTGCTGCCGCCCTTGTCGGTGACCGAATCGACGAAGGCCAGCGCCTGGTTGAAGATCTGGTCGTCGGTCTTCAGGCCGGAGATCTTGGCGGTCTTGAGGGCCTGGATGAACCAGGCGGTCACGGACATGTCGCTGGCCGGGGGCTTGGGCTCATAGCGCCAGCCGCCGTCGGCGGCCACGGCCTTTTCGCAGAAGTTGATCGCCCGCTGGGCCGCGGCGCCGATCCGCTCGTCGCGGGCGCGGCCGAAGGCCTCGGCCAGGGTGATGGTGCAGATGGCGTGGGTGTAGAGGTTGACGCCGCGGTCGGAGATGTGCCCTTCCTCGTTCTGGTGGCGCATGATGGCCTCCAGGCCCTTGAGCACGGTGCGGGAATAGTCGCCCTTGCGGACGGTGTGTCCGCCGCTCATCAGGGCCAACACGGCCAGTCCGCTGGAGCCCAGGCTGCCCGCCTCGGCGCCTTCGTTTTTGGCGGCGTCCCAGGTGCCGTCGGCCTCCTGGTGCACGGCCAGCCAGTGCAGGGCGTTGTCGACCGCGCTGCGGACCCGCAAGCCGCCCGCCCGGCCCATCGAGCGGAAGATGTCGCCGGTGCCGAAGAGGTTGATATTGGCGGGGCCGAGGCGGCCGAAGGAAGGGGCGTCCTGGTCGCCGAAGGCTTCGGGCAGGTGACGCATGGCCCGGCCGGGCCGCGGCCCGACGTTGAAGGTGTAGCTGGCGATGGCGTCGGGCGGGGCGGGATGGTCGTACTTGAAGAGGTCGGCCGCCGCGCGGGTGTCCGCGGCGATCACCGGAATGGCATACTCCGCCCGCTCCGCGGCGAAGGTGATCGTCTCGGGATTGTCGTCCACGACCGCCTCGGAGCTGGCGGCGCCCGGCTGGAAGTCCTTCACGTCGATCTTGAACTCCTTGATGTCCGAGGCCGACATCGTGCCCGGGCTGCGGGCCTCGATCACCTCGGTATAGACCGGCGTATCGCTGGGCACGCGGCTGAAGTGTACGTCGGGCCGCTCTTCGCTGGCCGTCACGTTGAGCGATTCCGGGTCGGCCACGCGGAGGAAGTCGCGGGCCGGGTTGGGGACCTTGATCTCTTCCTGGTTGGGCTCGGCCATGGAGAACTCGAAGTCGCGGATGTCGGCCCGCCGCGCGCTCTGGATCGCCTTGACCCGCCACAGGAAGGCCAGCGAGAAGATCACCGCCGCCACGAGCAGCCCGACGGCCATCGCCTTGCCATCGAAGACGTGGTCCTCGACCGGCTTTGATCGCTGCGGTTGGGGTCGTGCAGATTCTTGGCTCATGACGGGGCTCCTTTGGCCGCCGCGGTGGAATAACTTGATTGCCTTCGCATCCCCCGGACGCAGTCCGGGGGCTTTCTCGTCGCAACGCCTCGACGTTGGATTGGACAACTCCTCTTACGTGCCTTCGCGAACGGCCACCGACGCGTAGACCTTGGTAATCCCCACCTCGCCGCAGCGCGTCATCACCGCGGCAATGTGCTCCCATTTGCAGTTGCGATCGCCGCGGATGACCACCGACTGGTCGCGGTTGCGGATCTTGGCGAGGCTGAAACGGTGCCGCATCTCGGTGAGTGAAATGCGATCGGTCTCGATCTTGTACTCCGGCTTGTTGCCGGGCAGGTTGCGGACGTTGACCACGATGGGCCGCGCCGGCGGCGCCTTGACTTTCAGCTCCTTGCCCTGCGTGGGCAGCTCGATGGAGTAATCCACCACCATGCCCTGCACGAACGAAGCCGCCACCAGCAGGAACAAAATGATGGCAAAGATCGCATCCACCAGCGGCGTCATGTCGATGGACAGCGCTTCCCAGGGTTCTTTGTCGAATTTCATGGCGCGGCCTCCCGCTTCGTGCGCTTGATCAGCATGATCTTGTGCATCAGCCGCTCCGCGGCCAGCTCGCAGTCGGCCACCAGCGTGCTCAACCGCGAGTTGAACACGAAGTACAACAAGAGCGAGGGGATGGCCACCATCAGCGCGAACAGCGTGCAGAGCAGCTTGATGCGGATGCCGGCGGCCAGCAGGCTGGCCCGCGAGGCCTCGCTGGCCCCCGCGATGCCCTCGAACACGATGATCATCCCGTAGATCGTGCCGGCCAGGCCCATCAGCGGGGCGCAGACGGCGAAGAAGTTCAAGAGCTTGATGGGCACGCGGAGCCGGGTGACCTGCGCGCCGGCCACGGTCTCGACCCGCGTGCGGATGTCCTGCTCGGTCGAGGTGTCGAAGCGATCGGTCAGGGCCCGGCAGAGGTGCGCCAACAGCCCGGTCTGCTTGGCCGCCGTGTCTTCCAGCCCCGCGATATCGCCCTTGTCCAGCAGGCGGTTGCTCTCGGCGACGAGGCTTGCCGGGCACTGCCGCCGGCGGCGGTAGAGCCACAGGCTGTTGGCCGCCATGAGGATCGCGCCGAGGCCCAGGGCGAGGACGAAGTGCGCGGGCCAGCCGGCGGCGTAATAGTAGTCGATCAGCCGCACCCGCGAGGCGATCCGCTCCGCGCCGGTGCCCTGCACGCGGTTGAACTTGAAGCCCATGTCGGGGTCGGACTTGCCGGCGGAGCGCTTGAAGCGGATCGTGCCGCCCTTGGTGCCGCTGGGCTCGACCGCGAGCACGGTGAAGAGCGTCTTGTCGCCACCGCTGTAGACGTCGGCGGCCCGCACGCCGGTAATGTCCGTTTCGGCGTCGGCGGCGATCAGGAATTCCCGGCCGTCGCCCGTGCCGGCCTCCTTCATGGCCTCCTGCAAGGCTTCTTCGGGCTCGGCAATGCCGATGGGCAAATCGATCTTCTCGCCGGTGGGCGCGGTGGGGCCCTGGGCCCGGCCCGGCGCGGCCGCCCAAGCGCAGATCCCTGCGAGCAACAGGCTAATGACAACTCTTCGCTGCACGGCGGGTCTCCTCATCAACGGGGATTAGGGTGGCGGGTCAAGTTAAGGCTTTTTCGCCAATTGTTTTTGGACCTCGGACAAGAGGCCGCGGGCTTCGCCCAGCACCTCGTTGCGGGCCCGCGGAAAATCGCGGCCGACCCGCTCGAGATACTGCCGGGCCTCGTCCCATTTCTTCAGTTTCACGGCCAGCTTCCCGGCCTGCAGGCAGGAGGCGTCGCGGGCGTAGGTGCCCACGCTCTTGACCAGAGACTCGTAAGCGGCGGCCATGTCCGCCGGGTTGGCGGCCAGCGTGGCCAGCCCCAGGTGGTAATAGGCGTCGGCCTTGACGTCCTCGTAGGTGTCGCTGCGGGCGATGCTCGCCAGCACGGCCATGCCCTGTGCGGACTTGCCGGAGCCGATCTGGCCCAAGGCATCGTACAGATCCATGCGCGCGCGGCGGTCGCTGCGGCCCCACTCGTTGACGAACGTGCGGTAGAGCACGGCCAGGTCGTCCCAATGCTTGGTTTCCACGCAGCCGCGGGCGGCCCACAGGTAGGCCTCCTCGATGGCCTCGAACCGCGGATGGTCGCCGACCAGCGTCAAGAGGATCGGCGTGCCGGCGGCATAATCATTATTACGGAAGCAGCTTTGGCCGGCCATGAACAGGGCCCGGTCGCGATGCTTGTTGGTCCGCAGCGCGGCGTCGGTCAGGAAAGGCGCCAGCGCCTGGGCGCAGGAACTGAAAGCCTCTTGTTTCCAATACATGTAGCCCAGCGCGTAGCGGACCTCGCCCAGGTCCAGGTCCTTGGGCGGCGGCAGGCGGATGCCGTTCCAGCCGCCGCTCTTGCCCGCCCGCTCCCGCAGCCGCTCCTGCACCGGGACGGGGACGGGGTTGCCGGCCGCATCGACCTTGTTCGCGCCGTACTCGTCCAGGATCGTGGCATAGGCCTCCATGGCCACGTCCCAGTGCTGGCCTTGGGTGGCGTAGAAGCCGAGCGTCCGTAGGGCCGAGATGCGGTAGGGGTCGTCGCGGAGGCCCGACAGGTACGGGGCGTAGGTTTCCAGCAGCTTGGCGTCGTTCGCCAGCGCGGCGTACTCGCGGCCCAGCGCGTAGCGGGCGGCGGCGTGCATGGCGTCGCGGGCGCCTTTTTCCTTGGGCGGCTGCTCGGGAAACAACTTCAAGTAGGTCTTGAAGGCCCCGGCCGCCGTTTCGTGCTCGCCCAACTCGCTCCAGAGCTGCCCCGCCTTGAGCACCGCGCACTTGACGTACGCGCGGACGCTCTCATCGCCGGAGCGGGCCCAGGGGTGCAGGCGCTCCAGCGCCTTGGGGTCGTCCAGATCGGTCGAGGGGCCGACCAGGTTCTTCCACAGCGCCTCGGCCATCTTCCGCTTGTTCTCGGGCGACTTGCCTTGCGGCCCCTTGGCCAGCTCCAGGGCCAGCCAGTACTGCGCCTCGGGCAACCAGCGGTTGTTGACCGGCATGTTGCGGGCGATCCACTCGTACTGCTTGACCATGTTCTGCTCGTGGCCCTGCATGTACCAGGCGTGGGCCACGCGGATGGCCGCCTCCTGGACGCGCTGGGTGGGCTCGTCGTTACCGGCCGCCTTCCACGGCCCGCCGCTCAGCTCGCCGTCCGGCCCCTGCGGCGGGCCGTACATCTTGACGTACTCCTTGAATGCTTTGGCGGCGTTGGAAAAATCTTTCTTCAGGTAATTCAGCTCGCCGATGTAAAACTTGGCTTCCCGCGACAAGTCGGAAAGCGGCCCGCGCTCCTGGATCAGCTTCTCGGCCGCCGCGATGCTCTGCTGGGCCAGCTCGGGGGTGTCGGAGTGCGAGAAGAGGGTTTTCATGTACTCCAGGGCCTTCTTCTCCGCCTGCTGGTCGCCCCCGTTCTTGTCCAGCTCGGCCTGCTTCAGGTCGAAGAGCTTCTGCTCGGCCGCCCGCGCTTTGACTTTGTCGCCCGCCTGCCGGGCCAGCAGGGCGATGTTCTCCAGCGCGTGGACGCGGTAGGGGTTGTTTTCGGCGGGGTCGACGGCCAGGCATTTTTCGTAGGCGGCCACGCCGCGCAAGAGGTCGTCGGCCGACGGGGCCCGCGCCAGCGTCGCCCCCATCTGGGCGCAGACGTAGGCCGCCAGGTGGTCCTGGGCGATCACGTCCTGGGGGTACTTGGCCAGCAGTTTCTCGTACTCCGCGGCCAGCTCGGCGGTGGGCGCGTTGCGCTTCTGGGCTTCGCTGAAGCGGTTGTCCAGCAGGAAGACTTCGGCCTCGGCGGCCAGGATCGTGCCGGGGTGGTCGTGGATTTTCTGCTCGAGCAGTTGGCGGTCGACGTTGCCGGCGGTGGGGCTGTTCTGCGCGCTGGTGCCCAGCTCCAACTGGCACTTGGTGATGCGCGGCAAGACGTTGACGCTGGGATTGAGGTTCTTGAGCATCACGTAGTAGTCCAGCGCGGCGGCCCACTTCTTCTTGGCGAAATGATATTCGCCCAAGCGGAAGCAGCATTGCTGCAGGATTTCGCCGGCCCGCTGGCTGTCGGACTCGCGCGCCGCGCCGAGGGCTTCTTCGTAGCGCGGGACGGCGGCTTCGGGGTCGCCCAGGTCGTTGGCGTAGATTTCGGCGGCCTGGGCCAGGGCCTCGGCCGCCAGGCCCTTGAGGCGGTGGTCGCGGGCGGCGGCCTTGGCCGTCTGGTCCATGGCGGCGGCCGCCTCCTTGTACTCCTTCCGCTCGCGGCGGACGCAGCCGACGATATAACCGGCCCCCACGGCCTCCGGGGCGTCCTTGAAGCTGCTCTTGAGCTGCTCGCAAACGGCCAGCGCCCGGTCCGGCTTCTTCAGCTTCACGAACAGGTCGGCCAGCCGCAGCAGGAGCTCCGGCGTTTGCTCGTCGCCGGGGTACTGCTGCGCGAATTCCTGGATGGCCGCCACGGCCAGGTCGCGCTTTTCGGCCTTGATCCAGAGCAGGGCCAGTTTGCAGGCGGCGGAGCGGGCCGCCTTGGGATCGTCGCGGCGCCGCAGGATGTTGTATTTCGCCGCCGCTTCGTCGTACTTGCCCAGTTGCACGTAGTAGAAGGCCGTCGTCCCCAGCACCTCGTCCTCGTACAAGCCGGCGCCTTCGGCCAGCATCTTCTCGTACGCAGCCGCCGCCTCCGCGTACTTCTTCAGCGAGCCGTAGAGCTTGGCCAGCATGTACAGGGCTTCGGGCCGCTGCTTGAAACGCGTCTTCTCGATCCGCAGCAGCTTCTCCAGCATCTCGATGCTCTTGCCCGGATCGCCCAGGGAGTCGTAGCACTTGGCCAGGCGATAGCTGACTTCGGGCACTTGCGTGTGGTCGGCGTGCTGCTGGAGGAAGTCCTCGTAGAGCTTGGCGGCCTGGGGGATCTTGCCGTCTTTCTCCAGTTGCTGGCCGTCCTTGACCATGTCCTCGGGGGTCGTGGCCGCCTGGCACAGCGCGGCGGCAGCCAACAGCAGGAGGGGCAGGAGGGCTTTCATGGGGCGTACTCGGTGCTAGTCGTCACGTTTAGCGGGCGGGCTCGCCCGCCGAGTCAGCTCGGTAGGGTGGGCCGAGCAGGATCGACGCGAGTCGATCCCGCGAGCCCCACCAACTGGAGATCAGTCTCGTAGGCGGCCGTCCAAGAATTACTTCCAGATTTACGGAGCCCGTGGCGTAACGGTGTAGTTCCAGTCTGGGCAGGTTGAACGGTGTCGGATGTTGAGTTGGACAAAGTCGTGGTTGCTGACCTTGATTTTCGTCGGGTAGTGTCTATGGGTGCAAGACGCTGTGACCGTCAGGCCGGTTTCTGTGCGGGTACCCCGGATCAGCGCCAGTGTCCTTTCCAGACTGCTCAGCGGTTCTCCTGCCCAGTTGATACTGATTGGGCCAAACAAGCGATGCTCCACGGGGTTCCATTTCGATGCACCCGTTGGGTAGTGCGCCACGCTGATGGTCAGCCGGTCTGCGTCGGCCCACCGCTGCAGGGCATATTTCCAGAGACGCGGGCGGTAGCCATTGCTTCCTCCGGCATCCGCCTCAATCAAGAGGCGTCGAGCGCGCGGGTACTTTCGACGGCCAACCCGGCGCCACCATCGACGAATCGCATCGACGGCGAATTGTGGCGTATCGCCGCTGGTGCCGACATGTACGT
>Ga0326727_10026476_pt1 | contig 10751 bp, 8 predicted proteins | sample MB2enrmetagenome_FD_207643 | JGI IMG/M metagenome (GOLD analysis project Ga0326727, IMG submission 207643) | Lab enriched peat soil microbial communities from McLean, Ithaca, NY, United States - MB29MY | ecosystem: Environmental > Terrestrial > Soil > Wetlands > Peat | place: USA: New York... | reverse complement strand
ATTTCGAAATCGAACCATAGCGACCAGTTCCGAATATAGAATACGTCCATCTTCACGCGCTCGTCATAGGAAACTTCCTGGCGGCCGCTCACCTGCCAGTGGCCGGTCAAACCCGGCTTGACGCTGAGGAGCAGGCTTTGGTACGCCCCGTACTTTTCCAGCTCGGGCCGCGTAATCATTCGCGGACCCACCAGGCTCATCTCGCCGCGTAAGACGTTAAAAAGCTGAGGTAGTTCATCCAGGCTCCAGCGCCGCAGGTATCGCCCGATTCGGGTGAGCCGCGGGTCGTCTTTGAGCTTGAAGTTCTTGGTATACTCCGCCATCAGGTGCGCATGTTCCCGGAGAATCCGGTCGGCATCGATGCGCATGGTCCTCAACTTGAAAGCGTCGAATTCGCCTTCCCGCCCCACGACTCGACGGCGGTAAAACACCGAACCGCCGTCCTGCAATTTGATGATCAGTCCGAGGAGCCCGATCAGGGGCAACCAGAAAGGCAGGGTCAGCAGCGTTAAACCCAAATCAATCCACCGCTTGAATACCCGCCCATAAAGCGTCTTCGGGGATGCCACTTCGGGCCGGACTGGAGTTTCAACGTCCATAAGCCTGTCTATCCGCCCCACGCCGTCCCCGGAAGGGTGTGCCCGAGTATCCGGGTTGGACTTCGAGAAGGGGTGCCCTGGCGCGGTCGCTCTGACCTCCTCCCACAACCTGTGAGTAGCCCAGCGTGGCGGAGCCGCAACCAAATTTGTAGGGGCTGGGCTTGCCCTGCCCGCGCCGATGGTCGAAACGACCATAAGGGGAGGGCAAGCCCACCCCCTACGCCCCGCGCCAAAATGTTTGCTAAAAAAACAAGAATTTACGGTATTGCATTGCAGGGCGGGGCCTCTCTTCAGCTCTCTTCTTCTAACGGGCCGTGATTTCATTATACAGGGCCAGTGTCTTGGTCGCGGTGGCCCTCCACGTGAATTGTTGGGCCCGTTCCAGCCCTTTCTGGATGAGGGCAGCGCGCAGGGATGGGGTTTCTTCCACCGCACGAAGTGCCCCGACTAGTGAACCCAAGTCTTGGGGGTCAATGAGGAGCGCGGCGTCGCCGACCACCTCTGGCAACGAGCCTCGGTTGGAGACGATGACCGGGCACCCACAAGCCATTGCTTCGAGCGGTGGAAATCCAAACCCTTCATAGAGCGAAGGCGAAACAAAAACGTCGGCCAAATTGTAAAGCGCCACCAAGTCCGCTTGCGGCACAAATCCCGTCAGGACGATATTCTTGTCCTCCCCGCCTAAGTCACCCTCTAGGGCCTCCGATTTCCAGCCAGTTCGGCCGACGATGACTAATCCCAGTTTGGTCTGGTTCGTATTTCGCATTTGGCGATAGGCTTGGATGAGGAAGGGCAAGTTCTTTCGAGGTTCAAGCGTACCCACGCTCAGCATGAACTTTTGCGGCAAACCGTAACGCAAGCGAACCGAGTTCATGAAAGACTGGTTGTCGAGCTTCTTAAATCCGTCATCGATGCCTAGGTGGATGACGTTCACCTTGATTTCCGGGAGCCCTAAGGCGGCCATGATGTTTCGCTTCGCGTCGTTCGAATCAGTGATAATGGCTTTGCTCAAACGCGCCGCCCACCCGCCCACGTACTGAAAATACAGCCGCCCTTTCAGGTCCATCGTCTGGGGGAAGAGCCAGGGAGCTGCATCATGGAGGGTCCAAACATACCGTCGGAAGCACGCCATGGGCGGGGGGAAAGCCGGGAAGTGAATCAGATCCAGTCCGTAAGCGTTGCAAAGGACGCCCATGAGTACCTGCTTGCCGGTGAATTCCTCTCGCACGGGAATCACGACGGGCCGAAACTTTCCTTGCCATGGCTTGAAATCCGGGTGCACCTCGCCACTGAAGAACAGGGTGTAGCGATTCTGGTCATCGATGCGCAGGAGCTCGCTTGCCAATTTCACGGCGTAGACGAAAATCCCCGTACCTTCTCGCCACGCCGCTGTGAGGTCAATCCCAATTCTCAGACTCCGATTGTTCATCGCCCTTCCCGGATCCCCTTGGCGTTCCACCGGACGTGTTGCCTGTGAGACCCGCTCACGGCCGTGGGGACAGCGCGAGAGGTTTTTCCTCCGGTCGTCCCGAAGTGGCCTGGGCATCCTGGTAGGTGGCGAGCAAATCCTCCACGGAACGGTCCCAGTTGTGGTGCGCTTCCACAAAGCCTCTCGCGGCCCGAACCAGTCTCTCCCGGAGTTCGAGGTCGTCCAAGAGCGCCTCCACTGCCGCCGCAAAGTCGCCAAGGGTCTCGGCCACCAATAAGTGTTTTCCGGGCTCGACGTCCAGGCCGCTGCAAGAGATGGGCGTCGCCACGACCGGGGTTCCCATGGCCATCGCCTCCAGAATCTTGAACTGGCTTCCGGCCTTGACGCGGATCGGGCAGAGGGCCACCCACGCCTGCCCCAAGAAGGGGCGGACATCCGGCACAAAACCCCGGACGCGGATGCCATCTTTTCCGTCCAGATTCATCAGGTTTTGCGATGGCCTGCTGCCGACGATCTCCAGCCGGAGTTCCGGACGCCGGGCCATCAGTTGTGGCCAAACCACACGGGAGAAATACAAGGCCGCATCCTCGTTGGGGAAATAGTCCAGCTTGGCGCAAAAGACCAGGCGATTCCTCTGGGGCTCGAATTGTTTGAAACCGAAATAATCCAGATCCACTCCGTTCGGAACCACGTGGATCTTTTGCCTCGACTCCACGGCGCCAGGGTAAACCTCCCGATCCGGGGCGGCGGAAATGACGAGACGGTCAAAGTGGTCGGCGGCCTTCGCCTCATAACGCCGCATCTTTTTCCACTCGGTCCAGATAAAGAGTTTTCCCAAAGGGTTTGCGGTGACGCTTTTCTGACGCGTCAGGTACAGCGTGATGCAATCGACCGCATCGAACAACACAGGCGTCTGGGAAACGATTTTCTCCACCATGGGGATCATCTTCACGTGCTCGGCATGGACGAGATCCACCTCACCGCGATTCACTTTTTCCTCGACACACTTCCGCAAACGCGAGGAATAGAAGTAAGCAACACGCAGGGGAGTAAGACTCAGCAACGCGAGCAAACAGTTCCAGAGCGACCGCCACCACGGCAGGTGGAAAACCTCGACCCTCTGGCAGACTTGGCGCAAATCGGCGATCGAGCGCCGGTCGGAATCGTTCGTGGCCAGGCACACGACAGTGACTTCATGACTGCGGCTGAGCCGCCGGATGAATTGAAAAGGTCGCGGCCGTATCAGTGATGGGACGTTAGGGACAACAAACAGAATTCGCATACCGCAGATTCATCGGCCCCTATTGAATGAATTCTATGAAGCCAGAGCCGCAGCCCGTACTCTAAGCCTGACGGTAGCCCTCCGACGAACGAGGCCCGTTTTCTAAGGCCTGCGCTCCAGACACTCCCACCCTGCCCACGACAGACTTACGCTGAAGCCGGCCGCTGGCCACCAGCAAAGCCAGGAGCACCCATAACAGAGTCGCAATTTGCCCTTCGAGAATACCACCCACAAAACCGTGCACCAATACCGAAAGGAGCGCGCCTAGAACTCCAAAGGCCAACGCCCGGTCGAGGAAGTCAAGTGAGCAACGCCATTGACCCCGGGCCTGCCGCCAAGATTGCACGACAAGGTAGAAAAAGGCAACGAACCCCACCAGGCCCGTTTCCGCCAGTAATTGTAAGTAGATATTATGAACTTCGACTATTTCTGGCGGCATAAAGGACCCGATGACGTCCGAGCCATAGAGATGGACGAAATTGCCCAATCCCACACCAAACACTGGGGAGTGCATGAAATAACCCCACGCCGTGATCCAAAGGAGCAGACGACTGACCACGTCAGATCCAACGGCTTCCTCCGGATGGGTCGGATTCAAAATAGGTCTTAGCAGGTAGAACAGACAGACTAAGGCGCAGAGGCCGGCGAGAAGAACCAGCTTCTTCTTGCCACTCCGGGCGAAACAGAAAATTGCCAGAACCAGTATCGAGACAAAAGCCAAGGGTGCGCCGATGCTTTGCGTACTGAGCAAAGCCACAAACCCTAGCCCAAGCGTCCACCCGCCCAACTTTTTCCACTTGCCCTGGCCGAGCACATAACATGCGAGCGCGAAGGGGAGGATGAGATTTAGATAATCTGCGAGGGAACCCGGGTCACGCAGGAACGATGTGGCTCTCCATTGCCACACCTCAAGGTAATCGGCTCGCGGATATAGGTACAGCCAGACGGAGGTATACCAAACCACGACTTCCTGCAAAATTGCGAAAACGGCCGTAATGATCGTAGAATAGAGAAGCACGCGGAGAATTTTTCGTACTCGCTCCGGCGAATCCGCCCACGCCGAAACCAGAAAGAAGAACCCAATATAAGACCCCGCCCACAGATAATGCGCCGAGTAATTCGTCCAACCGAAAATTATGGGGACCGCGATCGCGCCGAGGAAGAAAAGTGACGCACGGGCAATGGAGGAACTCAGCATCCGCCTCGCGCCCACGCGCCCGCGCCAGAGGCGGCCGAGCAAGAAACCAACGATCACCAGAGAGCGGACAATGCTTGGTACCTCACGCAGCGGTCCCTCCGTCTTTAACGACAAGCCCAAAGGAATCAAGAAAATGATGAACAGCAGGAACGGCTCACTCTCCACGGCCGATAGGACCAGGACCACCACTGCCCCTACAAGCGCGATGCTCCAGTGAGCAAGGATGAATAGCGCGGCAGCCCCAGCACCGAGCAAGGCTAGGGCCAGCGCAGTCTTGTACCCTCCAAAGTCTTCTAGCGGCTTACCCGAGACCGGAAGGCGCGGACTAGGAAAAAGGCAATTTTGAGTGTTTTCGGCCATACCTTGCGGATGTCTCGGCAAAAATGCGCATGGTTTCCCGCGCGCAGCGTTCCCAGCTAAATTCCGCGGCCCGGGCCAAGCCCGCGTGCCGCAAGCGATCCCTCACACAGGAATCCTCAAGCGCGAGTCGAATGGTCTCCGCCATCTCCTCGACAGAATGGGCGTCGAAATACTCCAGGACCCCGCCGGAGACCTCGGGAAAACAGGAACTGTTCGACACCACCGTGGGCACCCCGCACGCCATCGCTTCCACCATCGGAAGACAAAAGCCTTCATAAAGAGAAGGGATCACGCACAGCTCAGCTCCTTTAAGCAGCAATGCCAGATCCTCATCGGACAGCGCTCCCGTAAACACCACCTTCCCGACGCCGCCCACTTTATCCGCAGCTTCGAGAATTGGCCGATACCGCCATCCGAGCGGTCCCGCCAGCACAAGGTGGAAACGCAAATCTCTCCCCGTGTCCCACAAAAGCTGGCAGGCACGGATCAGACGCTCCAGATTTTTTCGAGGCTGAACCGCCCCGTGATGGAAGATATAAGGACCCTTGATCCCATACCGGTCGAAGAGGACTGATTGCTTGCCAGGGTCCACCGGAGAAGGGTTAAAGGTCTTTCGATCATATCCAAGATAGGCGACCGTGATCTTTTCAGGCGGAACCCCATAGATTTCCACTATATCTCTCTTTGTACATTCTGAATCAGTTATACATTGGGCAGAAAATTTCACTGCGTTCCACAGCCAAATCCTCTCCAGGAGGGTCACCCGGCTTCCCCAGGAAGGAGATAAAACTGGGGTTGCGTCGTGGATGGTCGTGATCACCGGGATTGGCCCCAAAGGGCAAATATGAGATGTCGGCGAGAAGATCAGGTCTGCCCGGATGCGTGCAGCGGCAGCAGTAATTCCGCCAAGCTGCCAAAAACGGTGAAACCGCAGGAGGCGCGTATTCACAGGCTTGATCCAATCTGACGTGCCTAAACGAACCGCCTCGTCGGAGCAACCCCGCGCGAAAAACGGGCGAACGGTCAGTTCGTCGCGGGCGCCTACCAATGATTGAAATTCCCGGAGAAGGCTTTTCGCGTAGTTGTAGATGCCACCGTTCCGCTGGTACGGCTGCAAAACCCAAGTGTCAAATGCAACAATCAAGCAATCTTCTCCTTAACGAATTTCATGCGAATACACGGAATTCGATCATCGGTGCCTTGGTTTCACCAATCACGAGTGTTTTCGGCCATGGCTTGCGGATGTCTCGGCAAAAATGCGCAACGTTTCCCGCGCGCAGCGTTCCCAGCTAAATTCCGCGGCCCGGGCCAAGCCCGCGTGCCGCAAGCGATCCCTCAAGGCGATGTCTTCTAGAGCGCGCCGGATGGTCTCCGCCATCTCCTCCACAGAATAAGGGTCGAAATACTCCAGGCCCCCCCCGGAAACCTCGGGAATACAGGAACTGTTTGACGCCACGGTGGGTACCCCGCACGCCATGGCTTCCACCATCGGGAAGCAAAAGCCCTCGTAAAGCGAAGGGATGACGCACACAGATGCATTCTTGACGAGGGTTGCTAGTTCGGCATCGGGCAGTGCGCCAGTCAAAATGATTTGATCGCGGTCTGGTGAGGCTTCCCGAACCTTCAAGATCTGCTCGTGCCCGAAGCCCATCGGTCCCGCCAGGACCAATTGCGCGTCGAAGCTCTTGTCCCGCTCCATCATGCGGTCCCAGGCCTGAATCAAGCGATGGACATTTTTTCGCAATTCCACCATCCCGTGGTGCAGCGCAAACGGCCGGCGGATTCCCAAACGGGCCAGGAGCGCGGCGCTTGCCTCAGGGTCGGGAGCAATCTCGTTATAGAACCGCTTGTCGTACCCATTATAAGTAACTTCAACCTTTTCGGGATTCAGCCTGTAAGTCTCCAACAAGTCTTGCTTCGACCAAGAGGAGACGGTAATGATCTTGCTCGCCAGCTTCGCGTTGAGCCACGTCATCGCACGCAAACGCATGGGATGCTCGACTAGACTCGGAGGAAGCCGCTTGGGCATAGCGTCGTGAATCGTAGTGACAACGGGGGCATATCGGCCCGGTAGCGAATGCTGCGCTGTGGGCAAAAACACGAGGTCCGGTCGAACCCGTGCTGTGTGGATGGCCATGCCACCCAAGCGCCAGAGGAGCCCCCGCGCCAACACTCGGGCCTTATGCACCCGGAGAAAAGGTGAAACGAAGCCGTTAATTGCCCAGTTATCATTCGGAGGTATGAAGCCGTGGAATTCAACATGGGGCGTCGCGATTCCGGCAATTCTCAGGCATTCGGAGAGTACATTAAACAGGTAGACGCCGCTACCTGTGTGCCTAAACTGCTTCGACATGAACAGCGTATCAATTGCGACGATCAAGAATTAAGAGTCTCCAACCGGACTGCTTTCAATCCATCTTCACAACACAGTATTGCTTGCTAACACGGCCGCCTTCCGGCTCTCGCTCGAGGAATTGAAGATCTCCATTGAAAGAACCCTCGGTTGAGTTCGTGAGCTTGACGTCGACGATGCGCACATCTTGACTGGAAAAAAGCTCCCGGATTTTGTGCTCGGGAAAGCAGTTCATCTCCATGTGTAGAGTTCCGATACCCTTACCTATCAGTAAACGCCTCAGGCGCCTGCGCAAGGCAAGGAAGCTCCTCAGTTTTTGTGATATTCCACGCTTGTCACGGTCCGGAATTTGGAAAACGAATATGCCGCCCGGTTTCAGAACTCGTATAAGCTCCAGAAGGTATTTCCCCACATAGCGCATCGGAATGTGCTGCAGAGTAATACTGGTGTAAATGAATCCGAAATATCCATCCGGGAACTGGTGTAAGTCGTCGACTTCGTTCAACCAAAAGCTGCAGCGAGAGTTGTTTTTGTGGAAGTCCTTCGCCAACTGAATCATGGTAGGTGAAATATCGACACCCCAGCATTTATCAAAGTATTGAGAGAGCGCGCTGGTTAGACGCCCAACCCCACAACCAAAATCAAGCGCTACGGCGGTGTTGAGAGGAGACAGACCTAGCGATCGCAAGTACTCCATGATCTTGCTGATTTCTCGTTCGCCCGTTGCGAAGAATTCCTCTTGCGTCCAGCATCCGCCACATTTTTTGGGGTCCACGCAAATTGCCCATAGAGGATCCGCCTGCGCAAAACCTTCCCAATTTTCTTGGATTTTGTTCAAAGAAGCCATTCTTTTCCTCAATCGCCTAGGACCCGAGTGTCAAATGCAACAATCGAGCAATGTTGTCCTTAACGAATCTCATGCGAATACACGGAACTCGATCACCGGCACCTGGGTTTCTGCAATCCTTAAACATTCCCTCAGAAGATGAACAGCATGCATGCACGTTCCCCTCTTCGAGTATTGACCCAAAAAAGGTAGCGTATGAATTGCAACGATCAAGAGTTAGAAGTCTCCACTGCAGGGTTACGCCCCGCACCCCAAGCGGCCACGAATTCCCCAACCATCCCTGCGCGGTAAAGGTAAATTATGAAGAAAAGAAGACACGCGCTTCCTGCCACAACTGGCGAAACCACTTCGGCTCCGCCGAGAGCCGCGCCCAGGAGGACAGCGAAGACAAGCGAAGTCCGCACCCATCGAAACGGTCTGGGGATTGTTCCAACCGTCCGGCGGAGCCAATACATGTTTTGAGCTAACAGTACAGCTTCCGTCACGATCGTGAGCGCCGCGGCAGCTCGCCAGGAATAAATCGGAATCAGCAGCAGGTTTCCGATAACGTTCACACCCAGACAAACCAGCGAGGTGGCGACAAACACCCGCTCGTGGCCACCGGCCAAGAGTCGAACGCTCAGCCCGTAGTTAACGTAGCGGAGGATGACCGCCCAGATCAGAATCTTCACGGCCACCGCAGATTCGGCGTAGCGTTCCCCCAGCAGCAGACGCACTGCCGGGCCCGCAAACACCATCGTGGCCAGAACCAGTGCAAAAGCTGCGCTTAACAGGAAGCCCATGGCCCTTTCCAAGCGACGCCGTTCCTCCACGCCCTTGGGATTTCGGGAAAAAGCCGGCAGTAGGCTGTAAAGAATACCATAGGGCACTAGCTGGAGCGTGTTGAGGGGGCGATACGCCGCACTGTAAACCCCTGTGGCATAATCCCCCGCCAACTTGGAAAGCAGCACCACATCGAGCCGGTCATAAAGATTTGTGACGAACGCATAGATGTTGAAGATGGCGCTCTTCTGCAATAACCGTTGCCACTCCAGCCAAATCCGTTCATTTGTTCGGAACATGAGAAGGAAAACGATGCTTGCCACAGCCCCAGCAGCCGCCGCGATGACCTCCGTCGCGATGACCACACTTAAGGCGCCGCCTCGCGCCAAAAGGAATACCACACCCCCCATCAGGGCGAAGTCGTAGACCAAATCGACGGCAAGATAGGCTATATATTGGCCGACCCCGCGCAACACCCCCTGAACGGCCTCACTCACCGCCCGGGGGGCCAACGTCACTAAGAGCCACGCCGCAGCCGCCACGACCAACCGCGGATAGCCGAGGAGCCAAAGAGCGCCCAGAGCCGCCCCCGCAAGAGGAAACGCGCAAGCAAGGCGCAGCCAGGTTAGCTGCTCTCCTAGACCCCATCCCACCCGCGCGTCCTTCGCCGCTTCCCGCGTCAGATAATCGGCGTACCCCGATCCAGAAGCCACTGCCAGCATTTCCACGATCGCGAGCAACAACGCATACACACCGAACTGCCGCGGGCCGAGCATCCGCGCGACAACGAGTATGAACAACGTCCGGCCCAACCCACGCGCGAGCTGGGCGCTGGTTAGGAGAACTGCGTGGGAAATCTTCGGCGCAATACCCACCTGGACCGTCTGGGCGTCAACCTGCGAGTTCATATTGTTGGTGAGGGTTTCTCGAATGAGGGCTTCACCCTTGGCGTCCTGAGGTCTGCTCAAATCCGGTTGTGAGTTCCAAGCGTGTGAAGGCTACCCCTGGGCTAGCCTCGGCATGAATCCTGCCGGTCAGACGCCGGCTCGACCGAGGAGGAATCAATGTCGAGTCGGATCGAGCGCTGAATGAGATCCAGCGAAATGACAAAGCGCAACGAGTTCTTTTCTCGGATTACGACGCCCTCCAGGCCCTCGAGCGGCCCGGCGGTGATGCGCACGCGCCGGCCGGCCTTCAGGTAGGGGTGCGGCACCGCTTGGACGCCGCGTTCGAGGCCCACCTTCAGCGCCTCGATTTCTGCGTCGGGCAGCGCCGCGGGGGTCCCATTGAAGCTGACAAACCTTGCCACGCTGGGAATCTCCAGGACCTGCAAACGGTCGCGCAAAGCCAGGCGCACGAACACGTAGCCGGGGAAAAGCGGCAACTGGAGGCGCACCCGCCGGTCCTTCCAACGACGGACCGATTCATAAAGAGGCAGGAAGTGCTCGACCGACCGCGCGGAGAGTTGTTCGGCGACAGATTTCTCGTGGCGCGCGCACGTGCAGGCGGCGTACCACAACTTTAGTGACGTGTGGCCCGTGACGAGTGACGAATCTCGAACTGGCATATCTGTTGTTTCCATGATGCGCCATTAGCGACCAACGAAATACGAAGACGTCAGTATTCAGGGCGCTCTTGCTGACCACTGACCACCAACCGCTGACCACTGCCATTTACAGCTTCGCCCCGTCACTTACAGGGGATTTGTGACCTAACCTGTTACCTTTCAAGAAGATAACAATCACCTCACAGCTTTCAGACAAAACGTCTGCGTGTCAAACCTGGAAGAGCTGAAGAACCTGTCTTGAGTGCCCAAGGAGCGACAGATTGTCCGGCGTCCTACTCATCACGCTTCGATATTGTTCCCCCATTGGCGTCCATTGGTGGACTATCCACTTTGGATTGCGGGCCTTTCTGAAAG
>Ga0326727_10026475_pt1 | contig 10751 bp, 8 predicted proteins | sample MB2enrmetagenome_FD_207643 | JGI IMG/M metagenome (GOLD analysis project Ga0326727, IMG submission 207643) | Lab enriched peat soil microbial communities from McLean, Ithaca, NY, United States - MB29MY | ecosystem: Environmental > Terrestrial > Soil > Wetlands > Peat | place: USA: New York... | reverse complement strand
TGACATCTTTGAACTTGCAAGCCATGCCGCATCTCTGGGAATTCGCGTCGCTCTGGCCACCAACGGCACTCTGGTATCAAAAGAGGTTGCACGCAAGATTCAGGATTCCGGGGTCCGGAGGGTTTCCATAAGTCTGGATGGCGCCGACGCGTCCACCCACGACGTATTTCGCGGCATACCCGGTGCTTTTGATGCCGCCCTGCGCGGTTTCCGGAATCTGCACGAACTGGGCGTATCGCTGCAGATCAACATGACCATTGCACGGCACAACGCGCACCAGCTTCCCGCGGTCCTGGACATGGCGAAGAGGCTCGGAGCGGACGCGCTGCACACCTTCCTTCTGGTTCCGGTGGGCTGCGGCGTCGGCATCGCCGCGGAACAAATGGTGTCCGCCGGGGAATACGAGAAGATATTGAATTGGTTCTATGATCGCTCGCTCGATAGCGGGATCGAGTTGAAGGCTACCTGCGCTCCCCATTATTTCCGTGTGCTCAGGCAACGGCGCGCGGCTGGGCGGCGCGCGGCTTCTTCCCCTTCTGCTGAGCCGGGCGGAGGCGATGCAATCGGCCCAACGGAAATGACGATGCCCGGCTCGGCTGGCATCGCGCTTCATCCGCATGCGGCCGGTGTCAGCCGTGGCCACGCTGATGGCATGAGCGCCATGACCAAAGGCTGCCTTGCGGGCACGGGCGTCTGCTTTATTTCACACAAGGGGGAAGTTTATCCCTGCGGATATTTGCCGGTTCTCGCGGGTGATGTGAACCAGCAATCCCTGGCGGAGATCTGGGAGAATGCCACGGTCTTCAAGGAGCTCCGCGACACGGATAACTTGAAAGGGAAGTGCGGCTGCTGCGAGTTTCGCAACGCCTGCATGGGTTGCCGCGCCCGCGCCTTCGCTGCGAGCGGCGACTATCTTGACGAAGAGCCATTCTGTATTTACCAGCCCCGGAGGAAATCCGAGGTGATCGTGCGGAAGGATTGATCCCATGTCCCAATTCACTGATCTCGTGCGTGGCGGCGAGCTGGTCTGCGACGTCAAGCAGAAGTTCCCTGAGACCGCGGAAGTGTTCGAAAAATTCCGTCTTTGTCCCTCCTGCTACGACTGCTCGGTGGAGATGGCCGCTCGCAAGGCCGGTGTAGCGTTCGAGGACTTGATGGTCGAAGTGAACAAAGCGATCTACAAGAGCCGGGGCGTTACAAGCTGAAGCGGCCTGCCTGCTTTCACAATGTCCAACCTATTGAGAATCACATAACATAGTGACAGCGAGCGAACCGCAGACCCCAACGACGGGGGCCGCGCTACCCGCCTATGCCCCGATAGGGTGGGAAAGGCAGCAATGACTATATGACTCTCCCGCTGTGCTGCGTTAATCCACGCTGTCAGGCTGTGGATTTCCACATGCGGCTTGTTGATGTAACCGTAACTTGCTAATGGGTAATGGGTTAGCGCTCTTTGTTCAAAAGTCTTGAGTGGAATTCAAATTGCCAGATGGTAGCCAACGGGCTGATTGCTTCATTCAAAGTGAAGCCACCTGAGGTGGGGCTCTTCGAAAGCATAATGCGGGAATGACGCTCGCCAGAGGCGGCAGCCGGATGGGCATTGCATGTGGAGGTGTCTGGGTATAGGTTACTGACAGCAGGGAAGTCCAGGTGGGGATTCATGACTTAAGGGCGTTTGATTGTCCGGAACGACAGCCTCGGCCTAGGGGCTGAGGCAAGCCCCAGGCTGACCAACGCTTGGAAGGAGGGCCAGCACCCGATGAAAGGCCATCGAAGCCCCGAGTTAAGAAAGCCTCTTGTCGTCCTGACCGCAGTGCTTTCCTTCAGTTTTGTGGCGGTTCAGGCCCTTGCACAGCGGATGCCCGCCGCCTCCACCGGGCCTTCCACATCATGGAAGTTTCAGGAGGAGCAGCCCCCCGGCAACTACGTCGGCAGCGAGCGGTGCGGATACTGTCACGACGCCCAACTCAAGCAATTCCAGAAGACGGCGCACGCCAAGGTCACCGCTCCGGGCAAGAACTACATCACGGGTTGTGAAGCCTGCCACGGTGCCGGGAAAACCCACGCCGAGGCCATGGAAGCGGCCGCCGGTGACGACAACAAGACTGCTGCCGTGCTGAAGCAGCACCTGATTTTCGGTTTTCACGCCAATGCGCAGGAGAATTCGGAACGCTGCCTCCAGTGCCATGTCTCCGACAAGCAGCAGGAACAGTTCGCTCACTCCCAGCACGCAGCCGCGGGCATCGCCTGCGAGCAATGCCATTCGCCCCATCTCGTAAAAGAGTCCAAGGACAAGAGCCGGGGCGGCCTCACCTACGCGCAAGCCGATTTCTTCCAGGTTCCGCAACTTGCGGATTCGGTTCGCTGGTTGCACAACAGCCTGCTGAAGGAATCCGAGCCGAACGCATGCTTCACCTGCCACGGGAACATCCAGGCGCAGTTTGCCCTGCCGGTTCATCACCGCGTTCCCGAGCAGTTGATGAAGTGCACGGACTGTCACAACCCCCACGGCAGCATCAACAAGGCCAGCCTGACGGCGACCAACTGGGAGACCTGCGTCAAGTGCCATGTGGAGAAGCGCGGCCCCTACGTTTATGAGCACGCGGCCGTGAGGGTTTCGGGTTGCGCGATCTGCCACAATCCCCACGGCAGCACCAATCGCATGTTGCTGGTGCGGCGTGAAGGGCGGCAGCTCTGCCTGCAATGCCACACCGGATTCCACGCGCAGGCTGGCGTGCCGCACTCGCGTTTGGGCTTCCAGGCCAGCGGCGAGTGCACCCGCTGCCATGTAACCATCCACGGCTCGAACCTTGACGCCAACTTCTTGCGGTGAAGGGGGACCTCATGAGACCCGGGCATCGTCATCTTAGTCTTATCTCCCTCGCGCTGCTTCTGTTTTGCGGCCGGGTATTATTGGCGCAGGAAAGCCCTGAAACTCCCCTGGCGCTGGGCGGGTTCAATAACCAGGGCGGGGTGACGGTGGGGTATCGCTTCGACGACCTCAAAGGCTACGTCCCGATGTTTCAGCAGTTGTCGGGCCTTGAGAAGGGCTTTCGCCTGATGGATTTCAACCTCTTCGGCGAGGCTGCGAATGGCGTCAACCCTTTCGCGGACAGCTATTCCCTGTCGATGAGCGGACTCGGCGGCGAGCCTTTTGAAACGGGGCAGCTTTCCGTCAGCAAGTCCCGCCTTTATGACTTCCGGGCGAACTGGAGACAGAGCTACTACTACTGGAATGAAAACAACAACGTGGTCCTGCCGATCGCGGCGGTGGGCTCGGGCCTTTCCACGGGCCTTACAGATAATCACGCCTGGGGAACGGTGCGCAAGTTCGGTTCCGCGGACTTCACCCTGCATGCCACCGACAATCTGCGCTTCAACTTCAACTACTATCGCACCAGCGACAGCGGCCCGGCCTACACCACCGAGTCTCTGGATTTCTTCGATTCGCCGTCTTATTGGGGCACCTTCGCACGGGCCAACCCCTATTACCTCTACGCGCCGATCGACGACAACACCAACCGCTTCAGCGGCGGGGTTGACTACACGTTCCACTCCTGGGCCTTCCATTACAACCTCGGCTACCAGACGTTCACGGAAAACCTGGCCCTGAATAATGTGAGCTCCCCGGAGCTGAGCATTAATCCCGTCGCGAGCTCGGCCACTGAACCGATCACCAGCCTCTCGCAGTCAGAGTACCGGCGGCTGACGACACCCCTCAGCGAGTTCTCTTTTACGGGGAAGCCGTTTTCCAAATTCGACTGGCGGGGCGGCTACATCTATTACCGTTATCAAGGGCCGGCCACTTTCGATCAGTCTTACAGCGGCACTGCCCTGAACGGTTCCTCCGCCCACGCACCCTACAATGTGAGCCAGAGCGCGCGCGCCACCGTGACCGAGCCGGACCACGTCCTGTATCAGAACTTCAGTTACAAGGTGAGAGACTGGTGGGAGATCCTGCTGGACTATCGATACTCCCGCTTTACCACCGACAGCGCCGGGAATTTCACGAGCCTGCTCAGCATCGTCACCAACACCACCACGACCCCGCCCACCGTCACCACCACGTCCTCCTCCGGGGTGGACTCGTTCATCTGGCGGGACGGCCTGAGCGACCTGGACTTCAGCATGCTCTTTACGCCCACGCACTCGCTGACGCTGCGCCCCGGCATTCATCTGCTCGATGCGAATGTGGAGTCGCTCGAAAACGGCGTGGCCGATTCGGCCACCTCGCTGCGAACCAAAACCGTCTGGCCCGAACTCAGCTTCGGCTATCAGCCTTCGAAGGTCTTTAGTGTGCGGGGGGACGTCCACACCTTCGACAACGGCTCATCGTACACGGCCATCACGCCTCACACCGAGGTGGCCGGGCACCTGATCTCCCGCTTCCAGCCCACGGCGAAGGTGTCGATTCAAGACGATCTGAATCTCGCCGACGACAAGCTGATCGATGCCAGTTTCCAGGACAACGTTCATGCGAACACCCTGACGCTGTCTTATGCCTTGAATGACCGGTTTTCGATTTTTGCGGGTTTCACCTACGACAGCGTTTTTGCCGCAGGTAACATCGTTTACGCGCGCGGCACGGCGCCCTTGAACGACACCCTCCGCGACCAGGAAGTGGACCGGGTGTGGCAGGGGGGGGTGGAGGGAAAGCCCACGAAGAGGTTCGGCATCCGGCTCACGGGTAACTTCGATCGCTCGACCGGCCTTGGCCAGATCAGCGGCGAACCGCCGGCCTACGGGCCTCTCACGTGGCCGCTCGTCACCGGGACCGTCTACTACGACTTCCCCAAGGCCGGGCGTTTGTCCGTGGACCTGCAGCGGACGTACTACATTGAGCAGATTGTCACAGGCAATAACTTCGGCGCCAACCTGCTGACACTTCGCTGGACCCGCAATTTTTGATGGGTCATGGTCCGGGAGGGAGCCGGAATTAAGAGTCCTCTGGGAATCACACAATATAGTGACGGCTCTTGCTGTAGCGCCGGTGTCCCCACCGGCGTTTTCGGTGCTGAGGACAGCGCCGCTACAGAAGACAATCGGCACTATATTTTACGAGTGTCAGTAAGTCTTTTGCTTCTGACTTGCTTCTCCCTGCCACCCCATCGAGTCTCCGCCGAAGAGCCCGTCGATCATCCCTTCATCGAGCAGAAGGATATCAAGCCCGAAACCTGCCTGGCCTGCCATCCCGGAAAAAACCGAGGCAAGTTCGTCCACTCCGCCGTGGGGATGGGTTGCGAGAAATGCCACCGAATAACCTCTGAAAAGAACAAGACAACCATAACCTTGGCCGCCGCGGGCGGAGACCTGTGCGCACTGTGCCATGAAGAGAAGAAGGGCCCTGTGCTTCACGGTCCCTATAAGAGCGGCCAGTGCCTGATGTGCCATGATCCTCATTCCTCCGAATGGAGGGCCGAGACGCGTGCCGAAGGAAACTCTCTTTGCCTTGCCTGCCACGCGCCCAGCGAGGTCCGGAGCGATACGGTAGCTCTTTTCGGCTCCCAGAAAATACCGCGTGCTTACCTGGACCAGATTCCAAAGATCGAACTTGATCCCACCCTGCGTTTCGGGCACCCCCTGCCAATTCATCCGGTCGCCGGCGATGCTGATCCTTTGCACGCAGGAGAAAAGATGTCATGCCTCAGTTGCCATGACCCTCATGCGGCTGCGCAAGCAAATCTGATCGTTTCGGTGAAAGAGACCGCGAACCTCTGCGACGCGTGCCACGGGTCGCAGAGGAAGTGAAAAAGGCCAGATGAAGGGGCAAGCGCCGCGTTTGCGGCGCCTTGGAGTGCGGCGGCTCGACGCCGCCATGGAATCCGGCGGGAATCCGACGAAAGAAGGCGGTGGCGCTGGCCACCGCACTCCAAGGCGGTCCCGGCCTGCGGGACCGCAGCTCCTGAGGGCTTGACGGTGGAAATGAAATCACCCCTGTGACCCAGGGCAACGCTCTGGGTTGGCAAAAGGTTCCCAGTCCCAAGCCCCAACGGGGCGGCATAACATAGCCCAGGGCAACGCCCTGGGTGGGCAGATGGTTTCGGGTCCAAAGCCCCAACGAGGCGTCATAACACAGCCCAAGCCGACGGCCTAGGCGGGCAAAAGGTTTCCAGTCCCAAGCCCCAACGGGGCGGCATAACACAGCCCAGGGGCGATCTATGGAATCCGGCGGGAATCCGACGAAAGACGGCGGTGGCGCTGGCCACCGCACTCCAAGGCGGTCCCGGCTGCGGGACCGCAGCCGAAAACGCCGGTGGGGACACCGGCGCTACAGCAAGGGCCGTCCTCCCTTGTGCGATTCCCAATCAGCCCCCGCGATATTTTGCCCAAACCATATTGCTTAATTAAGGGCTTTTGAGAAACAATCCTTGTTGACTCATGTTTGCATCTCGCACCCAATGGTCGCTTGCTCCGAATCGGCTTTCGTTGGAGGTTGAAGAACTCCGGCGTCGAGGTGTCCCTCTCCTTGACCTGACCGAGTCGAACCCCACGCGGTGCGGGTTCGCTTTTGAGACGCAGGCGGTTTTGGAGGCGCTCACGGACCCGCGGGCGCTCGCATACGAACCCGATCCCCGTGGTTTGCTCTTCGCGCGCCGCGCGGTGGCGGACTATTACGCCGAACGCGGAATCACGCTTGATCCGGGACAGATTTTCCTCACCACCAGCACCAGCGAAGCTTATTCCTACGTTTTTCGTCTCCTGGCCGATGCGGGGGACAAAATCCTGGCGCCGCAGCCGAGTTATCCGCTTTTCGATTTCCTGGCCGGATTGAACGACGTTGGGATCGTCCCTTATCCCCTGATCTATGACCAGGGCTGGCAAATTGATTTCCCCATGGTTGAGAAGCGGCTGGACCGGCGGGCGAGGGCCATCCTCGTGGTTCATCCCAACAATCCGACCGGGTCCTTCGTCCGGCGGCGCGAACTGGACGGCCTGCTGGACTTCTGCCGGAGCCGCAGCCTGGCGCTGGTGGCCGACGAAGTCTTTGCCGATTATTCGTGGGCGGCGGACCCGCGCCGCGTCGCGAGCCACGCTGCGGTCACGGAGGCGCTCACCTTCACGCTGAGCGGCCTCTCCAAAATCTCCGCCTTGCCGCAGATGAAGCTGGCCTGGCTGGTTGTGAACGGGCCTCCCGAACTTTTGAGAAGCGCCCTGGCCCGCATGGAAATCATCGCGGACACTTACCTTTCCGTAAGCGCGCCGCTGGCCCTCGCCTTGCCAAGGTTGCTGGAGACCCGGCGGGCGCTTCAGCCCCAGATTCTGGAACGAGTGACGTCCAATCTCAAGTGGCTCGATGCGCAACTCACTTCCCGCCAGCCGGTGAGCCGGCTGGCCGCGGAAGGGGGGTGGTACGTCATCCTGCGGCTGCCGTCCATCCGAACCGACGAGGAGTGGGCGATGGAACTGGCCGGCAAGGACGGCGTCCTCGTTCATCCCGGCCATTTCTTTGATTTCGCGTCGGACGGATATCTGGTCGTAAGCCTGCTTCCCAGCCCCGAGACGTTTCAAGAAGGAATTGCGCGAATCCTCGCTCGCGTGTCGAACTCCGTTTGAAGAGGCGCCACGCTTCCGAGGCCAGCGCGCCAGCCCGGCCTCCTGTGTGCCGGAGAGCATGAGAAACGCATTTCCCTCCTCTGGAGAACGGGTAGCCACGGCACGGTCTTTGTGCCGTGGGTTTTTCTTGCGGGTGGCGCATACATTGTTTTTGATGTATGCGGCCCAATCCTCATCCGTGGCCATGGTCCAGTTGGCGGTTCTATCATCTCAAGGAGTCGTCACCGCTCAGCATCGACCACCTGCCGTGAATCCTTTCCTCTCCCCTCGCAGGCCTGAAAGGCAAGGTCTGCGCCAGCCCGCGGATCGCAGCTCCCAGCCGCCCGATCCCCCAGTCCCTTCGGGAAATCGCAGACCCCCAAGGACCCGGGGTCTGCGCCAGCCCGCCTACCCGCTGGTTGGCGGGGGCACTGAGAGTGACGGTGCGCGGTCGGGGAAGATCTCTAGGACCCGGTTGAGTTCACGAAGGGTCCGTGCTAGGTAGGACTGGTCCGTCTCGAACTTGAAGCTGAGGGTGGTCTCTGGCCCTGAGTGGTAGCTGAAGCTCCCCGAGACACTTGCGGTTCCACGCGCACTTATCTCTACTACGATCCCGATCCGGCCTTCTATTGTATCCATTTCTGCGTTCCCAACTAGACGCTCCAATGCCGGGCCCAGTGAGTCACGAAAGCGTTGAAGATCTTCGGTTGCGAGCGGGATCGCGAGCTTGGCGCTATAGGACCCTACTGAGCAGTCTACCGCACACGAGAGCCATTCAGGCCCGATTTCTCGCCCTTCGGGGCGCTCATAGTCTAGGATTGTTATTGTTATACGAGAGCCCGTCCCTGCGATAGTAAACTCTTCCGCCATAGATCTCCTTATCGACTTTGGAGCATTACGGTTACCACCTTGCCGTTCTCCGTAACTGCTTTGATTCCGTCACCGCAGTGTACAATTCGACCGCCATAGCTGGGGACCGTCGAACCGTTCTTGACGGCGTCCTTAACGACTGAGGGCGTAATGCCCTCTGCCTGCATCTCGTCCAAGGCGTGGCCTGAATATTCGATGCCACCGACGAACGTGTCGGCGTTCGTGCCAGGTACTACCTTTAGTGGGCTTCCGCGCACACCTGTTGGAGTCGAAGCACTGATCTCACCCCCTGCGGTTTCCCCCGCGCCATATCCAAACAGGTTTCTAATTCCCCAAATGGCGCCCTTCACTAAATTCACCGCAGCGTCGACTACATAGCCCACGCTAATCAGGTCGGCTGTCGCATCTTGGATCCCTGGACCCTCCGTGCCCGGCCCGGGGACTTCTTGGTACGTCCCTACCTGCACCGAGCGGGTAGCGCAGACGTACGCGTTCTTTGCGTTCGTCTGCGGCTCTTCGTTCCCCGTCGTTCTCATTGTGGGTCCCGCGCATGGCATTAAATCCGCGTGTGCGGATCGGCGGGCAGCGAGACGCGGTCCACGGCAAGACCACTGGGAGTCATGGGCGCGTCGTTGATGCTGCCGGTGTAATCATGGACGCTCGACCACGGCCAGTCTTCCGGACGGCTGACCAGCCCGGCTTTCACCGGGTTCATGTGAATATACTCCACCTTGCGATGGTACTCCCTCACCGTGCGCAGCGCGCGATCGAAGAAGCGCGGCTGGAACAATGTCCCCGCTTCCCGGCGCGCATGGTTGATAAGCTTCGTGGCGCTGTCTTTGATGGATTCCATCGCCGTGGAGATGGTAAGCGGATAAGCCGGATAAATGATGGCGTGCCAGTGGTCCGGCAGGAACGCCCAAGCGGTAAGCAGGAATTTGTGTACCTCACGGCGTTCGTGGATGACCTGTGCCAGACAGGCGAATTCCGACAGCGAGAGGACCCCACGTCGCGGCAACACGCGGCAAGTGACAAAGAACCAACGGTCCGACACAACCAAGCGCCGAAGACGCGACATGGTGGCCATTATAGGCGTCATGCCCGCGTCCGCAACACATATTTAAGAATTAGGAATAGCGTTAATCCCCACAAAGAACCGCAGAGGAGCGCCAACAACGCGCACCTCTGCGCTTGTATCTTCTTTTTCCCATGTATTTGTATTCTGTTTTTCCGACGTTTTCCGAAAGCAATGAATCTTGCGCGTGGGAAGAGGAGTGCCGCTGCCATGCGGGGGGGGAGAGCAAGGCCGCGGCCCGAATCAACGGGGAGAATCAATGGGGGTATAACCGCATCCGTGGAGTTAGTTGCGTCCGGCGGCGGAGGCCGATCTGCGCTGAGGCCGGGAGGGAACTCCCGAGCCTGTCAGGTAGATAGGCCCCCCGCCCTCTTCTCCCACGCCGAGGAGAATCCGAGGCCACAAGAGCCTGCATATTCAAGCTCGACGGGAGATGGCACAGGGTCGGGGGGACCGGACCGAAAGCTTAACTCCAGGAGGGTGGGATGAGCAACCTGGACACGTGTGGAATCGAAGTCAGTGCAAAGGAACTGGTGGTGAGGCTGCGGCGGGGGGAGGACGGGGAGCCTCTGCGCAATTTCACCAACACGCCGGAAGGTCATACGAGCATCTTGCGTTACCTACAGCGAGCGGGCCGTGTCGTGCGCGTTTGCATGGAGTCGACCGGCCTCTACGGTCTGGACCTGGCGCTGGCGCTGAGCGAGCAGAAGGGCATCGAGGTGATGGTGGCCAATCCGCGCGCCGTCCGCCATTTCGCTCAAGCCCTGATGAAACGCAGCAAGAACGATCAGATCGACGCGGGGGTCCTGGAACAGTTTGCCGCGCACATGCCCTTTAAACCCTGGCAGCGGCCCTCGCTGGCCATGCTGGCCTTGCACGCGTTGGCGCGGCGCCTGCGGGAGCTGGTCGAGATGCAGACGGCGGAGAAGAATCGCCAGCATGCGGCCGGCCTGTCCAAGGCGATTCCGGCGGTGGTGCGGCGAGACGTGGCGCGCAGCCTGCGGGCGCAGGAACGGGCCATCGCGCGCTTGACCCGCCAGGCGCGCCAGCTCATCGCGCAGGACCCCCAACTCACCGAGCGCTTTGAACTGCTCGACAGTGTCCCGGGAATCGGCGAAACCAGCGCCGTGCAGCTCTTGGGGGAGTTGGGCGTGCTGGCCCCCGATCTGGAGGCGCGCCAGTGGGTGGCCTACGCCGGGCTCGACCCGCGCGAATACACCTCCGGATCCTCCGTCCATAAGAAGCCGCGCATCAGCAAGGCAGGCAATAAACA
>Ga0326727_10026473_pt1 | contig 10752 bp, 6 predicted proteins | sample MB2enrmetagenome_FD_207643 | JGI IMG/M metagenome (GOLD analysis project Ga0326727, IMG submission 207643) | Lab enriched peat soil microbial communities from McLean, Ithaca, NY, United States - MB29MY | ecosystem: Environmental > Terrestrial > Soil > Wetlands > Peat | place: USA: New York... | reverse complement strand
GTAGTCCTTTTCCGGATAGAACTCCGCATCTACCGATGGCACTAGAAAGCCTGCGCTCTCCAGCTGGCCCCGGTAAATCTTGCGGGCGATCACGGTCAGATGGGCTTCCTTGAAGGTGGGAACGCCATCGACAAACTCCGGGGTCAGGCCCGACAGAGCGATTTTATCGGTATCGCGGCCGGATTGGCTGCCCAGGATGGTGAGGGCTTTCCGGTATTTCCTGTTGTAGAAGCTCACCGAGAAGCGCTCGAACTCGTCCATGAACTTGTGGGTATAACGCGGCGGGCGAACCAGCACGGTGATGACCGGCCGCTGCCAGATAAAGCCCACGCTGCCCCAACCGATCGTCATCGCATTGAAGTGCTCTGCATCCCCGGCCGTCAAGAGAGCCCACTCATTGCCGATATTCTGGAAAGCCCTGGTAACCGCATCGTCTGCAATCGCAAATAGCATTGGGAAAAACCTCCTCTTCTATTATGAATCGCTGCTGCGATGATCGGCTTTTTCTCGCCGCGTCATTGTGACTCGCCGAAAATACATTTCCGCAGGGGCTAAAGCCCCAGTGTTGTTGCATTTTACGGCACGACTGAAGTCGTGCCCTGACACGCCGGATTGGCTGAGTTCCGGTTGTCCCAGGCCTCGATGTACTGAGACCTGGGAGACCACGAACCCGGTGCGAGCGGACAGCGAGCTATTGGTTCCACCGCAGGTGGTTATTCTTCCTCCTCCTCGACGGGGCGCTTGGCGTTGGCGAGGATTTTGTCGGCTACTAGCTGGGGGACTATGTCGTAGTGGTCCATTTCCATGCGGTAACTTCCCTTCCCTTGCGTCATGGAAGTTAGCAGCGTGCCGTAAGTCAGCATTTCGGCCATGGGGACCTGGGCGTTGATGACGGTGCTGCGGCCCTTGGACTCCATGCCGCCAACACGGCCGCGGCGGGAGTTCAGGTCGCCCATCAGGGCTCCGGCAAATTCGTCGGGGGCTTCGATTTCGACCTTCATCACCGGCTCGAGCAGGCAGGGCTTGCAGGATTCCATGGCCTTGCGGAAGGCGAGGCGGCCGGCCATTTTGAAGCTCATTTCGTTCGAGTCCACGTCGTGATAGGAGCCGTCGTAGACGGTGGCCTTGAAGTCGACGACCGGGAAGCCGGCCAGATAGCCGCGGGCGGCCGACTCGACGATGCCCTTTTCGATGGCCGGGATGAAGCCCTTGGGGATGGCTCCGCCGAAGACCTCGTTGCCGAAGACGAAGCCGCCGCCGCGCGGCAAGGGCTCCACGCGAATCTTGCAATCGCCAAACTGGCCGTGACCGCCGGTCTGCTTCTTGTGGCGTCCCTGGGCCTCGGCCTTGGCGCGGATGGTCTCGCGGTAGGGGACCTTGGGGGCCTTCAGCGTGACCTCGGCGTGGTAGCGCTTCTTTAGGCGGCTGACGATGGCCTCGATGTGCGGCTGACCGGCGCCGGCGATCAGGAACTCATTGGTCTGCGGGTCGCGGAAGAAGCGAATCAGCAGGTCCTCTTCCATCAGTTTGTGGATTGCGGGGGCCAGCTTGTCCTCGTCGGCGCGGGTCTTGGGCTCGATGGCATAGGTCATGGCCGGCTCGGGCAAGGGCTGAAGGTCGATCTGGATTGCCGAGCCCTTTGCTCCCAGCGTGTCCCCGGTGAGGGTGTCGTGGAGCTTGGCCACGGCGCCCAGGTCGCCGGCGTGCAGCTCGGGCACCTCGACCGCCTTGCGGCCCTGCATGATGCTGAGATGAGAGAGCCGTTCCTGAGAGCGGCGGGTGTAATTCTCGACCGTGGCGTCGTTTTTGAGGACGCCGCTGACGACCTTGAAGAAGGTGATCCGGCCGGCAAAGGGGTCGGTCATGGTCTTGAAGACCATCAAGGAGAGGGGCTCGTTGTCGTCGATCTTGCGGGTGAGGGGGTCGGCATCGAGGGCCTCGGGCGTGGCGGAGGGGACATCGATGGTGGGGATGCGAACAGGGATGGGGGCGCGCTCGATGGGAGCGGGACAGTAGGTCTTGATGAAGTCGAGCAGGTGGTCGGTGGCCATGTTGGCCAGGCCGCTCGAGAAGAGCACCGGGAAGATGCGGTCCTCGCGGATGGCCTCATGCAGCGCGGCGATCAGGTGCTCCTCGGCGATGGTGCCCTTGTCGAAGTACTCCTCCATGAGCTCGTCCTTGCCCTCGGCCACCAGCTCGACCAGGGCTTCGTGACGGGCCTTGGCATCGGCGGCCACGCTGGCAGGAATCTCGGCGGTCACCTTGCCGCGTCCGTCGCCGCCGGGAGTGTAGTAGTAGGCCTGCATGGTGACCAGATCCACCACGCCATGGAAGCCGTCGGCGCCGGAGATGGGCAACTGGACAGGAACACAGTTGCGCCCCCAGCGCGCTACCAGATCGTCGATCAGAGCGCTGAGCCCGCCGCCACCGCCGGCCTTGGGGTGATCCATCTGGCCGACCACGACGACGCGGGGAAGGCTGGCCTCCTCGGCATAACGCCAGACCCGCTCGGTGACGGATTCGACGCCATTTTGGGCGTTAACCAGCACGATGGCCGCCTCGACCGGCAGCAGGGCCGCGCGGGCCTCGTGAGTGAACATGTGGAAGCCGGGAGTGTCGACGAAGTTGATTTTGACGCCCTGCCACTCGGCAAAGGCGACGGCATTCTGCATGGTGGCGCCGCGGGCGACCTCTTCCTCGTCGTAGGCGGTCACGGCCGTGCCATCTTCGACCCGGCCCTGGGTGGGGGTCATCTTGGCGGCATGCAACAGAGCGGCGATCAGCGTGGTTTTGCCACTGTGTGCATGCCCCACTACAGCTACGTTGCGGATCTCACTTCCCTGGTAGGTTTTCATGGTGTTCTCCTTGGCCACCTGCGGTGGGGCTAATTGCCTTCAGCTGGTCCGCGCCAGAAAAAAGGCGCGGAATTGGGTTGATGGGAACGAGAAAAAATGCAGGTCCTTCGACTCGCTGCGCTCGCTCAGGATGACATCTGCGGGGATAGCTCGGAATTTTGCGGGAATTGCGCGGAATGACGGCGCGTAAACGGGTGCAAGGAGGGAGGGACAGGGAGCCCATTAGGACGCCGTCGGTGGCGTCCATGTGGCCGGATTTGCGGGCCACAGCTCCCGGTCTGCCGTCTTCCTCGTCCATCTGGACGCTCTCGGACTGAAAAAATCTCGGGCTGGCGCCATGCAGATGAAAGGGAAATGAATCCGCCAGGCGTCTTTTGCTAAGAAAGGGGATGCTATCACAGGCGGAGTGTGAATGGACTGTGACTTGGAGCACAGGGTGGAGGCAAGAAACAGGCGACGCAGGGAGCAGAGGTTCAGCCGGGCTTGGGGCCGAGAGAGGGTTTGCCGCGGCGGTCGGCCTGGCGGTTGAGCGGGGACTGCGGGCGGAGATTCAGCACAATCTGCGGCGATGGAGCCAATAAGCTCGAACCCGCCAGCCGTAAATGCCGAGATTGAGGACGCAGACGGAGAGGCCGAATAGGGTGAGCACGCCATCGGGAAGGTTGGGCCAGACGATCGCATCCAGGCAATGGAGCAGAAAACTTCCCTGGAGGGCGGCGGCTCCTGCATGGGCCTTAAAGTACTCCTCGGCAAGCGTCAGTGGGCAGGGCCAGGGACCGGCTTCCACTGCGATTCCCCATAGCAGGGCGAGAATGTGGGCCGCGCTCCACCAGGGGCGGCCACGCGTCCAGAAGGCTCCGAAGATGACCAGAAGGAGCCAGAGCAGATGCACCGACACAACCAGAATGGCAAGGGCGATCATGCGTGAAAAACTCGCTGGCGGCGTTAGACGCTCAGCAGGGCCGGGCTGACGACCTCGTTCATGGCCGCGCCGGACTCTGTTTCTTTAGCTGGCTTGGAGGAGGTCGCCGGCACATGGGCCAGTTCCCAGGCCGAGCGGTCCTTGAGCAGGCGCGAAACCAGCGCCGCGTGCATGGCGTGGCCGGCGCGCTCAGCCACCACATGGCCCTCGATACGGCGGCCGGCCAGCGCCAGGTCGCCGATCAGATCCAGCACCTTGTGGCAGACGTACTCGTCGGCAAAACGCAGCGGGCCGTTTACCGGGCCTTGGGCGTTGAGGATGATGGCGTTCTCTGGCCCCGCGCCGCGAATCAGGCCCATGTTGCGCAGGCGTTTTTCGTCAGCCTGGTAGCCGAAGGTGCGCGCCGGGGCGATGGCGGCGCCATAGGTCTTCGCCGCCAGGTCCACACTGACGCTCTGCTGGCCGATCGGCGCGGGAAAGTCAATGGCGTACTGAATTCTGTAGCCGGAGCCGGGATAGATCCCGATGAATTTATTGCCTTCGCGCACCTCAATCTCGCGCAGCACGCGGATGGTCTCGCGGCGGCGGCGCTGGGTGCGAATACCCACGCTCAAGAAAGCCTCGACATACGGGAGGGCACTGCCGTCCAGGATGGGCAGTTCGAGGTTGTCCAGCTCCACAATCACGTTGTCCACGCCCATGCCGATCAGCGCCGAGAGCAGGTGCTCTGTGGTCTGAATCAGCACGCCCTGACGCATCAGGCTGGTGGCGTAGCTCACTTTGGCCACGTTGCGGCCGATAGCGGAGATCTCGAAGTTGTCCAGGTCGGTGCGGCGGAAGACGATGCCCGATCCAGCCGGCGCGGGCAACAGGCGCATGGCCACCGGCGCGCCGGAGTGCAGCCCCACGCCGCTGAACTCCAGCGGTTCGGCAATCGTCTGTTCCAGATGCCCGGAGTTCAAATCAGCGGGATTAGCCAAAAATTGTCTCCAGCGGCGCAAAACCGTGTGTATTCGTAAGGTTAGACGGAAAGCGCCTTTCCTGTCCTGTGGCATTTTTGCCACACTTTGCGCTAACCGGGGCACTTTTCGGCCCGAAATCCGTTGTTTGGCCCGGCGCCAACTATCGTTGAATCGAAAATCGGGGTTGATTGCGCCCTGGAATGATCTGGCTGGCTTCCACCCTCACTACAGTCGGCCTTTCTGTTTCCATGCGCGCAATTCTGATGGAATTGCCGGCAGAGTGCTTCATTGCCGAACGCCTGATACACTCGCCACTAGCACCACCCGGAGTTAGACGACACCATGAAGCACACTGTTCTGATTCTGTTGTTAGCGGCCAGCGCTGTGGCCGCAAGCGCTCAAACCGCCGCCAAGCCGTCAACCGCCTCAGCCAAACCGGCCACTACGGCCACCAAAACCGCGGCAACCGCTAAAAAACTCCCTTTCGGGGTTCCCGCTCCGGGGATTCCAGCAGTCAAAACCGTTAAAAAGACTCTTTTTACAGCTTCGCTGCGCTACCAGGAGATCAAGATCGGCGATGGCGCCGTGGCCGAACCCGGCAAAATCTACAAGATTCTCTACACCGGCTGGCTGGCCGCCGATGGGCATAAATTCGACTCGACCGACGACCATCCCCGCCCTCCGCTGAAGGACAAGGAAGGCAAGCCGGTGATGGGCGCGGACGGCAAACCCGTGCAGGGTCCGCCTCAGCCGATCAGCTTTCCCCAGGGCTTTGGCCGCGCGATTCCCGGCTTTGACCAAGGCTTTGACGGCATGAGAGTGGGTGGTCAGCGCCGCCTGTTCATCCCCTGGCAACTGGCCTATGGCGCCAAAGGGCGTCCGGGCCCCGACGCTGCCCATCCGGGCATTCCTCCCAAGGCCGACCTGATCTTCGACGTCACGCTGGTGGACGTAACTGACCTGCCCACGCCCCCCGCACGCCCGCCGGCCGGCGGAATGCACCCCATGTCCGGCGGTCATGCGACGCCCGAAACGCACTCGGCGCACGAGGCTGCGGTAGCGCCTGCCACTCCGGCGACCTCAGCAACTTCGGCCTCTCCAGCAACTGCCCCAGCCCCAGCCAATGCGTCCGAGCCAGCAGCGGCTCCGGCAGCCCAAGGCGCGACTCCCGTTCCAGCTGCGGCGCCCGCAACTCCTGCGCAGCCGCCATCGAAGTAGCTGCCAGTTTGTCCCGGCTCATCCGGCTGGGTGCCCTGTCCTTGCCGCGTTCTTGTTTTTGCGGCAAGGGTGGGAGCCGAGGCCCAGGAGCTTCCGGGAAGCAGCTTGCCCTAGTTCTGCGACCGCGTGAATTCGAAATTTCCCAGGCCCCAAAAACGGGACCTGGGGCACCCAAACTTTTGTGGCCAGCATTCCAAACCACACGGCCACGGTCCTACAGCGTGAATTGGCCCCACATCAGGCCGCTCCGGCAGAGGGCAGTTCCGGCGTGGCCGCCAGCAGTTGCTGCGTGTAGGCCTCCTGAGGGTGGGCGCACAGGGCTACGGCCTCGCCGGTCTCCACCAGACGGCCGTGATGCATCACCGCGATGCGCGTGCTCAGATAGCGAACCAGCGGCATCGAGTGCGAGATGAACAGGTAGGTCAGCCCGTAATCCCGCTGCAAACGCCGCAGCAGATTCACAATCTGCGCCCCCACGCTCACATCCAGGGCCGAAACCGGCTCATCCAGAATCAGCAGCTTGGGCCTGAGCGCCAGCGCGCGGGCAATGTTGATGCGCTGCCGCTGCCCGCCGGAGAACTGGTGCGGAAAGCGCTCCAGCGCCGACTCGTCCAGCCCCACTTCCTGAAGCAATTGGACGGCGCGGGCGCGCAGGCTTGCTGGTTTTTCATTCGCCTTTGAGGCCGAAGAGCGGGTCTCGCCGTCCATGCCAGCATTGCAGCCGTGAATCGCCCATGGCTCAGTCACAATCTCCAGCACCTTCATGCGCGGATTCAGGGCGGCATAGGGGTCCTGAAAGACCGGCTGCATCTGGCGGCGCAGGCGGTGCAACTCGGCACGGGAGGCGCGGGCGAGATCGACTCCGTCCACGCGCACGGCACCCTGGGTGGGCTCGACCAGCCCTAAAATCATCCTCGCCAGGGTCGTTTTGCCGGAGCCCGACTCTCCCACCAGCCCCAGCGTTTCGCCAGACTCGATGGAGAGCGAGACATCTTCGACGACAGCTCGCTGCTCCGTTCTGAGCCCCACCCGCCGGGGATAGCTCTTGGAAACCGCATCCACCTCAACCAGCGCCATGCACAAATGGTACATGGCCAGGGAGCGGAAGATCGCACTCTGCGGCCCGTAAAGCCCTCAGGCATTTCAGCCTTTGGCGATGTTCAGGTTTTCAGGCGGCGGAAAAACTCGTTCAGCGCGAGTTTCTGCCGGTTGTGCCAGGCACATGAATTGGCGAATCGCTTTAAAATGCGAAAATGGAAATGCGTTGGGTTTGTTTTTCTGATTGGCCCGGCGCGGGGGAAATCTTGGCCAAGCTGCGAGTTCTGTCGACACATTTATTCCTGCACCAGCGCCTGCACCCTGGAATTCTGGAAATGGCCAGCCGATCGGGGGCGCAGGCGGTTGAAATATTTGCCGCGCGCCAGCACTTCGACTACACCAGTCGCGAGCACGTGGCCGAACTGGCCGCCTGGTTCAGCTCCAACCCGCTGGAGGCCTGGTCGATGCATGCACCGCTCTTCCCCGACTTCGAGATGGGCCGCGCCGGCGCGCCGGCGGTCAATGTGCTGCACCCGGAAAAGGCCCGCCGCATTGCGGCCATGGACGAGATCAAGCGCGCCCTGGAATCGGCCGAATACATTCACTTCCGCAACCTCGTCGTGCACCTGGGAGAGCGCGACGATGAGTGGTCACTGCGCTCGATCGAGTACGCCCTTACGGCATTGGAGCACCTGGACGCCTTCGCCCACCCGCTGGGAGTGCGCCTGCTGGTCGAAAACCTGAATAGCGCGCCCACCACCCCCGAGCATCTGGTGGAGATTCTGGAGAGCTCTCATCTGGATTCGGTGGGCGTCTGCCTCGATCTCGGCCATGCCCACCTCACCGTCGGTGTGCGCGAAGCCATCACCACGCTGGCCGGACGCATCTCGCTGGTCCACGCGCACGACAATTACGGCCTCAAGGACGAACATCTCTGGCCCGGCGACGGCAATATTAAATGGCCGGCCACGGTGGCGGCCCTCAACGCTCTGACCACTCCGCCCCCGACCGTCCTCGAAATCAGCTCCAAGCTGCCCGATGGGCCTTCGACCTTCCCAGAACGCATCCGCCAGTCCTTCGACCTGCTCGACTGATGCGGCCCAACTGATTTCGGAACGTCCGATCCGACGGAGAAATCATGAGTAAGCAAGTTCGCCCCAAGCCACCGGGCAAAGACACGCCGCCAAGCGAAGACACGCCGCCAAGCAAAAACAGGCCGCCAGTCAAAGACGAGCAGCCCCTGGAAAATGCACCGCCAGACGAAGCGCGGGCTGCCAAAAACGGTCTGCCATGCACAAGCCAGCTGTCCGCCAAAGATGTGGGCTTCGATTTTCTGGCGGAGCTGGCGCTGGACATGCGCTGGTCGTGGAATCACGCTACCGATGAGCTGTGGCGGCAGATTGATCCCAGCCTGTGGGCGCTGACCGCCAATCCGTGGATCGTCCTGCAGACGGCTTCGCGGGACAAGATTGAGAGCGTGCTGGCCGATCCGGCATTCCGCAAACGGCTGGACGACCTGATCGTATGCCGCCGGCGGGCGGCGCGGGAACCGGCGTGGTTTCAGCGCTGCCATGCGCGGATGGCCTTGAATTGCATCGCCTATTTCAGCATGGAGTTCATGTTGAGCGAGGCCCTGCCCATCTACTCGGGCGGACTGGGTAATGTGGCCGGCGATCAGCTCAAAGCCGCCAGCGACCTGGGCGTGCCAGTGGTGGGCGTGGGATTGCTTTATCAGCAGGGCTATTTTCGCCAGGTAATCGACAGAAATGGCGAGCAGCAGGCCCTCTATCCCTACAACGATCCCGGACAATTGCCCATCACGCCTCTGCGCCAGCCGAATGGAAAGTGGCTGCGGCTGGAGATTGCGCTGCCCGGCTATTCGGTCTGGCTGCGCGCTTGGCAGGTCCAAGTCGGCAGGGTAAAGCTCTATCTGTTGGACAGCAACGATGCCGCGAACTTCCCTGCTCACCGGGGAATCACCAGCGAACTTTACGGCGGCGGGCCGGAGTTGCGCCTCAAGCAGGAAATGCTGCTCGGGATCGGCGGATGGCGGCTGCTGCGCGCGCTGGGGATTCAGCCGGAGGTCTGTCACCTGAACGAAGGCCACGCGGCGCTGGCCGTCCTGGAGCGGGCGCGATTTTTCATGGCAGAGGCCAGGGTGCCCTTTCAGGCCGCGCTGGCCGCCACGCGGGCCGGGAATCTGTTCACCACTCACACGGCGGTAGCCGCCGGCTTTGACCGTTTTTCTTCCGCCCTCATCGAACAATACCTCAGAAAATATGCCGAGCAGAAGCTGGACATCGCCTTCCACGACCTGCTGGCCCTGGGACGCCAGAATCCCGATGACTCGTCGGAGGATTTCAACATGGCCTACCTGGCGATCCGGGGAAGCGGCAGGGTGAACGGGGTTAGCCGCCTGCACGGGCAGGTGAGCCGGCGCATCTTCCAGCCCTTGTTCCCGCGATGGCCGGAGCAGGAAATCCCCGTGGGGCACGTGACCAACGGGGTGCACACGCCCAGTTGGGACTCGGCCGAAGCCGACAGCCTTTGGACAACGAGCTGCGGAAAGGACCGCTGGCTGGGAGCCTCGGAGAGCCTGGAGCAGGATATTCGCCACATCTCCGTCGCCGACCTCTGGCAATTTCGCAACGCCGCCAGGGCCTGCCTTGTAGAATTTACGCGCGAGCGCCTGGCGCTGCTACTGGCCGCCCGCGGCGCTCCGCCCGAGCTGGTCAGTTCCGCCCGGCATCTGTTCGACCCCAACGTCCTGACGCTGGGCTTCGCGCGCCGCTTTGCGACCTACAAACGGCCCAATCTGCTGCTGCACGACCCGGAGCGCCTGCTGCGCCTGCTGACCAATCCTGAACGGCCGGTGCAACTGATGATCGCCGGCAAGGCGCATCCCGATGACCGGCCAGGCCAGGCCCTGATCCATGAATGGATCAATTTCATTCGCCGGCCCGAGGCCCGTCCCCACGTGGTATTCCTCAGCGACTACGATATGCTGCTGACCGAGCACCTGGTGCAGGGCGTGGATGTGTGGATCAACACGCCGCGCCGGCCCTGGGAGGCCTGCGGAACCAGCGGCATGAAGGTGCTCGTCAATGGCGGCATCAACCTGTCGGAGTTGGACGGCTGGTGGGCGGAGGCCTACACGCCCGAAGTGGGCTGGGCTCTGGGCGACGGCCAGGAGCACGGCGACGACCCCGCCTGGGATGCCGTCGAGGCCAATGCGCTCTACAGCCTGCTGGAGCGCGAGGTGGTGCCGGAGTTTTATGCCCGCAACCGCGAGAACATTCCCACGGCCTGGGTAGCGCGCATGCGGGAGAGCATGTCGCGGCTGACACCGCATTTTTCCGCCAGCCGGGCGGTTCGCCAATACACCGGGCAACACTACCTTCCGGCTGCCATGGCCTACCGCGCCCGCACCGCCGATCGTGGCGCGATGGGGCAAAAGATTGCCGATTGGCAGCGGACTCTCGAAGAAAAGTGGGATGCGCTGCGCTTTGGCGGAGTCAAGATAGAATCCGATCAGGCGGAACACCGCTTCGAGGTTCAGGTTTATCTCCACGGACTCGACCCGGATGCGGTGCGCGTCGAACTCTACGCCGAGGGCATCGACGGCAAAGCGCCGGTCCGCCAGCCGATGGAATGCGCCGGTCAACTGGAGGGCGCGGCGGATGGCCACCTCTACGAAGCGCGCGTTTCGGCCGTACGCCCGGCCGGGGACTATACCGCGCGGCTTGTACCGCACTTC